>Ga0206125_10000033_pt1 | contig 191932 bp, 172 predicted proteins | sample Helgoland_Spring_4_FD_148598 | JGI IMG/M metagenome (GOLD analysis project Ga0206125, IMG submission 148598) | Pelagic subsurface seawater microbial communities from Kabeltonne, Helgoland, North Sea - Helgoland_Spring_Bloom_20160331_1 | ecosystem: Environmental > Aquatic > Marine > Epipelagic...
ATTTAGCCGGTAAAAAAGTACTCTTATATTTTTATCCTAAAGCAATGACACCAGGCTGTACGGTACAAGCCCAATGTTTGCGTGATACACAAAGCGAATTTACCGATAGAAATGTCGTTGTCTTAGGGATTAGCCCGGATGCAGTTAAGCGTTTACCCAAATTTATCGAAAAAGAAAATTTAAATTTCTCGCTATTATCAGATGAAGATCATGCTATCGCTGAAGCATTTGGTGTGTGGGGTGAAAAGAAATTTATGGGTAAGATATATGACGGTATTCACCGTATTAGCTTTTTGATTGATGAACAAGGTGTGATTGAGCACGTGTTTGACAAATTTAAAACGAAAGACCATCACCAAGTGGTGTTAGATTTCTTAAACAAATAAGGCATCGACTAATTACTAGTGGCAGATAATCCGTATCAGCCACTAGTTGCTATAACTCATTATTCCCCTACGGGCTCACCATCATCATTAGACCAAGCAGTAATTAATGCTTTGACTAACGTGGCTAATGGTATCGCAAAAAAGACCCCCCAAAATCCCCATATTCCACCAAAAAACAACACTGCAACTATGATGTATAAGGGATGTAATGCGACGGCTTCAGAAAATAAAATAGGCACGATTAGATTGCCGTCTAACGCTTGAATAATACCGTATACCAACATTAAATAGCCAAATTCTGCTGAAAAACCCCATTGAAATAATGCAACAAACGCGACCGGAATCGTAACTACCGCTGCACCAATATAAGGAATTAACACTGAAAAGCCGACCAACACACCGAGTAAGATAGCGTAGCGTAAATCCATCAAGGCAAATGCGATACATGAAGCAGCACCGACAATTAAAATCTCAATCACTTTACCGCGGATATAATTCCCTATTTGGATATTCATTTCACGCCCAACTTGCGTGATAAGACGACGCTCTTTGGGCAACAAATAGGAAACGTTAGCCATAAAGATAGGTTTATCTTTGAGCATGAAAAACATCATCAACGGCACCAAAATTAAATAGATTAATAACGCGCCCACACTAATTAATGAAGCAAAAGACACACTAATGATATCTTGAGTTAAATTCACTAACGCATCATTAATTTGACTCATCATTGATTTGATCTGCTCTGCTTGCACCAATTCAGGGTATTTTTCAGGTAAAGTTAACAGCCAAGTCTGTCCACCCTGCCAAATCAGTGGTAATTCTTCAACCAAGTTAACACTTTGTTTTGAAATCGTAGGTAATAAGCTTAACGTACCAATTAAGGTGACACCCACAAATAAGACCATCACAATTGTCGTGGCTAACGCTCTTGAAAGTTTTTGCTGTTCCAGACGGTCCACACTACTATCAAGTAAATACGCCAAAACAATAGCAACTAACACAGGCATAATATAACTGCCCCAAATAAAAATCAGTGCACTGATAAACAAGATCAGTAGCAATAACATCATCGCATCAGGATCGGAGAATTTTTTACGGTACCATTTACCGATCAAATCTAACATGTAATAAGTTTCCTAGTCGACGCTATACATTTATATGTTGGCTATAGTAAGGTGTTAATATAGATAATTCTAGTAAGATTTACGCTTTAGATATAATAGCTTAGCAGTATACTAGTCATTTACTTGGTGTATCCATAGTCATAAACTTAACAAACGACATTCAGTCTTAGATGTACTGAACTATTAATACATTTATGACTCTACATAATTATAGATAGAAGCGTCGCGAGCAACACACATCTAACTATATTTTATCATTTTTTCCGAGGAGCCTCGTTATTAACATATTTCCTAAGTTACTGTTGTGTAGTTATCTGTTACTCGCATGCACTGCCAGTGCCCAAGTGTTAAATAACAAAAACGCTTTACCTGATATTGGCGTAGTCGGCGCCAACACCTTATCTATCGAAGAAGAACAATCCATTGGCAAAATGATTTATGCCCAGCTTCGCGGTCAAGGTGGTGTGTTATATGATCCGGTTGTCCAAGAATATATTCAATCACTAGGCAATAAGTTAGTGATACATGCAGATAACACTAAATACCCTTTTTCGTTTTTTGTCATTAATAATCAAGCTCTAAATGCGTTTGCTTTTTTCGGAGGGCATATTGGTGTGCATACTGGGTTAATTTACACGACAGAAAATGAAGGTGAACTCGCGTCGGTACTGGCACATGAAATTGCACACGTTACCCAGCGTCATATTGTACGCAAGATGCAAGCACAGGAACGTAGCTCTCCGATGCAAATTGCGTCGCTAATTGGTGGTGCGATATTAATGATGGCATCTCCCGAGGCTGGCATTGCAGCTATCAGTGCTGGGAATGCAGGTGCAATCCAAAGCAATATTAATTATACCCGTACTTTTGAAAAAGAAGCTGACCGGATTGGCATAAAAATACTCTCCGATGCGGGTTACGACCCATTTTCAGCCGCTGATATTTTTAGCCGCATGATGGAAAGTAAACGCTGGAGTAGTCAAACCCCTGCATTTTTACAAACCCACCCGCTCTCGCTAAATCGTGTGGCCGAAGCGCGTAATCGTGCTGAAAATTTACCTTCGTCACGCTTACGTAATAGTCTAATGTTTGATCTCGTAAAAGCGAGGATCAAAGCTCGGTATTATTTTACGGCGCAGCATAACATTATTGATTTTACCGCGCAGATCCAAAAACAGTTGCCTGATTTTAAGCTATATGATTCAGTAGACAAACAACCCAAATTGATTATTACGCAGCAAACTACCCATTTATACTATGGTTTGGCCATTGCATTGTTACGCAATAAAGACTATGCCCAAGCACAAGGTCTGTTAGAACAGTTATTAACGACATCTCCTGAAAACTTAGCGTATGTAGATGCCTTAGCGGATGTATATCTAGAACAATCTGAATTTCAACAGGCAGTGACTATGCTCGTGCCTCTAGCCCAAAAACTACCAAACAATGAAATTGTTACTCTCAATTTTGCCAATGTATTGCATAAAGCCGGTCAGCAAAAACAAGCGGTAGAAGTATTAAAAGACTTTTTAATGATCAACCCGGGCAATGTACTGGGTCATCAGTTGATCTCAGATGCGTATGCCGCCTCCAAACAACCGATGCTGATGCATCAAGCGAATGCTGAGTTTTATCAGTTGTTGTCGATCTACGGCAAGGCCATTGATGAGTTACAGTTTGCGTATAACTATGCGGATAACTTTTTAACTAAACAACGCATCCGTGCTCGTATTAATCAATTTAGAGACATACAGCAACAAATGGCAAATATGTAGGTTTCGCTAAAGTTGTATGGTAAATGGTGTATTTTCACTATGGCTGCGCTAGTACTGCTTTGATTAAGCTCTCAACCGTTTGCTCACCCAGTAATGGCTTAGAAATGTTTCCTGACTTTACGATAAAGGTGGCAGGTAAATATTGCGGTAAATCGATGGGAAAATTATCCCCAGTAGCGCCAATCACGGGGAACTGCATATCATATCTAGCTATTATCTCGGTTAATTTTTGTGCAGAAAGCGGATCATAGCTCACTGCGATAAACTCCACATCCGGTTGTGACGTCGTCCATTTTTCAAACGCATTTAACTCTGGCACTTCTTTTAAACACGGCGCACACCATTCAGCAAAATAATTCACAACAACGGTCTGCTCTTGCATTGTGGACCACTTGAAGTTATCGCCTTGAGTACTGATGAAATCAGCTTGTTGATGCTGGTAAACGACGCCCCCAATGAACAGTGAAGTAAAGGCAACGCCAAGCAATAGCAGATTTTGTTTATTCATTGTTGATTCAGTTCAAGTAGTTTATATTGCCTTCATTATTCACACTTTTATCACCTAGACCAAGGAAAAAATACCTGTGTTGACAATTTATCATAATCCCCGCTGTAGCAAATCACGCCAAACATTAGCGTTGATCACTGACAGTGAGTGTGCCCATACTATCAGATTATATCTTTCTGACGCCCCAACACTTGATGAATTAACAACCTTACAACAACAACTTGGTTTGGCTAATGTTATCGATATGATGCGCATAAATGAACCTGAATTTGCGCAAACTCAGTTAAGCTCAACGTCGAGTAATAATACATTACTTGCTGCAATCGTGGCATCTCCAAAATTGCTTGAACGACCCATCGTAACCAATGGCACAAAAGCGGTTATAGGTCGTCCACCCGAAAATGTTAATGTATTAATTAATCTTGAACTCAATGGTTAACTAGAGGCTATCAACATGACTGAAGCTAAAACAATAGCCCCGATATTAATTGCGTATTATTCAACACATGGTAGTACACAATTACTAGCTGAGATGATTGCTCAAGGTGTTGAGTCGCAAGGTGTAGAAGCGATGCTTCGTCAAGTGCCGAGAGTATCAGATAATTTAGACAGCACCTCGGCTGCTGTCCCTTTATCTGGCCCGCCTTATGTGACGGTTGCTGATTTAGCGTCGAGCTCAGGTTTAGCGTTAGGCAGCCCGACCCGATTTGGCAATATGGCCGCATCGGTAAAATATTTTTTAGATCAAACATCAGCTCAATGGCTTAGCGGGGCATTAATCGATAAACCGGCATGTGTATTTACATCAAGTAGTTCGATGCATGGCGGGCAAGAAAGCACGCTGCTATCCATGCAGATACCACTATTACATCATGGCATGGTGCTTTGTGGTTTACCCTACTCTCAATCCGAATTACACACGACCCAAACTGGGGGGACTCCCTATGGTGTGACGCATGTTGCACTTGATGGGCAAACTCAATTAAGTGCGTCAGAAAAATCACTCGCGTTAGCCCAAGGTGCCCGTTTGGCTCGTTTAGCTATCGCTTTACAGGATATCCCCAATGAATAACGACATCGAAATGCAACCCAAAACCGCTTTTTATCGTACCCTAAGTCTAGTTGGCTACTTTGGTTTACTCGCTTGGGTCATTATTTGGAATTTCACTCTAAGCAATACCGAGTATTCTATCGCATTCATACTAATATTATATGTATTACCATTAGTGTTTCCGTTTTACGGGATAGTTAAAGGCAAGCCTTATACTCACGCCTGGGCTAGTTTTGTCGTGTTGTTATATTTAATGCACGGTATCACTGCTTGGTATTCTATCCCTGAACAGTGGTTGTATGCTCTAATTGAAGTTATCCTAAGTCTAATGATGTTTACTGGATGCAGCATGTTTGCCCGTTTACGTGGTCAGGAACTAGGTCATTCACTCCCTAAATTAAAGCAAGTCATGGAAGATGAAAAGCAACGTTTTGAAGGTAAATAACTATGCAAAAATCTTTACTTAACACTAAGCAAAAATCGTTAATATGTTCGAGTCTGTTACTCGCTTTATTCGGTTGTGGTGGAGGCAGTGGCAATGCAAACAATGTCCCCTCTAACCCAACGATACCGAGCACTAATGATCCCTCCCCCATTGCTAAAGTTAGTAGCAATAACGGTTTTGATTTTTATGGCGATGCAGTTGGTAAGGTCGGTCAAAATATTGGGTTAGGGATACATCATCCTTCAGCTGCCAAACTAGTTGACATCAAATGGACACAAACGAGCGGCCCAGATGTTGATCTTATTGCCGATCACACTAATGTAATCGGCTTTACCCCGGATGTGGTAGGCACATATAGTTTTGCCGTGGATGCACGCATGTGCTCTTCAGTCCAGGATAACTCATGTGGTTCACTCTCTTCAGCTAATATCACTATCAACGTTGATAATCAGTCCTCTAATGCGTCGATCCGCTTAGATCATACTGCAGTTGAGCGTGGTAGAGTGTCGTTTAGAGTCGACCCGTTAAATGGCAAAACCATACAATCAGTGGATTGGGAGCAAGCTATAGGCATTAACAATGTTCAAGCTATCGACATAGAAGAACAAGAGAATAGATTGTTTTTTGAAGCGCCAGTAGTCACCCAAGACAGTATCCTAAAATTTACCGCCACTGTGACGTTTAGCGACAATACCAGCTCTACTGATGATGTATACGTAGGTGTGCGCAATACCGAGATTGATGATGCGGATGGTTACTTCCCTCGTTATTCGGATAATATTGTTAGTGAAAATATGTTTGCTTATGAAACTAATTCACCTTACGCACAAGCTGTTGAACGCTGTGTTTATACCAACCAAATAAATCGTTCTTGCGATTTTAGAGAATTGCCACTGATTGGCATGCAAACCATGACCCCATCTATTGATGACATTATGGATCGCGTATTAGTGTCACATGCATGGATGGGTGAGCGTTTTCGTCAATACTTAACAGATTCAGCCGTTGGACCGGATATGCTGAATTTGTTACGTGGTGTGACCGCGATTGTCATTTCTTATGAAGTGCGACCGTCTTTCTATTGGGCTGTCACAGGAGCAATTTATTTAGATGCTGATAATTTTTGGCTGACGCCACTTGAGCGTGACACGTTAAATGAAATCCCAGATTACCGTTCAGGCTTTGGTTCTGACCTGCAATTCATCATGCCCTGGCGTTATGTCAAAGATAATGACTATTATCCATTGGGACGTTATCCTGTTGTTGAAAGAGGATCGCGAAATTTTGCGGATTTAGAAGCAGATATATCTTGGTTGATGTACCATGAACTTGGTCATGCCAATGATTTTTTCCCGCCAGCTAGATGGTCTTCCCTATCGTTAAACAATAGTCCGTTAGAAACGATTAACTTACCATCAATCACTCCTGATTCAGATGCTTTGGCCAGTGTTTATCCACTACGTTCAGATGAAATGCATCAGCTAGCACAAGTCAATTACGGTGGTGACACCGCGACGACAGGACAAAAAAATACCACAGCAGATGATGTTACCGATCTGTTTATACCTGATCTTTCTACTGGATTTTATAATTACTATACGACACGAGAAGATTACGCGACCTTGTTTGAAAAATTCATGATGAAATATCGGTTGGATGCAGACTCTGACATTGCGATCGTTTCTAATAATAACAACCCTGATTATAATGTAACGTGGGGACAACGTAACCGTTTTAATGCTCCTGCATTGCAAGATCGGGTGTTGTTTACCGTGAATCGAGTTTTACCTGAAATTGATGCTGCAGCAATTCAAGCCACCCTACCTGCCCCGCAGTTAATGACCGCAGGCAATACTTGGTTTGAAAATTTAACGATAGGTAGCGCAGCTAAATCTGCGGAACAACTGCAATGGACATCAGCACAAATGAGTGCTCAAATGCGCCAGGATGTTCGTATTCCAACGAGTCACAAGGACAATGATTTACTGACGAATAAAAAATAATCGACAACAGCGCTAGTGAATTAAATGCCTAGCGCTTTTTTGATTAAAGGAATGGTAATCGCTTTTTGTTCGGATAACGCAAGCTGATCTAGCTTACCTAACACAGTTTGTATATGCGCAATATCTCTGGTAGTAAATTTCAATAAATAGTTAATCGCAGCGGACTGCATATTTAACCCTTTCATGGCGACATAATCAGTCACCACCCGCTCTAAGCCTAGATCACTTAAGCTCTCTAATTGATAAACTTGTCCCCAGGTTAAACGTGAACGTAAATCAGGTAATTCAAAATCAGTGTTCGTTGGCCCTATCGCACTCGTCAATAACATCGAAGCGCCAGACTCTATGCAGCGATTAATCAAATCAAACAAGGCTATTTGTAATGAGATTTGGTCTACAACAACATGAATATTTTCAACAATTATCAGCTCGTGTTGATCATAATTCGCCAGTAATTCCATATAGATAGACTCAGCATTGTCATCACCTTGCATCGCATTGTATGCATTGAGAATTTCAGGAGCAAACAGCTCTGCCATATCGAGATAGCAAACCGAAAGTTTCTGCTGTAAAGCCGTATGATATAAGGCTGTCGCTAGGTGGGTTTTACCTGAGTGTGACCCGCCATGTATCAGTAATAATTGGGTATTAGGTTGCTCAGCATGTGCCGTCAAATTTAATAACGCATCGTGAAGTAATTCATTGTGTTCAAAATAAAAATTATCTAGCGTTTGATAACTGGGTAATTCAATAGGTAATGGTAATTGCATATTAACGCCAATAATACTCGAATAAACGAGTGTTTAATTCATCCTCTGGATCAGTAATCCCGACGACTTGATTCCCCTGCAGTAATACTTGATGTAATTGTTGTGGTTGCCCTAACAATTTTACATTAAACGTACTTGTCGTCCCACGCTGCTCTAATAAAAGTGCATTTTCAACAATGGATAACGACGTAAGGTAAGCTTCAATCTGCGATAGTGCAACAATATCAGTCACATGATTGATTGTGATGAGTTGTTGAATTTGACTATTTTCAACAAATCGAAATGTGTCTAACGCATAACGTATTGCTTGGCGCTCAGTATACTGATCAACAAACTTTCCTATGACTGCCAATTTCGTCTTATCAGTAACTTGATGTAATTCTAATTCCGTATTGGATTTGACAAAATAATCAAGTTGCCAAGATTGATCTGACAACTGCTGTAATTTCACACTGACCGTGTAAGGTGTATTATAACGTTGCGCACCTGTATGCAACGTATCGATAAACTGCCCCCAAATATCTATTTCCGAGACTTGAGTGACATCTTCAATATCCATTATTGGTAAAATAAACTCCACGCCGCGATTAAATGCCGCAGCATTTAACAATGATAATGTGTCGTTACTTTCACCATCCATTAAAATTGTGCGAAAACGTGAACTATTATTTTGTTCAATAAACCACAATAAGGCTTCAGGGCGTTGTGCACCCCATAGAGGTAATGCGTTTCTTTTGACCCACTTTTCTAGTTTTGCTTGGTTAAAAATAACCAATAACTGCTCACTATTACCCTCAACAAACTGTGTGGATGTGACATATTGCATCACATTTTCAGATAATGCTCGAAACTGTTCGTGTTTAATTACCGACTCGCTCCCTGATAATTTAACAAGGACTTGAGCTAAAGCTTGACGAATTGCAGTCTGTTGCGAACGCGTATCTTGTGTCTTTAATGACACATAGGCTTTATTGAGGTCGTTAATTGTGGCGCACTGTACATAAAAGCAACTAAATGTCAGTACTAAAAAACTCACCAAACGAACAAGATGGGAACGCGGAAACATATACAAAATAGCAACACACCTTATTTATCAAAAAATCTTTACACTTATATAGTGATATTGTGCGGTAAATCAAAGTATAATACATCTATTATATGGAATTAATGTTAATTTTCTGCTGTCTTGAAAGCAGAACACGCTAACCAACTATTTTCGAGAATATCTGTGACCAAATCTACTCAATCCTTAAGCTATAAAGATTCCGGCGTCGACATCGATGCGGGTAATGAACTTGTTGAACGAATCAAATCAGTAACTAAACGTACACACCGCCCTGAAGTAAAAGGTGGTTTAGGTGGTTTTGGCGCATTGTGCTCATTACCAACCAAGTACAAAAATCCGTTATTAGTCTCAGGGACTGACGGAGTGGGTACCAAATTGCGTTTAGCAATGGATTGTAATCAACATGATGGTATTGGTATTGATTTAGTGGCAATGTGCGTCAATGATTTGATCGTACAAGGTGCCGAACCATTATTCTTTTTAGATTACTATGCTACTGGTAAACTTGATGTTGATGTAGCAGTTGAAGTTGTAACTGGAATTGGTAAAGGCTGTGAATTATCAGGTTGTGCTCTAATCGGTGGTGAAACTGCTGAAATGCCAGGTATGTATCATGGTTCTGACTATGATGTGGCAGGTTTTTGTGTCGGTGTAGTTGAAGCAGAAGATGCAATTGATGGTTCACAGGTTGCTGCTGGCGATGCACTTATTGCATTAGGTTCTTCAGGCCCACATTCAAATGGTTTTTCATTAATCCGTAAAATCATCGAAGTTAGCGAAGCAGATATCAGTGCACAGCTAGGTGCAAGCTCTATTCAAGAACAGCTGCTTACCCCTACCCGTATTTACGTTAAATCTGTTTTAACTTTATTAGAAACAGTCAAAGTGAATGCCATCTCGCATATCACCGGTGGCGGTTTCTGGGAAAATATCCCACGCGTTTTACCTGACAACATGCAAGCGAATATTGATAAGTCTTCATGGCAGTGGCCTGAGATTTTTACTTGGTTGCAAGAACAAGGTAATGTGACTGAACACGAAATGTATCGAACTTTTAACTGTGGTGTGGGTCTTATGATTGCGCTTCCACAAGATCAAGTCGACAGTGCATTACAAATTTTACAAGATGCCGGTGAAGCAGCTTGGGTTATTGGTAGTATTGCCGAAAAATCAGGTTCTGAATCTGTTGTAATGGCGTAGGGCTGATAATTAATATGAAACGCATTGTGGTAATGATCTCTGGATCGGGCAGTAATCTACAAACAATTATTGATCAAATCCATCGTTCAGATGATGCTGCACAAATTGTATGTGTGATCTCAAACAAGCCCGATGCGTTTGGTTTACAACGCGCTAAAGAAGCCGGCATTCCACATGTCTGTGTTGATAGTCAATCTACATCTGGTGACCGTGCAGCTTATGATAAGCTGTTGGTGACTACGATTGAAGAGTATCAAGCAGATTTAATTGTATTAGCCGGTTTTATGCGGATTTTAAGCGATTCTTTTGTTAATCAGTATTTAGGGCGTTTGATTAATATTCACCCGTCATTATTACCTAAATATAAAGGCTTAAATACACACCAGCGCGCGATTGACAATGGCGATACGGAGCACGGTGTATCAGTGCATTTTGTCACACCTGAGCTTGATGGTGGACCGGTTATTTTGCAAGCAAAAGTACCTATCTTCCCTGAAGATGATGCTGAAGATATTGCGCAACGAGTACAAGTACAAGAACATCAAATTTACCCATTAGTGGTACGTTGGTTCATCCAAGACCGCTTAATTATGGATGATGGACGTGCGTTTATGGATCAACACGTATTAGGAAGTAACGGCTTTGCACATGAATAATAGGGTTTCAAATAACGTTAATCACTCCATTGCAATATGGTGTTTAACTTTATTTGTCAGTTTATTTTCGGGATTAACTCAGGCTCAATTGATTACTCAGCAAGACTATCAACTCGCACCTTTCGAATCTCAATTCGAAGCGTATTATGATGGTGATCCTACACCTGTAGGTTATGCAATCCTAAGACTGTCTCAACTGCCTAATAAATTATGGCAATTAGAATACGAATCCAAAATTTCTAAATATTTTTTAACCGATAAACGTAACGAGACCACTCGATATCTATATCAACCAAACGATTCAGCCGCACAACTAGCATTAACACCGATTACCTATGTTTATACTCGAACAGGCACAGGTTCTGATAAAGGCCTTAGTGTTACCTTTGATCATGCTAAGAATCAGTTTTTCACATCCGTTCCAGTAGACAAACAAGTTGTATTTCCTCTAAACGGGTATGTCGACAATCAACTTTTCAGAATTGATGTTCCTTATCAATTATCTAAAGGGAAAACCGAATTTTTCTATCAGTTTGTTAACTCTCGCGGACAAGCCCGTGAATACAAGATGCATGTTGTCAATCAAGAATCACAATCACTCCCTATCGGAGTATTAGACACAATTAAAGTCATTATAAATAGAGGATCCTCATCTCGACAAACTTTTGCTTGGTTCGCACCTAGCTTGAACTATCAATTGGTGCGCTTGCAACAATTTAAAGATGGTGAAATACAAGGTGATATCAAGTTACGCGTGCACAAACCTCTTTAAGCATACCTTCCCCTATCCCCCTAGTTTTCACCAAACTAACCTTGCTATTTGTTAGAAATTTGTTATCTTGCAAGTCTGGTCAGACCATCATCAAGGTGAAATATGAACGACATTATATGGATTTGTGCACTTGCCCTATTATTCGCAATTTGTGCTTATCATCGGCTTAGCATACTAAAGACTTCAGCTGTCACAGCCGTATTACTCATTTTTGGTACAATTACCGGACATTTTTCATTCCTGTCATGGTGTGTGTATGTCCTCGTGTTTGCAGTGTTAGGTAACATCAATCTGCGTCAACGTTATTTAAGCAAGCGCTTATTAGCTTTTTATAAACGTATTAGCCCTGCAATGTCAACCACTGAACAAGAGGCGATTGATGCTGGAACAGTATGGTGGGACGGACAATTATTTAGCGGACAGCCTGACTGGTACAAATTACATAGTGTTAAAAAACCAATTTTAACCAATGAAGAACAAGCCTTTTTAGATGGTCCTGTTGAAACAGTCTGTCTAATGGTGGATGAATGGCAAATTAACCATGTTGATGCCGATTTATCACCGGCTATTTGGCAATATCTCAAGGACAATAAATTCTTTGCGATGATCATCAAAAAAGAATACGGTGGTTTGGCATTTTCTGCCTATGCACAATCACGAATACTACAAAAATTATCAGGTGTCTCTGCCGTTTTATCGACCACCGTTGGTGTACCAAATTCTTTAGGTCCTGGTGAGTTATTACAACATTATGGCACAGCGGAACAGCAACAATACTATTTACCACGCTTAGCTCAAGGTCTAGACATCCCCTGCTTTGCATTAACCAGTCCCGAAGCTGGCTCTGACGCCGGTGCGATCACTGATAAGGGGATTATTTGCAAAGGGCTGTGGAAAGGTCAAGAAGTCATCGGTATTAAACTCACGTTTGATAAACGGTATATTACGTTAGCCCCCGTTGCCACTGTTATCGGTCTGGCATTTAAGTTACATGATCCTGAGCAATTATTATTCAACAAAACGGATATCGGGATCACCTGCGCATTATTACCTCGCGAAACTGAAGGCTTAGAGATTGGTAATCGTCATTTCCCCTTAAATGTGCCTTTCCAAAATGGGCCTATTCGCGGTCAAGATATCTTTGTGCCACTCGATTATATTATTGGTGGGGCTGATATGGCAGGTAAAGGTTGGCGCATGTTAATGGAGTGCTTATCAGTTGGGCGATGTATTACCCTACCCTCAGGATCGGCTGGCGGAAGTAAGTCTGTTGCACTAGCAACCGGTGCTTATGCACGTATTCGTCGCCAATTCAAAATGCCTATTGGCAAAATGGAAGGGATTGAAGAAATGCTAGCCCGTATTGGCGGTAGCACCTATATGATGGATGCTGTGACATCACTGTCGACGACCGCGGTCGATTTAGGTCAAAAACCATCTGTAATCTCAGCCATCTGCAAATACCACCTAACTGAGCGGATGCGTGTTGTTGTGAATGATGCGATGGATATTCACGGTGGCAAAGGGATCATGTTGGGTCCAAATAATTATTTAGGTCGAGGGTATCAAGGGATACCAATCGCAATTACAGTTGAAGGTGCAAATATTTTAACACGTAATATGATGATATTTGGTCAAGGTGCCATGCGCTGTCACCCTTTTGTGTTAGATGAAATCAAAGCTGCTGCATTAACGGATCAAAAAGCGGCGTTGGCCGCGTTTGACTCTGCTGTCTTTGGTCACATTGGTTTCGCACTTTCCAACTTCGTAAAAAGTAGTTGGTTTACGTTAACGGCAGGATATTTATCAGCCAGTCCATTTAACGATAGCACCAAACATTATTATCAATTACTCAATGGATATAGTGCCAATTTAGCTTATTTAACCGATGTTTCAATGAGTGTTTTAGGTGGAAGCTTAAAACGTCGTGAACGTTTATCTGCTCGTCTAGGCGACATATTAAGCCATTTGTATTTAACATCAGCCGTACTCAAACGCTTTAATGATGAAGGTCGATTAACCGAGCATGAAGCACTAATGCATTGGGCAATGCAAGATGGCATATACCATATTGAGGTTGCGATCGATGAGTTTATTCGTAACTTCCCTGTGACAGCGGTTCAAATAATGCTGCGCATTGTTGTGCAACCACTCGGACGGACGCGTCAGCGCCCTGATGATCAAACAGAACATACTATCGCTCAAATGTTGCAAACACCTTGTCATGCACGCACGCTGTTGGGTGCTGGGCAGTTCACCCGCCCTGTAAAAGGTAATTTGTTAGGAGAATTAGAAGCCACGCTGAGCGATATCGTTGCAGTAGAACCAATATTTGATCGTATTTGCAATTATTATCAAGAAAAACATCAATTTACACAACTTGATGTACTGGCAAAGCGTGCTCTTAAAGATAACCTCATTACTGAGTCAGAAGCGGAATTAATGATTAGAGCTGAAGCTGGGAGATTAAAAACGATAAATGTAGACGATTTTGCACCAGAAGAATTAGTGTTTGAAAAATCAATCAGCTAAATCAATTTTATCCACTAGCAATACAACCTGTGTGCGAGAGCTCACGTTGAATTTTTTGAATATTGAACTGATATGAGCTTTTACTGTTGCTTCGGTAACGAAAAGCTCTTCAGCTATTTGCTTATTCATTTTGCCCTCCTTCAGACATCTAAGTACTCGTAATTGCTTAGGTGTTAATCCTTTGACATACTCGATTGACGTTATTAAATCTGGCGCATTGACACCTATCTTATCAATGTACTTCTCTGGAATAAATAACCCTCCGTCTAGCACAGTCATAATTACATGTGCCATTTTGCGTGAGTTGAAGGTTTTAGGGATATACCCACGTGCGCCGTAGTGCATGGCAATATTGACACTTTCTTCATTATCACTGGCCGAAACGACAATTACTGGTGTATTGGCTGATTTATCAATCACCGAAGTGAGCCCATAATAATTATCAGAACCTGGCATGTTCAAATCAAGTAAAATTAAATCAATTTCAGGGTGATTTTTAATCGCTTTGAGCGTACTAGGTAAACTGTCCGATTCAATAATTTTCATATCATCAAAAAAAGGATTGAGAGCGGCTTGTAAAGCTTCTCGAAAAAGAGGATGATCATCTGCAATTAAAAACGTGCTCATATTTATTACGTCCAATGGTTTCATTCATTTGGTAATGGTAAAATATATCACTAATTGTAAAATATAATACATAAATTTCATCAACCGAATGATAGGTTAATATGCCTCAAATAGACAAGTTATTTTCGACACATCTAAATAAAATCGCTGATTTTTCGTTCGATGAAAATGTCGCCTCTGTATTTCCTGATATGATCGCCCGTTCTATTCCAGGTTACCCATTGATGATTGAAAACATTGGTCGTCTGGCACGTCAATATTGCCAACCTAATTCCACTATTTATGATTTAGGCTGTGCAACAGGTACGGCAACATTAAGTATGGCTAAACATGTTGCGGTGAATGATTGTCAGATTGTCGGACTTGATAATTCGCCTGCGATGGTTAAACAATGCCAACAATTTGTGAGTCAATACCACCACCCTTGCCCTGTGAAAATAGAATGCGCAGATATTACTACTTTTATGTATCAACCTAGTAGCGTCATATTAATGAATTTCACATTACAATTTTTAGCACCTCAACATCGCGAAGCTATGCTCCAACGCATTTATGATGCATTGTTACCTGGCGGAATTTTGATCCTTTCAGAAAAATTCACACATGAGCATGAGCTGGGTAATGAACTACTCATCAATTTGCATCATCAATTTAAAAGTGATAACGGTTACAGTGATTTAGAGATAAGCCAAAAACGAACTGCTCTTGAAAATGTCATGCTAACCGATTCAATGGCGACTCACACCTCACGCCTTGAAGCTGTGGGTTTTGCGAATATCATACCTTGGTTTAGTTGTTTTAATTTTATGTCATTGGTTGCGGTCAAATAAGGATACCCTATGCATTACCACTTTAGTGAGCTGTTATCTAAGTTAGGCACCCTTGGATTGGAGCAATGGCATTATGAATTACCGAGTCGTTTAGGTGAATGGGAAAAAGCCGCTCGCCATGGTAACGCCACTAAATGGCACAAACTTATTGATAAGTTACCCAAAATCACGACACAGTCAGCTTCGTTAGGCTCAACGGTAACCCTTAATCAACCAGCCATCAGCGAATATGAACAAAAAGTATTTAATGGTTTGTTACAGCAATTTAAGCCTTGGCGCAAGGGACCCTATAATATTTTTGGTGTCGACATTGATACTGAATGGCGCTCTGATTTTAAATGGGATCGCATCGCACCCCATATTTCCCCTTTGGCTAATCGTAATGTGCTGGATGTAGGCTGTGGTAGTGGCTATCATATGTGGCGCATGCTTGAACAACAGGCTAAATGCGTGGTAGGAGTTGATCCAACAGAATTATTTTTCAATCAATTTTTGATTTTAAAACGCTACTTACCCAGTGAACCCGTGTATTTCATTCCATTAGGGATTGAAGATATACCGGTTAGTCAGGCCTTTGATACAGTATTTTCAATGGGTGTATTTTACCATCGACGTGATCCTATTTTGTTTTTACAACAACTCAAAGAGCAACTCGTCTCTGGCGGTGAACTGGTATTAGAAACACTCGTTGTACCAGGATGTGAACAAACGGTGTTGGTTCCTGCTGATAGATATGCACAGATGAGTAATGTGTGGTATTTGCCGAGTGTGAAAGCATTAACCTTGTGGTTATCAAAGGTCGGCTTTGTCAATATCCGTATCGTCGACATTGACCAAACTAGCACGGATGAACAGCGTAAGACCGAATGGATTGAAGGTCAATCTTTAGTGGATTTCCTTAATCCTAATGATCCTAACTTAACCATTGAAGGTTATCCAGCGCCAACACGAGCAACGGTGATCGCTAACCGCAAATAACCATCAATCCCTATTAGTTGCGCAGTGTTGCAATTATTGGCATACATCTTGTGTGTAGATAGTTATGAATTATCGACAAGATGTATGCAATCACTATGTATGACGCCTTTTTAGCGGAGCACCAGCTCTCACCCTCGTATATTGAATCTGCACAACAATGGTTCAACCCGATAATTAACGATTTGATTAAGCACACAAATAGTGCGACGCCGTTATTTGTTAGTATAAATGGGTCACAAGGTTCAGGTAAAACAACGCTCGCTAGTTATTTACAATACACGTTAATTCATAAGCACAATAAGCGTGTTGTTGTGATGTCTATTGATGACTTTTATTATGACCAACAAACGCGTTTGCAACTTTCCAACTCAGTACATCCATTATTAAAGACACGAGGCGTACCAGGAACACATAATCTCAAGTTATGGCAGTCAATTATGAATGCACTCACTCTCGGCCAACATTGTCGTATTCCAAAGTTTAATAAAGCGGCCGATAACCCATATCCTCAAGAACAATGGCAAGCAATAACAGGTAAAGTAGATATTGTAATCATCGAAGGTTGGTGCATGCAGATCCCGCCACAGTTAGATGAAATGCTTACTCCTGCGGTTAATCAACTTGAACAACTACAGGATCCTGATTTAGTATGGCGTCGTTTTGTAAATCACGCATTAGGTGAGTATCAAACATTATTTCAACGTTTCCATTATCAAATTATGCTCAAAGCTCCCTCATTTTCAGTTGTGCATGCATGGCGATTAGAACAAGAACAAAAATTAGCACAGCGCTCTATTGATATAGCGGACCACGCTTTAGGTATTATGAATGAGAAACAAATAGCTGATTTTATTGCACATTACCAGCGTTTAACTGAGCATGCACTTCAGGTATTACCCCCGTTATGTGACATTGTTTTTGCCCTGGACATGCAACGTCAAATCAAATCAGTACAACGCAATCAAGTCAGTTTTATTACTCAGCAAGCACTGCCCCTGATTTTTACCGATTTAGACGGGACTTTAATGGATCATTATAATTATTCAAGTACAGCAGCATATCAGGCATTAAACTATTGCCATGAACTTGAGATCCCCATCATTCCTACCACCAGTAAAACATTTGCTGAGCTACTGGTTATTCGTCAACAACTGAATCTTGATGGTCCATTTATTGTAGAAAATGGGGCTGCGGTATACATCCCTAAACACATTACGTTATCACTTAAAGGTCGGTGTGAAGATAAAGGTAATTATTGGTGTTATTCCCTCGCCCCCAAAAGAGCGAAATGGCTAGCGATTGTAGATCAGTTAAATACCGAATTTCATGGCGAATTTACACACTTCGAAGCGATGACAACATTGGCATTAACCGCAGCGACAGGCTTAACATTTCCTGCGGCAAAGCTCGCAAAACAACGAGAATATGGCGAACCTATTTTGTGGCTAGGCTCTTCAGAGCGTCGCGAGGTATTCATTACCCGTGCTACTGAATTGGGTGCTAGTCCGATTTCTGGAGGGCGATTTATTCACATCACAGGAGAAAGTGATAAAGCCACGGCAATGAAGTGGCTACTTGCTCAATATCAGCGACATTTTGTTGGAAAAGAATTTTTATCTATCGCTCTAGGGGATGGACCCAACGATATATCGATGTTGGAGCAAGCTGATTTTGCCTGCCAAGTGCGTTCACCTACACATCCATTCCCACCTTTGCAACGTGCTCTCAATGCACCGACTTACCAGACTAAATTAGATGGTCCGGCAGGATGGAACGAGTACATCACAACCTATATTCTAAAAATAACAGAGGAAATTCAACATGGCTGATTTTTATCAAAATGGCGTTATCACAACATTACATAACTTAGACGAACGCCCGATTACCGCCATCGAAGCAGAATTAACGCGGTTCTCTAAACAACGTCCAATGGGCTTAATTTTACCCTCCTTATTTTCTGAACTTGAAGGTGAAGCATTACCTAATATTATTGATGAAATAGCCAAAGTCCCCTATTTATCACAAATTGTTATTGGACTGGATCGAGCTGACAAAGCACAATTTCAACATGCTGGTGAGTTTTTTAGTCGTTTACCGCAACACACACGGATCCTATGGAACGATGGCCCTCGCCTACAAGCACTAGATGCTAAATTACAAGCATTAGGCTTAGCGCCGAAAGAACTCGGTAAGGGTCGAAATGTATGGTATTGCATGGGCTATACGTTAGCAGCAAATAAAGTAGAATCGGTCGCCCTGCACGATTGTGATATCTTAACTTATGACCGCTCATTACTTGCACGTCTTATTTATCCTGTTGCCAACCCGCAATTTAACTACGAGTTCTGCAAAGGATTTTATGCACGTATCGCGGATGGAAAAATTAACGGTCGCGTATCTCGTTTATTGGTCACACCATTATTACGCGCCTTAAAACGTACCTTAGGTGATAACGAATATATTGAATTTATGGATTCATTTCGCTATCCATTAGCCGGAGAATTTTCGTTTCGTCGTGATGTACTCAACGATATCCGTATTCCAAGTGATTGGGGCTTGGAGATTGGTGTGTTATCTGAAATGCATCGTAATTATTCGCACAATCGTCTATGCCAAGCTGATATTGCTAAAGTTTATGACCATAAACACCAAGATTTATCTTATGATAATGAGCACGGTGGTCTGTCTAAAATGTCGATTGATATCACCAAAGCACTCTTTCGAAAATTGGCGACACAAGGCAATACCTTCAGTACTGAGATGTTTCGTTCGATCAAAGCCACTTACTATCGGATAGCATTAGACTTTGTCGAAACATACCGCAATGATGCCATCATGAACGGCCTAACATTAGATATACATGAAGAAGAAAAAGCCGTTGAACTTTTTGCACAAAACATCATGAAGGCAGGACAATCATTTCTTGATAACCCCATGGAGACCCCATTCATACCAAGCTGGAACCGAGTCATAAGTGCTATTCCTGATATTTTTGAACAGTTAGAAGCTGCTGTCGAGGCAGATCATCAAGATTTAGCGCAAGGAAAATAATATGAACAATATCGACCGTGGCACACAATTACGTGATGATATTTTGTATTACTTACATAATATTTATGATGATGTGACACACCCAGCACTGGCTCAGGATTTTAATGACGATCTGAGTCAAGTTGCAAATGCATTAATTAGGGCATTAGCGCTAGATGGTCTACAGCAACAATTTGAACCTAGGGCACACCAAAACCATTGGGACGAAACCCGCATAATGATGATTAGTTATGCCGATAGTATTTTTGATGAGACGCATCCACCTTTGCAAGTGTTGCATCATTTTTTAAATACACATTTAGCGGATGTGGTTACGGATGTGCATTTATTGCCATTTTATCCATACAGTTCTGATGATGGCTTCTCGGTGATCGATTATTCAACAGTGAATCCAGCTCACGGTGATTGGCGAGACATCAATCAACTGAGCCGTGAATATAACCTGATGTTCGACTTAGTCATCAATCATTGCTCTGCCCGCAGTCAATGGTTTACTAATTTTATTGCTGGGTCCGGTAAAGGCCATGATTTTTTCATGACTGCTTCGCCTGAGGATGATACCAGTATGGTGACGCGTCCACGTGTTAGCCCATTACTCAAACCTACTGAGACATCACATGGCTTGCAACATGTATGGTGTACGTTTTCACATGACCAAGTAGATTTTGATTTTACTAACCCTAACGTGTTAATTGAGTTCGCACGGATCATAAACTTGTACCTTGAAAATGGTGCGTCGTTGTTTCGCCTCGATGCAGTCGCGTTTTTATGGAAAACTCTTGGCACATCCTGTATTAACTTGGTAAAAACGCATGAAATCATTAAATTATATCGGTTATTGATTGAACATAAATCCCCCAAAGCCATTATCATTACTGAGACGAATATCCCTAACCAAGAAAATTTAAGTTATTTTGGTAATGCTAATGAAGCGCATGCTATTTATAATTTTAGCCTGCCCCCATTACTCATTAACACGCTGGTATCACAAGATTCGTCAGCGTTAACACAATGGCTCATGAGTATGCCTCCTGCTCAAAACGGCACCGCTTACTTCAACTTTATTGCCTCTCATGATGGGATTGGTTTGCGTCCTGCTGAAGGGCTATTAGCGCCTGAAACAATCAATGAGTTGGTCACTACCATGCAAGATTTTAATGGCAAAATATCATGGCGAACGGCTGCTGACGGCTCGCAATCGCCCTATGAAATTAATATAGCATTGATTGATGCATGTAGAGGTACGCATGAAGGTGAGGATGAATGGCAAATCGCACGATTTATGTGTGCGCACACCATTATGCTAGGTTTGGAAGGGATCCCTGGTGTTTATATCCATAGCTTATTAGGCACCATGAATGACATTGAACGGGTGAGAAATACTGGACAGAATCGCTCTATCAATCGCCATCGTTGGGAATACAATAAACTGGATACGGTGTTAAATAATGAAAACTCATTGCATTATATCATTTTAGATAAAATGAAAACGCTGATCAATATTCGTCAACAACAGTCGGCATTTCATCCCAATGCGACACAGTTCACATTACAACTTGGTGAACATTGCTTTGGGTATTGGCGACAAAGTATGGACCGCGCTCAGAGTGTTTTTTGTATTACCAACATCAGTAAACAAGAACAATTCATCCGCATCAGTGATGTGAATCTGATTAGCACGCAAACCTGGTCTGACTTGCTTTCTAATATGGTTCTGGCGCAAGATCAACAAACATTAACCTTAGCGCCATATCAAACACTATGGCTTACTAACCGGTAAACGCGTTAATAAACTGGAGGTATCCCAACGGCCGCCTCCTGCTTGTTGCACATCAGCATAAAATTGGTCTACTAAGGCTGTCAAAGGCAAACTAGCCCCATTTTTTCGTGCCGCATCCAACGCAATACCTAAGTCTTTACGCATCCAATCCACTGCAAAACCGAACTCATATTCATTATTAATCATGGTTTTAGCACGATTTTCCATTTGCCATGACTGAGCAGCACCTTTTGAGATAACATCAATGACCGCTTGGCGATCTAAACCCGCTTTGTCACCAAAATGTAAGGCTTCTGATAATCCTTGTACTATGCCAGCGATACAAATTTGATTCATCATTTTAGCCAGTTGACCGGCACCCACATCCCCTAATAACTGATGATGACGACTATACACATCTAAAACAGGTTTAGCGCATTTATAATCCTCTGCGTTTGCGCCACACATAATCGTCAATTGACCGTTTTCAGCGCCCGCTTGACCACCTGAAACTGGCGCATCGATAAAACCAATATTACGAGCTCGACAAGCTTGTGCTAATTCGAGCGCTAATGTTTGGGAGCCGGTTGTATGATCAATCAATATGCCGCCAGCAGGCATATTAGCAAGCACCCCATCATCACCATAAACTACACTACGAACATCATCATCATTGCCTAAACACATACAGACGATTTGTGCATCCGCAACAGCTAAAGCCGGTGTGGAGGCGGTAGAAGTGTGTGCCGTTGATGGTTGCTGCTTTTGCCAATCATCAGCTTTTGAGGCTGTTCGGTTGTACACACAGGTACTAAAACCCGCTTTAGCCAAATAGCCAGCCATCGGGAAACCCATGACACCTAAACCTAAAAATGAGACATTTTTTAACATATTTACCCTTGTAAAAATCCACTTTATGCTTAAATACGTATTATATGATATAAGTTATTTCAGATGACAAAACAATCAAATAATCATTCCATACTAGCAAAAATAATAAAGGAAGAATAATGAACAATATTTATGACTTTTCAATGCCTCTGGCAAATGGTCAGGACCAAGCATTTTCTGAGTATAAAGGAAAAGTCCTGTTAATCGTTAATACAGCAAGTAAATGTGGTTTTACCCCACAATATGACGGCTTACAAAAATTACAAGATGAGTTTGCAGATAAAGGTTTTACTGTATTGGCATTTCCGTGTGACCAATTCGGGAAACAAGAGCCTGGCAGTGATGCTGAAATTGTCGATTTTTGTACTACTAAATTCAATGTGGATTTTCCATTATTCTCTAAAATAGAAGTTAATGGGGATAATGCAGCACCGATTTATAAGGTCATGAAATCCTCAGCCAAAGGGATCTTTGGCAGTGAAGGGATAAAATGGAATTTCACTAAATTTTTAGTTAATCAAGAAGGCGAAGTCATTAAACGCTACGCACCTACTTCCAAGCCTGAAGTCATTGCTAAAGATATCGCAAAACTCTTATAGTTTTTGCAATACAACATGAAAATACTTACCTAGCCATTTATATGGTGGCTGGGTTGAATATTCTTTTTCAGCTGTAACTAACGCCGTATAATGCAGGGTTTGATGTTCAATATTACGCATATAATCATGAATACAGCGGATCCCCGCTTCATGAGTTACCTTCACTTCTGATTTTTCCTTTAGATAGGCTAACACAGGTTGAACGCTTAACGGCTGCTGAGGATTTAAGCGTACTTTCTTTTTAACTTTCAGGCCTTTTTTGACATAATCAAAATTGCCATACAACAAGTTACCAAACGTGAGCGCATCTTTGTTAAAAAAGCTTAGGGATAGATAGCCATTTGGCTGTAACCGTTCGATTAATAAATCAATCGCAACAAAAGGTTCACTAAGCCATTCAAGTACAGCATGATTGATAATGATATCGTAATTTGTGCTGACATCTTGGAGCTGGCCAACACGATAATTAATCTCGATATTATCCTTTAAGGCTTGTTGCTGAGCATATTTAATTGATTCTCCGGATACATCAATTGCGTCCACATGAAATCCCGCTTTGGCAAACTCTGTCGACATTTGTCCTAGACCGCAACCAGCATCTAACACACGTAGTGTTTTCGCTGATGAATTTTCAGAGCAACGTTCTGGCAAAATACCTAGTTGCTGTAAGTGATAGCACAATAACGTATGGCGTAACGTGCCTTTCGTTGTGCCATATATATTTCGAGCAAATTTATCACTGATCCCATCAAAACCATGATCTGTTTTCGGCATCTGGTTTGATGTTACTGACTCGGTAGATTTTGAGAATGTCAGTTTATCGGTGCTGTTGGGTGATTGACTCACAATACAAATCTCTTAGTTCTTAAGTAAGATTAAACAGGATTAGACAGGTCAATAAATGACACATCTAAATCCCACTGAGCTTGGCAATATTCACCTAAGGCTTGTACACCATAACGTTCAGTTGCATGATGACCGGCACCAATGAATGTCACATCATATTCATGCGCAATATGTGTGGTTTGTTCTGACGCCTCACCAGTAATAAACGCATCCACCCCCGCTTGAGCGGCAGTTTCCAAATAACCTTGGCCACCACCGGTACACCATGCAACATGTTTGATTAGTCGCCCCTCGGTCACCTCTTGAGCAACAAGTGGAGCAGTAAAACCACTACCCAACACTATTGGCTTACGGTTTAACGCCTGTTCAACGCGAGCGACTAATTCTGTTGCCGATATGCCTTGTGGGAATTCACCGCGCATTAACACCCCTTCAGGTTTAGTGTCTAATGAACATACATTAATGATGCCTAAACGTGCAGCTAGTTGCGCATTGTTGCCTAATGTGGGGTGCACATCTAACGGTAAATGATAGGCATATAGATTAATATCATGAGCAAGTAAGGCTTTAATACGTTGTTGCTTCATATGACAAATAGTTTGGTTTTCACCTTTCCAAAAATAACCGTGATGCACAATGATCGCATCAGCATTGTGTGCAATCGCTTGTTCAATTAATCCAAGAGACGCAGTCACACCAGTGATTACTTTTTGTACATTTTGACGTCCTTGGACTTGCAAGCCATTGGGACAATAATCTGTAATAGAATCACTCCTTAATAGGGTGTTCAGAGATTTTTCAAGATCGAAGTGGTTCATACAGACTGGCCTTAATTTGCGTCAAATAGACTTTAATAAAAAAAAACGATATAAATAATGCTCTATATTAACACTAACTTAGGGTTTCATACACACTATGAGCAAACTAGATAAAGACCAAACCATCGAACAATTCACTCACGCCTACACTGCCGCAAACGGTAAAGCACCAGAAATTGAAGCTAAAGGTGGCTGGTATAGTGTTGATGGTGGAAAAAATATTCGTTTAGCGGCTATCGCCGAAATGACTGCGGAATTATCCGGTGGAACTGCGACGGCTTCTTCAGCACCAGCCACTAAAAAGGCGACTAAGAAACCAACTACGAAAACGGCAAAACCGTCAAAATCAGCAAGTGGCTTTTCTGTGAAAAGTTTTTGGCAAGAAACCGTATTAGCGCCGTTACATAATGCACGTCCACCACGCTAATCTTTTCTAATCATAAATAGACAACCATAAAAAAAGCGAGTTTCGTTGCAGGTAAATATCCGTGCCGAAACTCGCTTTTTTAGGAAAAACCGTTCCTAAGTATGCCGCAATTTAACTAATCGGTGTTTGGCTTTGGTTAAATATGCGATTGTATGCTCTAAACATAGTGTTTTCAGCTGCAAAACCTAACTTTTCCATCACATTTTTCTTTTCAGAATATTTCACGCTAAATATCTCATGTGTTTTATTCAGCTCAAGAATAATATCGTCAGAGGTCGCTAACTCATCTACCAAGCCGAGTTCTTTAGCTTGCAGACCGAACCAATACTCACCCGTTGCGACTTTTGCAATATCTAAACTTGGACGGTTGGTATTCACAAAATCTTTAAACATGACATGAACTTCTTCAAGCTCGGCTTTAAATTTCGCACGACCTTCGTCATTATTTTCACCGAATACCGTTAAAGTGCGTTTGTAGTCACCTGCAGTATGTTGCTCAAAATCGATATCATTTTTCTTTAATAATTTATTAAAGTTAGGCATTTGGGCTATCACACCAATCGAACCAATAATGGCAAAATTAGCACAAATTAAACGATCCGCGACACACGCCATCATGTAACCGCCACTAGCAGCAACCTTATCAACACAGATAGTCAATTTTAACCCTTTGGCTTTGATACGTTGCAATTGCGAAGCAGCGAGTCCATAACCATGTACAACCCCACCACCCGATTCTAAATTAACTAGAACTTCGTCATTATCTTCAGCGGCTAACAAAATAGCAGTAATTTCTTCACGTAAATTAGCTACTTCATGCGCATCTACCGAACCGTGGAAATTGATAACGAATAATCTCGCCTTGTCAGTGCTAATTTTTGCCGGTGAATCTGATAAATTCGGATCTGACCCTATTTTATTTTTGGCAGCTCGTTTTATGGCAGCTTTATCCGCTTTTGCCTTGGCCTTTTCTTCAGCTTTTTTATCTTTCATAAATTGTTTGAGCTGGGCATCACTTAACAGCATTTTTTCTGCATAATCAGTGACATCTTCTAACGCATCAGAAATCGAGCGGATCTCTAATTGACCTTTACCACTTGCTTGTCCTTTTTGTTTCATTGCAATTGCCACAAACGCAATTAACACAGCAACAATAGCCATTACGACCGTGATTGCTTTGGCAAAAAACAATCCATATTCAAATAAAAATTCCAACCACTTATCCTCTTAAAATAATGTTACAAGTTGAGCGCTAGATAATAGCAAAAAAAAGAGCCCTAAGGCTCTTTATTCACGATAAATGTATCATTAATTCATTGCATCAGTTGCCGTTGAAATAGTCATTTCCATTACTTTATTAGCTTCAATATCCACCTCAGTAAACCTAAACGGTCTAAATTGCGGCATTTGTGAATAGAGTAAGGTTTGATCTAGATTTGAGTCATCACCAATAGCATGTGACTGTGAATAACTTAACAACCCTCTGGCTTGTGGCCCATCAGCAGTGAAATTAACCACCATCATCCAGCTACTACCATAAGTGATATGATAGCCTTCGCCATCGGCACTCAAACGCGTATTCGGTAAGGTGCTATATTCATGACGTGGTAACAGTGTTCCATTATTACCAATATCGGTATCAAACACGTTAAAGCCACCTTCTACATTATGCGCCCCACCCCATGGATACTTAAGCCCTGACGCTAATCCATCTGCTGTACTGCGTTCCACAAACTGAACTTCGCCAAGGGTCGCATCTAAGGCGATACCAGCAGCTTGAACATTTAGTACTGCTTGAGCAAACTGTCGTAAGGTCACGGCATTCGCAACTAAGGTATTCGGTGTGTTGGCTGGATCTGTTACATCAAAAGCATTTTCCCATTGAATATTGCCACGACTAGCAAAGGCGAATTCACGGAACACATGTGCACCGGTACTGTCTAGGTTCATCTTTCCGTCAAACATGGCTAATGCTGCGCACCCTCCACTAATATCAACTGCTATGCCATTTACATCGACGGGGTTTGATTCTTGCGCCTGACAAGCGCTCAACAAATCCGTCAAAATCGTATTCGCCAGATAACTATCATTCCCTAAAAGAGCTTCTTCAACTTCAGTTGCTGAAAACAAACCGTCACTGCCACTCGCACCGGCCAGAAGTTGATGCGCCATACGCGAACGTAGTGATTGCTCATTGCCCACTTGACCAAATAATGGAGATACACCCGTAATTGGCTTCGCTAGGTTCGTTAGCCAAAAACTATCATTCGAGTTTTGTACATAATCTGTCCCTTCATATTTGGGTGCATCTTCATACGCGACAGGTCCAACAAAATCCATTTGTGAAATAAACCCTGGTAACACGGTAAAACCGGCAGCCTGTTTAGTACCTATTAACAGTGGATTAGTGGTTAACGCATTAATTGCCGTATCAGTTAAACCGGGTACGGTTGAATCATCAATATAAAAGACCTCCCCAGTCTTAGAAGCTGCCATTGTATTATTAAAAATCACACCGTCATAATCTTTGAAGGATTGTTTAAACTCATCCATATTCGTTGCTAAGTTCATCGCAAACCAGTGATCAACCACATCAAAATTAGGTAAGTTTGCGTCTTTTATCGCAAATGAATTTGTTGCATCCCATCCAAAGTTACCAGGCACCACAATCATGGGACCATAGTTAGTATAGTAAGATGTTTTTGCCAGACGCATCGACGTTGTAGGTCCTGTCGCCACGTCGATTTCTAATTCATTACTAAATATAGTCCGTTTGTTGCCATCTACCAGATGCGTCAAGCTCTGGGTATCACTGTCATCCATACTTAATTGGTAAACAACAAAATGTTCAGCGGTACTAAAGGTATGAGTCCATGCAACATGTTCATTAAAGCCGATATTAACGGCACCAGGTACCCCCATCAACGAGCCACCCATAACGTTTAAGAAACCAGGGATAGTGGTATGAAACTGCCAAAAACGTAAATTACCCGTATGTGGAAAGTGCGGGTTACCTAATACCATCCCCATCCCATTTTCGGTCATGTCAGAACCCAAACCCCAACCATTTGACCCCATTTCTTTAGGATTACGCTCAGGCATTGAAAACTGTGGATTTACAGCAAAAGGTAAAGCATTACTGGCTGTTCTTGTTTGAGCTCTAGCTTGAGCATTAGCTATGGTATTGGCTTTGCTTAGTGCAACTTTAGGTATGCCAACTGGACGCGGTAAAAAAGATTCACCGGGAGGTGCCGCAGCAAACATCGCAGGCAAAAAATTCGCGGCACCAGGCAATAATGAGACGCCCAATGAATAAGTAAAAATATCCAACGGCTCTAATGGCTGAACCCAAGGTTGATTTGCACAAGCCGGATCAATATTGGCAACACCGGTATCTGCTAAATATTGGTTATAACCTTGCGTGTACCCAGATGCCATTGCCCGAGTATTAGCGGACATACTTGCATAATTATCTTCTGCAATTTGTCGGATCCCAACCGTTAAAAATCCAAAATCATTGATTAAATGTTCTGAATCACCACTTTCAGGTACCATATCTGGGCCGTAATATTTGGCACGTTGAGAGTTATATTTGAGGATTTGATCCGCAAGTATACAGATATTATCTTTAGCAAACGCATAACCCACACCAAATGCCATGCTCTCTACATTATCAGCGATGATGTGTGGTACGCCATATTCTGTCCAACGAATATCGGCACTAAGTTCGCCATCTGGATCAAAAGCAGGTAAAACAGGTGCTGGTGTAACAACGGGTATGACTGGCGCCGATGGTGGTGTAACAACTTGTACAGGATCGGAACCGCACGCGCTTAGTGTTAGGATTGAAAAGGTAGAAAGAGCTAATGTGACATGTTTTGAAATTTGATTATTATGCAAAATGAATACTCCTTTATAAGAGTATTTAACTTACTCGACATTGTTCATATTTACAAATTTTTAACAAAAAAAGACCTGCTATAAACATAACAGGTCTTTACACATTTTTATTTTTTAAAAGCAGGTATTAGTCGTTTATTCAACAACCGTTGTATTGGTAATAGGTAATACTCTACCACCTGATGCAATAAATGCAGCAACCTGAGTTTGCATTTCTAATGTAACTGCAGCACTTGACTCTGGGCTCAATGATGAACCATGCGCACCTTCATTAAACAAGACATAACCAGACATAGGCTCAGTAGACTGTGCTGATGCTGAAACTTGCATCAAACCAGCTTGCTCAACGTAAGCGTCTTGACCTGCTAGAGGTACTGCTGTGCTAACCGGAATAACTTGGTCAGGTAGATTCGTACCGCCATCACCCACAACTGTCATCACATGTGTTGGTGTATTCATACCTAATGTATTCACAAAGCTGATTGGGTCTGCACCGTCTAACGAGGTTTGTGCAGCAAAGGCAAATTGATTAAATGTCGCGTTGACCGTCGCTAACTGTGAATCAGATAGTGCGTTTAAGAATGGTTCAACCAACGCTGAAGTTTGCGCTTCGGTTGCACCAGCAGGATAAGTACCTGCCACTAACGCAGCAAAGTCAGGACTTGCTTGCGATAACAGTAAGCTCTTTATAAGTGGACCAAAACTAGGTGATTCAAGTAAAAATTGTGCAGTACCTGCTCCTGGTGATTCTAGCGACGCTGCTGCAACGCTAAACATACCATCTAATGCACTTAAGTCGCCCCCCATAGATGTATTTGCTACAGCAGCAAAGTTACCGCCTGCAATACCACCTAAAGACACGCCCATCACTGATACGTTACTGGCATCAAGCATAGCGATGCTGCCTGTTGATGTATCAATAACTGCATTTAAGCCTAAACGCAAACCTAACAAATCAGAAACTGATTGAGTTAAATTGGCTTTCGCTGTTGGCAGAGTTTGCAAGTTCATATAATGCGTTGCAGATACAGTGGTCGCATTGATTTCATCAGTGCCGTCCCCATCTAAATCATAGCCACGAGAACCATGTAATGGATGATCAATAGCAACTGTCGCCACACCTGCAAAAGACAATGCAGCAGTGATGGCTAACATGTCTTCTTTTTGACGTGTAATTCCATGATAAAGGATCGCGACAGGCCATCCAGCATCAGGCATAGTCATAGCAGGTTGACCCAGTGCAGCAATAACCATTGGGTCAGGTACAGTAATTTGTACATCTAATGTCATATTACCCGCATTACCACCTTTAGCTTGTGGAATTGGGCTAAAACGAGTGACATTACGATCACGATCTAACGGTGCACCATTCGCATCTTGTAAATCACGTAAACCTACAGCAGCACACGTTGCATCATTGGGACCAGCTGAATAAGTCGCTTGAACAGTAGCTGGTAAACCAGCAAAACCAGCCAAGACAATACCACTATCACATGCAGCAGTCATAAATTCAGTGACGGGTGCAAGTGGATTATCTGCACGAGGTATTGCTAAGAAATGAGGTAAAGAAATAGTAGCGCGTACATGTTTCGCCGCACAAAATGGTCCTGCTGAAGCTAAAACACCACCAGCTACTTCCGCTGCGAAATCATTGACTTGTGGAATAGCATTGCCAAAACCACCCGCAGCTGCTGTAAGTAAGCCGCCACATGTCGTCATGCCACTAAAATCAGCAGCTTGAATTGCTGGTACTAATGCTGCAGCTTCGCTTGGTAATTGTGAAATACCAAACTGCACAGCTCCAGCAACCGCTTCAGCAGAAACTAAACCAAGTGCTTCCATAGCATTAGGTGCATCAGGCGCATCTACGACAGTCATCGCAGGCAATGCCATTCCTGCAGTAGGATCGCCAGCAGCGGCGCGAGCAGCAAATTCACCTACCATGACTTTTTTGATCGTTTCTAAAACAACCGTGGTTGATTGTGTAGTAAAAGACGCAGCGTAAGTGATATTTTCACGAGCTAAACCAACTTGGTTTAGTGACACAACAATACTGTTAATTAAAGTTTGTAAGCCTATTTGTGCTTCCGAACCTAATGGTGAAGTTGCAGGATCTTGATTTACTAAACCCCAAGTTGTTGAACCTTGTACCGAACGACCCGTTGAATCTTTTAAATCATCTGTTAATACTAAGATATAACCTTGGCTAGGCTTAAGCGGCTTTAATGGAACAAAAGCAATGGTATTGTTATCAGCTAATGACACAACATAATCAACACCAAACGTTAACTTGTCACCGACTTTACAACCCGCTGAAGGAACAGGAATAGCTGCACAATCAGGATCAGATTGATTTAGGCCCAATGTTGCTTCGTATAAAGATACGCCAGCAGAAATAGTAGAGGCATCGAGACTGACACCCGATGGGGTTTCAACGTTAATAACGAAAGGTTGTGATACAGACCACCCATCTAATACATTCAATGCATTCTGGGGATCCGTAAAATCAGTTGCATCAGCCACTGGGATATTAAGTGTGTAATCGAAAAAGCCATCGTCGCCTGGTAACATTAACAAATCGTTCGGGATGTTAAGGTTACCCGCACCTGGATCAAAAACAACTCGCGATAACGGTTGTTGCTGGGGGGTTTCGGCTTGAAGATCGCTCATAGTTTCGCCACCACAACCAACAAGGGCTAGTGCCGAAGCAACGCTGGTGCTGATTAACAATTTTTTCATTGTATCTCCCAAAGATTTATATTTGTTGTTATTTTTTATTGTAACGACGCGGTAATACCACATCGATGAAATTAGATTGTTGCGAATATATACGCTAACCAAGTGCTTAGACCAGTTAAACATATCACAAGTCTATTGCCTTTGATGTCAATTTGCAAAACTTTGTTAATGTTTTGTAACTTATTTCAGTAAAAAACCCATATTAACTAATAAAATTAAGCAGTTATGGTTCTTTCTCCATCTCTTCCATGCCATCTTTGCTTAACAATTATGCGATGGAGTTATTTTTAGGTACAATACCCTCTATTATTTTATGTTTATGTTTTCATCGTTATAAGGTTTTCATTGTGCAAGCACACTTATTTTCTCCATCCCAAACGGAACTCCAAAATAAAGTCATTTTAGTCACTGGCGCTGGCGACGGAATTGGTCGTCAAGCTGCATTGTCTTTTGCCAAACACGGTGCAGAAGTCATTTTGTTAGGTAAGACGGTTAAAAAACTAGAAGCAGTCTATGATGAAATCGTAGCAGCTGGATATATTGAACCAGGTATCATCCCACTCGATATGCAAGGCGCGACCGAAAAGCATTATGTCGATATGGGTGCGATGTTGATTGATCAATATGGCCGTCTTGATGGGATCTTACACAACGCCAGTATCTTAGGCCACTTGTGCCCTTTTAATCAGATAACTAGCACTGAATTTAATGAGGTCATGCAAGTCAATGTGATAGCTCAATTTTTAATGACCCAAGGGGTACTACCAGCATTACAAAAATCCGAACATGGCAGTATCCTTTTTACTACCTCATCAGTAGGTCGTGAAGGTCGTGCGTTCTGGGGAACGTATTCAATCTCAAAATTTGCAACCGAAGGGATGACGCAAGTCATGGCTAGCGAATACGCCAATAGTCATATACGTGTTAATTGTATAAACCCTGGTGCGACTCGCACGACTATGCGTGGCAAAGCATTTCCAGCAGAAGATCCACAACAACTCAAAACCCCACTAGATATTATGCCTAGTTACATTTATCTAATGAGTGACCAAGCTGTAAAGGTGAATGGTCAGTCTATTGATTGTCAGCCTAAATAGCTAAGTATGTTCACTATACGAATGAATTAAAAAAGCCCTATCTTAAATAAGGCTTTTTGATTGTTCGTTCGGTCCTAACCTTTGTGCTTATTCAGACCAAGTATCACGTAATCCAACGGTGCGATTAAACGTCAAATTATGTGCTTCGCTATCTCTGCAAAAATAACCAGTGCGTTCAAACTGTACACCTTTGCCGACTTCAAGATTGGCTAAGTTAGGCTCAACAAACCCCTGCTTAATGATTAAGCTATTTGGGTTTAGTACTTGCAGATAATCTTCTTCGGCTGCAGGGTTTGGCACATTAAATAAACGGTCATACAAACGGATCTCAGCAGGTACACTGTGTGTTGCACTGACCCAATGAATAACGCCTTTAGCTTTACGTCCATCAGCAGGATCTTTACCTAAGGTATCAGGATCATAAGTACAATAAACGGTGGTGACATTGCCATCTGCATCTTGGTCAAAACGATTCGCTTTAATGAAATATGCGTTGCGTAAACGGACTTCTTTATCAATCACAAGACGCTTAAACTTCTTATTCGCCGCTTCACGGAAATCTTCAGCTTCAATATACAGTTCACGCGTAAACGGAACTTCACGTGTCCCCATGCTCTCATCATTCGGATGATTAGGCGCATTCAAGATTTCGACTTGCTCTTCAGGGTAGTTCTCAATAACGACTTTAATCGGATCTAATACCGCCATCGCACGCGGTGCATTGACGTTTAAATCGTCACGAATAGCTGATTCAAGCATACTCATTTCGACCAAGTTATCCATTTTAGTGACACCAATGCGGGTACAAAATTCACGAATTGAACCTGCGGTATAACCACGACGACGAAGACCGGCTATCGTTGGCATGCGTGGATCATTCCAACCACTAACATGATTGCCAGTGACTAAATCAATTAACTTACGTTTAGACAACACTGTATATTCAAGGTTTAAACGAGAAAACTCATATTGATGCGGCGTAACCTCAATCGTAATGTTGGCTAACACCCAATCGTATAAACGACGGTTGTCTTGAAATTCTAAGGTGCACAAAGAATGTGTGATGTTTTCAATTGCATCCGATATACAATGTGTAAAGTCATACATTGGGTAGATACACCAAGCATCACCCGTTTGGTGATGATGTGCAAAACGCACACGGTATAAAACCGGATCACGCATACACATAAAACTTGACGTCATATCAATTTTGGCGCGTAAACAACATTCGCCTTCTTTGTAATCCCCTGCTCGCATTTTTGCAAACAACGCTAAGTTTTCTGCCACAGACGTATCACGATATGGGCTATTAGTACCAGGCTGAGTTAACGTTCCACGTAAACTGCGCATGGTTTCTTGATCTGAAAAATCGACATACGCTAATCCTTTTTCGATTAACTCAACGGCGAAGCCATGTAATTGTTCAAAATAATTAGACGAATACCGGACCTCACCATCCCAATTAAAACCTAACCAAGAGACGTCATCCATGATCGCATTGACATAATCAATATCTTCTTTTTCAGGATTAGTATCATCAAAACGTAAATTACAGGTACCGTTGTAATCTTGAGCTATACCAAAATTCAAGCAAATCGATTTCGCGTGACCAATATGTAAGTATCCATTTGGCTCTGGTGGAAAACGAGTTTGAATGGTTTGATGCGCACCCTGCTGCAAATCTTTATCGATGATTTGTCTAATAAAATTACTTGGGCGTGCAGCTAATTCTTCACTCATACAACCGTTCCTCTAAAAATTGATATAGATATAAATAGGTAAACATCAAAAACAGCCGCAGTATACCATTGTCATAGCGTTGCAATACAATTTTATCCATCCTTTGCATAAAAATTTCATTTTATGCAATTCAATGATATAACTGAGTACATAATAAGAACGCGAATAACACCTATTGAGGATGCGTTATGAAAACAAAGTCCACTTCTTTTGATATTGCTCATTTGGCTGGAGTATCCCAATCCACGGTATCTAGAGCATTATCTAACTCAACTTTAGTCAATGAAGAAACGCGTCTTCGGGTGCAACAAATAGCCAAAGAATTAAATTATAAAGTTGATAAAAATGCGAGTAATTTGCGTAAACAACGCTCATCTACCATTGCCTTATTATTGTTCGAAGATCCGTCATCTGACGATTCTCAAATCAATCCTTTTTTCATCTCAATGTTAGGTAGTATCACCAAAGCCTGTTCTGCTGCTGACTATGATTTATTAGTCTCGTTTCAAAATTTACAAGATGATTGGCATGCTGAATTTGAAGACAGTCACAAAGCCGATGGTTTGATTTTACTTGGTTACGGCGACTACCTAGATTACAAACAAAAAATTGAACAACTAGAGCAACAAGAAACTCACTTTGTGCGTTGGGGAGCCCATGATCCTAACCATCCGGGTATTTCTATTGGCAGTAATAACTACCAAGGTGGTTTTATGGTCACAGAGCATTTAATTGAACAAGGGCGCAAACGTTTTGCTTTTGTCGGTCAAGCAGGTTCCGAAGCACCCGAATTTATGGCGCGATTTAATGGTCATATGGATGCCTTATCAAAACATCATTTATCTGACCAATTTATGGGTCAGTTTGATGCTATATTTACTGAAGAAGCCGGTCATGATGCAGCAAGTATGTTGTTTGATGAGCAAATTATGCCTGATGCAATTGTGTGTGCAAGTGACTTAATCGCTACCGGTGTGCTGCGTGCTATGCGTGACAAGCAATTACATTGTCCTAAAGACATCGCGGTAGTTGGCTATGACGATATTCCTGTTAGTGCGTTTACTACTCCGGCGTTAACGACAGTTAAACAAAACACCAAATTAGCTGGTGAATTGTTAGTGGCAAACTTACTGAAACTAATCAATGGCGAACATGTTTCTGACCAACTAATGTCAGCTGAATTAGTGGTCAGAAAAAGCTCTTAACGTTGCATACTTCTGCCGAATAATAACCGTTATTTGTACGCCATTGCATGTTGTGCAGCTTGTAATAAATCAGGCTGCGTCACATTCTCATTCAATACCCACACTTGCACACCATGTGGCTCTACTTGAGTTCTTATCTCATCGCTAACAGTTAATGTTGCGCCTGACAATTGCTCTTCCCACGTACCGGCTTGTACCATCTGATTAATCACAAAGGGTTGATTTATATTGCTTTTATTTAGTAATACAAGTGCAATTTGTTGGGTATCAGCCGTTTGCAGTACGCGATAAAAACTTGCTTTATCTCCTTTAAGCTCATGTGGAATTTGTAATCCTTGTTGTAAAGCGGGTAATTGTTTACGTATGTTAGCAATCTCAATTAAGCCCTCACGAATAGGATGATTAGCCTGTTGGGTTAACGTCTCTTGACCAATAAAATTACGATTTCCGGCATGTTCCGCTGTACCACGCATAAACCCAAACTCTGAACCTTGATAAATAACCGGGATCCCACGAGTGGTAAATAACCAATTATGTGCATCGATAAAGCCTTCATCGGACGCATTCATGCGGCGCATATCATGGTTATCATAAAAAGTCGTTAGGTCATACACGTTATGATATGGACCATGGGTTAAATGTAAATAATCATTGAGTTGTGCAAAATCACTTTCAGGAGCTTCAAATACTTGAGTAATCGCTTGTTGCCCAGGAAAGTCTAACACACTGATCTGACCATTTTTAGGTAACGTATGCTGCGCAATAAAATTTGCGTTGTAATCATAGCTTTCTGCAAACATAAAAAAGTCAGGATGTTGCTCTCTAATGCGATCAGCCATGATTTTCCAAAAACGGTGTGGAACATGTTTAATTGTGTCAATTCTAAACGCACTGGCTCCTTGCTCAATCCAATACAAATAACTGTTAATGAGATAATCTTGTACAGCGATGTTAGTATCATCTAGATTTGATAACTGCATAATATCGGGATATTGATGAAAAAAATCATGTAATGGGTTATCACTCGATAACGCCTCGGTTGGCAGGTTTTGATGATCAGCAACTAATTGCCCATCTGCGTCATATAACTCGCCAAAACCCGGCTGGTCAATGGGCATAGTAAACGATGGCGAACCGTGGTTTGCCACAATATCCAGCACCGCTTTAACATCATGTTGCGCCAATGCTTGCGTGAAGTCACGGTAAGTTAATCCAGGTGAAATCAAATGTTCATCTTCTTTGTAAAAATTGGTCGCCCAATAGCCATGATAACCAGTTTTACCGCCATCTTTAAACGACCCACCATAGGTAATTTCTTCGCCACCAGCGAACGCTTGATCCGGGTTATCCAATACAGGCGTAAGCCAAATAGCACTAAAGCCCATATCGGTAATGTACTGTACATTATCCAATACCCCTTTAAAATCTCCGCCCATATAACCGACATTGGCTGTAGCCCCATTGTCGCCAACTAGCGCTAGATTAAACGTTGGATAATCACCGCCTTGGTTGACTTGGTTATTAGTGGGATCACCATCCACAAAGCGATCAGTCACGACAAAATACATTGCCTCTTTAGCAAAAGCTTCTTTGGTACCATATAATTCAGGAAATGCAGTTTTGGCGCTAGTTATGGTGTTAGTGCTAACAGGTGAAGACGTCGCATCACAACCCATCATGCCAAGCATTGCTGCGCTGAGACAAGCAAGACGAATACGTTGTGTTAATAATGAAACTTGCATATAAAAACGTTCCTTAAATTATGAATTTTTGTCGTTAACAAATAAAACGGCGATAGCGCCACAGAGCATGGATATGCCAGCAACAACAATAATGTACGATGCATTATTATCAAATACGCTGGATAAAATCCACCCTGAAAGTAAACCCGATACGATTTGTGGCACAGCGATCGTAAAGTTAAAGATCCCCATATACACGCCGGTTTTATCCGCAGGCAGTGCCCCAGCTAACATCGCATAAGGCATCGCTAAAATTGCTGCCCACGCAATGCCCACACCAATCATAGGTAATAACAAATTCACTGCACCAGCGGGTACGGTGACTTCGGTGATCAATAAATCAACATGTGTTGGAGTCAGATCCGTAAACAGCATAAACGACATATAAGACAACCCGCCCAAGACTAACGCGCCAGCATATATCGTTTTACGACCAAATGTATCAGCAAGACGGGCTAAAAAGACCGAGAACACTGCAGCAAATACACTGTATGCAGCAAACAAGATCCCCACCCAGTCCCCTGCCGCACCTTTAGCATCAATGATATGTTGTGGAACTTGACCAATAGCATTGAGATAATCCGGATCAAACCATTTCACCTCTACCGCCCAAATATGTTGGGTAATTGCCGGCATGGTATAAACCCACATAATAAACAACGCAAACCATGAGAAAAACTGCACTACCGCAAGTTGGCGCATAATCGTAGGCATGGTTTTAACTAAACTAAAAAATTCAGCCAATTTTTGTCCAATTGGTTTGCTTTTATCTTTAGTTTGGGCTGCACTGACTTTTTCAGCATCCATGCCTTTGTAGGCATAATAATCTTTGGGTGCATATTCTTTGGTACGAAGTACTGTCCATAACACCGTACCGAGTAATACGGTTGCGCCAATATAAAATGCCCAGACCACTGATTGGGCAACTTCGCCTTTTGACGCGGTATTATCTAAGCCAATAATGTTCGTTAATAAGAACGGTAATATTGAACCGACTACCGCACCAATATTGATTAATAACGATTGAATCGAATAACCGACATTGCGTTGCGAGGCAGGTACCATATCCGACACCAAGGCACGAAACGGCTGGAAACACACATTAAATGACGCATCCATCAACGCTAACATTAATGCACCAAACAACATAGGTGCCATGAACGCAACAAACAAGGGCGCATTTGGCATCAATAACATCCCAATCGCCGCAGCAATCGCTCCCGCTAAAATAAAGGGTTTACGTCGCCCTAACCCATTCCATGTGCGGTCTGAGGCTGCACCAACTAATGGCTGTACCAATAAACCCATAATGGGTGCGACCAACCAAAATAAAGACAACGAATGTAAGTCAGCGCCCAAATCAGATAAGATCCGGCTTACATTGGCATTTTGCAAGGCAAAGCCAAACTGGACGCCTAAAAAACCGAAACTCACGTTCCAAACTTGCCAAAATTTCAACTCTGGCTGGGGCTGATGTGTTGTACTCATTTTGTCCTCATTTATTCTTAATTTTATTTGTTAGTATTTGATGTTGGTGCTGATGGTTGCAATTCAAAAATGCTGACACTATTAGCATCAAGCGTTAATGATTGGTCTAATCGAAAAGAGGCGTTGCTCTCAATATCCACCAATGTTGCACTGCTATTTTCAAGCGGTAACATCTGTGAAAAACGCGTTAATGACAAGTCAATGTTGTTCGAGTTCTTATTCAGCACCACCATTATTGTTTGCTTCTTCGCATGGGTATCTATATGCCTAAAATACACATAGATGCCATCTCGGGGCGCATATTGAGTAAGTTTTCCTTCGGTAATTGCCGGTGTTTGTTTGCGCCAATTTAATAACTTACGCAAGGTTTGTTGGATCCGTTGTTGCTGACTATCAAGCCCTTTTCCAGTAAATGCGTTAACACGATCACCTTGCCAACCACCAGGAAAATCAGCACGTAAGAGACCATGATCGCCTCCACCGTTATCGGTCATACCAAACTCGGTGCCATAGAAAATTTGTGGGATCCCGCGAGTGGTTAGCAAAAACTTCATCGCCATCATAAATTTAGTCTCATCATTGTTTAACTGTGGCATGATGCGATTCATATCATGATTGTCAGCAAAAACGACAAGATTATAGGGATCACCATATAAAAAATCACTGGCTAACGAGTCATATATTTTACGTAAACCAGTTGCCCATGTATCTTCATCGACTAATGCCTGACCTAAAGCAACTTGTAAGGGAAAATCCATAACACTCGGCAATGCGGATTGATAATCATCATATCGCAGCGAGCCCGCCTGCCAATATGCCGTAATTGCTGGATTAACTGACCATTCTTCTCCAACAATATTAAGATTAGGATACTCAGCCATGACGGCTTGAGTCCAAGCCGATAAAAAAGCCTTATCTGAGTAAGAGTATGTATCGACTCTTAACCCTGACAATCCTGCGTACTCAACCCACCAAATCGCATATTGCGTTAAATAGGTCGCCATGTGAGGGTTTTGTTGATTCATATCCGGCATCGTATCGACAAACCAGCCTTGAGCAAAGTCTTCAATATCCGATTGCACGCCATGAGGATCATGTAAGGCTTCACGGGTATGGGTAGTGGGGACAAACTCGGTTCCATGATTGATCCAATCAACCGCAGGCATGTTGCTCATCCAGGGATGATTAGATCCCATGTGATTAAGTATGACATCTTTAATAACGCCAATACCTTGTTCACGTGCTTGGCGAACAAACGCTTTATACAAAGAATTTGAACCAAAACGTGGGTCAATTTGAAAAAAATCCGTCGTCGAGTATCCGTGATAAGAATATCTTTCCATATCGTTTTCTAACAAAGGCATAGTCCAAATTTGCGTAAATCCCATATCAGCAATATATTCAAGATGGTCAATCATGCCTTGAATATCACCACCATGACGGCCCCCTTTATCATCACGATTGACTGTCTCGAGCATTGAATCAACACTATCATTACTCGGATCACCATTGGCAAAACGGTCAGGTGCAATCAAATAGATGACATCTTTCGCATTAAACCCTACTCTTTTTGCAGATCCTTCGGCTCTAGCTAATAACTCATAGGTTACTTGAACCTTGTGACTATTTGGATGTGTTAACGAAAAGGTTAATGTTTGAGCAGGTGCTGCTTGACTAATCGCTAGGTTAATCAATAAATATTGGGAGGATTCAGGCACAGTGACCGATTCGATTTTGACCTGTTTACCTGACAATTTAATGTCATATTCAGTGATTGGAAATGCTAAATTATCGGCATTGAGTAACAACTCAATTTGTTTGTTATGCATCCCTACCCACCAATTGGGCGGGTCAATATGCACTATAGAATCCTCGGGTTGGGCAGTCGCAACATTTATTGAGCTCACTAATAAAGACAGCGATAGACACCTTAGTGCGGTAGCCTTTATTAAGGATATTTCGTGATTCAATGGAAACATAAATGGGCGCCTGTTGAGACATTACGATAATTAGCTCAACAATGTAAACTATAAGAGGGTATTCCGACAAATTCATGCATACGTATTCAGGTTATTTAGCAAGGTAACTCGGTATAATGTTTTATCCATATTTAGGTACAGAGACAATGAACAATCAAATTATCACCGTCGTCGGCGGCGGAAGCGCAGGTTGGATGACGGCTAATTTATTGCATAATCAGCTGCACCAGCACGGTTTTACGATTAGAGTGATTGAATCACCAAGTATTGGGATTATTGGTGTTGGCGAAGGGTCAACCCCGCAACTAAAAGTGTTTTTTGATATGTTAGGGATTGCAGAACAAACATGGATGCCAAGATGTGATGCAACCTTTAAACATGGCATACGTTTCAACGGATGGACTGATTTGGTTCATCCACAATATGATCATTACTTCCATCCGTTTCCGTCTAACCAAGATCACAACAGCGGGCGCTATTTTCTACAACAAGTACATACGATGTTGGCTGGATACCCTGCGATGCCTCATCCTGATCTCTATTTTTTAACCGCGACCTTAGCTCAACAAAATAAAACACCAGCACATGAACACCCAGAATTACAGACGAATTATGGCTACCATTTTGATTCAGCGAAACTCGGTCAATTTCTCAAAACTCATGGGACTCAACAAGGTATACAGGTCATTACTACAACGATTGATAGTATTCAACATCAAGCAAACACCATTGTGTCTGTTACCGATGAACAAGGGCAAATATTTAACAGTGATTGGTTTTTTGATTGTACCGGCTTTGGTGGTAAATTAATTCAAGAAGCCTTGGGAACTGACTTTATTCATTACACAGATAATTTATTTAATGACCGCGCAGTCGCTATCCCTACGAGGCGTGAGGAACAAGAACTGCCACAAACAACGGCGACAGCACTGCCCTGTGGATGGGCATGGCGTATTCCATTAACCTCGCGTATTGGTAATGGCTATGTGTATAGCAGTCAATATTGCACTGCAGATGAAGCTGAGCATGTATTACGACAACATTTAAATATTGACGATAAGATCCCCGCGCGGCACCTCTCAATGAAAGTAGGACGTTTGGCACAGCACTGGGTTGGGAATACAATTGCCGTTGGTTTAGCGCAGGGTTTTATAGAACCTCTTGAAGCAACAGCGTTACACCTAGTTCAAGAAACAGTGACCCAATTTATTGGTGCATTTACTGCAGGTAGATTCACCACCATCTATAAAGAACAGTTTAACGACAATATTAATGCGCGGTTTGAAGGGATACGCGATTACATAGTGGCGCATTATGCGTGCAATCAATTAACCCATGCGCGAATGTCACAGAAATACGCAAGCAGCAATTCTAGGTTTCATTTTGATGGCAAAGCAGTCACTATTGATACGCCTAGGTATTGGGAAGATTGTCGTGAGAAGGTGGTTACATCTGAAAATTTACAAGCCGTTTTGGCTTGTTGGGAGCGTGGTGGAGACTTACATCAACTGCTGGTGGATAGAAAAATGCAGACGTATTATCCCACATTGAGTTGGTATACCTTACTTGCTGGTTATCGCCGGTTTACGCACCAACAATACCAAGATAATCTTCAAACCCAGCAGATCCAAGCCAAGTTAGTTGAATTAACCCAGCACTTTACTTGCTAATGGTAAAGTAATGATAAAGGTGGTACCGACACCTTCTGTTGATTCAACTTCTATGGTGCCTTTATGTGACTCAATGATGGAGTAAGAAATAGATAAACCTAAACCGGTGCCTTCACCCACAGGTTTGGTGGTATAAAAAGGGTCAAATAATTGATTTTGTGTGGTCGAAGACATTCCACTACCCGTATCACTCACCAAAATCTGACAACTTTTGCTTCCTAACACATATTCAATCTTGATAGAGCCGCCATCAGGCATTGCCTGAGCCGCATTCACGAATATGTTAACAAACACTTGCTGCAGCTGACCTAGCTTACCAAAGATGTAAATGTCTTGTTCATTGAGAATATGTTGGACGTCATGTTTATATTTTACTTCATTTTTCACGACGTTTAGTGCTGCTGAAACGATTTGCCCAATAGGCAAAGCAGAAAAATCGGTTTCACCTTGATGTGAAAACGTTTTTAATCCATTCACAATTTCAGAAATACGATCGACCCCTTCAATATTTGACGTAACAATATCATCCGTATCTTCAATGATATATTCCATATCGTATTCTTTCACTAACCCCATATAGTGCTCATCATTAATGAGTTTTTGTTCAGCTATAAACGCTTTAGTCGCAGCCATAAACGCACTTATATATTGAATGTGACTGGATAGAACTTCTAAATTAGAACGAATATATCCCACAGGATTATTAATTTCATGCGCAATACCCGCGGCAAGTTGGCCAAGTGAAGCCATCTTCTCTGATTGCATTAACTGAGACTTGGCACTGGATAACTGTTGGGTAATAATATTGAGATTATCTTTGGTTTCGGATATGACAGTACCGTTTTTACGCGCGATTAAAAACGTTCGCACTTGACGTTGAATAATCGTCAATGCGTCGAGTGTTTCTGATGAATTAGGTTCTTGTTTGAGTAAAAACGCGGATAATAAAACGCTACCTTCATCGATAGGCTTGCTACAATACATCATTTTTAACGTATGCGGATAAATTGCACTGTGGTTCACATCAATGATATTCCACTCTTTAGACGCCGGCTGCCGTGCTAACTGCGCGTTAATTTGTTGAATAAATACTGTATTGTTAGTCCATTGTTTATTGCGGTCACAGATAGGTGTGTAAATATCAAAAGTGGAATTACGCTTGATTTGCACAGCACTGATCCCCCAGACCGCATGTAAAAAAGTACAAGTCAGTTCGGTTACGTTAGTAAGGAGGTTTTCGTTATTACCACTTAGCGATAAACTACCACTGGTACTGAGTAAAAATTGCAACTCATCACGTTTTTGTTCGCTTTCTAATAACGCGTCTTTGAGCATTTGATTCGACGCGTAAATTTCTCGTGATTTTTCTGCGAGTAATTGTTCAGCCATTTGGCGTGATTTTTTCTCACGTGAAATCCTGCGCTCTAATAGCGCAATCTTGTCATTCACATTAGAAGACGTCGAGTCACTCAAATGACCAATCCTATTTCATATAGTAAATACAGCAATCATAATGCCTTTTATCGGCAATCACTTGCAAGAGTTAAATGATAATTAACCTACTTGAATCGCGACGGCGACAGCTTCTCCACCGCCAATACATAAACACGCAATTCCTTTACTTTTCCCCTGTAAGCGTAAAGCATGAATTAAAGTGACCAAGATGCGTGCTCCCGATGCCCCTATTGGGTGACCTAACGCACACGCACCACCATGTATATTGACTTTGTCGACTGGAATTTTAAGCTCGTTTACACATGCCATCGTCACCATAGCGAAGGCCTCATTGATTTCAAACAAGTCTACGTCGGCGATTTGCCATTGCGTTTTTTCAAGTAACGCCTCAATTGCATAGATAGGTGCGATCGTAAATGCTTCAGGAGTCAACGCGACACTGGCATGTGCCACGACTTCAGCCAATGGCGTTATGGCTAAAGCATCAGCTTTAGATTGTGTCATGAGCAAAACAGCTGCCGCACCATCGGATATGGAACTGGAGTTTGCAGCAGTAATAGTGCCATCAACACTAAACGCAGGGTTTAAATGTGGGATTTTGTTAGGTTTAGCGTTAAGCGGTGATTCATCGATAGTCACCCGCTCCTCACCTTGTTTACTGGATATAATTACCGATGTAATCTCTTCTTTAAACGCACCAGAAGCGATGGCTGCTTGCGCTTTGGCTAATGACGCTAATGCAAACTCATCCATGCCCAAACGAGTCATCCCCAGCTCATCTGCTTTTGTTTGGGCAAAACATCCCATTGCTTTGCCGTCATAGGCGTTTTCTAAACCATCAACGAACATATGGTCGAGGACTTTTCCATGCCCCATGCGTAACCCTTGGCGTCCTTTAGGCAATATATAGGGCGCTTGGCTCATTGATTCCATCCCACCAGCAATAATGATTTGCGCACTGTTAGCATGGAGCAAGTCTGTCCCGAGCATGACGGCTTTTAATCCTGAACCACAGACCTTATTAATCGTCAGGGCTCCAACACTGACGGGCAACCCGGCATATAATGTAGCTTGTCGAGCTGGTGCTTGCCCCATTCCCGCAGGGAGAACACATCCCATGATAACTTCATCAATCATGTCAGATGTTAGTACAGCAGCGTGTTTCTGTACCAGTGCTTTGATGACACTCGCCCCTAGCTGCGGCGCACTGACATTGGAAAACTGCCCCATAAATGAGCCAATAGACGTGCGCTGGGCAGCCACAATAACCACTTTATCTTGCATCATAGCCAAAATCCTTGTGCGAATAATATTTGTTATAACTTACGTAATTTTACTTTACGTTAACGTCAACCTAATGTAAATTGAAAAGATAACAAATGTTAATAAAGTGTAACCATGATGAGCACCGTAGATGACACCATCTCAATCGGCGAATTAGCCAAAGAATTTGATATTACCGCGCGAGCGATTAGATTTTATGAAGAGCAGGGCCTCCTCCATCCAATAAGGAACGGGCAACAACGCATTTATTACGCCAAAGATCGAATTAGATTAACGTTGATATTACGTGGTAAACGATTAGGGTTTTCATTAGCCGAAATCAAAAATGTATTTGCACTATATGACATCAACCCTAACTCAACAGCACAGTTGGAAAAGATGCTTATATTAACTGAACAAAAACGCGCGATATTAGAACAACAACTCACCGACATACACACTGTATTAAGTGAACTTAATGACGTCGAGATGCGATGTCGCGAAGAATTACAAGGCTTAAGTCAGTCCGTTATTGGAGAATAATATGAATACGTCCTACCCGACCCTCAATTTTGGTTTAGGTGAAGATATAGATATGTTGCGTGACAGTATATATCAATTTGCTCAAGGTGAAATCGCTCCATTAGCCGCACAAGCGGATGCCGATAATCAATTTCCCAATCACTTATGGCGTAAAATGGGCGATCTCGGATTATTAGGGATCACCGTGAGTGAAGAATTTGGTGGTGTCGATATGGGCTATCTAGCGCACACTGTCGCAATGGAAGAAATATCACGTGCCTCTGGTGGTATCGGCTTGAGTTACGGTGCTCATTCTAATTTATGCGTAAACCAAATATTTAAAAATGGCACACCAGCTCAACGTCAAGCCTATTTACCTAAATTAGTGTCAGGTGAGCATATCGGTGCGTTGGCAATGAGTGAGCCTAACGCCGGTTCTGATGTGGTTAGTATGAAGTTGCGTGCAGAAAAAAAAGGTGATCAGTATGTCTTAAATGGCAATAAAATGTGGATCACGAATGGCCCTGATGCGCATGTGTTTGTGATCTACGCCAAAACCGATATTACTGCAGGTTCAAAAGGCATCACTGCTTTTATTGTTGAAAAAGGCTCACCTGGTTTTAGTCAAGCACAAAAGCTCGATAAGCTTGGTATGCGCAGTTCAAACACCTGCGAACTGGTATTTGAAGATTGTGTGATCCCTGCTTGTAATATTTTAGGTGACGTTGGTGGTGGCGTAAAAATATTGATGTCAGGACTAGATTATGAACGTCTCGTGTTATCTGGCGGCCCATTAGGACTCATGCAAGCGAGCATGGATATGGTGGTGCCATATATTCACGACCGCCAGCAATTTGGCCAGTCAATTGGTCAGTTTCAACTTGTTCAAGGCAAAGTAGCAGATATGTATACTCAAATGAATGCTGCGCGTGCGTATGTGTATACTGTTGCCAAATCATGTGATCGAGGTGAAACCACACGCAAAGATGCAGCAGGCGCCATTTTGTACGCTGCGGAATTAGCGACTAAACTTGCGCTAGATGCGATTCAATTATTAGGTGGCAACGGCTATATTAACGAATACCCGACCGGTCGAATTTTACGCGATGCTAAGTTATATGAAATAGGTGCAGGCACCTCAGAAATAAGACGAATGTTAATTGGGCGTGAACTATTTCAGGAATCTAAGTAACTATGAGTCACACATCTTTTACGTCAGCAATCCAAAGTAACTCGGCACAATTTGCAGAAAATGCCGCACATATGCAACAACAAGTCGATGATTTGCGAGCGACGGTTGCTACACAAGCATTAGGGGGTACCGAATATGCTCGAGCAAAACATACCGCTAGAGGTAAATTATTAGTTAGAGATCGGATTGATGCTTTACTGGATCAAGGCTCCGCGTTTTTAGAAATAGGTCAACTCGCAGCGCTTCATGTATATGATGAAGACGTTCCTTGCGCTGGCGTGGTTGCTGGAATTGGGTGGGTCAGTGGCACCTTATGTATGATTGTGGCAAATGACGCTACCGTTAAAGGCGGAACTTATTATCCTTTGACCGTGAAAAAACACCTACGCGCACAAACTATTGCTGCTGAAAACCATTTACCCTGTTTATATTTGGTGGACTCTGGCGGTGCAAACTTACCTCGCCAAGATGACGTATTTCCCGATAAAGAACATTTTGGGCGCATATTCTTTAATCAAGCCAACATGTCAGCACAAAACATTCCACAAATAGCTATCGTTATGGGGTCGTGTACAGCCGGTGGTGCTTATGTACCGGCGATGGCGGATGAATCGATTATAGTCAAAGAACAAGGAACGATATTTCTCGGTGGCCCTCCATTGGTCAAAGCAGCTACGGGGGAAATTGTTAGCGCAGAAGCATTAGGTGGTGGTGATGTCCATTGTCGTACTTCTGGAGTTGTTGATCATTTAGCTAACAATGATCAGCATGCATTAAGTATTGCCCGAGAGGTGGTGTGTCAACTTAATCGCCCTAAAGCAACTTATATAGACCGAACAGCCAGTATTTCACCACGTTATGACAGCCGTGAAATTTATGGCATTATTCCCAAAGATGCCCGGCAAACCTACGATGTACGTGAAATTATTGCGCGAATCGTCGATGACTCCGCATTTCAAGAATTCAAAGCTTTGTATGGTACTACCCTTATTACCGGATTTGCCCGTATTGATGGGTTTATGGTAGGTATTGTCGCTAATAATGGAATTTTATTTTCAGAATCTGCCCAAAAAGGCGCACACTTTATTGAATTATGTGCACAACGAAAAATCCCATTAGTCTTTTTACAAAACATCACTGGATTTATGGTCGGTAAACAATATGAAGCCGGTGGTATCGCCAAACATGGCGCTAAAATGGTGACCGCTGTCGCTTGCGCTAAGGTACCTAAGCTAACGGTCTTGATCGGTGGTTCGTTTGGTGCCGGTAATTATGGTATGTGTGGGCGAGCTTATGATCCGCGTTTTTTGTTTATGTGGCCCAATGCCCGTATTTCCGTTATGGGTGGTGAACAAGCTGCGGGTGTATTAGCACAAGTCAAGGCGGACCAATTAGAGCAAGCCCAACAGCCGCCATGGAGCCCTGCCGAACAACAAGCTTTTAAGCAGCCTATTATTGACGATTATGAACATCAAGGTCATCCCTACTATGCGTCAGCGCGGTTGTGGGATGATGGAGTAATAGACCCAGCGGATACACGGATTGTATTATCCATGAGCTTACATATCGCTTTAAATGCACCGATTGCTGATACGCAATTTGGTGTATTTCGGATGTAGATTACACGAATCACAATTTAGAGATAACACACATGACAGATTTAATAACATACCAAAAAGACGCACAAGGCGTGATAACGATTACGCTCAATCGCCCAGATAAGCATAATGCGTTTAATGAAGAAATGATTGCGCAACTGATGGATGCCTTTGTCATGGCACACCGCGATAAAACAGCTAGAGTTGTGGTTTTAACCGCATCAAGTACGTCATTTTGTGCTGGAGCAGATCTTAAATGGATGAAAAAAATGGTCGACTATGACTATGAAACTAACCATAAAGATGCGATGCAACTGGCATTGATGTTAAACCAACTTTATACCCTAAACAAACCCACCATAGCCCGAGTCAATGGCGCAGCATTTGGTGGTGCCGTTGGGTTAATCTCCTGTTGTGATGTCGCTGTAGGTACCAAACTAAGTAAGTTTTGTTTGAGTGAAGTTTTACTGGGGTTAGCACCCGCGACCATAGCTCCGTATGTCATTAAAGCGATCGGTGCACGCAATGCTAAACGCTATATGCTTTCGGCAGAAGTCTTTTCAGCAAGACGTGCACGCCGCATTGGTTTGTTAAGTGAAGTAGTCAGCGAAGAAGATCTAGATCAGACCGTTACTATGTTTATTCAAAAATTTCGTGCAGCCAGTCCACAAGCTTTAGCGATGACAAAACAATTAGTTGATATGTGCGATGGTCAAAATATCGACGCGACATTAATGCAAAAAACGGCTGCAACTATCGCAACTATCAGAGTTTCAGAAGAAGGCCAAGAAGGACTTAATGCGTTTTTTACCAAGCGAAAGGCCAACTGGCAACAGGACTAAACCAATGATTACACGTTTATTAATTGCTAACCGTGGCGAAATTGCTTGTCGTATTATTCGTACGGCTCAAGCATTAGGGATCCATACTATTGCCGTGTATTCTCAGGCCGATAGCCATGCACAGCATGTGTTGCTCGCCGATGAAGCTTGGTTTATTGGTGAGTCAGCCGTTAATCAAAGTTATTTATGTAGTGATAAAATCATTGCTGTTGCCCGTGCAGCAAAAGCCGATGCGGTGCATCCAGGTTATGGATTTTTATCTGAAAATGCAGACTTTGCTCGCACGTGTACTGAACATAAAATAATATTTGTCGGACCGGATGAATACGCGCTAAGAAGTATGGGCTCAAAATCACAAGCCAAAACGATCATGCATCAAGCACAGGTTCCGCTTGTCCCTGGTTATCACGGTGCTGAACAAGCACCTGCATTATTACAAGCTGAGGCTGATAAGATTGGCTATCCAGTAATACTAAAAGCCTCAGCCGGTGGCGGTGGAAAAGGCATGCGCATTGTTAACATCGCTTCTGAGTTTTCGGCGGCACTCGATGCTGCTCAACGTGAAGCAATGGCTAGTTTTGCTGATGCGCACATGTTAGTAGAAAAATATATCGCTCAACCTCGCCATATCGAAGTTCAAATATTTTGTGACCGTCATGGCAATGGGGTGTATTTATTTGATCGAGATTGTTCAGTCCAACGGCGTCATCAAAAAATTGTAGAAGAAGCCCCTGCCCCAGGTTTAAGTGATACTTTGCGACAAAAAATGGGAATTGCAGCAGTTAATGCTGCATTGGCTATTGATTATGTCGGTGCGGGGACTGTTGAATTTTTGTTGGACAGTAATGAACAGTTTTATTTCATGGAAATGAATACACGTCTGCAAGTCGAACACCCTGTTACCGAGATGATCACCAATGAAGATTTAGTCGCATGGCAACTTGCGGTAGCAAACCATGATGTGTTGCCCAAATCACAAGCACAACTGACTTGTACTGGTCATGCGATTGAAGTGCGTGTTTACGCAGAAAACCCTAATGATAATTTTTTACCTGCGACTGGGATGTTACAGGCATACCAACCGCCTGAATCGAATGCCGACGTGCGAGTGGATAGCGGTGTTATCCAAGGTGATGAGATCGGTATTTATTATGATCCTATGTTTGCCAAATTGATTTGCAAAGGACGTAATCGTCAAGAAGCACTACAACGCTGCCAACAAGCATTACAGCAGTTTTTTATTGCAGGGGTGACGACTAATCTAGGATTTTTACAGGTTATTTTATCCCATCCTGCGTTTGTAAAGGGTCAAGTCAGTACGCATTTTATTGCTGATTATTACGCTGAGTTATTGCCACAACAATTCGCTCCGCCGCCGCAAGTAATTGTCGGACTTGCCGCTCTGATCCAGCACACTCATAACACAATGCAGCAAGCGAATAGCACCATTCCGGCTAACTGGCGCGCCAATCTCCCCCATACAACGTTAATGCAGATGCATTTATGCGCAGATGCTGATGTGACATTCTCCGCAAGCGTTAGTCGTCGCTTGGATCTACATAACAGTCAAAAGAATGATAAAGACGGCTGCCAATATACTATCGTACATGAACATCACAGCCATCATGTTGAACTGGAAGCGACGGGACAGCCTTATCATTATATGACGACAATCAATCATCAGCGGACGCCCATCTATGCCTGCGAATTTTCGTGTCATCATTGGGCTATACTGTATGCCGGACAGCAATATTCGATTAGATTGGTACAACCGGATCTGGGTGAACACAGCAGTACACAAGATCATGCCTTTGTAGCGCCTATGAATGGCACCGTTGTGCATATTCCGATTACGCCTCCTTGTCACATTCAAAAAGGCGACACAGTCATGGTCATTGAAGCGATGAAGATGGAGCATAATATCGTGGCACCTTGTTCGGGTAAAATTACAGAAGTGTTCTATCAAACCGGTGCACTAGTATCAGGTGGAGTTACTGTCGTCAATTTTGTAGCAGAGGATGAAATATGAGTAATGCTGTTTCCATCGTAGAAGTAGGTCCTCGCGATGGCCTACAAAACGAAGCCACAAGTTTAACGACCATCGATAAAGTACAGTTTATTGAGGCGTTAGCACAAGCTGGCTGTAAGCGCATTGAAGTGGGCAGTTTTGTGTCACCTAAATGGGTCCCACAAATGGCCAATTCGGATGAGGTGTTAACCCAAATACATAGAAAACTGGGCGTTACCTACTCAGCGTTAACCCCCAACATGCAAGGCGTAATACAAGCTATTGCGAGCGGTGCCGATGAAGTCGCCATATTTGGAGCCGCGTCGGAAGCGTTTACGCAAAAGAATATCAATTGCAGCATTGCCGAAAGTATAAACCGCTTCACACCTGTTATTGCTTATGCACAAGCGCATTCAATACCAGTACGCGGTTATGTATCTACTGTAATGGGCTGTCCATATTCAGGCAACGTCCCCTTAAAAGACGTCGTCAACATCGCAGCTCAATTATATCAATTAGGTTGTTATGAAATTTCGTTAGGCGACACAATTGGCGTCGGGTCACCGACACAAACGAACGCATTAATCACGGCTGTTAGCCACGTAGTTCCTATAGCGAACCTTGCGGTACACTTTCACAATACCTACGGCCAAGCATTAGCCAATGTATTAACAGCCATTAATGCAGGCGTACGGATTGTCGATACCAGCGCCGCCGGCCTAGGTGGATGCCCTTATGCTCATGGAGCAAGTGGTAACTTAGCGACAGAAGATTTGGTGTATATGCTTAATGGTATGGGTATGGCAACAGGAATAGATTTACCAGCCTTGATTGCCGCTAGTAAACCTATATTGCAAACCCTCAATATCAGACCAGCATCAGCCGTAAATATAGCGATGAGCCGGTAATAATATATTGCTAAGTATTTGTCATACTACATATTTTTCAATCTATTAACTTAATTTTAACTAGTATCAAGTAACAAAATATTATACTATTATTCTTCTATTTATGTTAGGACACAAGGAACCAGTTATGCATAACAATAGCCCTCGATATATTAGTAATTTAACACGCGATACCTATGCCTTAGTACTCGCAGGGGGGCGAGGTTCACGTCTTCATGAATTAACTCAATGGCGTGCTAAACCTGCCGTTTATTTTGGTGGTAAATTCAGAATTATCGATTTCCCATTGTCTAACTGTATTAATTCAGGCATTCGTCGTATTGGGATTTTATCTCAGTATAAATCTCACTCGCTGATCCGTCACGTCGTTCGTGGTTGGGGTCACTTCAAAAAAGAACTGGGCGAATCCATTGAGATTTTACCAGCATCTCAACGCTTTTCTGATGACTGGTATCAAGGCACAGCTGATGCTGTTTATCAAAACATCGATATTATCCGTGATGAACTTCCTAAATATGTCATGATTTTATCAGGTGATCATATTTATCGTATGGACTACGGTAATATGCTGGCGAAGCATGTTGAATCTGGTGCTAAAATGACAGTTTCTTGTATGCGTGTTCCTTGTGCAGAAGCTGCTGGCGCATTTGGTGTGATGGCCATTGATGAAAACAACAGTATCACAAGTTTTACTGAAAAACCTGAAGTCCCAGCACCATTAGCTGATGACCCTGAAAATTGCTTAGCATCGATGGGTAACTATATTTTCGATACTGAATTTTTATTCGAGCAACTTGAAAAAGATTCACAAACCAAAGGTTCACAACGTGACTTTGGTAAAGACATTATTCCTTCTATTATCAAAGAACAAAAAGTCAATGCGTTTGAATTTGGTCTCGGTGAAAAGAACAACTATTGGCGCGATGTGGGTACCATTGATAGCTTCTGGGAAGCGAATATGGAACTTGTTGAGCCAGTACCGGCCCTCAACTTGTACGACGAAGAGTGGCCAATTTGGACTTACCAAGAACAACTTCCTCCAGCAAAATTTGTCTGGGATAGTGATGACCGTCGTGGTCAAGCCATCAACTCAGTCGTATCGGGTGGGTGTATTATTTCAGGCTCGTTATTGAAGCGCAGCTTATGTTTTTCTAATGTACGCGTGCATTCTTATTCGTATATTGAAGAAGCGGTAATGTTACCTAATGTCGAAGTCGGTCGCCATTGTACGATTAAAAAGGTGGTTCTTGACCGTGGCTGTATTATTCCTGAAGGCATGGAAATTGGGGTTAATCATGATGATGACCGTGCCAGAGGTTTTAGAGTCTCCAGTGCCGGTGTCGTGCTAGTCACGCCTGATATGTTAGAAGCCTTAGCAGCTTCATCAACTCCGACGGCTTAAACGTCAATAGCTAATCTAACCGTTGTATGAATTCACTAATTTGTACAGCGGTTAATTCAGGCTCTTCAAACACAAATAAATGTCCCCCACTCACCGTTGCTTGTTCAATACTCGGATTACCTTTAATAAAGGGTTTAACAAATACCGGTAAGGTTACATTTGTATGTGTCCCTGTCAGTAATAGCCCTGGCACTTTACATTGACCATAATATTTATGTAAATTAGTTGGGATGGTTCTAAATATTCCCACTTCAACGTCTACATTGAACGTCAGCTGTTGTACATCGCCGACAATTTGTGTTGCGCTCGCAACATAATCTTGAATACATTGCGGGTCGAAATTTTTAAACAATGATTTATGTGAGAAATACTGACTGATGTCCTCTCCGAGATCCCATCGTTGTTTGCGCTGTTTTGTGCGTTTTGCTGGAGTCACATGATCCATTAAGCCAAATATTTTCAACCCTTCAAACATACTACCGCCAATGCCTGTGATCAATGGCGGATCACACAATACGACGGCTTTAAATAACTCAGGATCCCGACAAGCAGCAAGATATGTGATCACAGCACCAAAACTATGCCCAATTCCAATTACCGGTTCACTGGCTGTGAGCTTGATATAGTCAATAAGCTCAGAAACTTGATGTTCCCAATTATTCACAATTGGATATTGTGGATCATGTGCATATTGATGTTTGGCAATAATATTGATGGGTGAAGTGATGTGCTCATTTAAAGCACTGAAAAAGGTTTGGTAAGACGGAGCAGGAAATCCGTTAGCATGCGCAAAATTAATAGTGGTCATTCATACTTCCTTGGAGACGTGCCATGATGATGCAATGGCACTAACATAAAACAAATATGCCACAATTACCGATGAATACAGAATTACTTATTGTGATGAACAACCATCATCTTAGTTAGGTTGCATTTTGAAGCGGTTAAGATAATATTATTCACATCTGACCAGTCAAGAGAATTCAAATGACATTTGATGATGTCCTAGAACAAACCAGTGCCTATTTAGCAGGCGAAAAAGATTCAATCACTATTGCCAATAATTGGTCTCAAGGACGAACTGTGTATGGTGGTATATCAAGTGCTGTTTTGTTTGCTTGTGTTGCAGATAAAATCACAGATGAAAGACCGATTAAAACAATGAACGTGAACTTTGTCGGTCCTTTATTATGTGATGAACCTTTTACCGTATCAGTCACAGAACTTCGTGTTGGACGAAATGTTTCTCAATTACTTGCTATGGCACAACAAAAGGGTAAAAACTGTGTCGTGTTACAAGCATGTTTTGCAAAGAACAGAGAATCTAAGGTCGTGGTGAAAAACGTTGATTCACATGATTTTAGTCTACCTAAAAAGCCGACTTTCATTCCACCTATTCCCAAGGTCACCCCGAAATTCTTACGTCAATTTGATTTGGCGATCCAAGATGGCGGCGTGCCATTTACAGGTCAAAAGACAGCGCATTACAAAGGCTGGTTTAGATTTAAGAAACCGACAAGCACGTTTACCTTTGTTCATTTAGTGGGCTTACTGGATGCCTACCCTCCAACATTAATACAAATGCTCAAATGGCCAACGCCTGCCAGTACCATCAATTGGAATGTCGAATTTTTAGAGAGTGATACGCAATACACTAGCGAAGATTGGTTTGCTTACCATGATATTACGCGCCAAGCGGAATATGGTTACGGCATTACTGAAGCGAATGTATGGAACCATCGCGGAGAATTGATTGCGATTAGTCGCCAACGCGTCGGCATATTTGAATAGCCACCATTACATCGAAACGAAGCTGTTGGTCATAAATAAACTGACAATTGTTAAAATCCTAAAACGGTTGTGCTCAATCGAATCATCCAGTGCTTTGGCACTAATGCCTATTGAAAAGGCATACTGCTCTGGTAACTCAGTGATATCATTCATAAACAATGGATAGGTTTCTAGTAAGGCTTGATGATAAGCCAGTTGCATGACTTTGCTATCGATTGAACCAATGGTTTGTGGAGAATCATGAATTGGCTTAATACATTCAATAATACCAGCTGGGATCTCCCACACCTTCAACAATGTTTCAGTAACATCTTTGTAAGTGTAGCCCATGACTTCAATTTGTTTTTCCCAAGGTTGTTGGTCAGTGCGAAAACGACTGCACGCTAAGGCGATTTCAGGGGTTTTACGCACCACAACCAATTCCCCAATATTATGCAGTAAACCCGCAGTAAAGAAGCGCTCAGGTTCATGCAGAGATAGCTTCTCAGCCCAGTATTTAGCAAATAACGCAGTGCGTACTGAATATTCCCAATACCGGTCTAAATCAATGGTGTGCTTATCCATGTCGGTAAATGCAGCGCTCACACCATAGCCTATTGCGAGGTCGTATACAGATTTAGTGCCTAAGATCTTGACCGCTCGAGAAATCGAATCAACGGGATTACGAAAATTGTACATAGGACTATTCACAATTTTAAGTAATTGTGCCGATAACGTGGGATCAAACTTAACCACTCTCGCAAAGTCATCCATCGAAGAAGAGTCATCTTTAATCAACGATTGTATTTTGGTAACAGCGGTCGGTAAGACAAATATATCCGACGCAAACGAAGCATATTCAATCACTTTGATCATAAAAAAATAGCCTTATATAACTACATATCATGAGTTATGGTATAGAACACTATTTTGATTTTTGCACGTTGTGTATGGAATTAAATCTTACTTGAGTAAATCTTGTGCACTTAAGGCATAACGAGTCGGTGCTTTCTCCATTTTTTTGATTGCTGCATAAACTATATTATTCATTGGTGTATCTATCCCTAAACGCTGACCTGCTATCATTGTCGCACCATTAATAAAATCAATTTCGGTTGCTCGTCCTTGATCGAGATCCCACCACATTGATAATTTGGCATGCGGATCAATATCAACCATTGATTTGGCTAGCCTCGAAAATAACCAATTAGGTAATCTTAATACTGTCGGAATAAACTTCGCTGCCACTTTAGTAATTTTCGGTAACGCGATCCCCTGCGCGGCACATACCGCTAAATGCTCTTGCATCATCAACGCAATGATTTTGCGGTAACCTTTATCGAGCAAGGTTTCTTTAAGAGATAAATTCGATAACGCATTGACACTATTAGTCAAATTAACTTGGCATTTAGCCCATAACAACGCATCCATGTTTGAGCACCATGCACACGGAAATACCTCGCCATATTGTTCGTTAAGTGCGTCAATAACTGGCGAAAAACGCTGATGAAAATCATCGAATACAGGATATTGGCCAAGTGGTAATCGTTCCAACATGACCGTACCGGATGAACCTCGATGAAAATGCCCCTTATTGAGTTTAACCACATTAAACGGAAACATACAACGGATCACCGGATTGTCTGGGAACGCTTGCCGGATGACAGCATCACTACCAATCCCGTTTTGACAACACACTACGATGGTTTGGGGACCTATTAACGGTCTAATGTCAGGCACGACTTGTTTGATACCGGTACATTTTATGGTCAACCACACCACGTTGGGATAACGTTCCGTTGACGCCCATGAGGAAGTATTAGTAACAAACTCTATATTCTGGGTATCCCGAGTTTGCACTGGGGTTGCAAAATCAGAAATCGTCAATCGTGGCCCAAACTGAGATTTCGCATAATCTCTGCCAACCACTAATAGACGTGCATCTGATTGTAATTGCAGGGTGACGTCAGCTAAGTGAGCGGCTAAATAGCCCCCGATTAATCCGGCACCAACAATGGCATGTTCTACGTGCATACTTCTCCCCTTGCGCTCTGGTATTGTTGCCACTGCGATGTTAAGTCAAGAGCGACGATATAATTTTTTGTTTGCCTGAGGTAATATACTGACAAATCGAACAAAAATGAATCTTCGCGTGAAATTATCTGGTAAACAATTGTTAGTAATCGGTACGGTATGGCCTGAGCCCAAAAGCTCAGCCGCAGGTGTGCATTTGTTAAGTTTGATTCAAACATTACAAGCTGCTGGAGCAGTCTGCCATTTTGCTTGTCCTGCAAATAGCTACAAAGCACAACACACTATTGATTTATCGGAGTTGGGTATTACCGCTCACACCATTATCTTAAACGATAGCAGTTTTGATTCGTGGGTCGGGGAGCTAGCGCCGGATATTGTGTTGTTTGACCGTTTTATGATGGAAGAACAGTTTTCATGGCGTGTACGTCAAGCGTGCCCTCAAGCATTGTGTGTATTAGATACTGAAGATGTACATTCATTACGTAATTTACGTCAACAAATAACAAATAAAGCCCCTGCGCTGCCTTTAAGTATTAAGGATTTACATGACTATCATCATGGTAATAACCAAAGCCAATTTGACTTAGACCTAACCGGCTGTTTGCATAACGAATTAGCCCTTCGTGAGCTCACAAGTATGATGAGAATGGATCTGAGTTTGATTATTTCAGCGACAGAAATGGATTATTTGACTCGAAACTACCCAATCGCATCCCAAATCCTACATCATTGTCCATTTCTAGTCCCGCCAATCACATCAAAAACTCAAGCGAGTTGGCTAGATTATGATGCTCGACGTGATTTTGTCTTTATTGGTAATTATCGTCATGCGCCTAATTGGGATGCCGTACAGGTATTAGCGAAAACGATTTGGCCACAGATCCGATCGCAGATCCCTGATGCCAAATGTTATATCTATGGCGCGTATACGCCCGCCAAAGCGCAGCAATTTCATCAACCTAAAAAGGGCTTGTATATCGCAGGCTGGGCGCAAGATGCACAAGATGTATTGGCTAAAGCGCGCGTCAATCTCGCCCCATTACGCTTTGGGGCAGGCTTAAAAGGTAAAGTATTTGATGCGATGCAAGTCGGTACGCCAACGGTTATGACTGATATTGCAGCTGAAGGAATTTTTATGTCAGCTACCGATGATCGCACCAGCCACACCTCGACGGACGACCATCATCAAGCTATCGTAGCAGTCAATGATGATTTTGATAATTTTGCGCAAGCTGCAATTGAGTTGTATAAATCCAGTGAACATTGGCACCAAGCTCAGGCTCATTTTGCACCGCACATATCCGCGTATTTCAATCGCGGAGACCAACAATATGCGTTGGTTGAACGGATCAGTGATGCTTGCAATAACTTAAATCAAAAACGACAAACAAATTTTTGGCAAGCGTTAGTTAATCAACAACAGCTTAAAGCGACTCAATATATGTCACAGTGGATTGAGGCTAAGCAGACAATCGCACAATTACACGAGATAGACCGTCCACCCGCGATTGACTCAAGTGATGACTAACGCCAAGTTGAACTAAGTATTCACAAAAATCAAAGCTAGCACGTTGTTTAGGGCTAAGTGTGTTGGCTTTTTCTAATAAAATAGCGAGTAGACCTTTGATGATCTTGCTAGTGGCAAAAGCCGTGAATTCCCCATTAAACTCCCTTACCCACACATCTACTTCACACCCAGACACATGGTAGGCAGCTGTGTGATATTGTGCAGGCAAGACAGGACAAGCCTTGCTACTGAGCATAATTTGTCTAAACACCCTATCATAGCCACGCAATTCAATAAATTGATCCCCGATTGGTGTGGCTCCAAAGTATGAGGTTTTGACGCTGGTCGCATCACCATTGGTTGTTAAGTACCTAATAGCGGTGCTTAGCGCATTAATAAACAAGTCGATTTCAGCAATCGTGTTGTAGGCACACAGCGATACTCGTATCGTGCCATCTATTCCCAAATGCTGCATCAACGGCATGGCGCAATGATGTCCGACTCGTAAGGCTATATTGTCACGATCAAGCAATCTAAGCACATCATAGTGACTGATGCCGGTAAGTACAAAACTACATAAACTTATTCGTTCAGGATTTTTCGCACCAACAATGGTGATTAAATTGCTCTTTACGGCTAGGTCAGTATTAAGTACTGCAAGCTGTTCCAACAAATGCTGGTGCAAGTGATGTTCGATTTGAAGAATCATTGACTGATGTTGCTGCACAAATCTTGCTGCCGCTCCCATGCCAATCACACCTGATATATTTGGCGTTCCAGCTTCAAATTTTAACGGGTAGGATTGATACCGTACTTCGTCAAAACTAACATATTCGATCATCTCCCCACCCACTTGATACGGCGGTAACGCATCGAGTAAGACATGTGTGGCATAGCCAAAACCGACTCCTGTAGGACCAAACATTTTATGACTGCTACCAACATAAGCATCACAATTTAACGCTTGCACATCTACTTGAATATGGGCTAAAGCTTGGGTTCCATCGACAATACACAATGCTTGATGTTGGTGCGCCCATTTCGTAATGTCTGCGACCGGATGGACACACCCTAAAGCATTAGACACATGCGCAACTGCTACAATTGCAGTGTTATCAGTAATAGCAGAACGTAATTTAATATAATCATAGTTCCCTTTATAGTCAGGCGACAAAGGGGTTATGCGTAACTTTTTTTCGGGTTTTAACCGCTCGACTAACTGCTGCCAAGGTAAAATATTGGCATGATGTTCCGAGGTCAGTATTATGATTTCATTACCCTGCCAGATTGGGTGTTCAGACCGGCATAATTCCCCTAATCCATGCGCTAATAAATTTAATGATTCCGTCGCACCTTTGCTCCAAAATATTTGTTCAGCAGTGGCGGCATTAATTAACTGTGCGACATCATTTCTCGCAGATTCATACGCATCGGTAACACTCGCGGCTAACTGATAAGACGAACGATGGACATTAGCGCTTTGTTGAATATTGGCATGCCAGATTGCATCAATGACGCATTGTGGTTTTTGGGTCGTGGCCGCATTATCAAAATAAATAGAAGATACTGAACTATCAAAAAACGGAAACTGTTTGCGAAAATCGCGCATGCTTTAACCACTGTGAAAATAATTGAACTAATATCTGTAATTTTCGCATGCTTAGGTCTTAAAACCAAGATCCTTTCTGATACACTACGCACATCTAACTTTATTCAGTTTATATATTTATGAAAATTATCTCTTTTAACATCAACGGACTCCGTGCTCGTTTACATCAATTACAAGCCCTCATTGATGCGCACTCTCCCGATGTCATCGGCCTCCAAGAAATCAAAGTGGATAATGCTCAATTTCCGGTCAGTGATGTCGAGGCAATGGGCTATCACGTTGTTTATCATGGTCAAAAAGCTCATTACGGTGTTGCGATGTTAACAAAAGTTGTACCAACGAATGTGCAATATGGTTTACCAACAGATACCGAAGAACATCAAAAACGCTTAATTGCTGTGACACTCCCTACGGCTAATGGCAAAGACATTACCGTGTATAACGGGTACTTTCCACAAGGTGAAAACATCTCGCATGAAATTAAATTCCCTTACAAAGTCGCGTTTTATAGTGATTTAACGGCACATTTAAAAGCGAGTCATTCTTGTGATGAACAATATATTGTGATGGGTGATATTAATATCTCCCCGACCGATTTAGATATAGGGATAGGACCTGAAAATGCCAAGCGTTGGTTACGCAGTGGTAAATGTAGCTTCCAACCACAGGAGCGTGAGATGTTAGCAACCCTCCAAGACTTAGGATTACATGATACCTTTCGTCACCTTCAACCTGATTTGACCGAGCGTTATAGCTGGTTTGATTATCGTTCCAAAGGGTTTGTGGATAATCGAGGGCTGCGTATTGATGTGATCATGGCATCGACAGCATTGTTGCCATTGTGCACTGAATCAGAAATAGATTATGAACTGCGTGGCATAGAAAAACCGTCTGATCATGCTCCTATATTTGCGAGCTTTGCGTGCTAATTGGTAATTAGCATTGATAACTACAAAGTATTGAGTGAGGTTTTATGACACTGTTAGAAACGATTTGTTTGGTTTTATACGCAGGGATTTACCTCTACGTGCTTAAGCATATTGATTTTAAAATAATGTTGCAACACAAACGGATCCAACATCTGGTGTTCGGTGCTGGTGTCGTCGTATTTGTTTTGTGGTTATTTAGGGCTGGTATTTATGATGGTCTATCGGTGCACTTTCTATGGTTAAGCGCCCTCTCCTTAACCTTAGGTTTTAGATATGCTGTCTTTATTTCTGGATTGGTATTATTGGGTATTACTATCGTGGGTAAAGAATCATGGTATATGTTGGGTGCAAATGGCTTATTTGGAGTGTTGGTGCCTATTTGCTTAACCTATATGATATTTACCCTGAGCTTTCATAAAATCATGCGTAATATGTTTGTGTATGTGTTTGTTTGCGCGTTTTTCCCTGCGGCGATTGGGGTCGCTATTAAAATGGGATTAATTGGTGGGTTTTATACCTTAAACGGCACCTACTCTTGGGATGTGGTTGTTGATAATTATGAAGTGCTGATCCCACTCATGATATTCCCAGAAGCCATGCTCAATGGTATGACGATGACGTTACTCATTATCTATAAGCCTGATTGGGTGTACACCTTCAATGATAAGCACTACTTTGATCCAGATCCTGAGTAAACTTATACTTTAGCTTGTAACGTCTATACTTATGATAATAGCAGCGAACGAGATGAAGACTATTAATACAGGAAATCAATATGCTAATGAAAGAAACCACTGGCCTTATTATCGTTGATATTCAAGGTAAACTCGCGCGTTTAGTGCATGATAGTGACACCTTAATAGCGAATTGTGAAAAACTGATTAAAGGCGCTCAAGTGCTTGACCTACCGATTGTTTACCTCGAGCAAAACCCTGATAAACTCGGTACTACGGTAGATGAGTTGGGTGTATTGTTAAGTGAATACTCCCCTATTCACAAATACTCATTTAATGCGTGCGATGAGCCTAGTTTCCTAGATGCTTTGAAGAGCCATAATATTGATACATGGTTGGTTTGTGGTATCGAGGCGCATATTTGTCTGTATCAAACCGCTACCGGTTTATCCGAACGCGGTTATAAGGTGCAAGTCGTCAGTGATTGTACTGCTTCGCGCAAGGCATTAAATAAACAATTAGCCTTAACTCGATTACAGCAAAATAACATTGCTATTACGGGGTTAGAAATGTGTTTATATGAAATGGTTAAAGATTGCCGAACCCTTGAATTTAAAGATATTCTAACGCTAATACGGTAACCTAACCGATCACCACACGTTACTCTGGATTTGCTACTTTTACTCTAATTTTGCTATTTGCAAAAAGGAAAGAGTTAAGTGCATTAACCGCTGTTTCAGCTTCGATTTCATCAGGCATTTCAACAAACGCAAAACCTTTTGATAAGCCAGTAGCTTGATCTAATACCAAATCACATTCTGTAACGGTGCCATGGGTAGAAAAAAGTTCACGAACTTCATTCTCGGTAGTCGTGCGCGCAAGGTTACGAACTAAAATTTTCATACTGTTTTACCTATTATAAATTGAGAAGCGATTATCGCAGTTTCTAGTCTACTTACCTAGCTAAATAAGCGGATTAAAGGATATCTTGAATATTGCTCAAATCTGTTTTGCCATTCGCAATTTCATCTTTGCTCAGACCATTGATCTCATGGGGGAACACAATCCATTCATGCGTTTCTTTTACAAAATAATCAGGCACAATGCTCGTTTTATTGTTTTGAGGCTTGTACCACGGACATGCCACACGAATATCTGTCGGTGTATTTAATCGCATCTGGATGCGTAATTGGTTAATTAATGCTTCAACGCTGCGACCAGAATCAAACACATCATCCACAATCAATAGCTTATCTGACGCATTACAATGTTCAATTATATAATGCAAACCATGTACTTTTATTTCACGAGACTGTTGAGCAATCCCTGTATATGAAGACGTGCGCACTGCAATATGATCCGTTGATACCGCTTTATATTCAAAATATTCTTGAACGGCTATCCCGATAGGTGCTCCACCACGCCAGATCCCGATAATAAACTCAGGGCGATAGCCACTTTCGAACACTTGATGTGCTAAGCGAAATGAATCTTCCAGTAATTCTTGGGCGGTAATGTAATACTTATCCATGAGGGATGACCTTTTTATAATTAGATGTCGTGTAAAAAATCGTTAGCACAGCATTATACGCACTTTTACTCATACTTTAAACTTTGTGCTGGTTGTAAACGCAAAGCTTTTAATGCTGGAGGCAATGTAGCAAGCACACACAAGAGTAAAGATACTCCCATAATCCACAGCACATTATACCATTGCAACAAAACAGGTACGGGTTGTCCATCGCCAGATAATGCTAATGGCACATCGAGTAATATCAACAGTGGATTCAAGCCATAGACTAAGATAACGCCTAATATCACGCCCGCACCCGCCCCTTTTATGCCATTAAACAATCCGTTAAACATAAATATTTGCATGATCTGCCATGCCGTTAAGCCTTGAGTGCGTAATATTGCAATGTCCGGCGTTTTTTCAATTACCACCATCACCAATGCAGAAATAATATTAAACGCTGCCACGGCTATCACTAACAGCAACATTAACGACATCATGTTTTTTTCCATTTTGACCGCATCAAATAACGGCCCTTGACGTTCACGCCAAGTCGTATGGGGAATGGATAATGCATTAAGCGCGGCACTTAACTCAGCATAAGCAAACGGATCACTGATAAACCATCGAGTACTGTCACTCGTCTGTGGTTGGCTAGGAGTGTATTTGATGCGTGCGAGACGATGCACATCATCTATATGCATAAAAATAGTTTGGCTGTCTTCAACGGATTGAAGATTGAAAATCCCGCCAACGGTTACGTTGCGTTGAGTCGGCACCCTACCTAAAGGCGTAAAACGTGACGAGGAAGGCAAAATTAAACGCATCGTATCGCCGACTTGCACGTTGAGTTTACGCGCGAGTGCATAGCCAATAACGACGTTGTATTGTTTAGGAACTAATACTGCTAAATCATTAAATACAAAATGATCATTGAGTGATGAATAGTGTTGCATTGTGTCAGGTTCCACACCTTGCAAAGACACCCCTGACAAATCTTGCGCTGATTGCACCAGAGCTTGGCGTTCAATAAACGGCATAGTCGCAATAATTGAGTCTTGTAATTCGGGTTTTAGCTGATTGATAACGGGGTTAAGCAAAGGTTGAGTAATGACAATATGGGGTACAACCCCGAGAATACGTTGCTTTAGCTGGTCTTCTAATCCGTTCATGACCGACAACACCACAATCAACGCAGCGACACCTAAACAAAGCCCTAGTACCGAAAAAAAGTTAATTAATGCGATAAAACTGCTGCTTATTTTGGTTTTACTATAGCGATAGCCGATCCGTGCCGATACAAAACTCATTATGCTTATTATATTCTCATCATGCTTGAATATGTGCATAATACGATACTATGTGTGATAACACCAAGCCATCAATAATAAGGAAAACGAGCATGGAACATGATCAGAATCATTTAGCTCAAAAACAAGCCGATTTTGCGACCTTTTTTATGCTCGAGCATACTGTCAATATTAACTTAGCTTGGTTGGCGTTAGATCATGCTAAACCTGATATGACCTTATTACAGCAGACGATGCCCGATGCATTTGCCATTGCTAATGAAGCCGCAGATCTGAAGACTAGCGCTTTGCGCCCTATACCTAGTCTCGGTGAACAAGGCGAAAAACTCATGACATATCTAAACTTACAATCTCGTAAAATTGATATCCTGTTTACGACCATTTTACAACAACAAGATGATCCAACAGAACGCCACCAGACCCATAAATTTGGAGCCGCAGGATGTGTTGTGCAGTTAGCTCAACCGATTGAGGTAGGCCGCTTTGCGCGTCTCAAAATGTTTATTCCAGAGGAAGCCGCTGCAGTTTTTTGTTACGCAGAAGTCATAAGTTGTGATCTTTTACCGGATTTAGACGTTTATCAAGTATCTTTATTGTATACTGTTATCCGCGAATTAGACCAAGAAGTGTTAGTTCGTTGTACTATGCACCTGCAAACGCAACAGTTAAAAGCGCGTCAAACAGGTGCTAGCTGACATTTTTTTTACTCTTGTTAGGAATATCAAACCCAAAACATGGCTAATATCTTCGCGCCCCCACTACCCAAATTACTGACCGAATCAACTCGCCCTAACCATATTAGTTGGGGAAATCTTGGTGGCTCAAGCTCTGCCTTAGCCATTGCGAGTGCAGCTAAAGAAGACAGCCGTCCTATGGTCGTTATTACGGCTGATTCACCCAGTGCGCTCCGTTTAGAGCAAGAAATTCGCTTTTTTTTACGTCAAGCTGATAGTGCTAATCCTGCATGTGATATCGAAGTGGGTTTGTTTCCAGATTGGGAAACCCTGCCCTACGATCAGTTTTCTCCACATCAAGATATCGTTTCACAGCGGTTAGAAACCCTTTATGAACTGACGGAACAACGTCGTGGTATTTATATCATGCCTATCAATACCGTCATGCAGCGTTTAGCGCCAGTAAGCTATCTGTCACAATATTTATTATTTTTAGAAGTCGGCCAAACGTTAGACATCAGTGAGTTTAGACGAAAATTAGAAAAAGCCGGCTATCTGCATGTATCTCAAGTCATGAGTCATTCTGAGTTTAGTGTGCGTGGCAGTATTATTGATTTATACCCGATGGGCAGTGAACAGCCATATCGCATTGATTTGTTTGATGATGAAATAGAAACAATCAGCCATTTTAACACCAGCGACCAACGCTCTGGTGATAAAGTGCAACAAATTCGGTTATTACCCGCTCGTGAATTTCCAACTGACGATAATGCTCGAAAGTTATTTAGACAAAACTTTCTCAACCAATTCGATGAAAACAACGCTAAAGAATCCGTCTTTTACCAAATAACCAAAGGCACTATGCCTGGCGGCTCTGAATATTATTTACCGTTATTTTTTAATGACACGTCCACCATATTTGATTACCTGCATGAAAACACATTGATGCTAATACATGGTGATGTATTCGGTCGCTGTGAACGTTTTTGGCAAGACATTACCCATCGCTATGACCAATATAGGTACAACTCAGCACGTCCTTTACTCAAACCGGAACAGCTTTATCTTGATTCGACTCAAGTCTTTGCCCGTTTAAAAGAGCGTGCCCGAATAGATATCAGCAGTACTGAACTTGAGAAAAAAGCTGGTCGCCATAACTTTGCGGTCACCCCAATTACCGATATTGCACTCAACAGCCAAGCTAAAGTCCCTTATCAAGCATTACAACGCTTGATTCAAAGTCAAAAGGCTTCATCACGAATTGTTTTTTGTGCGGAAACACAAGGTCGTAAAGAAAACTTAATTAGCTTATTAAAGAAAACTCCCTACGCCCCGACTACGATTAAATCCTTTGCTCAGTATCAAGAAGCCAAAGGCTTATCAAGTGTCGTCGTAGGACGCGTTGAAGATAGCTTTAGTGTCCAGCAAAGCAAAACTGATTCTGTTATTTTTATTACTGAAACTCAGTTACTTGGCCATCAAATTACGCAACGCCGCCGCCGCGACAAACGTCAAGCGACAGACGAAAGCGCCATTATTCGTAACTTAGCTGAACTAGCTACCGGTCAACCGGTGGTGCATATCGAACATGGTGTGGGTCGATTTATTGGCTTACAAACTCTGGATACAGGTGGCGTAACCACCGAATTTGTTGCGATTGAATATGCTAAAGGTGCAAAATTATATGTACCGGTGTCCTCGTTACACTTTATCTCGCGTTACAGTGGGGGTGATCCTGATACCGCTCCGCTACATTTACTCGGTAACGACACTTGGACTAAGGCTAAAGAAAAAGCCGCTAAAAAAGTGCGTGATGTCGCTGCTGAATTACTTAATGTGTATGCAAAACGTGCTGCAAAACCAGGTTTTGCGCATGAGATAGTATGGGAAGAATATAAGAAGTTTGCAGATAGTTTTCCATTTCCCGAAACGCCTGACCAAGAACAAGCGATTAATGCGGTTGTGAATGATATGGGCATGCCGAGTGCGATGGATCGACTGGTGTGTGGTGATGTGGGCTTTGGTAAAACAGAAGTGGCGATGCGCGCGGCATTTATTGCGGCCAATGCAGGTAAGCAAGTCTCTATTTTAGTTCCTACTACACTGCTCGCTCAGCAACACTTCGAAAACTTTGTTAATCGCTTTGCTGACTGGCCATTTAATATCCAAGTGTTGTCACGTTTTGTGTCCGCTAAAGATCAACGTGCAGTCCTAGAAGGAATTGAATCTGGTAATGTCGATATTGTAGTAGGCACCCATAAATTAATTCAAAACGATGTGAAATTTAAAGATCTTGGCTTAGTCATCATTGACGAAGAACACCGTTTTGGGGTGCGTCAAAAAGACAAATTCAAGGCACTACGCGCCGATGTTGATATTTTAACATTAACCGCTACGCCGATTCCACGTACCCTAAATATGGCCATGAGCGGGATGCGTGATTTATCCATTATTGCTACACCACCAGCCAAACGTCTACCGATTAAAACGTTTGTAATAAAACGCAATGATGAAACAATACGCGAGGCGATCATGCGTGAAATTTTACGTGGTGGTCAGGTGTATTTCTTACATAATGATGTCTCAACTATTGAACGTACCTTAGAAGAGTTACAAGAAATCGTGCCAGAAGCACGTTTTGCCATCGGTCATGGTCAAATGCGCGAGCGAGACTTAGAAAGGGTCATGGATGATTTTTATCATCAACGCTACAACGTACTATTATGTACAACAATTATCGAAACGGGTATTGATGTACCGAGTGCCAATACGATTATTATGGATCGCGCGGATCATTTAGGTTTGGCGCAATTACACCAATTACGTGGTCGTGTAGGTCGTTCGCATCATCAAGCATATGCCTATTTGTTAACGCCTCATCCCAAGCGTATGACTAAAGATTCCGTTAAACGTTTAGAAGCTATCTCCTCATTAGAAAACTTAGGAGCCGGTTTTGCCTTAGCAACGCATGATCTAGAGATACGTGGTGCAGGTGAATTGCTCGGTGATGGTCAATCCGGACAAATCGCCACCATCGGTTATAGTCTTTATATGGATATGCTTAACAAAGCCGTCAATGCAATCAAACTAGGTAAAGATCCAGATTTCTCAGCTACATTTAGCGAACAAACCGACATTGAATTACGTATCCCAGCATTATTGCCCGATGACTATATTGGCGATGTTAATTTACGCTTATCTATTTATAAGCGTTTAGCGTCGTGCCAAGATGAACATGAAATTAATGAACTACAAGTTGAAATGATTGACCGCTTTGGACTATTGCCTGAACCGGCTAAACACTTATTTATGGTGACGCACTTAAAACTCATCGCGCAATCGTTGGGAATGAAAAAAATAGAAGCATCAGCTAAAGGTGGTGTGGTAGAGTTCTACCAAGATGCGAAAATTGATCCGAGTTTTTTGATCCAATTAATTCAACAAAACCCACAAGATTATCGCTTTGATGGCCCCACACGTTTGAAAGTCATGATAGAATCAAAGACGGCTCAAGGCCGAGTAGATTGGGTTGAGCAACTGATTATGAGTTTCTTTGAATTTGGTAAAGCAGCGTGAGAAAATGGATGAGAAAAGCGTTACGCGTAACACACAGGCCGAGCGGAAAAATGATATATTTACTAATTATATCAATACTTTGCTGTTTCCCGTCAATTACCCAAGCTCAAGAAGATACTGACTGGTGGTTTGATGTTGAAATCTTAATTTTCAAACATAATAACGCCGAAAATACCGTTACTGAGCAATTTGATACTGTAGTAGACAAGCCATTTTCCCCCCGTATTAGTAATGTGTTTTTACCTTTTTACGTAGTTGATACGAGCTGGATAGAACAAGCGTTACCCAAGTGTGCTAATCTGAACGATGTATTAGCTGAAGAGTTTACTGATACAGTAACTGATAAAGTAACTGATAAAGTAACAAATACATTAACGATGTCAGTAGCGAACGAATCATCCAACCAACACATTATACGAATGGATTGTGCTTATACGTTGACATTAAGTGACTTAGTAGAGCGAAGTCAACCCGTCGATCATTATCAAGCCTACCCCACATTACCTATTCATTATGAAGGGATTATCTTTCCTCGCAGTGAATATGCGCATATGTTGCCTCAATCAGAATTACAACTAGTGAGTTTGTACAAAGATGTAAATTGGGATAAATCCTACACCCCTTTGCTCCATACTGTTTGGCGTCAACCGGTACATATTGATGATGAAAACGCCTACTCCATTCCAATTTTAGCCGGTAAAAATTTAACGTATCAAGCGCCTACTCCTCAACTATTGGCGCAACCTTCACTGGAGCAAGCAAATACGCTTATGGGTACTGATAATCCAAGCAATGATTATCCCATCAATGAGTCTCCCATTAATGAGTCCCCTATAAATATTGTGCAAAAAATTAAGCTAGGTTTAGATGGCACAGTTCCTCTCTATCCAGACCAACTCAAAGAAACCCAAGACAAGGCTATGATTGATACGACCTCTGTCTTTGAATTTGAAGGCTTGGTAACGATCTACATTAAATACATTAATCGTGTGCCATACCTACATATCGATAGCCATGCGCTATTTAATACCTCAAGCGTTTCAGATCCTTTGACGATCATCCCGCATACATTTAAACAGCGTCGACGCATTATTTCCAATCAAGTCCATTACTTTGATCATCCCTACTTTGGCATGGTGATTGAATTACGTCGTTATAAACGTCCGGCATTAGCTGCCCTTGAATCATCCACCGAGTCATCTACTAATTAATTTGTAAGGTTCAACTTTCCATGAAAATCTATACCCGCACCGGTGACACTGGTCAAACACAAGTTTACACCCACGAAGTACTTAAAAAAGACAAAGACGATAGTCTCTTACAATGCTACGGCACCTTGGATGAACTGAACTCTTATGTGGGTCTTATCACAGCCCTCTTGGTCGCTGATAACAATAGTCACCTGCAAGCAGACACGACAACCTTACCACACCCTGAGGTGTTTTCGTGGTTAGAGCAAATCCAACGTGATATATTCGCAATGGGATTTGCCATGTCAAATGCGAGCCAACTGCGTGATGGCGGGGTCGAATGGTTAGAATGTTGTATTGATAGTATGACTGAGCGGTTAGCGCCGCAAACTAGCTTTATATTACCTGGTGGAACAGTCAACGCTGCTAATATTCATGTCACGCGAACAATTGCTCGACGCGCTGAGCGTGAATTAGTCACATTACATAAACATACTGAACTAGCACCAAATGTGCTGAAGTACATTAACCGTTTATCCGATTTTATGTTTGTGTTGGCGCGAGCGACGAATGCACAAAGTCAGATTGCTGATATTAGTGTTTGATGCTAGTCACATGCTCGCTTGACGCGTTCAACCGCCAGTTTATAATTAGGATGCCCGAGTAACTGTTGATAATGCAACACTGTTTGTCTATTAATGGAAACTAAGCCTTGTGGTCTCGTTGAATATTGCGTTTGGTGTTGCACAGTATGTCCAAGGTTATCAAGTACTTTAATCGCCTCATCAGGGGCGTTACATATCAATGCCATATCCACCCCTGCGGCTAACGCATGTTCAACACGAGCTAACATATCCCCTGCTTGAGTTGCGGCGTGCATTGATAAATCATCCGAAAAGATCACACCTTGATAGCCTAGTTTTTGGCGTAATGTCTGCTGCAACCAGATAGTAGAAAACCCAGCGGGTTGATCATCAACATTTGGATATATGACATGAGCTGGCATTATGCCCGCTAATAAATCATCTTTAATTAACCGTGCAAAGACAGCCATGTCATGTTCGAAAATATCAGATTCTGAACGCTCATCAATCGGCATAGCAATATGCGAATCAGCTTGCACATTACCATGTCCAGGGAAATGCTTACCTATTGCAGGCATGCCCCATTGTGTCATGCCTTGAATAAAAGCGCGTGCTAACATATCGATTTGAGTCTCACTTGCTGAAAAGCTTCGCTGTCCAATCACTTCTGAGATCCCGTTAATATCTAGTACTGGTGCAAAGCTGATATCAACACCATGTCCTAAACATTCTGCCGCGATGACAGTGCCACACGCCGTTGCTAATGGTTCTGGCTCTGCGTTGGACGCAATATTTCCCATCGCAGGAACGCTCGTAAATCCTTCAATAAATCGTTGCACCCGTCCACCTTCTTGATCAACACTGATCAAGATCGGATGGGATGCGCTGGCTTTAATCTGAGCGGTGAGATGCCGTAATTGCTGTGGATCATAATAATTACGAGCAAACAAAATTACTCCGCCCGTTAATGGATGCCCAATAACTTCTTGCTCCTGTGCGTTTAGTTCACAGCCTGCGACATCGAGCATTATGGGATGCATATGAGTTCCTGTATATAAGAAAAAAACAAGTTAAATACTGCACAAAATTGAGTGTGTAAATATCGACCGGATTGGGTTAATGTATAAACATAATAATATAAAACCAATAAAGGAAGTGCAATTAATGAAATGGTTTAAACGTATAACTATCACCATAGTGCTACTGATTGTCACTGCAATCGGGCTAGTATACCTTTTATTATCAAGTTCAAAAGCACAACTTGATGGTTCTATCACAGCTAACTCACTCAGTTCGCCAGTCACCATTGCTCGTGACCAATATGGGATGGTCAAAATTACAGCAAGTAATCAATTGGATGCGTTTTATGCCCAAGGTTATGCCCACGGACAGGATCGGTTTTTCCAAATGGATTTATTACGACGTAATGCAGCTGGAGAATTATCTGAATTATTTGGTCATGGCGCATTATCACGTGATAAAAAAGCCCGTTTTCATCAATTTAGACAAAGAGCTCAACGAGCCTTTGCGTTATTTCCAGACAATCAACGCGCTGCAGTTGAAAGCTATACACGTGGCGTCAATGCAGCATTAGATGCTTACACCATCGCACCATTTGAATATCTTTTAACAGGATCGACGATGCGTCCGTGGCAAGTCGAAGACTCGTTATTAGCAATTTATAGCATGTATATGGATCTGCAAGGCTCACAAGTTGAGCGTGATTTAACGCTTACGTATTTACACGGACAATATGGCCAAGAAATGGTCGATTTTTTACTCTCTCCTTCGTCATATCAAGCGGCGATTGATGGTTCTACACTGCCCTTAAACGAACAGGCTATTCCTGAGCTACCGCTAGTCACTAGCGCAACGACGATTATCGATGAACCTTGGTTTGATTATTTTGAAGAAGCCGATATCGGCAGTAATAATTGGGCAGTATCGGCACAACATACAAAAAATGAACGTGCGTTGCTAGCCAATGACATGCATTTAGGGTTAAATTTACCCGCCATTTGGTATCGCGCACAAATTCAATACCCGCATAACGGTGAAGATATTACGGTTGTCGGTGTGAGTTTACCCGGCGCACCAGGTATTATTGTCGGTTCTAATTTACATGCTGCTTGGGGGTTTACTAATGCGAATGTGGATAATGTCGACTGGATTGCCCTGCCCGATGACTATGCTACCAGCACGGTTAACGAAACGATAGTGACAACCGAAGGCAGTGAAGATTACGCCATCACCATGAGTGAGTATGGACCGGTGCAGACCATCGACGGGCAACGTTTTGCTCTGCGCTGGGTAGCACATACTGATTATGCAGTGAGTTTTGATTTATTGGATTTAGCGCACGCACATTCTGTTGATTCACTTATGGATGTTGCACAACATATTCGGATCCCAGTCCAAAATATGATGATGGCAGATAGCGAAGGTCAAGTTGCTTATCGATTAACGGGTGCGGTAACTTCACGTGCCCCACTCCAATCCAATGCATTGAGCACGAGTCAATTTGCGACAGTCGCAAATGCATGGCAACAACCAGAAATGATCACACCAATTTATCGTTCACCTACACACCATAAACTATGGACAGCAAATGCTCGGGTATTATCTACAAGTGAGATGTCCCGTTATGGTGATGGCGGGTATGCATTAGGCCCACGCGGCGTACAAATTGCTAATCGTCTAAAAGCTCAAAAGACATTTGATGAACAAGATTTTTTAGCCTTACAGTTAGATAACCGTGCAATTTATATGAAAACATGGCGTGACATGCTACTCGCAACACTAGAACAGGCCGACGACCCACAATATGACCAAGCTATTTTAGCTTTACAAAATTGGCAAGCCTGTGCGTGTGCAAATGATGTCGGCTACACCCTTGCTCGCTACTTTAGAACACAAGTCATGTATGAACTGATGACGCCTCTATATCAAACAGCACAACAAGCTGGCGTGCGTTTTAGTACCATTAATCGCCATTTAGATACTGCCGTCTTGCGACTTTTAGAGGAGCAGCCCACATCCTGGTTAGCGGGTAACTACAAAAGTTATGACAAATTAAAATTAGCTATGTATCAGCAAACTATTAATAAACTCGCGTCCAAAATGCATCTAATTCAAACTAATAAACACATTGACCTGTCACAATTTACTTGGGGTAAGGTTAATGAGCTTAATATTCGTCACCCTATATCAACACAGGTGCCAGTATTAGCAAAGTACCTTGATATGCGCCCTGTACCTGGTTTTGGTGATAGCTTTATGCCAGGGGTTCAAAATGGCACACATGGCGCTTCACAGCGTTTTATCGTACAACCAGGGTTAGAAGAGAATGGCTTTATGTCTTTACCAGGAGGTCAATCTGGACATCCTTTATCTAAGTATTATGATGCGGGTTTTGAAGTGTATGCAGAACATCAAGGACTACCGCTGCTGTTTCAACAACCACAGCATAAGTTGACACTGAGACCGCATTAAGCAAAATACGGCAGTAGTTATATTGCCAAAAAAAATGAGGCGTTATTTACGTTTAGATAAAGAGGCTTGCCATTGCACTTGTGCATTGGCAATATCTTGTTCCGTAACGAGTCGGGATTCTGCACTAGCTAAGGCTTTTGCTATATTAAAAATGAGTAAGTCACGATCAATAATTAACTTCGTGGCTTCTTGATATAGCTGCCCTCGCGCTTCTGGAAATGCCGCTAACAATCCATCTAAAGAATGAAGTTCATGGTAACGCTTTTCCACTTCTTGATTAAACCACGCACGCTTGGCGCGAAATGTCATAAAATCGATAACCTGAGCAGAACGTAAAAATTTAATTTGTTGGGGAGCTAAATTGAGTTGCATTGCTGTATCAATTAAACGTTCTTGTAATGCTATTAGTGCTTGAGGTTGAGTAAATTTCACGGCGCTAAACGCAGTATTAATCACTTCTTGTACGTTCAACAAATCCATCGCGCTTAAGTTGGAAAAGGCGACATCGGCTGTGGTTAATGATAAAGCTAAGGCCAGTTCGTCTTCATCGTTAGGCGAAATATCCGCACTTGCACCCGCACTTGCACCTGTCGGATCGCGAAACAGGATAGCCTCAAAATCAATTTTAGCTTGTTTGGCTTGAGCTACCATCGGTTTGGTAACTTGGTGTTGAATAAATTGAGTGTAAACCAACCAGCTACCGTAACTGAGTAGAGATAGACTACATATAAGCGTAAAAAGCACCCGAAGGTGCTTTAAATATGAAGATTGTGCCATTACTAGGCTTCAGAACCAGGGGCATTTTCGACGCGAGATTTCAATTTTTGACCCGGTTTAAATGTCACTACACGACGTGCTTTGATAGGAATATCTTCGCCCGTTTTAGGATTACGACCAGGTCGTTCTTTTTTAGTTCTAAGATCAAAATTACCAAAGCCGGATAATTTGACTTGTTCACCGTTTTCCAAAGATGATTTGATTTCTTCAAAAAATGCATCGACTAAGTCTTTTGCGTCTTTTTTATTTAAACCCACTTTCTCGAACAAATGTTCAGCCATTTCAGCTTTAGTCAAAGCCATAGAATTACTCTCTTAACGTTGCAGCAAGTTGAGACTTTAATCCTGATACCACTTGGTCTACGCATGCTTGTATTTCAGCTTCTTCAAGTGTTTTTTCAGGGTCAGAAAAGATCAATGAAACTGCCAGGCTCTTTTCACCATCTGCAATCCCTTCGCCTTTATATATATCAAATAATGTTAGGTCAACTAATTGATTTACGCCAACTTTTTTAATACAAGATACGATATCAGCATAACTTACATTGTCTTTGACTACAATTGCTATATCACGTTTATTGGTTGGAAATTTAGAAATAGCTTGCGCTTTTGGTAGTACACGGCCTGTTAACGCAGCCTGTTCTATTTCAAACATAAACACTTTCGCATTCACACCTAACGTCTTAGCAAATTGTGGATGTAATGCCCCAACAAAACCAACAACTTGACCATCTTTAAGGATATCAGCACCTTGACCAGGATGTAATAGAGCTTGTTCTGACTTAGCAAAACTAAACGCGTCAGGTGTTGCCGTTTTCGCAATTAAACGTTCAACATCACCTTTAACCGAGAAAAAATCAACGGCGGTTGCTTCCTGCCAAGATTCCATTAACACCGTACCAGCACATACAGCTGCAATCATAGGTGTTTGTTCGACACCACTAGGCGATTGTTCATTAGCAACAAAACGCAAACCCGTTTCAAATAAACGCACACGTGCTTGTTGGCGTTTTTGGTTATAACCTAATGCTTGTAATAAGCCTGTTACCAGACTAACACGCATCACTGACATATCGGCAGAGATAGGATGAGGTAAGGTTAATGTGGGTGTTCCACTAAATAACGCAGATTGTTTTTTCGGATCAACAAAACTATACGTGATCGCTTCGTCATAACCTTGTTGTAACAATACTTGTTTTAATGCATTTAATGGTAATTGTGCTTCATCAGCTGGACGCATATTTAATGACGCAGTCGGCGCAACATTTGGAATATTGTTATAACCATACACACGTGCGACTTCTTCAATTAAATCTTCTTCAATACTGATATCAAAACGATATGCAGGCACTGAAACTGACCATTGGGCGTTATTATAATCAACACCGAAGCCTAATCGAGTTAAGATCTCTGTTACGGTCTCAGTGGCAATCGAAATACCGATGATTTTAGCTAAACGCGCTTCACGTAAAACTACATCGGTCGCTTGAGGTACATGCTCAATAGCAACTGCTTCAATAATTGGCCCTACTTCACCACCAACAATACTCGTGAGTAACGTCGTAGCTCGTTCCATTGCATCTCTTTGTAGCTGTGGATCAACACCACGTTCATAGCGATGCGACGCATCAGTATGCAAACCATATTGACGCGATTTACCTAAAATTGCATCAGGGGCAAAAAATGCCGCTTCTAATACAATATTATTGGTGTCACTCGTTACACCTGAATGCAAACCACCAAAAATACCTGCCAATGCTAACGCTTTGTGTTCATCAGCAATGACTAGCGTATTGGCGTTTATTTTTATTTCAGTTTCATCTAATAACGTTAACACTTCGTCTTGAGTTGCCATGCGCACATGGATATCACCCTCAATGCTATCAGCATTAAACGCATGCATTGGATGGCCAAGTTCAAGAAGAATATAGTTCGTCACATCGACCACAGGATCTATGGAACGAATGCCACTACGACGTAATTTTTCAGATAACCATAATGGTGAACTAACTGATAAATCAACGTTTTTTATAACACGCGATAAATAGCGAGGACAAGCATCAGGCGCATCAAGATGCACAGCTTTGCTGTCACTAATCGTTGCGGGAACTGGCGTGATTTCTGGATAAGTCACAGCTAAGGAATTAAGTACACCAACTTCACGTGCGACACCACGCATGCCAAGGCAATCGGCACGGTTGGGTGTTAAATCGATTTCAATCGCAGTGTCATTTAAGTTTAAATATTCACGGATATCTTGGCCAACCGGCGCATCACTCGGTAATTCTAAAATGCCGTCATGATCATCACTAATACCCAACTCAGAAAAACTACACAACATACCCAATGAAGGTTGACCGCGTAGTTTGGCTTTTTTAATTTTGAAATTGCCAGGTAACACCGCACCAACACAAGCGACTGCAACCTTTAAGCCTTGACGGCAATTTGGCGCACCACAGACAATATCAAGTAATTCATCTGCACCAACATCAATTTTGGTGACACGTAATTTATCGGCATCGGGATGTTGACCACATTCGACAACATGACCAATTACAACGCCACTAAACTCGCCTGCTACAGGCTCTAAGCCGTCTACTTCAAGACCAGCCATTGAAATTTGTTCGGCCAACGCATGGGTGTCTAAACTTGGGTTAACATATTCGCGTAACCACTTTTCTGAAAAAATCATGCCCTAACCTCTTATTTGAATTGCTTAAGAAAACGTAAATCGTTTTCAAAAAATGCTCGTAAATCATTTACACCATAGCGCAACATAGTCAGGCGTTCTACGCCCATACCAAACGCAAAACCGGTATATTCTTCAGGATCAATCCCCACTGATTTAAGCACATTAGGATGAACCATACCGCAACCTAAGACTTCGAGCCATTTGCCATTTTCACCCATAACATCCACTTCAGCAGAAGGCTCAGTGAAAGGAAAATACGACGGACGGAAACGCACCGTTAAATCTTTTTCAAAAAAGTGATTTAAGAAATCATGTAAAATGCCTTTTAACTCGGTAAAAGAAACATTCTTGTCAACCATCAACCCCTCTACCTGATGAAACATAGGTGTATGAGTTTGGTCATAATCATTACGATAAACACGTCCTGGCGAAATAATACGGATAGGCGGCTTTTCAACTTCCATCGTACGGATTTGTACGCCAGACGTTTGTGTGCGAAGCATCACATCAGGGTTAAAATAAAACGTATCATGATCCGCTCGTGCAGGATGATTGGCTGGAATATTTAACGCATCAAAGTTATGAAACCCATCTTCGACTTCAGGGCCTGTCTTAACTGCAAAACCTAATTCACCAAAGAAACTCTCGATGCGTTCAATGGTTCGAGAAACCGGATGCATATTACCCACGTTTTGGGCAATCCCTGGTAAGGTCACATCCACGGCTTCGATAGCTAGCTTAGCATTCATTTCAGCTAATTTTAATGCATCAGACTTAACACTAATTAGTTGTTGAATTTCTTGCTTAGCAACGTTGATTTTTTGACCTGCAAGCGGACGTTCTTCGTTAGATAATTTACCTAGGCCCTTGAGTAAATCAGTTAATTTACCTTTTTTACCCATAAAATCGACGCGAACTGCGTCAAGCGTAGCTACATCAGCGGCAGCTTCAATTAAGCTTTTGGCTTCATTGACAATGGCTTCAAGTTCCATGGAATCCCCAAATGGAAGTAGTTAAACAGAATAATTAAGCACGTATTTTACATGAAATAGACAGGGTTTGTGTAGTTAAACACGCGTAAAATCAAAGATATCTGAAAAAAAAGCAAAAAAAAACGGTGAACATCCGGTTCACCGTTTTTCCAGAACTTAAACTTTTGCTAAAATATTATGCTAAAGCACCTTTAGCCACTTCGACTAATGCGGTGAAAGCAACTTTATCGTGAACAGCGATGTCAGCAAGGATCTTACGATCGATCTCAACAGACGCTTTCTTCAAACCGTTAATGAAACGGCTGTACGATAAACCATTTTGACGTGATGCCGCATTGATACGTGCAATCCATAACTGACGGAATTGACGCTTACGTTGACGACGGTCACGATATGCATATTGACCAGCTTTGGTTACTGCTTGAACCGCTACGCGATATACACGTGAACGAGCACCGTAATAACCTTTGGCCTGCTTTAATACTTTTTTATGACGAGCGCGAGCTACTACGCCGCGTTTAACTCTAGCCATTGTTCAGTCTCCTGTCTTAAACGTAAGGTAACATGCGTTGGATAAGCTTAGTATCCGAAACATGAACTAATTTTTTGCCACGTAAGTGACGCTTACGCTTAGTACTCTTCTTGGTCAAAATGTGACGCAAGTGAGACTGCTTTGATTTGAAACGACCAGACGCTGTCTTACGAAAACGCTTAGCTGCTCCAGAGTTGGATTTCATTTTAGGCATTGCTAAAACTCCGCATTGTTATATAAAGCCAAAAATTTGCAGATTAAATGGCTGATTAAAATTTAGTAATTAGGTGTTACCTGATTGCAGTCAGGTAAACTTGTAGACCAAAATTACTTCTTAAGTGGGGCCAAGACCATAATCATTTGTCGTCCTTCAACTCGATGAGGGAACGATTCACAATTTGAGATTTCATCCAAATCCGCTTTAACACGTTTAAGTAATGTAATCCCGATCTCTTGGTGAGCCATTTCACGTCCGCGGAAGCGGATTGTGACTTTGGCTTTATCACCAGCCTCTAGAAAGCGACGCAGGTTGCGCAGTTTGACCTGGTAATCGCCTTCATCAGTGCCAGGGCGAAATTTAATCTCCTTGACCTGAATTTGCTTTTGTTTTTTCTTCTGCTCTTTAAGAGCTTTACTCTTCTCAAAAAGGAATTTTCCATAATCCATGACTTTACAGACAGGTGGCTCTGCATTTGGGCTGATTTCAACCAAGTCTAATGTGTTGGCATCTGCCAAAGCTTGCGCTTCAGTTAATGTCACAACACCTAATGGTTCACCTTCTACACCAACTAAACGAACTTCGTTTACGTTAGTGATTTCGTCATTGATCCGAGCTTTGTCGCTCTGAGCCTTATTATTAGCGCCTTTAATGTGCTATTCCTCCAAGAGATTATCTAATTACTTTATCTGCGATGTCTTGCCCGACTTTAACTAAGAACTCGTCAATTGACATTTTTCCTAAGTCATCGCCTTTACGGGTACGTACCGCTACTTCGCCAGCTTCCATTTCTTTATCGCCGACAACTAACATATACGGAACACGCTTCAAAGTGTGCTCGCGGATTTTAAAGCCTATCTTCTCATTTCTCAAGTCCGGTTTCACTCTAATTCCACTTTCTTTCAGTTTATTTGCAATTTTTTGACAATAATCGGACTGTTTGTCCGTAATATTCAAAATTACTGCCTGAGTTGGAGCTAACCAGGTCGGAAAATGACCAGCATATTCTTCTGTTAATATACCAATAAAGCGTTCTAACGATCCTAAAATCGCTCTGTGAATCATTACAGGTACTTTTCGTTCGCCATCTTCAGCGACATAAGTCGAACCTAAACGACCCGGCATTGAAAAATCGAGCTGTACTGTACCACATTGCCACGGACGATCTAAGCAATCATGCAAAGTAAATTCAATTTTAGGACCATAAAACGCCCCTTCGCCAGGCTGATATTGAAATTCAATGTCATTCGCCGCTAATGCTTCGGCTAACGCCGCTTCGGATTTATCCCACATTTCATCACTACCGACGCGTTCTTCTGGACGTGTTGATAATTTCACGACGATTTTTTCAAAGCCAAAGGTCTCGTAGGTGTCATACACCATTTTAATACAACCACTGACTTCTTCTAAAATTTGTTCTTCCGTACAGAAGATATGTGCATCATCTTGGGTAAAACCTCGTACTCGCATTAAGCCATGTAATGCACCAGAAGGTTCATTGCGGTGACAACAACCAAACTCAGCCATACGCAACGGTAAGTCTCGGTAAGATTTTAAGCCTTGATTAAAGATTTGAACATGCCCAGGGCAGTTCATTGGTTTAATGGCATATTCACGTTTTTCAGACTCAGTTGTAAACATGTTAGCCGAATACTTGTCCCAGTGACCTGATTTTTCCCATAAAGAACGGTCCATCATTAATGGGCCCTTTACTTCTTGATAATCATATTGAGTCAGCTTTTTACGAATGAAGCCTTCTAATTCGGTATAAATAGACCAACCATCATTGTGCCAGAATACCATTCCGGGAGCTTCTTCTTGCCAATGAAACAAGTCTAGCGTTTTACCGATCTTACGGTGATCACGCTTCTCGGCTTCTTCAAGACGGTTCAAATAGGCTTTTAATTGCTTTTTATCTGCCCATGCTGTGCCGTAGATGCGCTGTAACATTTTGTTATCAGAATCACCACGCCAATATGCACCGGCCACTTTCATAATTTTAAAGTGTTGGCAAAAACGCATATTAGGCACATGAGGACCACGACACATATCGACATATTCTTCATGTACATATAATGCAGGGGTTTCGTCTTGACCGATGTTCTCGTCCAAGATTTGCATTTTATAGGTTTCATTACGTTCAACAAAGGTGTCACGTGCTGCTTGCCAAGAGCCAACTTTTTTGACAACGTCATAAGAAGTTTTCGCTAGCTCTAACATGCGCTTTTCAATTTTAACTAAATCATCCTGGGTCAAAGAATGATCCATATCCACATCATAATAAAAACCATTATCTATGGTCGGCCCAATCGCCATTTTTACATCTGGGAATAATTGCTTGATTGCATGACCAATTAAATGAGCACAAGAGTGACGAATAATCTCAAGACCAGCGTCGTCACGTGCAGTTATGATCTGTAATTGTGCATCTTCGGTAATAAGATCACAGGCATCGGCAAGTTCGCCATTGATTTTGCCAGCAATGGTTGCTTTAGCAAGACCAGGACCTATGTCATTTGCCACGTCCATAATAGAAACAGCGTTATCGAATGCACGGGTTGAACCGTCTGGTAAGGTAATAATGGGCATGAAAAATCCTTGAACAGTGGTGACGCCTACAGTGCGCCACTTGTATTTAAAAAAACATCATATTTCATAAGTTCAGCCTTATGATGATGATACAATGCGCGATATTATACAGATAGAGCCTATTTTGATGCAATCTTTTGTTTTTTTTATATTAATCAGTGTATTTGTTAGCGGCAGCAGTGTTGCCGAAGAAACGCCATGGCAAGCAGAAAAGATCAATCAGCACATTTTAGTCAGTTCATCGACACAAAACGGCATCTATCAAATTAATGCTAAAATGTATGTTTATGCTACCCCCGATGAGTTTTTTACATTATTAGAAACCACTGACAACAACTGCCAATGGATAGCGAATTGCAACACGGTAGAAATTTTAAATAATACAATAGATAATACCCGCTATGTACATACTGTTTTTGATAGTCCTTGGCCGGTTGCGGATCGTGAAATGTATACTCGTTCAATACATGAATTTAGTGCTGATCACCAACACCTATCGATCATCATTGACGATATTGCTGATAGCTACCCTGCTCACCCTCGCCGTGTCATGATCCGCGATGTGCGTGCGCAATGGTCGATGACTCACTACCATAATGATTGGTATGAACTTAGTTATCTTGCTAGTGCAGATCCTGGCGGCGTGATCCCACAATGGCTATCAAAGCAATTATTAAAAGATTCAACAGCCATTACATTTACCCGGTTACGCGAGCGTCTACATGCTGACAAAATATTCTAGCCTTACAAATCCCTCTACTTATATAAGTATCGGTATACTGCTTGGCGTTATCGCGCTCCTTACCGGCTGCCAACCACATCAATCGTTACCCTCTGCATTAGACGAATATCAAACGCGGATACATCGTGTATTAGCTATCCCTGAGCAACCGACCAATATCGGTATCACGCTAAACTACCCAGAGGCCTCACAACGTTCGATTACCATTCCCGGAACAATTATGCCGCTTGCTGAATTTTATGCCATTAGTGGTTGTGAATTAGCCCCATTAATCGCACAGCGAAATACCGCTCTAGGCAAAGTAGAATACCCATCACGTCGCTTAGTTTATGAGTCGACATTACTGCACACGCTAACTAATTGTATTAAGCTTGCCGCAGCTCAAGATATGACTTCAACGGATGCTAACGCAGCATTGTTTGACACACTCAAAATCAAACAAATTCATTACCCAAAAACATGGGCTAACGTTATTCAAAATAGTCCCAGTATGCGCCTAGGGCTCGGGTTTTCACCGGGATATATTGAAGGTGATGCTAGTGACGGGTTTGTCGAGACCAAGGTGGCACTACAATATTTATATCAAGCTCACCTTATCCCGCCATTAAATATTACACAGCTAGAAGCACAACTCGATGTACTCGAGAGTTTTCGATTACCTGCTCGTTTGTACCGCTCAACCCAATTGATAACATTAAAGTTAGGTCAATTAAATCAGCTATTAACCGACTATAATGCCGGTTTTACTTGTGGTAATCCTATAATTAAAGAGCAAATCAAGATCCTCAATAATATAATGAAGCAATTTTTCATTCAAACATTACAGCCAATTGCAAGTCACATTAATCATTACCAACGAGAGTTAACCCCTCTATTAGATGATATAATGGCATCCCCTGAAATACACCCTTCAATGAGAGCCTATTTAAACACACAGGCGCAATCATTTGTCGCTTATCGAACAGTGTTTACTGAACATGTCACACAGCTACAACAAGTGCTAGCGTCATGTGGATTGAGGCCTACAGCAAACTAACTAAACTAGCGGGTTTAAGGTTAAATTTTGTAGGTGATCACAGATTATTTGAGATAAAAATTTTGTAGAGAAGAATGGTCGAATCGGGCAGGATCGAACTGCCGACCTCCTCGATGTCAACGAGGCGCTCTCCCGCCTGAGCTACGATTCGACGGATATCACTTTGGAAGAGGCGTGAATTATACGGATTAAGATTAGCCTGTCAAAGGTTTTTATTAAAAAACCAAGGGTTTGATATAACTAGTGACATTTTCATCATTAGCCATACTTAAAAATTCCTCACCCAACCGGTCCGTTTCATCTAAAACCCTTGTCCAGTAAGCGATACGGGTCGGTGCGTCCATAGTTTCAAAATCCGTGCGATCAGGAATTTTACTATAGGGTAATTTGGCTACAAACTCAGCACTTGGTACTAACATCACCACATTGTCGTAATTTTTAGCATGCGGTTTACGCTTTTTCAGGGATTTATCAAACCATCCTGTGATTGGTTTAGGATAAAAATGTGGATACAACGTCAACGAATCGGACGATTGCTGATGTGGAAACGATAAATCGAAATGATAATCAATGATCCCCCCATCGCGATACATTCCCTGCGGCGCATCTGAAATATTCTTGATCCCTTCCATGATTGCGGGGATCGAACCTGATGCAGTTAATGCCTGAATAAGGTTCTGCATAGTTAAAGATAAGTATTCAGATGGCAAATCATATGGACAGTCTATAGTGATGCTATCTGTTGAAAATACCACTCGGTCATAATAATGTTTTAATTTTTTGCGCGATAACGCGTTCATCCCTGCGCTCATTAATAAACCAGGTATTTGCAGGGCTTTGTGTTCAAATCGAGTTAAACCTTTGGCACGTGCTACAATAAAATGTGCTTTGACCCGTTCATTGTTAAGGATTTCTGCAACGCCCGTCTGCCCCATTAATTGATCCATAATAGTATAAACACTTTGCGTAATATCAAATGGCGAAGGCTTGTCATTATATACGGTGTTAGCATAATAATGTGCCAACCGATTAATCGCAGCTTTGGGATCGTTCTGCGCCATACATGCCGCCCTAAACGCACCCGCAGAACTACCGACTACGTGTAGTTTATGTGCCGTGTTGGCAAAAAATTCAGGGATAATAACCCGATCTAATCCTGCTAATACAAACCATTTAGGACCTCCTGACGCACCTAAAATAGTATCAAACAATTCAGGTGCAAACCCTTCATTAGTAATCCGTTGTAACGCCTTAGGGCCAGCATATATATCGAGCATTGTTATCCACTCCCGCGTAATTGTTAAAATATTGTGTCACTAACCAGTACGAAAGTCACATTTTGGATCAATAATCTCTTACAAAGGCAAAATGATATCCACATTAAATTTCAAGTTGACAAACATCTCAAAACCATTTGTTTTTGCAAAAATACTGTGCTCTACATTACTAATTTATAGCAACATGCGTAAAATTAAGGACATTACTGAACAACGCATTCTAATCAGAATTAGCATATAAAATTCATTTTACTTCATCTTGAGCAAATAACCGACAAACCGCATAAAACATGACCTGCACAAATATAGTGCGGTATTAACTTACTGTTTATAACGCAACCAATTTAATCATTATTCATTGAAAATAAATTCAATTATAGGTTTGATAAGAAAAGTCAACAAACAAAATAGCACAAAAAACAACCAACCGGTTTAAACCCCTATTCTATCTAAACTTTAGTCCTTTAATTTTTTATGTCCACAAAGTTATCCACAGATTCAGTGGATAAGTCAGCAAATCAATGTAAGATATTTCCTACAACATTAAATTAACAAAATCAGCTGTTACTTATTTGTTTCACTTGAACACGGATAATGTCGGACAACTCAATATATTTTTTATCTTTCTCGGTGAATATTGTAATATATGGATACATAAATATTAGTGACGGATTGACCAAGAATGACAAATCTTTATGGCATCAAAAACTGCGATACAATGAAAAAAGCCATGCGTTGGTTGAGTGATAATAATATAGATTATACTTTCCACGATTATCGTAAAGAGGGAATTGACGCTCAGTGGATTACAGATATGTTAACTAACATTGAGTTAGATGTTTTTATTAATAAACGTGGTACTACGTTTAGGCAACTCGATGACGATGTAAAGGCTGCACTTACAGTTGCAAGCGCCATACCTTTATTGCTAGCACAACCTGCTATGATAAAACGCCCGGTATTAATTCATGGTGACAAAATAGAGATAGGCTTTAAACCTGACGCATATAAACATATTTTTCTATAACCTTATTATCTAAATTGTATCCCCTAACCTGTAACATTTAACCTTTAACGATAAAGTACACAATATATGAATGATGTAATCGCACTTTGCCAAGCCCTTATCCAAGAACCGTCAGTGACTCCAGAAGACAAAGCCTGTCAGCCTATGATGGCGGATCGCTTAATACCTCTAGGTTTTGGGATTGAAACTATGGTGTTTCATGACACGACAAATATGTGGGCGCGAAAAGGCACGCAAGCTCCTCTATTTTGTTTTGCTGGCCATACAGATGTAGTGCCAACTGGTCCTGCTGACAAATGGCAACACCCTCCCTTTGCTGCGCAAATCCATGATGGCTATATTTGGGGGCGTGGCGCTGCAGACATGAAAGGCAGTCTTGCAGCGATGGTAGTCGCAACCGAGCAGTTTGTCGCAGATTATCCCGATCATAAAGGCTCAATAGCCTATCTCATTACCTCTGACGAAGAAGGTCCGTTTATTAACGGTACGACCAAAGTCATTGATACGTTAGAAGCACGTAATGAAAAAATCGATTACTGCGTGGTAGGTGAACCATCAAGCACCACTTTGGTCGGGGATGTGGTCAAATATGGGCGCCGTGGTTCTTTAACCGGTGATCTAATTGTAAAAGGTAAACAAGGTCATGTTGCCTACCCTCACCTAGCGGACAATCCTATACATAATGTGGCTGCTGCAATTGATGAACTCAGTAAAACTAAGTGGGATAATGGCAACAGTGCGTTTCCAGCCAGTACATTTCAAGTCTCTAACTTTAATGCAGGAACCGGTGCAGGGAATGTGATCCCTGGAGAGTGTCATATCTGTTTTAACTTTCGCTTTTGTACCGAACAAACGTTTGAATCCTTACAGCGACAAGTGTATCAGATCTTAGATAGATACAAGCTTGATTACACCATTGACTGGACGTTCAACGGCTTACCGTTTTTGACCGAATCAGGCACATTGGTTGATGCTACGGTTGCAGCAATCAAACATGTAACGGGACGAGATACGGAATTATCCACTGCTGGCGGTACATCTGACGGGCGTTTCATTGCTCCCACTGGTGCACAAGTAATTGAATTAGGTCCTATCAATGCCACCATCCATCAAATAGATGAACGCGTTAAAGCTGATGATTTAGTACAACTAGCTGATATGTATTATCACATTTTAGTTAACACACTAGGTAACCAATAAACATGACGCATTGCGATCCACTTGGGGCAAAAGCTGACGGTTCTACTAAGATGTCGTTAACGGATAATGATCGCCGCCTGTATGGTATCGATGACTCACATCTGTTAACCATTGCTTCAGTTTTACCTGATAACGGCTCGGATCGCCATCGTTTACAACCGGCTGCGGTACATGCGTTTATTACATTACAAACAGCTGCATCTGCCGCAGGCATTGATTGTCAGATCATGAGTAGTTACCGTAGTTTTGCGCAACAACAATCTATTTGGGATCGAAAATGGCAAGGTGAATTACCAATATTAGATGCTGAGCATCAACCGTTGGATATTACCTTAATGACTGACGTAGAAAAAATGCACAGTATTTTGCGGTGGTCAGCATTACCAGGTGGTTCACGACATCATTGGGGCACTGATTTTGATGTCATTGACCGTCAATCGGTTAATGCGTGCCAGCATGAAATTCAATTAGTTGAGGCGGAATACGCCCAAGATGGTGTATGCGGCAACTTAAGCCAATGGCTAGTCGCACATGCTCATGAATATGGGTTTTATCGTCCTTATGCACAATATCATGGGGGTATTGGCTGCGAGCCTTGGCATTATAGTTTTGAGCCTCTTGCACAAGGTATCATGCAGGCATTGTCATTATCGACAATCACTTACCTCATTAAAGACAGTGATATTAAAGGTAAAGACGTTATACTAGCTAATATAGAAATGATATTTTCACGTTATATTCTTAATCAACAACAAATATAACCCTTTTACTTTTGCCTTAGGGATCAAGCATGTCATTGACTGTCATTATTATTATTATCGTTGCGGCGTTGGCATTTATTTTGTCGAATATCATTACGTTACAAAAATCTAAGAGTTTTAGCTTACCGGATTCGTATAAAGCACGTAAAGCTGCTGAGGCTGAGCATTTGGCGCAAGCACAAAAGAATGCTGCAGCAAAAGGTGCAAATAAGCGCACACCAGATACCGAAACAAGTAAAACCCCGCAAGGTTACGAGAATGATTATGCACAAGAAGATAAGCAGGATAATTGGTAATTATTGGCCTAAATTAGGGAAAATGGCCAAACGTCGTCTAAAACTATCCGACTCAATATAAAAGATTCGATCCAAATAACGGGTTATTTAAACGTCACCGCAGTACCACTAATACTGACTAAAAACATACCGTTTGATTGGCCTAACACTTCATAATCAATATCAATTCCTACAACCGCATCAGCGCCAATAGCACGAGCATCTTCTTCAAGTTCTTGAAAAGCAATTTTTCGCGCATTATTAAGCTCATTTTCATATGCACCAGAGCGACCGCCAACTAAATCACGAACAGATGCAAAGATATCTTTCACAAAATTCGCACCGGTAATGGCCTCTCCAACAACAATACCGTGATACTGAGCAATTGAGCGTCCTTCAATTGAAGGTGTAGTCGTTAAAATCATAAAAGTTCCTTTATCTTCGCATGAGCAAGTATTTGATTAATGAGTATTTGTGCATCAGCCTCTGAATAAGCAATAGTTGGCAAGTGCCCCCATACTGGAGCTGGCCAAGCCTTGTCTTGCTCAAAGCGTGCAATATGATGTATGTGTAATTGACGAACCACATTACCTAAAGCCGCAACATTTAATGTTGTCGGCGTATAGATGTCGAGCAACGCTTGACTCAGCGCATTTGATTCAGCTAAAACACTAGCCTGTTGGGTATCAGACAACTGACAAGTTTCACTGATATCAGCAACACGAGGCACTAAAATAAACCACGGATACTGGTTATCATTCATCAATAATAACTGAGATGTTGGCAGATTGGCGACAAAATATGTATCGTTTTGTAAACGCGCATCTAAGTTAAACATCAAATTGACACTCCTTTTCAGTAACGGGGACAACCGTTAATAATGCCCGCTGCCCTAGCGCAACGTTAGCATTGGGGAAAACAATTGCTTCAGCATCTTGGACACAAGAATAAGAACGCAGTAACGTACCTTGGGCATCATACTCGCTAGCTAATACATCGCCTTGATTAAACGCCGTAAAGTTTGGCGTATTATCAGGAAAGTGAAATTTAAAATCTTCAGTATGACGCAGGATCATTTGTTTGATCCGAAATAAAACCGGCATGGTGCTTACACTTTCAACACTTTCAACACTCACCAAATCAAATAATGCCGTGCGCGCTTGCGCAAAATCAGCCATATTATTGTGCCCAAACGGTTTTACTTTTCCTAGTTCTACGGTAAAACTATGTACCCCGCAGTGTAACGAAGAAAAATATGAATACGTAGTAGTGGGTGATTCAGAAAATAACACCGCTTGAATACCTGCTTTAGCTAACCATAATAGCTGGGTTTTAGAGTAAGCTTTACCATGTAAAAAAGGATACACCGCAAAACGCGGATACGCAGAATCCTTTATCGCAGTATGTAAATCATAATGATAACAGATGGCTGGATCGTCGGCTTGCGCAAAAAACGCAATGGTCAGTTGTTCTAATTGATTGGCACGCACCCGTTCAGGATTATCCTGCGGGGAATGCGCCCCACAAAACAAACGATTCATGTTTTCACTTATAAACCGTTGAGCAATATCCATAGCTGGTAAATTAGCAAATTGCACCATCAAACGCACCGTCAAACTGAGCGTTTGCGCTAACAGTGCTTCAACTAATTCATCGCAAATTTCAATTGGAGCGGTTTCATTACCATGCACCCCACACGAATATAATACATGGCTACCTTTACCTTGCTGATAAGCGTTAGGGATAAATTCAATAATGCCAGCAGTATGCACAACAACGCGAGTTTTATTCGGTAACACCCACTCCTGAACTTGACTAAACTGTTCAGGGGCGGTGCGCGAACAATGTAAAAAATTGTCGCGCTGATTAGCAAATGATGGCATGGGTAACATTACTCAAAAATTGAATTAATGAGCTATTTTACGTGACATGACTCAAGATTCCAAATGCGTTCTACATAATCTTTAATTGAACGGTCAGAAGTAAATTTCCCCATCTTCGCCGTATTCAAAATAGCCATACGCGCCCAATCACTTTGATCGCGATAAGCCGCATCAACGCGCTCTTGCGCTTTTGAATAGCTATCATAATCTGCTAAACATAAATACGGATCGCCACCATCAAGTAAGCTGTATTTAATTGAAGACAATGCACGCGGTTTACCAGGTGTAAAGTAATCGGTATCTAACCAATCAATCACTGCTTTTAACTCTGGATTTTTATAGTAGTAATCATAAGGATTATATCCTTTGGCATTCAATGCTTGCACTTCATCAACCGTTAAACCAAAGATGAAGATATTATCTTCCCCTACTTCTTCGGCAATTTCGATATTGGCACCATCTAATGTGCCAATCGTTAATGCACCATTGAGGGATAACTTCATGTTACCAGTACCCGATGCTTCTTTACCGGCTGTAGAGATCTGCTCTGATACATCTGCCGCAGGGATCATTTTCTCGGCTAACGACACGCGATAATTAGGTAAAAATACAACTTTAATTTTACCGTTAACACGTGGGTCATTATTCACTTTTTCTGCGACAGCATTGATTGCATAGATAATATCTTTGGCTAGTTTATAACCTGGAGCGGCTTTAGCACCAAAAATAAATACACGAGGATGCATGTCATAACTTGGGTCTGCTAACAAGCGACGATACAGCGCTAAAATATGTAATAAGTTTAAATGTTGACGTTTGTATTCATGTAAGCGTTTAATTTGTACATCAAAAATCGCTTTAGTATCAACATCAATACCCGTCAGAGCTTTGATTTCAGCCGCTAACAATGCTTTGTTTTCTTGCTTCACTTTCATGAATTGTTTTTGGAACGTTTTGTTCGTTGCGTGCTTTGCTAAACCCGTTAATTTATCAAGATCTAATGGCCAATCAGCACCAATTTTCTTATCTATTAAGCTAGATAATTTTGGATTACAGGCTTTTAACCAACGACGTGGCGTTATCCCATTAGTGACATTCTTTAATTTTCCTGGCCACATGGTTTCAAATTCAGGGAATAGATTTTCTTTAACCAATTTAGAATGGATCTCAGCAACACCATTAACTGCAAAAGAACCAATGACAGAAAGATTCCCCATGCGTACCATTTTTTCATCGGCTTCTTCGATGATAGATAATTTGGCTTTCATGGCATTATCACCCGGCCAGACTTTTTCTACTTCATCAAGGAAACGATGGTTAATTTCATAGATAATTTCAATATGACGCGGTAAGATTTTTTCAATCATACGCACTGGCCATTTTTCTAATGCTTCTGGTAATAATGTATGATTGGTATAAGCAAACACTTTTGAACTGATCGCCCATGCACTATCCCAATCTAATTCAGCACGGTCAACTAAGATCCGCATTAACTCTGGAATAGCAATTGCCGGATGTGTGTCATTTAACTGGATCACGACTTGATCAACAAAGCGGCTCCAATCATCACCATGTGCACGTTTGTATCGACGAATAATATCTTTGAGTGAACACGCACTAAAGAAATACTGTTGGATCAGTCTTAATTCTTTACCTGCTTCGGTTTCATCATTTGGATAAAGTACTTTAGAAATGGTTTCTGCTTGCACGTTTTCACGCTGCGCATCCACATAACCGCCAGCATTAAATACATCCCAATTGAAATAATTTGACGCTTCAGATTGCCATAAACGTAATACGTTGACGGTTTTACCTTCATAACCCACAACAGGAATATCCCAAGGTACCCCTTTGACAATCATACTTGGATGCCATTCTTTTTGAATGCCGCCGTTTTTACCGTATTTAGTTTCTACGTAACCATATAATTGAATTTCTTGAATTGACTCAGGACGGCAAATTTCCCACGGATTACCGTAATCACGCCAGCTATCAGGGCGCTCAATTTGTTCGCCATTGCGTATTTCTTGACGGAACAAGCCATGTTCATAATGCAATCCATATCCGATTGCAGGTAATTCTAGCGTTGCAAGTGAATCAATATAACAAGCAGCTAAACGACCTAAACCGCCATTACCTAACGCCATGTCAGGTTCTTCTTCTAATATATCCGTTAAGTTGACGCCTAACTCTGTTAACGCTTCTTGAGCTTGCTCAAACACACCAAAGTTATGCATGTTATTGGATAATAAACGCCCCATTAAAAACTCAGCAGAAAAATAATGGACTGCACGTGTATCATTGAGATAATGAGCTTTTTGGGTTTTACGTAGACCTTCTAAGACCATTTCTTGAATTGCTGCACTCGTGGCTTTCCACCACGCATGATTATTGGCTTTGTTTTCATCAGTCCCTAAGGTGCTATGGAGATGGCGCACAATGGCGTCTTTAAATTCTTTCTTGGATAAAACAGGGGTAGTCGATGGCATAATGATTTCTCTTGAAAAAGTGACTTTATCTAACTGATAAACGAAAAAATAAAATATATGTGTTTAATATAGCAAGACTTGAGACGACTTTATGTAAAATATTTGTTAAATATCAAAGAAAATTGGATGAATACGAATTCAGCACGACCCTTATTAACAATGTGATAACAATATAAATCAAAATAATTAACAAGCGGTCATTTAAAAACTATTTAAACACTATTTACATACTCATTAAGAGCTTTATTTCGGTGATAAACATCCCGATTTTATATTATGCGATGACACTTTCTACTAATGCTTGAGCATCAGCGAGTAATCGATCTAAATGTTCTGCTGAAATAAAGCTCTCAGCATAAATTTTATAGACATTTTCGGTCCCTGATGGACGCGCAGCAAACCAGCCATTTTCAGTTGAAACCTTTAACCCGCCTATTGCGGCACCGTTACCTGGCGCATGAGTTTGTTTGCTGATTATCGTTTCACCCGCAATACTATCTGCTGTCACTGCATCCGCAGTCATCGACGATAAAACCTGTTTTTGCGCTAATGTCGCAGCCACATCGATGCGTTTATAGTGTGGTGTACCAAATTTTTCGGTTAATGCATGATAACGTTGTGCTGGATCTTGTCCCGTCACGGCTGTCATTTCTGCAGCGAGCAAACATAAGATAAAGCCGTCTTTGTCTGTTGCCCATGGCGTGCCATCAAGACGCAAGAAGATCCCCCCTGCACTTTCTTCACCAGCAAAACCGATTGATTGATTTAACAAGCCTTGCACAAACCACTTAAAGCCAACTGGCATTTCAGCTAATTGCCGTTGGTTACTTGCAACCACACGATCAATCATTGAGCTGGATACTAAAGTTTTACCTATTTGTAAATTGGCTGACCACTGAGGTCGATAGTTAAGAACATAATCAATCGCGACGGCTAAATAATGATTAGGGTTCATTAACCCTTGCGGCGTCACAATACCATGACGATCAAAATCAGCATCATTACCAAAGGCTAATGCGAACTTATCTTTGTACGCTAATAAACCGGCCATTGCGTAAGGTGACGAACAATCCATGCGAATTTGCCCATCTTTGTCTAAGGTCATAAAACTAAAGCGTTGATCAACCGCCGTGTTTACTACTTCAATATTTAAGCCATATTGCTGCGCTATCATCGCCCAGTATCGTGTTCCTGCTCCACCTAATGGATCTGCACCAATTTTAATATTGGCATTTGCAATCGCTTGCATGTCAATCACGTTAACTAAATCATCGATATAAGCTGGGGCAAAATCAACTTCACTTAAGTACTCACTGGACATAGCTGCAGCAATTGGCATACGAATAACCGCAGTGTTACCCGCAGCCATGATTTCATTCGCACGTTGTTGAATGGTACTGGTTGCATCAGTATCAGCTGGTCCACCATGGGTTGCGTTGTATTTAAAGCCACCATCTTGGGGAGGATTATGTGAAGGCGTAATCACTACGCCGTCGGCTTGATCAGAATGAATCGCATTATATTGTAAAATGACATGAGAAATAACAGGTGTTGGCGTATAGTCACGATTGACTTGAATAACAACATTGACCTGGTTGGCACATAATACTTCTATCGTGGTGGTTAACGCTGCTTCTGATAAGGCATGCGTATCCATACCTACATAACAAGGGCCAGTGACCTTTTCAGCATGACGATATTCAGCCAATGCTTGTGCTATCGCTGCAATATGCGCTTCATTAAATGAGCATTTATGGGCGCAACCACGGTGGCCTGAAGTACCAAACGTAACAGCTTGTTCAGCTATACTCACATCTGGCTGTAAGGTGTAATAATCACTAATAAGTTTAGCGACATTAATAAGATCAGATTGTTGTGCTGGTTTACCAGCTCTTTCATGAAGCGCCATCGACACATCCTTTTGAAAAATAACGTTTAAAATAAATCGTACTTGTTTAGTATACCTATACTAAGCGTAATCAACTGATAATTCATCTCATTTTTATTAATAATCCGTCGATAATTACTACATTGTTATAACTTAACCTAATGATTAATAAGCAAAACGTATGCTTGTTGTCTATGCTTTAACTAGACTTAACCAGAATGTGGATCATATGCAGTATCTTTTTAGCGCCGCGGTAAGTAAGATCAGCCAAGTATTAATTGGCAAGCAACGCCAAGTAGAACTTGCAGTAACCTGCTTGTTAGCTAACGGCCATTTACTCATTGAGGATTTACCTGGGATGGGTAAAACTACGCTATCGCACGCGCTTGCCAATGTATTTGGTTTGGCGGACACTCGGATCCAGTTTACTTCTGATTTATTGCCTGCTGATGTATTGGGTGTGTCAATTTTTGATCAATCGGCACAATCGTTTTCGTTTCACCAGGGGCCAGTATTTAATCAAATTGTTCTGGCTGACGAAATCAATCGTGCGAGCCCTAAAAGTCAATCTGCGTTGTTAGAAGCGATGGAAGAAAGGCAAGTGAGTATTGATGGTAAAACATATCCACTCCCACGTCCGTTCTTTGTTATAGCGACACAAAATCCCTCATATCAATCTGGTACGTACCCTTTACCTGAATCGCAACTAGATCGGTTTTTAATGCGGATCGTACTTGGTTATCCAAATGTCGCAGCAGAAAAACGCATGTTACTCGAACAATATGATGATACGCGCCATACCACTGAGCCAATGCTAACGATTACTGATTTGTTTGCCGCACAAAAAGCCTGTCAAGATATCCATGTATCAGATGCCGTCATTGGTTATATTTTGCGCTTGGCGAATCACACCCGCAATGAACCTGAATTCCTTAACGCGTTATCACCACGTGCAACCAAAGCATTATTGCGGGCTACTCGCGCATGGGCTTTTTTACAAGGTCGTGATTTTGCGATCCCCGAAGATGTGCAAGCTATATTGCCCAGTGTTGCAGAGCATAGATTACGCTCTGAGTTAACAGATTTAAGTGATGATCAAATGCTCAGTGAACTATTGATTGATGCCGTCAACCCAATCATTGCCCAGACCTCTTAGGCAGCGATTCTATGAGCTTTGCATATCTACAACAATTGCTATCCGTACGCCAAGAAAAATGGATTAACAGACGTATCCCTGAAGCTGTTCGCTATCAATTAGACAATCAATCCATCTTTATACTACCTACCAAATTTGGCTACGTATTTTTGCTGTTCAGTGTAATCCTGTTTGTCTTTGGAACCAATTATTATTCGCAGCCATTAATTATGCTCAGCATCATGCTCATTGCGTTGTTTGTTGTGCATATGTTTGCCAGTTTTTTAAACTTTGCTCGGTTATATGTCAGTATTGGCAATATTCAACCGGTATATGCAGGCACAACTGCTGCAATCCCCCTACACATATTACCGAGTCAATCAGCACGACCAACACGAGGTACATTGTGGGTTAGTTTTTGGGAAATTAAACGTTATCAATCTATTGAACTGGATACGCTGGAAGGCCCAGCCAATATTCGTTATTTTGCAGAAAATCGCGGAGTATCGCAATTGCCGAGGATGACCTTACAATGTGATTATCCTTTAGGGCTATTTAGGTGTTGGACTCATTTACAATTCACGCAACCATTAACGGTATATCCGCAGCTGATTGTGGCTAATTTACCCTTAGAATCAACGATTAAATTATCACAGGTAAAAAATTCGACTCACATTGAAGGTAAAACGTTATCGTTAGATCAACCTGACGATTTTGATTCATTAGTCACTTTTCAGCATGGCGATCCTATGCATAGTGTTGCTTGGAAATACTTGGCTAAAACGGGTAATATGTTGCGTAAACGTTTTGTAGGTGCATCTCCACAACAAGGCTATTTGTCTTTGCCCATGCATAGCAATGTTGAAAAAGGCTTAAGTCAACTAGCCTATCAAATTAATCAATGTCACAATAAACATGCAATATACGGTCTTTATTTACCGACTCAAACCATAGTTCCAAATCATAGTGAGGCGCATAAACAAGCCTGTTTAGCTGCATTAGCCGCCTACCCTATTACTCGACAAGCTTACCGTGATGGACAATAGATTCACTATTGGGCGACATAGTATATTCGCCGATTCGATTGCAGGTAAACCTCGCTCAGCAGCGCATAACAACAGTTTTTTAGCGTTAACGATAGCGTTTTGTTTAGTCACTTTTTCTTTATATAGTCATGTCACCATTTGGATATTACTGATTGGCTTAGTTGCGGTTATAATGCGTTTTTTATTGTATTTGGGTTTGTACCAGCATATACCCGGTACGCGAATAATTAATATTTTAGGGATTATATCAGGCGTTATATTAGTTGTGATGAGCCGAAATATGACGATGCTAAGTGCAATGATCAATTTATTAATTATGGCAAGCGCTCTCAAAATCATGGTGTTACATACCCAAAAAGATCTATTGTTCATTTTTATCAGTGTGTTGTTTTTGGCGGCTTTAGGCTTAATTATCCATGACGAATTTCTATTTACGTTATTTTATAGTGGCTTGGTGGTAGTATTATTAATCACATTGGCTACACACTTTGCTCCAAGTCGTTCGGTCTCCCAATCACTCACCAAAACATTACAGTTATTAGCACAAGCGTTACCAATTGCAATGATCATGTATATACTCGTGCCCCATTTTTCGCCCTTTTGGCAAGTCCCCTCACCAAAACAAGAAACGACAGGGCTAACCGATGTTGTCAAACCCGGAAATATTGCAGATTTAGCACAATCAGCTGATCTTGCTATGATTGTCCGTTTTACTGAAGGACCCATTCCAAAATTTCATCAACGCTACTGGCGAGCTATCGTTATTGACCAATTTGATGGTGAATCATGGTCACAGTCGCAATTACAGCGCGCATACCAACAACCATTATTAGCAATGACGCAACCCCAACAGCATGTTATTTCGCAGCCATACGACAACATTCATCTCACGCAATATAAGAGTGTGCTAATGGCAAATCAAACTCAATATGTCCCCACGTTAGATGCTATTATTGATATTAAAGGCAATAGTCATACAACTAACCCTTATATTATTACCGCCTCAAATCATGCGTTCAATTCTCAGCCACAAGTCTTTACAACCGATTATTCCGCCATTAGTATGCTCAACGTTAATAATCAGCGTGAGCTGACGCAACTGGAAACTGAGCAATATTTACAATTGCCACCTAGCTCACAGAAACTAGATTATCAGATCGCACATCAGAACCCTCGTACCCAAGTTTGGGTCACGGAACTCACCAAGCAAAATACCACTTTAAAACAACTGATTACTGCTTTTAATCAATTTATATTAACTGAACAATTTACGTATACGCTGCAAGCTCCATTGATGCCAGAAAATATGGTGGATCAGTTTTTATTTACCCATCAAACTGGATTTTGTTCACATTATGCTGCTGCTATGGGGTATGTGTTACGGCTAGCGGGTTATCCAACTCGTTTAGTTGCCGGCTATCAAGGTGGCGAGCAAGTTAATGATTCAACCTTGCTGATTTATCAATATGATGCACATGCTTGGTTAGAAGTGTATAGCGCTGATTTAGGCTGGCAACGATTAGATCCAACAGCAGTCATTGCGCCGCAACGCATCAGTGATGGCTTAGCGCATGCCTTGAGTAACAAAGATGAATACCTAGCCGAAGAGAGTTTGAGCTTAGCAAAATACACACATATACCTGGTATCGCACAATTACATAGGTTGTTACAGCAAGGTTCAGCGGTGTGGCATGGGTCATTTCGTACATTTGATAATGAAGATAAGCAAGATCTCATTAAAACACTGATGCAACACCTGAATATTAAGCATCCAGCGTGGATCGGTATATTGGGCCTAAGTTTAATAGGATCATGCTTAGCTGGTTATTTTATATATGCTCGTACTGACATAGCTGTTCATCCTGATCATGTAAAATGGTATTTACAATGTCGGCAATTATGTGTCAGTCGCTATATCCAAAAATCAGCAGAAACCGATACTGATATTCAGCATTACCCGCCCAAAAAATTTGTAGACTGGCTAGCCCTTCATAGTACGTCATCTGTGGTGGCTGAAATGCACCAGATCACAACTTGGTTTATTCAACATGAATATCGCGCAACAAGCGACAACCACCTAACAGGAAAACAAATCAAAGCCGGCTATAAAAGATTAAAACGCTTATCCAAATAACTAAGTCGTTTTTTCATATAACTAAAAGTTAAGCAAAAAAAAGCCCGCAAATGCGGGCTTTTAGATTTTGACGTTTAACTACTAATTATTTAGCAGCTTTACGTGCGCGGGCTTCTTCCATTACGGCTTCAGCTACGTTTTGTGGACATTGATTATAGTGTGAAAATTCCATAGAGAACTGACCACGACCAGATGTCATTGTACGTAATTGACCTATGTAACCGAACATTTCAGATAATGGAACGTCAGCTTTAACACGAACACCAGTTGCACCAGCTTCTTGGTCTTTGATCATACCACGACGACGGTTTAAATCACCGATAACATCACCAACGTGATCATCAGGTGTAAACACATCAACTTTCATGATTGGTTCAATAAGTTGAGGCTTCGCTTTTGGAATCGATTGACGGAATGCGCCTCTCGCTGCAATTTCAAACGCAACAGCAGATGAATCAACTGCGTGGAAACCACCGTCGTATAATTCAACTTCAACGTCAAGTACAGGATATCCAGCAAGAACACCTTGGTCCATCATCGACTTAAAGCCTTTCTCGATTGCTGGGAAGAATTCCTTAGGAACGTTACCACCTACTACTACTGATTTAAATGTGAAACCAGAGTTCGCTTCTCCTGGACGGATACGGTAATCAATTTTACCGAACTGACCTGAACCACCAGATTGCTTCTTGTGCGTGTAAGAATCTTCAATCTCAGAAGTAATCGTTTCACGGTAAGCAACTTGTGGCTGACCTACTTCTAGCTCAACGCCATAAGTACGCTTCAAAATGTCTACTTTGATATCTAAGTGTAACTCACCCATTCCTTTAAGAATGGTTTCACCAGAATCTTCATCAGTTTCAACTTGGAAAGATGGATCTTCAGCAACCATTTTACCAATTGCAATACCCATTTTCTCAGTAGAACCTTTATCTTTTGGCGATACAGCGATTGAGATTACTGGCTCTGGGAAGATCATTGGCTCAAGCGTACATTCATGCTTAGGATCACATAATGTGTGACCAGTCTGTACGTTTTTCATGCCTACGATAGCAATAATATCACCGGCTTGTGCGCTAGAGATTTCAGTACGGTCGTTGGCATGCATTTCTACCATACGGCCAACACGCTCAGTTTTACCTGTAGCAGAGTTAAGGATAGTATCACCTTTGTTCAATGTACCTGAGTAGATACGAACAAACGTTAATGCACCGAAACGGTCATCCATGATTTTAAATGCAAGGGCACGAAGTGGTTCTTTCACATCTACAATCGCAAACTCACCCGTGGCTTCACCAGTATCTGGATCAGTTAGTGGCTGTGGATCAACTTCAGTTGGGCTTGGCAAGTAATCAACAACAGCGTCAAGTACGTTTTGAACACCTTTGTTTTTAAATGCAGAACCACAATAAGTAGGGAAGAAATCAATTTTACGCGTACCTTCACGAATACAATGTTTAATTTGTGCAATAGTTGGCATCTCGCCTTCCATATACGCCATCAACAATTCATCGTCTTGCTCTAACGCAGTCTCGATAAGAAGCTCATGATAGGCTTCAACATCATCAACCATGTCAGCAGGAACATCAGTAATTTCATAGTTTTCAGGAAGACCAGTGTCATCCCAGATATAGGCTTTTTTCTCAAGAACATCAACAACACCAACGAAGTTTTCTTCGATGCCGATTGGTAATGTCATGATCAATGGATGAGCAGCTAGTACGTCTTTAACTTGCTTAGTTACACGATAAAAATCTGCACCCATGCGGTCAAGTTTGTTAACGAAAATGACACGGGCTACTTCAGATTCGTTCGCATAACGCCAGTTAGTCTCTGACTGAGGTTCAACACCACCAGATCCACAGAAAACACCAACACCACCATCAAGTACTTTCAATGAACGGTAAACTTCAACAGTGAAGTCAACGTGTCCAGGAGTATCGATGATATTCATGCGGTGGTCTTTCCAGTAACAAGTTGTTGCAGCAGACTGGATGGTTATTCCACGCTCAGCTTCTTGTTCCATGAAATCGGTAGTTGATTCGCCATCGTGGACTTCGCCCGACTTATGGATTTTACCGGTTAGTTTTAGAATTCGCTCTGTAGTGGTCGTTTTACCCGCGTCAACGTGAGCAAAAATACCAATATTTCTGTAGTGTGATAAATCAGACATAGTTTCACTTATTTAATTGGTTCATAAAAAAATCGAGCGGATTATATCGGATCTTGGGGGTAATTTGATACCTTTTTTTAGTCTAGTGCTAAATAAATCGTAAAAAAAGGAGAAAAACGACAGTAAATCCTATCTTAAGGTGTGGTGATAATACAAACGGTGACTTCATCACGATTATGATAGAGATGTTTTGCTTGCCAAGTGAACGATATCCCAGCCTGTTTGAGCTGCTTTTCAATCTCGACTTGAGCATTTTGCATCGCAGTAAATCTTTGTTTCATCGGTAATTTCAAGTTAAATATGGCGTTTGTTGCCCAGCCATCCACCAACCATTGTGCCATTAACTGCGCGACGCGATTAGGCTGCTCTATCATATCGCACACTAACCAATCGACTTTGCCATATTGAGGCTGATATTTAAAGCCATCAGCAGGTGCATAAGTCACTAAACCGGTTGCCATTAATGCTTCATCCATTGCACCATTGTCGACCGCCTCGACGTGCATTTTGCGTTGCACTAATTGATAAGTCCAGCCGCCAGGACATGCGCCTAAATCAACCGCAGTGGCATCAGCATGCAGTAATTCTTTTTGCTGTGTAGGGGTCAAAAAGGTATTAATGGCTTCTTCCAACTTTAAAGTTGAACGTGACGGCGCATCTTGCGGGAACTTTAAGCGATAAATGCCATTTTCATGAGCACTGCGATTATTGGGTAAAGTCACGCCCAAATACACCGCACTACCATGTTCAAAAAACGCATGAAGCGTTATACCAACAATAGGTTGTTTACTTTTACTTCGGTAAAGCCAATCATGCTGGCGCAACATTTGACGCAGCGGCACACTGAATTTACGGCAAAACTTCGCTAGCTCTTTACCATCTTCAGTGTCTGCTGATTCAACTACCGCAGTTTTTGCTAAAAATTCTGCCGGTAATAAATCAGCACATACAGTTTGGATCTGCACTAAACGATCGCTGCGGTCTAACACTTGAATATATTCAAACACCCACACTAATTGACGGGCGAACATTAATTGTGAAAACTGAATTTTTGCGTTTAATGCAGACAATGATGCTGGTGTGAATAATGAAAAATACACATAACCGGTCTGGGGTATGATTTTGGCATAACCAAATACGTCACTTTGTGCACAGACTTGTTCTAATTCTTGCGCTAAATTTTGTTCATAGCCACTTCGGCAATAACATAACACGCCTTTAATTGGCAACGAGTCACTAGAAGCGGAGTTAGTCATTGTCGAGGTTTCCTGTTCGATTAGCTTTAAGTGTAATGCGTCTGCTTAAAGCGATAATAAATCCAATATAGCCCAATATAAAAAATATTGAGCTGTATGGAGTGATAAAAGATAGAGCACCAATACCAAATAAGTATTTTAAACCAATTGGCCCAGCAAACATCAGGCTAGCCAATAAAACCAAACACATAGAAACACCGACTAAATGAATGTAACGGTGTTGAGTGTTTAGTTCACGATCAATACTGAGTGCAAACAGCACGATAAACACACTATTCCAACGCACCATCGAGATGGCGGATTCTAATGATTGAATTGCTTTAGCGGTTAGTGTCGAGGCATGAGCAACATAGGCGCTGAGAAAAAACATTGTCACAAATAGCACTAATGCCACCTGCGCTATTCGTACACAATACGAAAAGTTAAATTGTGGCATCATGGGTATCCGCTTGTTTTATAACACTCGCGATGGCCATTGCTGCAGCTAGAATATGTTGTTCTTGCGACATACCACTGGCCTTGCGAGGCTTAAGACTGTGGTCACCATCAAATAAATACTCCACCTGAACATTATCAGGGTATTGATACGTTTCGATTTCGGCGCGGGTGCCAAATGTATCTCGCTCTCCCTGGCATATAAATATCGGTGAAGTTGCCGATTGTAACACTGCTAAGCGTAACGAGTCAGGTTTTCCGACTGGATGAAAAGGATATCCAATAATGGTCGCACCGATAATCGACTGAGCTGAGTTAGGATTAGGCTCGGCTAATGCCAAGGTGTTTAGGGCATGACATGCAACGCGCCCGCCCATTGATTTTCCGCCTATCCATAATGAATCAGTGCCAATCTGAGCCTGCACATAAGCAATCGCATTTAAGTACTCAACTTCTAATTTGGGTAGTCGCGCTGGTGGACGCCGTTTGCCCTCGGCTTTGGCTTGCGCCATATAGGCAAAATCAAATAACCAAACATGCACGCCTGATGCATTCAATGCATTAGCCAAAGACAACATGAATGGATGCTGCGATCCAGCACCTGCTCCATGCGCAAAAAGCAAGTGTGCGTTAGAGGGCATTATACTAGGCTGCTTAAGCAAATTAGGTGGAAGACTTAAAGGGTCACTAGCCATATCAATCCTCCTCCTCTTCAACTTGGCTTAATAGCCATTCACGAAACAAGGTGATTTTTTCTTGTTCATGTTCACTATTCTCACTCACTATATAAAATCCATCTTTGGACTCTACGCGTTCTTCAAATGGGCAAATCAAGCGACCCGCATCAATCTCGGGTTTTGCTAATAATGTATTTCCTAACGCTATGCCTTGACCTAATGCCGCAGCTTGCAAGACGAGCATTGAATGTGAAAATATCGGACCTTGGTTGACATTAATCTTTTTAATGTCGAACTCCTTAAGCCAGTATTTCCAATTATCGCGTGATGAATCATGCAACAAGATATGTTCCGATAAGTCACTCAATTCTTCTAATGGTTTATCTGAGGCAAATAACATTGGCGAACATAATGGCGTCAAGTATTCTTTATGTAACTGTTCACTATGCAAACCTTGCCAGCGCCCTCGCCCATAATATATCGCAATATCGGTGCTTTCATCTAAAAACCCTTCATCAAAATCTACGGCTTTAATACGCACATCAATATCTGGATACAAGGTCGAAAATTGACTGATTCGTGGCACCAACCATTTGGCAGCAAAGCTAGGTGGCATCGCAACAGTAATCGACCCTTTGGCGCCTCTATTTAACAGTCGCTCAGTCGCATCCACAATATGCGAAAAGATATCTTTGATATCGGAATAATACGCTTGGCCATCTTCTGTTAACAATAATGTACGATTTTTACGTAAAAATAACTTTATTGACAAAAACTCTTCTAATAACTTTATTTGATGGGATATCGCCGCTTGTGTAACAAAAAGTTCATCTGCAGCTTTGGTGAAGCTTAGGTGCTTAGCCGCCGAATCGAAAGCCTTCAGGGCATTTAATGGGGGTATTCGCTTAGCCATTGCAATTATCAGTTATTAATGATTTGTAAATACTAACATTAGTTATTCTAATGACAAAGACATAATTCTTTTCATTTTTCAAGGTTGTGTTTTCGGCATATTATGTGTCTCGTTGAGGGATGGCCCTTAACCTATCAAAATTCTAGAAATCGTCTAGAACGATATTTAAAACATTTATTTTCTTGGAGAAAATTGTGAAAAAGTCCGTAGTACCATTTGTATCAGTTGTTGCCTTTGCGGTTATTGCTTCAAATAGTGTACATGCAGCAGGTGTAAATCAAGATGATTTAGCCTTAGTTGCGTTAAACAAAGTTGCCGTTCAAAGTGTCATTTATGCTGCACTTACCCCCTCACCAGCTATTGGCCGTGCTCGTGTTACTCAAGCACATGATAAGAACGACAATGTTATCGGTAAATCACAAGTAAAAGCAATCATTGCTCAAGAATTGAATCATAGCCTCAACATCACAAAGAGTGATTTATTAGGGTCAGAACCGATTTATGCAATTGATTTATTAGGGTCAGATCCACTTAAATTAATTGGATCTGACCCCATTTATTCTAATGCTACTGCGATGCTAACTGACTAATTAGCACTGGTATCAAGCGGTGGAAAGGATTTAACTAATTCATCTACCGCTAGCATCTGTGCCAAATAAGGCTCAAGTTTATCGAGCTTTAACGCACAAGGCCCATCGCATTTCGCTTCATTTGGATTTGGATGTGCTTCAATAAACAACCCTGCAATCCCCAACGCCATTCCACTTCGGGCTAACTGTGCCGCTTGAGCGCGTCGACCATCGGCTGATGATTCACGCCCACCCGGTTTTTGTAACGCATGAGTCGCATCAAAAATCACCGGTGCAAGGGATTTCATTTCGTCCATCGCTAACATATCAACGATTAGATTATTATAGCCGTAACAAGAACCACGTTCACATAACAGTATGTTTTCGTTGCCTGCTTCAGCAAATTTATTAATGATATGACGCATTTCATGTGCAGCTAAAAACTGTGGTTTTTTGACATTGATTACCGCACCTGTTTTGGCCATTGCCACAACTAAATCCGTTTGACGTGCCAAAAATGCAGGTAACTGGATCACATCTACTACTTCTGCTACAGGCTGTGCTTGATAAGGTTCGTGAACGTCAGTAATAATAGGTACGTTAAATGTCGCTTTGATTTCTTCAAAAATCTTTAAGCCTTCATCCAAACCGGGTCCGCGATAAGAATTAACTGATGAACGGTTCGCTTTATCAAACGATGCCTTAAACACATAGCCAATGCCTAATTTTTCAGTGACACGTTGGTATTCTTCAGCAATACGCATCGCTAAATCACGCGACTCAAGGACATTCATGCCCCCAAACAATACAAATGGAGCATCATTAGCTACGGTTAAATCGCCGACCTGACAAGAGGTAATCGTCATGTATTTTCCTTAATCTGATAATTTATAATATTAAAACAATGCTGTTTTGGTTATTGCAATCTTCCCGGTTAAGCCTAACCATGCAACCGCGCCAATCAGTGCAAAAACACGCATCGCATTGGTTCTTGCCCACTTTACTGCAACAACAGCAAGTAGTACATACGCAACTAAACCAATCAACTTGCTAGTAACCCATTCATCGACAAACGGGTATTGAGCGAGTGTGACGCACAGGCCTATTGCGGTGATGATCAGGACTGTATTAATGATATGTGGCAATACTTTTAACCATTTTGCTTCTTTCATTTTACTGTCCATTAAATGGGCTACGACTTGTAAAATTAAAAATAATAATGAAAGTGCAATTGCAGCTAAGTGTAGATGTTTAAAAGCCATGTACATAATGAATTCCTTGAGTAATAAAATAATAGTAAATTTTGTTATTGGTTGTTAGTTAGTTATTTTTAAAACGTATTTAAGTTATTTTTTGACCTAGTGTGATCCTAGGGTGTTGTGCATAATCGCATAAAGTGGCGACTTGGCTAAAACCTTTGGCTGTAAATAATTGTTGAATTCTGTCAGCTTGTTGATACCCATGCTCAATTAGCAACCAGCCCCCCTTGTGCAAATAACCAGGAGCTTGCTCGACGATCAATTTAATATCCGCCAAACCATTATCTGCAGCAGTCAATGCAGTATCGGGTTCAAACCTTACATCGCCTTGCACTAAATACTCACTATCCGGCTCAACATAAGGTGGGTTGGATACAATAATATCAAATGTTCCACTCACCTGAGTAAACCAATCACTTTGCAAAATAGTAACTCGCTCGGCGTGATTAGGAATTAGACGCTGCGCATTTTGTTTGGCTAATGCAACGGCTGCTGGGACAAAATCAACTGCTTGCACACGAATAGATGGGCACTCTAAGGCGGCGCTAATGGCTATGGCTCCGGTACCTGTGCCAAGGTCCAGTAGGCGCGCCGTTATAACATCGACATTCGCACTTTCAGGGCTTTCGCCAGTTTTAGCTATTTCGCTTAGATCTGCGATTTTATCTATGATGACATCAACGAGTTGTTCTGTTTCTGGGCGTGGGATCAATGTAGCAGATGAAACTAAAAATTCGCGACCATAAAATTCTTGATAGCCAAGAATATAAGCTACGGGTTTTCCGCTACTGCGCTGTTGTATAAATTGTTGATATTTAGCCGATTGAGTATCAGATAAGGTTTTATCCGACCAGGTATGAAGATAAGCACGATTGCAATCAAGAACTGCACATAGCAGCACTTGCGCATCGATTTTAGCATCGACAAGTGCATGTCCGTTAGCGTTAGTTTGATCTAAATCCACGTGTTCCAACAAACATTGCTGCGCACCAAGAATCAGTGCATCAGCAATGGTGCAAGCTTGAGGTAAGCGCAACACAATATTCGCGATTAATCTTCAGATAATGCAGCAAGCATATCTGCTTGGTGCTCTTGACGAATTGGTTCAAGTAACGCATCAACATCACCTGCAACAACATCATCAAGTTTGTATAATGTTAGGTTAATACGGTGGTCAGTTACTCGACCTTGAGGATAGTTATAAGTTCGAATACGCTCAGAACGGTCACCACTACCGACCAATAATTTACGTGTACTGGCTTCTTCGGCGTCGCGTTTTTCTTGTTCGATATTATTGAGGCGTGATTGCAGCACCGACATAGCTTTAGCACGGTTTTTGTGCTGAGAACGCTCATCCTGACATTCTACGACTACGCCACTTGGTAAATGCGTAATACGAATGGCAGAATCGGTTTTGTTAACATGCTGACCACCTGCACCAGATGCACGGAACGTATCCACACGAAGATCAGCAGAGTTAATACTAATAGCTTCTGACTCTGGTACCTCCGCTAATACGGCAACTGTACAAGCCGAAGTATGAATACGCCCTTGGCTTTCCGTTTCGGGAACACGTTGAACTCGATGTCCTCCTGATTCAAATTTCAAGATCCCAAAGACGCCATCACCAATCACATTGGCGATAACTTCTTTATAACCACCATGTTCTCCTTCGTTGGCAGAAACTTGCTCTACACGCCAACCTTTAGTTTCCGCATAACGCGAGTACATACGATATAAATCACCAGCAAAAATAGCTGCCTCATCACCACCTGCCCCAGCTCGAATTTCTAAGAAACAGTTGCTGTCATCTTGCGGATCACGCGGTAACAACAAGATTTGCAATTCCTGTTCTAAGGTTTCGATTTGTGCTTTGGCTGCTTTGATTTCTTCTTGTGCCATTTCACGCATTTCAGCATCATCTTCTAGCAGCATCTCATGTGCTGAGGTTAGATCACCTTGTGCATCTTGATACTCGCGAAAACTTCGAACCACATCTTCTAATTGTGCGTATTCTTTAGACAATGCACGAAAACGATTTTGATCGCCAATCACAACAGGATCACTCAAGAGTGCTTGTACTTCTTCAAATCGTTCAACGAGGGTTTCGAGTTTTTGTACGACAGACGGTTTCATGTAGTTCCAATAATGGTTAGATAGCAGCGTTCTGTGTCAATTTTGGACGTTATGATTTGTCTAAATTGACGTTAAGTGCGTCAGTTAATAATTCAAGAGTGCGATTATCCTGCAATTGCGCCGCTTGCGCTAGTGCTTTCGTCGGACCATGCATCATTTGGTTCGTTAATTTATAGCCAAATTCTTGTAAAACTTGCTCAGCCGCCATGCCTTCTTGCAGTTGGCTAAGTGCTTTGGAAATTAATTTGTCGCGCATTAAGGCTTGTGCCTCGCGATATATTTTAACCATATCGACATTTTCTTGCGCTTGTTGCCATTGCGTTACAAGTAAAATCTGTGCATCTATCATGGTTTGTGCTTGCTCAGCTGCTTGCTCACGGTTTGCCATGTTTTGCGCAACAATATGTTGCAAATCATCGACCGTATATAAATAAATCTCGTCTAACTTGGCAACTTCGCCTTCAATATCTCGTGGCACAGCAATATCAATCATTAACATCGGCTTGTGTTTACGTTTTTCTAAGGCTTGCTCGACCATTCCTTTACCAATTAACGGTAATTGCGACGCTGTCGATGAAATGACGATATCAGCCAAAGGTAAATGTGTCGGCAATTGATTTAGTGTCATGGCTTGCCCACCAAAGCGCGTTGCAATTTCTTGAGCTTTACTGATCGTGCGGTTAGCGACATCTATATTCACAGCACCTTGCTCATGAAGATGCTTGGCAACTAAATCAATGGTTTCACCGGCACCAATTAATAACACGCGTGAACGCGCCAAATCGCCAAAAATTTGTTTGGCTAATTGCACCGCAGCAAATGCTACAGAGACAGCATTAGCACCAATATCGGTATCAGTACGGACTTTTTTTGCTACTTGAAAAGTATGATCAAAAATTCGTTGAAATTGCGTATTCAAGGCATCATGTCGTTTGGCATCACTTACCGCCTGCTTAACTTGCCCCAATATTTGCGGTTCACCCAAGATCAACGAATCCAATCCAGATGCCACACGCATAATATGATTTAGGGCTGCTACATCTTGATGAATATAAATATGTTTAGCTAACTCATCATAATCACATTGATGAAAATCCGCTAACCAGCGCACCAAAAAATCATTAGATTCTACCGTGTCATTCAGCTGAATATATAACTCTGTGCGGTTGCACGTAGAGAGTACCACCGAAGACGCAACAGGTTCTACCGTTTGCAAACTGGCAAAAGCATCAGTCATTGCATCTGGAGTAAAAGCGACTTTTTCTCTCAGTGCAACAGGTGCGGTATTGTGATTGATGCCAATGGCAATTACGGTCATGAAACTATTCGGTAGCTAATTTTCACAGGTATTGTACGAAAAAGGCGGAGTGATTAAAAGCTATTCACGCTAAGACTATTAACCAATAACCTATTGCGATGTGTTTTAAATTTTACTATGGGCGTTTTTTTCATTATTCTTGAGTGCTTAGTTGTACTAATCTAATGTTGACATTCATGGTTAGTATGCTGTTTATCGCCACAGGAATTGCCGAATATGCCCGTTGTGCCTCATCATTTTTGTAGATTGTTTAACTTTGCGTTACTTAGCCTCGTACTCCTATTATTGAACGGCTGTACCTTATTGCAGTCTTCAGTGAAACCTAGTGCCAATCTAATCAAAGCTAATAATGTTAAAGCACTGACACAATGGCAAGCCAATGGCAAAATAGCTATTATCAGCGAAAATAAGCGCCAATCTGCTAATTTTAATTGGCTGCAACACAACGAAGATTATAAAACTTACTTTAATACCTTTTTAGGGATCAATGTTCTAACGGTTAAACGTGATAGTGAAGGATTAATGATTACTGTTGAAGGAAATACTTATCAAGGTGACAACCCTGAGCAACTTGTATTTGATTTAACCGGTTGGTGGCTACCCATGGACCAATTAAGTCATTGGCTAAAAGCTGACGTGTCTGGCGAAGAAGGGTCAATTACGCGTAATGCACAAGGACAGATAAACCAGTTTATCCCCCATTGTTCGCAAACCCTATGCAGTACTGATTACGTGATTAATTATGGTGCATACCGCCAAGTTGAACAGTTATTATTACCTCACAGTGTGACTTTGCAAGCAAACGGCTTAACGCGTCAAACCCTTAAAATTAAAATTCAACAATGGCGCTAACATGTCTTTATTAGCTCAATACCAAACACAAGCATGGCCGTCACCCGCCAAACTCAATATGTTTTTGCATATCAGCGGACGTCGTGCCGACGGCTACCATGAACTGCAATCATTATTTCAAATGACCGATTACGGAGATACGTTACGCTTTGCACCAAATGCAACAGGTACGGTGCGCTTGTTAACGGCATTTCCAGATGTTGAGCATGACAGTAACCTAATTGTCAAAGCGGCTCAATTACTCCAAGACTACTCTCACATAACCTCTGGTGTTGATATTACTATCGATAAGGTATTACCCATGGGTGGCGGGATTGGCGGAGGTTCAACGAATGCCGCAACAGTGTTAGTTGTACTCAATCAGTTATGGGAATGTGGTTTATCATTAGACCAGCTCGCTCAGTTAGGACTTGAACTTGGTGCCGATGTGCCGGTTTTTGTACAAGGTAAAACCACATTTGCAGATGGAGTAGGTGAACATTTCACTCCAGCACCTACTCAACACAATGGATCAGATGCTGTTTTTTTAGTCATTCATCCTGGTGTGCATATTTCAACGCAACAAATATTTACTCATCCTAAATTGTGTAGAAACTCACCCAAAATCGATTTTCAAGACTATACTTTTGCCAAAACCCATAATGATTGCCAAGAATTAGTCGTAAACTTGTATCCTAAGGTTGCATATTTATTACAGCACTTGTTACACTACGCACCGTCGAGATTGACAGGTACAGGTGCTTGCGTATTTGCGGTTTTTGACAAGGAAGCTTCTGCTCAACAGGTATTGCATGCATTGCAAGACCAACAAATATTAGACAATACAACCCACGCATTTATTTGCAAAGGGGTGGCAGAATCACCACTGCACACAACAATAAAGTCGATATTTAACGTTCGGGAATAAGGAATTACAATTGGGGTATAGCCAAGCTGGTAAGGCAACGGGTTTTGATCCCGTCATCCGTAGGTTCGAGTCCTGCTACCCCAGCCATTCTCTTTACATAACCTTCGCACTGAGGAACAACCTGTGCCAGACATGAAGATTTTTGCCGGTAACGCGGTCCCTGAGCTAGCTTTTAAAGTAGCCGAACGACTCTACACTAAACTTGGAAATGCCACTGTTAGCCGCTTTAGCGACGGTGAAATTTCTGTTGAAATCCATGAAAATGTCCGGGGTTCGGATGTATTTATCATTCAATCAACCTGTGCGCCAACCAATGATAACTTAATGGAATTGATCGTAATGATCGATGCCTTACGTCGTGCATCTGCTGGTCGTATCACTGCCGTAATTCCTTATTTTGGTTATGCTCGTCAAGACCGTCGCGTACGTTCTGCACGTGTACCTATTACTGCCAAAGTAGTCGCTGATTTCTTATCTAACGTTGGTGTTGATCGCGTATTAACGATTGACTTGCATGCTGAGCAAATCCAAGGATTCTTTGATGTGCCAGTAGATAATGCTTTTGGTACGCCATTATTATTAGAAGACATGGTTAAACGTGATTTTCACGATCCAATCGTCGTGTCTCCAGATATCGGTGGTGTAGTTCGAGCACGTGCTACGGCGAAGTTGCTCAATGACATTGATTTAGCAATCATTGATAAACGTCGTCCAAAAGCAAACGTGGCAAAAGTCATGAACATAATTGGTGATGTCAGAGGCCGTGACTGTATTATCGTGGATGACATGATTGATACTGGTGGTACTTTAGCAAAAGCTGCAGAAGCATTAAAAGAACATGGAGCACGTAAGGTTTATGCTTATGCCACTCATGCTATTTTCTCTGGTAATGCTGCTGAAAATTTAGAAAATTCTATGATTGATGAAATCATCGTTACAGACAGTATTCCACTTTGTGACAAAATGCAAAGAGTCAGTAAAGTGAAACAATTAACCTTGTCTGACATGCTTGCTGAAACGATTCGTCGTATCTCTAATGAAGAATCTATTTCTGCGATGTTTGATTATTAAATCAACCCGTCGATAGATTGCTATAGCCTCGAAGTTTATAATAAACATCGAGGCTTTTTTATTTAAGGAACTGACTATTACTGCGCACACCACTACGGCTATTTTTGTTGATGTCCAAAACATCTACTACACCACGCGTGATACGTTTGGTCGTCCTTTTAACTATCGCCAGTTCTATGCACATATTGCTCAATCTCGCGATATTACTCTGGCTAATGCTTATGCTATCGCCCGCAACGATGATGGACAGCATAAGTTCCAAAGCGCATTGCGACATATCGGATTTGACGTCAAACTCAAACCGTTTATTGAACGCAGTGATGGCAGCGCCAAAGGTGATTGGGATGTGGGGATCACGATTGATGTCTTGGAAGCTGCGCCAAATGTGGATGAAATTATCTTGTTGTCGGGAGATGGGGATTTTGCGATATTACTAGACAAAGTCGCACAGAAATATAACTGTAAAACCACCGTCTATGGTGTGGATGCATTAACGGCGAATGGATTGATTCACTCGGCAAGCAAATTTATACCTATTACAACAAAGCAATTAATATGACCAAACCTAAGCGTAACTGCACATCTAAACACTGCCCCAATGCGTTATTTTTAATGTTCCCTACACAAGATATCCCAGCGATATTAGCAAAACCTTATTTTAATCCAACATCATTACACAGTGAAGGATTTATTCACGCGTGTTCAGCACATCAAGTGGATTATGTTGTGCAGCGTTTTTATCGTGACATTCTGGATTTAACTTTGTTAGTCATTGATCCTCAATTGGTGACTGCCGAGATAAAATATGAGTCGGCCAGTGTGTCTGAGTATGGGGATTTTCCGCATATTTACGGACAACTGAATATCGATGCAGTGGTACAGCAATGTTTATTATCCGATTTCAGCACGTAAAATGCTAATACCTAAACGTTTAGGACGTTTATAACCGATAGACCATACGTAAAAACGTTTGCCCCGTTAGTGCAAGCTGGGTACTTGCGGTCGTCATAAAATCACAGCTTTCATAAAAACACACCGCTTGCTCATTATCACTATCCACATCAATTACAACTTGTTGCTTACCCAACAACTTAGCTTGCCTTATCCCATAAGCGATGAGTTTTTTACCCAGCCCAAGACCTTGATATTCAGGTGCAACTGAAATATGCCCTAATGCAAGTTCATTGCGTGATGGCGAGACAAACACTGACAATAGAGCGGTATTGATACGCGCGATTTGGGTTAATTGCTCACTGGTAAACACATTAATCATTGCACTTATGGTCTGGTTCACAAAGTCAGCACCTAAATCATCATGCCAAAGCGTGATACATCCAACTACCTGTTCGTCTTGGCTCTGTTGATCGTGCATCACGAGGACTTGATGACGCACTGCGCTATATTGACCATTGGGCAACATTAATGCATGTGCTAAGTAATTTTTTAGACACTGCTTGTCTCCGAGAACAACCGGCAATAATTCAGGCGCAGTTGCAACAATTAATTTGCTCAGCGCTTGTGCATCATGCGCTTGGCCCTGACGTAATATAAACATTGCTCATCCTGCTTAAATAAAGGTATAACTTGCTTTAATATCTGCATTAATGGTAGACTTCGTCGCCCTTAAATTTAGGGTCGTTTTACATTGTAATTATCACTACACATTGATTGTATATTGAGAAAAGCATTGTATTACATTCAGGTTGAATTTGGTCGCAAAATTCAACAACACTAAAAAAATACAATATTTGTATATAACTTGGAGACATAAACATGTCTGAAGCAATCTTTAATTTAGAAGCACAAGTCCGAACTGACCTAGGGAAAGGTGCGAGCCGCCGCTTACGTCATCAAGACAAAGTACCAGCAATCGTATATGGCGCTGACAAAGAGCCTGTATCTATTACTTTAGCTCATAACAAACTTATGCAAGCGCAAGAGTTTGAAGCTTTTTATTCACACGTATTAATTCTTGATATCGCTGGTGAAAAAGTTGAAGCCTTAGTAAAAGACATGCAACGTCACCCGTACAAGCCAAGAATCTTGCACGTGGATTTTTTACGTATTGATGCTTCTAAATCGCTACATACTAATGTACCTGTTCATTTCATCAACGAAGAAACTGCACCAGCAATCAAAACTGATGGCGGCCATGCAGAGCATCACGTAAACGAAATCGAAGTAGCTTGTTTACCAAGCAACCTTCCTGAGTTCATCGAAGTTGATTTAACTAACGTTGCATTAGGTCAAACGTTACATTTATCTGATGTTGTATTACCTGAAGGTGTTACATCAGTAGAACTTGCTAAAGGTGAAAGCCATGATTTAGCAGTAGTAACTATTAAAGCGGCAAAAGTTAAAGCTTCTGACGCTGATGACGAAGCAGCCAGCGCGGAATAATCTGCGTTGACGGACATTCGTCTAATCGTGGGTCTGGGTAATCCAGGCCCCGAATATCAAAATACTCGCCACAACGCGGGTCAAATGTTTGTTTCTTCCCTAGCACGCACCTTCTCTTGTACCCTCAAACCTGAAAGTAAATTCTTTGGCTTAACCGGCCGAACGACGATTGCTGGACGTGATGTGCGCTTGCTCTACCCCACTACATTTATGAATCTTAGCGGTCAAGGCGTTGCTGCGATTGCCCAGTTTTATAAAATAGAAGTAGCAAACATTTTGGTCGCTTACGATGAACTTGATCTTCCCCCTGGCATCGCAAAATTTAAAGTCGGTGGAAGTTCAAGTCAAAACGGCATTCGTGATATCGTTGCACGTATGGGTAATCAAAAAGATTTCATCCGCCTACGCATCGGCATTGGCCATCCTGGCCATAAAAGCCGCGTAACGGGTTATGTCTTAGGTAAAGCCCCGCAAAACGAACAAGAAAAAATCGATGCAGCGATTGATGAAGCAATCCGCAGTACTGAAATATTAATTAAAGAAGATTTAGTTGCTGCTCAGCAGCGCTTACACAGCTTTTCGGCTGAATAACGATAGGAATACTCCCATGGGATTTAAATGTGGCATTGTTGGTTTACCCAACGTTGGTAAATCAACCTTATTTAACGCACTGACGAAAGCCGGTATAGAAGCCGCTAACTTTCCATTTTGTACTATTGAACCTAATACAGGTGTAGTCCCGGTGCCTGATTTACGTCTTGATGCGTTATCAGCAATTGTAAAACCGCAAAAAGTTATTCCTACAACGATGGAGTTTGTCGACATCGCAGGACTAGTTGCTGGAGCATCTAAAGGTGAAGGTCTGGGTAATAAATTCCTAGCCAATATCCGTGAAACCGATGCTATTGGTCATGTTGTTCGTTGTTTTGATGATGAAAACATTGTTCACGTTTCAGGTAAAGTATCCCCTGCTGATGATATCGAAATCATCAATACTGAATTAGCCTTGGCCGATTTAGATACAACAGAAAAAGCGATTCACCGTGTTGCTAAACGGGCTAAAGGCGGCGACAGTGAAGCAAAGTTTGAATTAAAAGTACTTGAGAAAATCAAGCCACACCTTGATGAAGGTGAAATGCTGCGCTCTGTTACACTAGAAAAAGAAGAGTATGCTGCCATTAGCTACATGAACTTCTTAACTATCAAGCCCACTATGTATATTGCAAACGTGGCTGAGGATGGCTTTGAAAACAATCCATTATTAGACGTAGTAAAAGAAATTGCCGCAGCAGAAAATGCTGTCGTAGTCGCTGTATGTGCAGCCATTGAATCTGAAATCTCTGAACTGGAAGATGAAGATAAAAATGAATTCTTAAGTGAAATGGGTCTTGATGAGCCGGGTCTTAACCGTGTAATACGTTGTGGTTATGAGTTGTTGACTCTGCAAACATACTTTACTGCTGGCGTAAAAGAAGTACGTGCATGGACCTTCCCTGAAGGATCTACGGCGCCTCAAGCTGCTGGTAAGATCCACACTGACTTTGAAAAAGGTTTTATCCGTGCTGAAATCGTCGGTTTTGATGATTTCATCGCTGGCAACGGTGAGCAAGGTGCAAAGGATGCCGGTAAATGGCGTCTTGAAGGCAAAGAATATATTGTTAAAGATGGTGACGTTATTCATTTCCGATTTAACGTATAAGCTAAATATTTACTGCTAAAGTTAATAACCGACTTAAACGTAAAAAGCGAGAACCTATGACTGGGTTCTCGCTTTTTTGTGGGGCACTTTTATGTCAGCTAAATCAATAACTATTTAAGCGTCTTGCATATCGAAGCAACGAGCTGCCACCTAATAGAATCAACAACCATCCGGCCAAACTCCCGCCAGACGATGAAGGGGTTGTCACCTCTGGATTGTTTATTGGTGTATTAGTATTAGTGGTTACTACATTCAGAACTAAATTATCCACTACCGTCATTACTGGTGTGCCATTATCGGTAATTTCTAATGCCATATCTACCGATGAACCAGAAATTGAACTCGGGTCAAATGTCACTATCAAGCCATTATTACTAACAGTTTGATTCGATACAGCCACACTACTCCATGTATAAACATGATCACTCAACCCATCGCTATCTGTAACCGTTGCAGTGATAGTTACAGTGCCAGCAGCAGGATCAATTTGAGATATGGCGATGTTGTTTTGCGTTGCTGATAAACTTACAATGATAGGAGTAACATTTACAGGTGTCACGACTACATTTTCAGGTGCTTTACTAAAATAGATATTATCCAAGTACACATCACCACTACCTGCTATTTTTAACTGAAAGGTATTTGATAGGTCGACAACACTTGCAAATGTACTTAATGGAATAGCTAGGCGCTGCCAAGAACCTTTTACAACATTAATGACATGAGGGCTTTCTTGAGGCCCTGGGCTAATCAAATAAAGTTCGAGACTTTGTGCATTTGCTGTCCAGTAATCAATATGCAAAAACTCATAACCTGATACATCTTGTTTATTATCACCATAATCAGTGCCTTGGTAATTTAATCCGGTGTATTTAAGGACAGTATTACCTTCAACTTGAACCTGAGTCACTTGTGTCGCTTGGTTCCAATTTGGGTTGTAGTCAATGCTATCAATGTTATTGTACGCGTCACTAAACAACGAAATCACATCATCCGCATTGTGCGTTGGTGCTAGAGGGGCTGTTTCGGGGGTTGCAGAAACAGGTGTGGTCTGCGTCACTTCACAACCAGTTATATCTACGGTCGTATTAACCTGCGAATTAGGGCATTGGTCTTCGATATCCGCAACACCATCCATATCACTATCAACGGCAACAGGTGTGAATTCATTACACGCATTGACTGTACTCGCTTCATTTGCAACACAGCGTGCAACGTAATCTACTTCCATCGTAGCTTGAGTCATAGTAGGGTCAACATTACCACCTAATGTCCCCCCTATCGCGACATTCAATAACAAAAACATCGGCTCTTCGTATTGCGCACAGTTGGTCATGTCATGACGCACAACTAAATTATCATTGGCGTACAAACTGATCTCATCTGCACTCCATTCAATGGCATAGGTATTAAAACTTTGCACATCAGGCGCACCACCAGGATAGTTGTAACGAACGGTGCCACCACATTGACTGAGGTTAACGTTATGAAAAGCAGTAATAAATGAATTACCAGCATTGCCATGCCATTCCCACACATCAATTTCACCTGCACCAGGATTTGGCCAACCAACAATATCATTATCATTCGCTATAGGTTGCTCTCGAATACGTCCCTCTAACATCCAAAACGCAGGCCAAGTACCGTTGCGCAGCTCATCAAATTTTAATCGGGTTTCAATACGTCCATATAAAAATTCGGCTTTGTCTTTAGAGTTTAAACGACCTGAAGTCCATGATTTATTTTGTCCATTTAAGCCCGGACAAGCTATATTTTGTTTACGTGCAGTAATTTTAAGGGTGCCATTGGACACTTCATAGTTACGATCAGCCGATGTTTCATCATCAGTATAACATTGAATTTCGTTGTTATAATTGGCTTGAGTTTGTGCGGTCCAGTGTGAAAAATCAACACCCGTCCCATCAAATTTTTCAATCCAAGTGCGTTCCCAACCAGCATGTGCTGCTGAACTTATTAATGCGGTGGTGACTAAAGTGGTAACTAAAGTAGTAATCCCTAGAAGCAAGGATGTGCGTTTGACGAATTGCATGCATATTCTCTGTATAAAGGTAAATTAATGCCTACATTTCAAGAAAATTCCTAAAGAAAAACCAAAAATATCACAAAATGTAAGCGGTTACATTTATGTTATCACAATGTGTATCAAGGTTGTAATATTATTGTGTATGCTTTGTAAATGGTGGCTATTTGCGCAACCACTTTATTGCTTGCCATATCATCAAACCAAACAACACCAGTGCACTGAGTTGATGAAAACTGCCAATCATATCATCGTGTGAGCCATGCGCGAATTGCATACTGATATCGTAATAATTGAAAATTACATCTACTGCCCACCCCGCTAACAACGCAGAGGAGATCAAAGCAATCAGGTACAAGACCAGCTCGCGTTGACCTAATTCATTCTTGATAATCATCAATGTTGCTATATTTGTCGCAGGACCGGTTAACATAAACACAAGTGCAGCACCTGGCGATATTCCTGCTAGCATTAACCCTACTGCAACCGGTGTCGATGCCGTAGCACAAATATACATTGGGATAGAAATCATAACCATCACTAACATCGCTAACGGCCCAGATCCATAGCTCGCCATCCAATTACTAGGTACATAAGTTAACACTATGGCAGCAAAAAATAATCCAATTAATAGCCATTTCATAAAGTCGACTAGAAGTTTATCAAAACCATATGACAACACGGCTTTGATACTGATCAACCAGTCTTGCTTTAGTGCATTTTGTTCGGTGTCAGCAATCGTACTTACACCACTGCTACAATTACTTTTTGCGTGACAACAACTACTAGAGCCACTATCAATATCAGGTTTGACGGGTTCTTCTTTACCCCATATCGCAATTGTCATTCCAGTAATAATAGCTGAAACGATTGCGGCAATCGGTCGGGCAATCGCCATCGGTAAGCCCATCAATGCATACGTGATCCCTATTGAATCTACGCCAGTTTCTGGTGTAGATACCAAAAAGCTCGCCGTACTGGCTTTACTCGCACCACTCCGACGGATCCCCATCGCAACCGGAATAACTGAGCATGAGCATAAAGGTAACGGTGCACCAATTAGTGCAGCCGTCACAACTGGACGCAAGCTGCCTTGCTTTTTATTAACGCTATTTGGACTCGAACCGCCCAAGGTGCTGACAATCCACTCATTGGGTAACCATTGATGGATCATCCCTGCAATAAGCATCCCTAATAATAAATACGGCGCGGTCTCCGTAAACAAAGCAATAAAGTTTTCAATGAGTAGAATGATCGTTCTCCAATATACCTTGCACAATGCAGGCTACATAATACTTGATACATAATTGTATAGTTATATGATGTTCGCGCTGCATTTACCCTAAAATGGCAATTATTCCAGAGATTTTGCCAGACTAAATGCACCACGTATTTGTCCTAACTGATATCCAGTTGCCATGTCACTTGGATAGGTAGTGTTAATAATTGATTGTACTGCTGGATTGATATTTGTGCCATGACAATTTAAACACACTCCTTCTACTGGCTGTGCTTGCATATAGCGATAGGTATTATTTACGATTTGTGATGATTTGAGCACCGCAGCCTCTCCCTGTGTAGATTGCTGTTCTGCAAACCACGCTAATGTTGAACGTTCATGCTCGTCTGGTGTGGCCGTATCGATATTACGTGGCTGTAAACTCACTCGTTTTACCTCCCAGCCAGTTTCTGCACTTAATGCTTTTGCTATTGCAGGTGCTTCAACAGCGCAAATATCCACGGCATGTACTAAACCTCCCGATTGAATCGCTGCTTTGAGTTTCGGTTTTAATGTACCACCAAAACGCTGTGTAATTGTTTGTGCCTCGGTTTCTAACGCCAATTTATCATCTGGTGAATATAACTTAGCAGAACAGCCTTGCACACCTAACAACCCCAAGCTGAATAAAGTAATGATTGATGTATGACGAATAAATATTGAACGATTCATAGTCTTAGCTCCGATATTTCAAATAATAATAAAAAGGAAAATAATAAAAAAAGAGAGGATTTATTCCTATATTAGCTCAAGTAATCGTAATATATGTTGAGTTATATCAAACAATATTTGTGTGTTTTTACGTCACCCAACCATTAATCGCCGCATAATTGTGTGTATTTCAGGCATTTGAAACAAAGTTAAGTGAAAATTGCCTTTTTTCCACAAAAAAGGGTTGACGAGCATTCTCTCAATACGCATAATACGCCCCGCTTCAACGGACAACATTGTTCGTTTAGTAAGTGGCTAAGTAGCTCAGTTGGTTAGAGCACATCACTCATAATGATGGGGTCGCAGGTTCGAATCCCGCCTTAGCCACCATTTATTTCTGTACTAGAAGTAAATGAGATAGAGAGCAAACTCCGTGCGGGAGTGGTGGAATTGGTAGACACGCTGGATTTAGGTTCCAGTGCTTCACGGCGTGAGAGTTCAAGTCTCTCCTTCCGCACCATTGTTGGGGTATAGCCAAGCTGGTAAGGCAACGGGTTTTGATCCCGTCATCCGTAGGTTCGAGTCCTGCTACCCCAGCCATTCTCTCTTGTGTAGTTTGTCCTTAACATCAGGTGTTAAGTAGATATGTGCCAAACATATCGTCCAGTGAATTAGTTTTCTACTGGGGTATAGCCAAGTTGGTAAGGCAACGGGTTTTGATCCCGTCATCCGTAGGTTCGAGTCCTGCTACCCCAGCCATTTCACTTCCAATTTCCTTCAAAATCATGTTATATCAATTAAAAAATAACCACTATCCTGTACAAACTAGGTTTTGTAGGTAATTTATCATACACTTATCGCTTAGTTAATCATTTCATCATACAAAAGAGTCACACATGATCATTGATATCATCGACGCAATAAATACTGTCCTATGGGGACGTGGCCAAGTCCTTATATATATCCTACTGATTGGCGGTATCTTTTTCACCTGGAAACTCGGCTTTATACAGGTCAAGCACTTCACCCACATGTTTGGGATAATGCGCAACTCAACCGCTTCAGATAAAGCGGGTATATCCTCTTTTCAAGCATTGTGTACGTCCCTCTCGGCGCGTGTCGGCACGGGCAATTTAGCAGGGGTCGCCGTTGCTATATCATTGGGTGGTGCTGGCGCGATATTTTGGATGTGGGTCATTGCCTTTTTAGGAATGGCGACCGGTTTTGCTGAGAGCGTGCTAGGCCAATTATACAAAGTTAAGGATGCCAATGGTGAATACCGTGGTGGCCCAGCATATTATATCCAACAAGGTCTCAAAAAACGTTGGTTAGCCGTATTGTTCTCATTGTGCTTATTTTTAGGCTACGGCTTTATTTTTTCCGCGGTACAAGCCAACACCATTACTGATGCCTTAAACAATGCCTATGGTATTGACACGTTATATTCGGGTTTAGTCATTATTAGTTTAGCCGCATTAATTGTTGTAGGCGGATTCAGAGCCATTGCAAATTTTGCACAATGGGTAGTACCGTTCATGGGTGTCACCTACGTCTTAGTCGCATTAGGTATTATGATTATCAATATTGATTTATTACCTGGAGTACTCAGTGATATTGTATTGCAAGCATTTGGTTTACAAGAAGCCGTTGCCGGTACGTTTGGTGCTGCCATAGCGAATGGTGTGCAACGTGGGTTATACTCAAATGAAGCAGGTTCAGGTAGTGTGCCACATGCAGCCGCAGCAGCAACACCTAATCCTAACCACCCTGCAGCGCAAGGCTATGTGCAAATGTTGGGTGTATTTGTTGATACTATGATCTTGTGTACGGCTACCGCGTTTATTATTTTGTTAGCGGGCGGCAGTGCTAGTGATCAAATGGAAGGGATTCGCTTAACTCAGTCTGCTATGGAATTTCATTTAGGTAGCAGTGGTGCAGATTTTGTCGCTGCCGCTATTTCTTTATTCGCGTTTACCTCAGTCGTCGCTAATTATGCCTACGGCGAGAGTAATCTACATATGTTTAAGCTCGATAACAAAATCGGTCGTGGTTGTTACACTGCCGGTTATCTGATTATGATCCTGTGGGGCTCAATGGCTGCCATGCCGCAAGTGTGGGCCGCCGCTGATATGGCATTAGGGTTAATGACCGTGATCAACATGATAGCGATTGTCATGATGACACCCACCATTGTGTCTATCACCAAAGACTACATTGGTAAGCTTGAACGCAAAGAGACAATAACATACAAAACCGGGGACTGTGAGATCCAAGGTGACACAGAAAAAGGGATTTGGGATAAGTAATAAGCTTATCAACGCAACATAAACATAATCAGCTGCACGATTAACGCCACCCCGACTAATGGCAAGATCCAGCGGCTGATTTTGCTAGTGTCTTCATCAGAGATCCGCATCTTGGAATTTTCTATGACTTTGGTCACCACAAACAAAGTCAAAAATAAAATTACTAAAATATAAATAATCGTCATCAGTTAGATCCCCATGGCTTTTTTCATGACTGCATGCTTTAGTTTACCGCCTTTATCAGCACCAAATAGCCCAATATTACGCAGCGCTTTGAGAACAGGATTGGTATTAGAAAAGGCAACATAAAACCCATCCATCGCTGTCATCATTTGTAAATTAGCACGTTGACGAGGTTTTTCGTATTCAGTGACTATATTACCTTCGTGAGCAATGACTTCTAACAAGCACTTAACATCCTGAAAACCGATGTTGACCCCCTGCCCGGCTAAAGGATTAATAGCGTGCGCCGCATCCCCAATTAAAATAACGTTATGTTTGATATAGCGTACCGCATGCATGCGAGATATTGGAAAAGATGCACAATCAAGCACTTCAAATTCACCTAAATCATTAGGAAATCGAGCACGTATTGCAGCATGCAAATCCGATTTATCGGCTTGCTCTGCCAGTATTTTTAACTCATTAATCCGCTCTGGTCTGTCATACCACACTAATGATGCATAATCTTCGTGCATCGGTAAAAACGCCAAAGGACCAGAAGGCATAAATTGTTGCCACGTTAAACTTTGTCCACGATCTTGGCTCTCAACATCGCTGTAATGATTTTTGATTGTGATACCCAACGCTTGCTGCTCATATTGCCAGCCTTGAGTTGTAATCCCTGCTGACTCGCGAACACCTGATTTAACTCCATCCGCAGCAATAATAGTTTGTGCTTTGATGTTTGTTCCATCAGTACAAATCACCCTACCCGTTTTGGCATCACTGCTCAACACCGTAGAGTGAATGACGCGACAATTATCATACTCTGCCAATGCTGCACCTAAACCTAGTTGGGTGATTCGGTTTTCGACAAACACACCTAAACGCTGTGCACCGATATCAGCGGCATGAAACTCAGTGCGTGCAAGTGGATGCTCCCATACTGCTAATCCTGTATAAGGACGAGTACGCATTGTCTCAATATGTTGCCATGCGCCTAAATTGGTTAAAAACTCAACACTGGCTTGGGCTAATGCAGACATGCGCAGATCAGGCGGTTGACTAGGATTAAAAGCAGGTGCAGGAAAGGCTTCAATCAATACAACGTCTTTGTCCAGGCGTGCTAAGCCCAGAGCCATTGCGGTTCCAACCATACCACCACCGACAACAACGTATTGAGTTTGCATTTGCGACATGAGATTCCTTATTGCCTTGAGAAGAGTGATTAAATGGCCTTACTATAAGGGTATTATGATGGAGGAGTCGATTAGGTGCAAGACTGTCAGCACAACACTAGTCATTGGCGCAATTACAGGCTAAAATACACAAAATAGTTACAGACAGACATCCCATCCATGAGCCAAAAATTATATATCAAAACCTGGGGCTGCCAAATGAACGAGTATGACTCGGAAAAAATGGCAGACTTGTTAGACGCCACTCACGGTTATACGCTTGCGCAAGAGCCTGAAGACGCAGATGTTATTTTACTTAACACGTGTTCTATTCGCGAAAAAGCCCAAGAAAAAGTATTCCATCAGTTAGGCCGCTGGAAAAACCTTAAAATAGCTAAACCGGATTTGATTATTGGTGTGGGTGGATGTGTGGCATCACAAGAAGGCGATCATATTCGTCAACGTGCCCCTTATGTTGACATTATTTTTGGCCCCCAAACCTTACACCGTTTACCTGAGATGATCAGAGATATAAAAGGCGGCTCAAAGAGCGTCGTTGATGTCAGCTTCCCAGAAATTGAAAAGTTTGACCGTTTACCCGAACCTCGCGCCGATGGTCCAAGTGCTTTTGTCTCGATTATGGAAGGGTGTTCTAAGTATTGTACTTTTTGCGTGGTACCTTACACCCGCGGTGAGGAAGTCTCACGTCCTGTCGACGATGTATTAGTAGAAATCGCACAACTTGCTGAGCAAGGTGTACGTGAAGTGAATCTGTTAGGCCAAAATGTCAATGCGTTCCGTGGCCCACATTTCGATGGTAGTGTCTGTCGTTTTGCTGAGTTGTTAGAGCTGATTGCGTCAATTGATGGTATTGACCGAATTCGTTACACAACATCACACCCTGTCGAATTTACTGATGATATTGTCGATGCTTACGCGTCTATTCCTGAATTGGTGGATCACTTACATCTACCAGTGCAAAGCGGTTCTGACCGTATTTTGAATCTGATGAAACGTGGTCATACGGCTATTGAATACAAATCAAAAATTCGCGCATTAAAGAAAATTCGCCCTAATTTATCCATGTCATCTGATTTTATCATTGGCTTTCCGGGTGAATCTGAACAGGATTTTGCAGACACCATGAAACTCATTAACGATATTGATTATGATATGAGCTTTAGCTTCATTTACTCGGCACGTCCTGGAACACCAGCAGCAGATTTGCCCGATGATGTGAGTGAAGAAGAAAAGAAAAAACGATTGTGGATCCTACAAGATCGCATCAATCAAAGTGCTTTACGTATCGCACGTAGCATGCTTAATACCGAACAGCGTATATTAGTCGAAGGCCCATCCAAGAAAAATCCAATGGAGCTAACTGGCCGTACTGAAAATAATCGCGTCGTTAACTTTGAAGGCACACCTGATATGATTGGTCAGTTTCTAGATGTTATGATCACCGACGTATTCAGTAACTCTTTACGTGGTGATGTATTGCGCCGCGAGAGTGAAATGGGCCTGCGTATTGCAGTTTCACCACAAAGCATTGTACAAAAACAAGCACAATCGTTAGGGGTCAATGTTGTGACACCTGCTCCACAAGCGTAATTAATTTATAACCATAGCTATCCATCGAGGCATTTTTGAGTAATTTAGACGTTAGAGAAATTTTATTAGTACCAGAAGATAATAAACGTTTGTCCAGTTTATGTGGACCATACGATAATAATATCAAACAACTAGAACGTCGTTTAGGTGTGGAAATCACTTACCGCAATAATGCTTTTAAAATCATTGGTAATGCTGCAATTAACGAAGTTACTATTGAATTACTTAAACAACTCTACGTCGAGACAGCACCGGTGCACGGTGCTATCAAAGAAATTGACCCTGAAGATATTCATCTCGCCATCCAAACACAACGGGTGTTGGAGCAAACTCGCGACGACGATCATCCCTATGGCAAACAAGTACAAATCAAAACCAAACGCGGAGTTGTTAAACCCCGTAACCCCAATCAAGGTGAATATGTATCAAACATCATGAATCATGATATTACGTTTGGTATTGGCCCTGCAGGAACGGGTAAAACCTATTTAGCCGTAGCCTGCGCCGTTGATGCATTAGAACGTCAAGAAATACGTCGTATATTATTGACCAGACCTGCTGTAGAAGCTGGTGAAAAATTGGGTTTTTTACCTGGGGATTTATCGCAAAAAGTCGATCCGTACCTACGCCCTTTATATGATGCGTTATTTGAAATGCTCGGGTTTGAAAAAGTCGAAAAGCTCATTGAGAGAAATGTAATTGAGATTGCCCCGCTTGCTTATATGCGTGGTAGGACTTTAAACGATGCCTTTATTATTTTAGATGAAAGCCAAAATACGACTAGCGAACAAATGAAAATGTTCCTAACACGGATTGGTTTTAATTCTAAAGCGGTGATCACCGGTGATATTACTCAAATCGATTTACCACGCGGTGTGCGCTCTGGATTGCGTCATAGCATCGAAGTCTTACCTGATGTGGAAGAAATCTCCTTTAATTTTTTTAACGCTCAAGATGTGGTTCGTCATCCTGTTGTTGCTCGTATTGTGCAAGCGTACGAAAAATACGATGACCAGCAAGCGCAAACTAAGGCGAAACGTAAACAAGAAGAACGTGAAAAAGCTGAAGCCATTGCTGCTGCACAAATCATTGCCAATAATAAACCGTCATGAATACCTCCATCGATGTTGATATTCAATGGGCGTTAACCGATATCGAGCAACCTTTAACGGATGTACTTATCTTACAGACGGTTGAACAAGTATTAACTGAGCATAATGCTGGACAAGGTGAATTGACCGTTCGCTTTGTTGATATCAAGGAATCACAAAGCTTAAACAACGCCTATCGAGGCAAAGATAAGCCCACTAATGTGTTATCTTTCCCCAGTGAACTCCCTGATTTTATTGAATCCCCATTGTTGGGTGATTTAGTCATTTGTCATGCTGTGGTTAGCCAAGAAGCGCTGGAGCAAAACAAAGCAATCAATGCCCATTATCAGCATTTGATTATACATGGCGTGTTACATTTATTGGGCTTTGATCATATTGAAGAAGCGGATGCTGATGTCATGGAAGCACATGAAATTACCTTGTTAGACAAATTAGGCATTGACGATCCCTATCAAGTTGATTAATTTAACCATATACCTATTTATTTTTATTTAATTGAGAAAAAAAACACACAATGAGCGACGATAACCCCCACTCTACGAACGGTTCTGCAACCAAAGGTTGGATAGAGAAAATCAAAGACACTTTTAGTCCAGAACCGACAAACCACGAAGAACTTGTGGATGTCATTAATGAAGCTGAACTTAATGACGTAATTAATCCACAAACCCGCGAGATGATCGAGGGTGTTATCGGAGTCAACAAGATGAAAGTGCGAGATATTATGATCCCTCGCGCCCAAATGATCACCATTGATGTCAACGCGACAGCAGCACAATTAATCCCACAAGTCATTGAGTCCGCTCACTCCCGCTTTCCTGTTATTAGTGAAGATAAAGACCACATCGAAGGCATATTATTAGCCAAAGATTTATTGGCCTATGTTTTTAATCAAGAAGCCGAGCTCGTCCTAAAAGACATCTTACGCGATGCTGTGATTGTCCCAGAATCAAAACGTGTTGATGTATTACTCAAAGACTTTCGTCAACAACGCTATCATATGGCAATAGTCGTCGATGAATACGGCGGCGTGTCAGGCTTGGTAACCATCGAAGATATCCTAGAATTGATTGTCGGCCAAATTGAAGACGAGCACGATGCAGACGACCAAGAAACAGATGGTATCAGACCACTTAACAAACTGACTTATTCGGTTAAAGCATTGACGCAGGTAAGTGAGTTTAATACGTTTTTTGCCACTAAATTTAGTGAAGATGAAGCAGATACCATTGCCGGTATCGTCTTGAAAGGGTTTGGTCACATGCCTGAAACAGGGGATAAAATCACTCTAAATGACATAGAGTTCAAAGTGACTAACTCAGATAAGCGTCGCATCCAACAGCTTAAAGTAACCTTGCCAGAGGAACGAACGTAAGCATGCGTTGGTTGGGTAATGTCTCGGCACAAGCAATATTATCCTTGTGTCTTGGCTTATCACTTACATTGGCATTTGCTCCTTTTGACTATGCCTATATCTCCCTTTTTAGTTTAACCGCTTTTCTTATTCTGTTAATGCAGACTCAACATCCTAAACTCATTGGCTTTATGTTTGGCTTCGGTTGGTTTGGAGCTGGTATCAGTTGGGTCCATGTAAGTATCGCAGAATTTGGTGGCGTACCATTAATTGTCTCGTTATTTCTAATGGGCTTGTTGGTGAGCTATCTGGCATTGTTTGTCATGCTATTTAGCCTAATTATTCATAAACTTTCTTCACGATATGGTTACGCGTTACCCCTAGCCACCGCGCCAGTGCTATGGTTAGCCATGGAAACCTTACGTTCAGTATTGTTTACAGGATTTCCATGGTTGTCGTTAGGTTATTCGCAAATTAATACTGTTCTAGGTCAATTTGCTCCGATAATAGGTGAAACTGGGATCACAACATTATTGGTTATTTTAGCCAGTTGTGGCGCTTACATTATATTATTGGCTCGTTCAAAGACGGCTAAAAAATTACCACCGTTAATCAAATATAGTGCATACAGCACTTTGATTATTGTATTTTTCAGTGAATGGTTTGCACCACATTTTATTCTCAATGACAGAATTAATACAGCACAAGACAAATCGTTTTCGGTTGGCATCGTACAAGGCAATATTGAACAATCCATGCGTTGGGTACCTGAGCTTGATCAACCGATTATGGATAAGTATCTAAAACTCACTGATACACTATGGCAAAACGATGTGGTTATATGGCCAGAGGCTGCGGTCCCTAAATTAGAATCTGAAGCACAACCGTTTTTACATCAAATTGACGCACAAGCATACGCGACCAATACAGGACTGATCACGGGGATCGTAAATTATGATTTTGGACGCGACTTAATCCTCAATCAACTGATTACTTTAGGGCGTAAAAACGCCAACCTCGAGCAGCCTCAATATCATTATGGGCACAACAATCGCTTTGCCAAACACCATTTATTACCGATTGGAGAATTTATTCCATTAGAAAACTGGCTCAGAGGGTTAGCGCCGATTTTTGATTTACCGATGTCATCTTTTACCCGTGGTGCATACGTGCAAGAAAACTTACAAGCGAATGGCTTATGGTTTGTGCCTGCTATTTGTTTTGAAATTGTGTTCCCACGTCAAATACGTGCCAATATCACCCCACAATCTAATGCCATCATTACGGTTTCTAATGACGCTTGGTTTGGTGATTCACATGGGCCACACCAACATATGCAAATCGCGCAAATGCGTGCTTTAGAGTTTGGCTTACCAGTTATACGAGTGACCAACAACGGCATTACAGGTGTGATTAACCATCACGGTCAGATCCAATCACGCTTACCTCAATTTACCGAAGGCGTATTAGTCGATACTGTAACTACACCGACGAGTACCACGCTATACCGTCAATATGGCGATACTATCCCGTTTGGCGTAGCACTGTTGTGGATGTTACTTATCCTTGGACTTTATTTTTTACAACTACAATTACAATCAAATAAGAGAATATCATGATGCAGCGATTTTTATCTTCCACTCAGGTTGCGCCAGTGTTAACCCGTCATCCGCTTAAAACTAAACTATGTAGCCTAATGCTTGCCCTACTCGCCACGACCCATGCGGTTGCCGCTACGTTAGTAATCAAAGCCGATGCATTAGTCGATGTAGAAAATAGCACGGTTTTATCCGCGCCTTTAGTGATTGTCGAAAACAACATTATCCGTTATGTCGGCAAGCAAGGCTCACAAGCTATTCCTGATGATGCACAAGTGCTAGATTTATCAGGACACACCTTGTTACCTGGTTTGATGGATATGCACGTACATTTAACGTCAGATGCTAATTTACATGGCTATCGCCGTTTAAAAGTATCCACTCCTAGAAGTGCTATTACTGGCGTGAAAAACGCACAATCGACTCTCATGGCTGGCTTTACAACAGTTCGTAATGTCGGCGCTCCTGGCTATGCTGATGTTGCGTTGCGTGATGCGATTAATGAAGGGGATGTGTTGGGTCCGCGTATGTATGTGTCAGGTCCATCAATTGGTGTAACCGGTGGACATTGTGATAATAATTTGCTGCCATTTGAATATGATGTTCAATCCGAAGGTGTTGCGGATGGCCCTTGGGCGGTGCGCACTAAAGTACGTCAAAATATCAAATACGGCGCAGATGTCATTAAGTTTTGTGCAACCGGTGGAGTATTATCTAAAGGCACCAAAGTCGGTGCACAGCAGTTTTCGTTTGAAGAAATGCAAGCATTGATTACAGAAGCTCATTTGCGTGGTTTAACTGTCGCCGCTCATGCTCACGGCACCAGTGGCATCAAAGATGCTATCCGTGCCGGTGTCGATTCTATTGAGCATGGTAGTTTTTTAGATGATGAAGCGATTGCCTTAGCCAAAAAAATGGGCACGTATTTATCAATGGATATTTACGTTACTGAATACATTTTAGGTGAAGGTGAAAAAGCCGGTATTTTAGAAGAATCTCTAGCCAAAGAACGGACAGTCGGCAAACGCCAACGTGATAACTTCACTAAAGCCCTCAATGCGGGTGTGAAAATGGTATTTGGCTCTGATGCAGGTGTCTATCCGCATGGCGATAACGCTCGTCAATTATCACGCATGGTGCGTTTTGGCATGACGCCGATGCAGGCAATTCAAGCTGCGACCATTCACTCTGCTGATTTATTAGGCAAAGCCAAGCTCATTGGTAGTGTAAGTGAAGGCAAGTTAGCCGATATAATTGCTGTTAAAGGTAATGTGATGGCAGATATGACGCTGTTAGAAAATGTCCAAGTAGTGATTAAAGATGGCGTGATAGTAAAAAAATAACAACCTACTATTCCGATTTGATAACTGATTTGTCAAGTGGTCGGGCTTGCTATTGTAAGCCTGACTTGAAACAATAGACATAGCTGAAATAAGAGTAAAATAAACAAGATGTTATCACTCAATCGACTCTCTTTTGATAATTTAAAAGGCGACATGCTGGGCGGGTTAACTGCCGCGATTGTTTCCCTTCCCTTAGCACTCACATTTGGTGTGGCTTCTGGTGCTGGCGCTGAAGCAGGCTTATATGGCGCCATTATTATCGGTCTATTTGCCTCATTGTTCGGTGGCACCGCTACGCTAATTTCAGAACCAACCGGTCCTATGACGGTTGTGATGACTGCCGTCGTTACCTCTTTGATTGCAGCAAACCCCGAAAACGGTATGGCAATGGCATTTACAGTTGTCATGCTCGCTGGCTTATTTCAAATCTTATTTGGGGTATTAAAGCTTGGAAAATACATTACATTAATGCCCTATTCGGTTGTCTCGGGTTTTATGTCTGGGATCGGATTGATCCTAATCATCTTACAACTCGCCCCAGCTTTAGGCCAAAGCTCACCAGGTGGCGGTGTTATCGGTACCTTAATGGCGTTACCGACGTTACTCTCTAATACGGTAACAATTGAAATGGCTTTATTTGCCATGACGTTGTTTATACTATTTTTTACTCCAGCCAAAATTAAAAAGAACATTCCACCCCAGCTCATTGCATTGATATTGATTAGTATCGTGTCTGTTATCGCTATTGGTGGTGAACCGATCCAACGTATCGGTGCGATTGATGTCTCTCTGCCTAATATGGTAATGCCGAACTTTACCCAAGACCAAGTGCGCGTTATGTTACTAGATGCCTTAGTGCTCGGGATGTTGGGGTGTATTGACTCTATGTTAACGTCTGTTATTGCTGATAACTTGACCCGTACAGAACACAAATCTAACAAAGAGTTAATTGGTCAAGGTTTAGGTAATATCATGTCCGGTTTGTTTGGTGGTTTACCTGGTGCTGGTGCCACTATGGGTACCGTGGTTAATATCCAATCTGGCGGTCGCACTGCATTATCAGGGTTGGTCCGCGTCGTGGTGTTAATTGTCGCCGTATTTGGTGCTGCATCGTTAATCGAAATGATCCCTTTAGCCGTATTAGCGGGCATCGCGGTTAAAGTAGGTGTCGATATCCTGGATTGGAGCTTCATTAAACGCGCTCATCGCGTCTCTCGCCATTCTACGGTAATAATGTATGCAGTTTTACTATTAACCGTATTTGTTGATCTGATTGTCGCTGTGGGCATCGGTGTATTTATCGCCAATGTGATTACCATTGAAAAACTTTCCGCTAGTCAATCCAAAAATATCAAAGCGATGTCGGATGTTGATGATAGAAATCCTTTGGACCCAGATCAGCGTAAACTCCTGAATCAAGCTAAAGGTAAAGTATTATTCTTTTATCTTTCTGGAGCAATGATCTTTGGTGTGTCAAAAGCCCTTGCCCGCGAACGCAAAAACATTAAAAACCATGAAGTCGTGATCATTGATTTAAGCGATGTATCTATGCTGGATGATACTATCACCCTGTCGTTAGAAAATGTCATCGAAGAGGCATTAGATCTAGATAAAACGGTCTATGTTGTGGTTAAAACAGCAAAGGCTAAAGAGAAGTTTCAAAACTTAGGATTGCATACCCGTTTACGTGAAGAAGATTTTACTCAATCCAGAACTGCGGCATTAAAGATGGCATTATTGAAAGTACAAACCAATAGTTAAATTTTTGGGTACGAAAAAGCCAGCTATTTGTTTACACAACAAATTAAGCTGGCTCAATAAACTGTCAACAACGAAGACCTAAATGTATTGTACTTCGAGAATTTCGAACTCAACCATACCTTTAGGCGTGGTTATATTCGCAACATCATCGACTACTTTACCTATCAAACCACGCGCAATAGGCGAGCCGACAGAAATTAAATTATTTTTAATATCCGCTTCATCATCACCCACAATTTTATAGGTAATTTCTGCATCTGTATCACAGTTTAACAATCTAACAGTAGTGCCAAAAATCACTTTGCCCGTGTTTTCTAACTTAGTAACATCAATCACTTGAGCGTTTGATAATTTGCCTTCAATATCTTGAATACGACCTTCACAGAAGCTTTGTTGTTCTCGGGCTGCGTGGTATTCAGCATTTTCTTTTAAATCGCCATGCTCTCGTGCTGTTGCGATAGAAGCAATGATTTCTGGACGTGTTACTGATTTTAATTCTTTTAATTCAGCACGTAACATTTCTGCACCATGTGCAGTCATTGGATATAGCGTCATAGTCCTTACTCCATTTTCTTGTTTTTACTAATATGTTTACTATGAAAATAACAGGTTAAATACATCAGATAAAAAATGCGCCTATAAAGGCGCACTTTGAATTAACACTGTTTTTGTTAATGAGCGTATGATAATCGTTTACGCCCATAAAGTCACCTGTGTTTATTTGATACGTTGATGTAATTCTTGTACCGTTGTGACACGAGCTCGATCATCCGCTTCTTTGGCTTGAATCGTTGCAAATGCTGCATTAAGTGTCGTCGTATACGTCGCTTTATTCGCTAATGCTTCTTTACGAATATACACCGAATCGGTAATCGCTTGACGACCTTCCGTGGTGTTAACTACATAGACATACTCGCCATTTTTAAGTGCATCAACAATGTTAGGGCGCCCTTCTGAGACCTTGTTCACAACATTTACGTCCGGTACACCAGCGTCATATAATGCTGTTGCCGTTCCGCGAGTTGCTTCGATTTGGAAGCCCTTTTCTTGCATCAGTTTAGCCAATTCAATCACGCGGGCTTTATCATTGTTACGTACTGACAACAATGCTTTACCTGAACGAGGTAATGGCGCTGAAGCACCTAGATTCGCTTTAGCATAGGCTTCTTCGAACGTATCGCCAACGCCCATTACTTCGCCCGTTGAACGCATTTCAGGACCTAACAACGGATCAACACCTTGGAATTTAGCAAATGGTAACACCACTTCTTTCACTGAATAAAACGGTGGGATAATCTCATCAAAAACACCTTGATCAGCCAATGATTGGCCAGCCATCGCACGTGCAGCGATCTTAGCACAAGCACGCCCTGTTGCTTTGGATACAAATGGAATGGTACGTGCTGCACGAGGGTTAACCTCGATTAAGTATACTTCACCATCTTTTACCGCAAACTGCGTATTCATTAAACCGATTACGCCTAACTCTAACGCCATCGCTTTAACTTGCGCACGCATCACGTCTTGTATCTCTACACTGAGTGAATGCGGAGGTAATGAACAAGCCGAATCGCCGGAGTGAACCCCTGCTTGCTCAATATGCTCCATAATACCGCCGATAACCACATCAGTACCATCACAAATCGCATCTAAATCTACTTCAATCGCATCATCTAAGAAACGGTCAAGTAGGACTGGTGAGTCATTGGAGACCTTAACCGCTTCATTTAAGTAGCGTGTTAAATCTTTTAAGTCATATACAATTTCCATTGCACGACCACCGAGTACATAAGATGGACGAACAACTAATGGGAAACCAATCTTAACCGCTTCTTCTAATGCTTGTTCCATATTTGATACTGTCGCATTAGCAGGTTGCTTAAGGTTAAGCTTGACGACCATCTGTTGGAAACGTTCACGATCTTCGGCACGGTCAATCGCATCTGGCGATGTACCAATAATCGGTACGCCATTAGCTTCCAGTGCACGCGCTAACTTAAGTGGTGTTTGACCACCGTATTGCACGATAACACCAACAGGCTTTTCAATACGGACAATTTCAAGTACATCTTCAAGGGTAACGGGTTCAAAATAAAGACGGTCAGACGTATCATAATCAGTAGATACCGTCTCAGGGTTGCAGTTAACCATTATGGTTTCATACCCATCTTCACGCAACGCGAGTGCCGCATGAACACAACAGTAATCAAACTCAATGCCTTGACCGATGCGGTTAGGACCACCACCTAATACCATGATTTTGTCACGGTCAGTCGGTTGAGCTTCACATTCTTCGTCATATGTAGAGTACATGTAAGCAGTAGAAGTCGAAAACTCTGCCGCGCAAGTATCGACACGTTTATATACTGGCTTGATATCAAAGGCTAAGCGCGCATTACGTACAGCATCCTCAGACTCATTGGTCAATGCAGCTAAACGCGCATCAGCAAAGCCTTTACGTTTAAGCGCACGCATAAAATCAGCATCGATAGCGGCTAAGCCTAATTGCGCCACTTTTTGTTCTTGTAACACAATATCTTCTAGCTGAACTAAGTACCAACGATCGATATTGGTAAGGTTGAACACTTCTTCAACGCTCCAGCCCATTCTAAAGGCATCGCCGATATACCAAATACGCTCAGCACCCGGCTCGCGAAGTTCGTAGATCAGTTTATTTTTGGCTTCTGGATCATTCAAATCTAGAATCGGGTCTAAGCCATTGACGCCGACTTCAAGTCCACGTAAGGCTTTTTGTAATGATTCTTGTTGGTTACGGCCTATCGCCATGACTTCGCCAACTGACTTCATTTGAGTAGTCAAACGGTCATTCGCACCGGCGAATTTTTCAAAGTTAAAACGTGGGATCTTAGTCACAACATAATCGATGGCAGGTTCAAATGATGCAGGAGTTAAACCACCTGTAATATCATTTGCTAACTCGTCTAAGGTATAACCGATTGCTAGTTTAGCGGCAACTTTTGCAATCGGGAAACCGGTTGCTTTAGATGCTAATGCAGATGAGCGTGATACACGCGGGTTCATTTCAATAATAACCATACGACCCGTATCAGGACAGATACCAAACTGTACGTTAGAGCCACCGGTTTCTACGCCGATTTCACGTAATACTGCCATTGCCGCATTTCGCATTAACTGGAATTCTTTGTCCGTTAAGGTTTGCGCTGGTGCAACGGTGATTGAGTCACCTGTGTGCACGCCCATAGGGTCAAAGTTTTCAATGGTACATACGATAATGCAGTTGTCTGCCTTATCACGAACCACTTCCATTTCGTATTCTTTCCAACCGATCAATGATTCATCGATTAGTAGCTCTGAAGTTGGGGATAAATCTAAACCACGAGTACAGATTTCATTGAATTCATCAATGTTGTACGCGATACCACCACCGCTGCCACCCATCGTAAATGACGGACGAATAATACATGGAAAACCAATTCGCGTAATGACGTCTTGGGCTTCTGCTAATGTGTGAGCAATTTCTGCTCGTGGACACTCTAATCCAATTGACTTCATCGCTTTATCAAAACGATTACGGTCTTCGGCTTTATCAATGGCATCAGCCGTTGCACCAATTAGCTCACAATTGTATTTAGCAAGTACGCCGTGTTTATCTAGCTCTAATGCACAGTTAAGGGCCGTTTGTCCGCCCATAGTCGGCAAAATAACATCTGGACGTTCTTTTTCAATAATTTTTTCAACCACTTCCCAATGAATTGGCTCGATGTAGGTTGCATCAGCCATTTCTGGATCAGTCATGATAGTCGCGGGATTGGAGTTAACCAAGATAACACGATAGCCTTCTTCACGAAGGGCTTTACAGGCTTGGGCACCTGAATAGTCAAACTCACACGCTTGACCTATTACAATAGGGCCAGCCCCGATAATGAGAATACTTTTTATGTCAGTACGCTTTGGCATTGTTGTTCCTATTGCTTATGTTGCTTGATTAAATCAATAAAATGATCAAATAAACCGGCTGCATCTTGAGGACCTGGACTTGCCTCTGGATGACCTTGAAAACTAAACGCAGGCTTATCCGTTAATTCAATACCTTGTAATGATTGATCAAATAAGGATACATGAGTCACGGCAATGTTATCTGGCAAACTATCTTGATTTACTGCAAAACCATGGTTTTGTGAAGTAATCATGACCACATTGTTTTGCAAATCTTTAACTGGGTGGTTTGCACCGTGGTGACCAAATTTCATTTTTTCAGTTTTCGCACCACTTGCGAGAGCTAATAACTGATGACCTAAACAAATACCAAACATGGGAATAGACTGTTCTAAAAATGTTTTGATGGCAGCAATGGCATACGTACATGGTTCTGGATCACCAGGACCATTTGATAAGAAAATCCCATCAGGATTCATCGCTAACACATCTTCTGCTGGCGTTTGTGCCGGCACAACCGTTAAACGGCAACCACGTTCAACCAACATGCGTAGAATATTATGTTTTGCACCAAAATCGTAAGCAACTACATGAAAAGGCAAATCTTGTTGATTGATGCGATAACCTTCGCCCAACACCCAAGTGCTATCATTCCATTCATGGATATCTTTACAGGTCACTTCTTTGGCTAAATCTAAGCCTTTCAACCCGCCAAATTCTTGTGCTTTAGCTAATGCTTGAGCTTCGGTTAATGCATCACCGGCAACAATACAGCCATTTTGAGCGCCTTTTTCACGAAGTACACGCGTTAAACGGCGCGTATCAATATCCGCAATACCTAAAATATGATGTGCTTTTAAGTAATCAGATAATGTTTGTTCGTTTCTAAAATTACTAGCAATGAGGGGTAAATCGCGGATAACTAATCCTTTAGCAAAGATTTGATTTGATTCAACATCTTCAGAATTAGTGCCGGTATTGCCAATGTGTGGATATGTTAGGGTAATAATTTGTTCAGCGTAGGATGGATCAGTAAGGATCTCTTGATAGCCAGTCATTGAAGTATTAAATACTACTTCACCAACAGCGAAACCTTCAGTACCAAATGCAGTACCATTAAAGACAGAACCATCTTCTAACACCAATAGGGCAGAATGAGCCAAGTCAACCTCCAGGTAGGAAAACTAGGTGTAATCATAAATTACACGTACAAAAAACGGGATGCTTATACACTGTGTGTACATCCCGTCTACAGTTCTTTGCGCTGAAAGCTTTTTCCTGTCCATGAATAAGCATTACTTACATCAGGCAAATTAAAAAGAGTATATAGTTTTACTTTAAATCCGTCCAGATAAAACTACAAAAAGATTAAAAACACCCATTTATCACTTATTTCTAGTTAAGACCGACAAAATAGATACTTTACATTAAAAAAACACACTATTTTAGATCAGTTAACTATCTATTTTAGAGTCTATAAATATCTTACAAATCGTTCAATGACAAGACATCCATCATTGAATATAGCCCTGCTGGTTTGTTTATCAACCATTTAGCCGCTCTAACCGCGCCTTTAGCAAACGTCATTCGACTTGAAGCTTTGTGCGTTAATTCAATTCGCTCGCCTAATTCAGCAAATAACACGGTGTGATCCCCCACTACATCCCCGCCACGCACAGTCGCAAAGCCTATTTGTTGCTGTGGACGCTCTCCAGTATGCCCTTCTCTTCCATAAACGGCATCTTTAGCTAAATCGCGGTGCAATGTTTTAGCAATGCCTTCGCCTAATGCCAGCGCAGTGCCTGAAGGTGCATCGATTTTATGGCGATGATGCGTCTCGATAATTTCGATATCAGCAGTATCCCCAATAATTTTAGCGGCTTGTTGTGATAATTTAATCAGCAAATTCACACCAACACTGTAATTTGCAGCAAAAACAATCGGAATATGCTTGGCAGCAGCATGCAATGTAGCTAACTGCTGTGCATTTAAACCCGTCGTACCTACCACTATGGGTGTGTTGTGCGTAATAGCCCATTCAAGGTTTGCCGCAACCGCCTCTGGCAAAGTGAAATCGATAATGACCGCACATTGCTCTAGTTCAACTTCCGCTTGTGTTTGCAACGCAATACCTAGTTTACCTGTTCCTGCAAGCTCACCAGCGTCAACGTCCAACATACTTGATGATGACCTGACTGTTGCACTGTGTAACTGTGTTTGTGCGTCATTAACCACCGCCTCGATAAGGTTACGCCCCATCCGCCCGCTTGCACCTAAAATACTGATCGGTAACATTATTTATCCTACTATACATATATTTACAATTTAATTGAGACAAGTATTCTCAATCAATTTTAATTTGTGCCATAGTACCATTTTCAATAATTTAGAACAGTTCAAATTACAATTTGGTAAATACATAATGGAAAACACATTTAGCAATCACATCTTACACTTCGATGATTCCCGAATCCAATCACCTGAAGCTACGCCATTAGCTGAGCATTATGCGATGGTTAATACCGCGGTATCAATTGTGACCTTGTTGATCATTATTTCAGTCGCGTTAGTCGCGATATTTCAACCAATATGGCCGATGCCTGATGAGGGACGAACTATTGCCGTGTATATCGCTAGCGGTGTCACTACTTTCTTCCTATTACTTATTGGCTATGGTTACTTTGCAGAAAAAGCCAAAGGATATTGTGTCCGTGAGCAAGATATCACCCTTTTTAAAGGACTGATTTTTAGAAAAGTGATTACTCAGCCAATTTGCCGAATTCAGCATATAGAGGTTAAACGTGGTCCAATTGATCGTAAAGTCAATTTAGCCAAATTGCATGTTTACAGTGCAGGTGATATTGCCCAAACATTTGAAATACCTGGTTTAGATTTAACCTTAGCTAATTCCATTAGAAATGAAATTTTAGCGCATAAGGACATGCAACATCATGGATAATATCACCCAGTCGTCGGCTAAACAGCAGCCTATGAGTGATATCGACGTTGATGATAATTCTTGGCATCGTGTATCCCCTTTGGCGATTTTGTATTTTATCGAAAAACTCTTTTTAGGTTTGCTCAACAACATTTTCTACATGTTGCCTATGTTTATCGTACTCTGGGATGAAATCAAAGCTAACCCTTGGATTGCTGCAGGCATCATTGGCTTGATCATTACCTTGATTACCATTTTTGCAATTTGGTCGTTTTTTGTTTTTCGCTATCGTTTATCTGATGGTACCGTAGAAGTCAAAAGTGGCATATTCGCTAAAAAGCACGTCAACCTACCCTTTAACCGTATCCAAAACGTCAAAATTGAACAACCGTTCTATTATCGACTATTTGATTATTCAAGTATGGCATTTGATTCTGGCGGCTCTCTTAATCAAGAAGCTCGCTTAATCGCGCTGCCCTTGGCATTTGCTAAAGAACTTCAGCAAGAAATTAACGCGTTTAAACCTGCCAATCCTATGACAGACGTCGAGAGTACCTCGTTTGATGAAGATGGTAATCCGACAAACAGTCAAAGTGCTAACTCAAACGCGTCGGTAGAAACGGTTGAGAACACCCGTAGCATTGGTGATCTGGTATTACACGGCATCACGTCAAATCGCATTTATATAATATTGGCTGCAGCAGCGCCTTTTGTGAACGATATCTTTGAATTTTTTGGCGATAAATTAGAAGGATTCGGCGTCGATATTCAATCTCATATTGATAATGATCCTATGTGGCAAATTAGTATTTATGCTATTTCGCTGTTTTTGCTTGTCATCGGAATAATGACCATTTTATCGATCATTGGTGCCATTATTATGTTTTATGGTTATACCCTTTCCCGTACTGAAGACAAATACATTCGACGCAGTGGACTCATCACCAAGCATGAAGTTAGCGTCCCATTTTCACGGATTCAAATTGCCATTATGAAGCAAGACTTTTTGGATATTCTATTTGGACGGATCAACCTACGACTAGATCAGCTCAATGCCCAAATTGCCAATGCTAACGTCTCACAATCGGGTACAAACAAACTTATTGTGCCATCGGTGTTTGCCTATGAATGTCGGGATATTATCGCGCATGTTTTCCCAGAACATGGATTACATGAAGTAGCTTTCAAGGCAATATCGACACGCTTTATCATACGCTACATCAGCTTTTTTGTTGTGCCTATTACTGGGATACTCAGTTATATTGCATACCATAATGAAGGCTTGTCCGCATGGGTGGTGCTCGTTATCTCGGGGTTATTAACTGCTATCGTTTACGGTCGTTGGTGTCGTTGGGGCTATCAGTATAATGATGCTTATATCTACATTCGCAAAGGCTTACTCGGACGTGATCGCTACTGTTTACCCATTACTAAGATTCAACGTATTACGTACTCGCAAAGTTTATTTATGCGCAAAAACAAACTAGTATCACTCAAAATATATCTAGCCTCTGGCAGCTACACAATACCAATGATTGATGAAGATCATGCTAAACGAGTTTATAATTATGTATTATACAAAGTAGAGTCAGAAGCAAAAGCGTGGATGTAAATGAAAGTCTGGGATATTTATACAAGGTTATGGCATTGGTTGCTCGTGTTAGGAATTTTCTTTCAATGGTTAAGCGGTGAGGTATTAGATGACCAAATGCAAAATCATGCTTTGATCGGCTATACCTTATTAGGGATGATGATTTTTAGGATCTGTTGGGGCTTGATTGGTCCTGAAGCAGTCAGGTTTACGCGTTTTGTGCCATCTTGGACAACACTAAGCGGTTATATAACTAAATCTAATAAAGCAATATTTGTGTCACACAATCCTTTAGGTGCACTCGCTGTTCTCGCTTTTATTGTGTTGATTACACTACAAGCTGCATCCGGTTTTTTTATGGAAGATGAAATTTTCTTTACCGGACCTTTGTATAATTGGTTATCTGCCAGCACAACGTCACTTATTGCTGAACTGCATGAAATTGCGTTTACTGGGATATTGCTATTAATAGTAATACATATTTTTGCCGTCATTTACCATCGCTTTAAACATGAACCTTTTATCGTCAAAGCAATGGTGACAGGTAATAAACCTCTAACCAATCCATTCCAACCATTACCCGCTGTACAGTTGCACATACGGGCATGGTTGTGTATTGCTGTCAGTATCATAAGCGTATGGTTATTGGTTAATCACTTACCAGGCTGGCTAGGTGTCGAAGCTGATTTTTATTAATCAGCTTTATAATCATCGTGACAAGCTTTACATGTTGCGCCTACTGCAGCTATACCTTTACCATAGTTCGCGGTATCTTTATTGGCAATAATCGCCTGCAACGCTTGAGTTGCTTGTGTGAGGTCTTTTGTTTTTTGTGCAAAATCCGCAGTGTTTTCCCATACTTTATCTAAAGCATGAGTCTTAACCCCACTTCCTCGGGTATCAGCAACAAAATAATCACTAATCATGAGAGATAACTGTTCCATACGCATCGCGTTTTTGGCAATCACCGCTTCATCAATGGGTGCTTTACCTTTAGCCATAGCACCTAACGGACCAATATTACTTTTTACCAATTGAAAAATCGACTGACGAAATTCAACTGCATTGCTGGCTTGTTTTTCTGACATTTGTGCAGCAACAGGTGTACTAACTAATAAAGCACAAGTTGAAGCAATCATAATATTACGAATTGTAGACATAAAATTTCCTTGTTAAGTAAACAAACGTTATTTGTTCCCCACAATATACATTTTAATACAACGGAATAAAAGATTGTGTTTAAAACATTTATACTCATCGTAAAAAACACCGAGTCTAGGATAAAAACCTTGCATAGCAACTAATACAGAAATTTTTTATCATACTAAAGGCGAAATATTATGGCTATTTAATGATTACACTGGTATTTTTTTTTCATCTGGTATAACCTGTCTCGTGTCAAATCGAGTAATTTGACACCATAACTCATAATTATAATGAGACACTCACATAAACTACTATAAGGGATTAAGCTGTTAGATTGTTTGATCGCACTCTACAGTTTATAAAACACTCAAATGAAAAATAATCTAAACTCTGTTTCAAGAGCAGTTAAGATTGCGTTAGTTGCTTCTACAGCCGCTACTGCATCTTTAGCAATGCCAGTGTTAGCACAAGACGCTAACGCAGAAATCAAAAATATTGAAAAAATCGCCGTTGTCGGTAGCCGTGCAGCACCTCGTTCAGTTGCTGAATCACCGGTTCCTATCGACATCATTGGTGGTGATGAACTAGCAAAATCAGGTAACACTGATATGTTAGAAATCCTTAAAGGTGCGGTACCATCTTTAAATGTTCACTCTAACCCTATTTCAGATGCGGCGTCATTAGTACGTCCTGCTAACCTGCGTGGTTTGCCTTCTGACTCAACCCTTATCCTATTAAATGGTAAGCGTCGTCACCGTTCATCTGTTATCGCTTTCTTAGGCGGTGGTATTAATGATGGTGCACAAGGTCCTGATATCTCAGTGATCCCAAGTGTTGCAATGAAGCAAGTAGAAGTACTACGTGACGGTGCTGCTGCACAGTATGGTTCTGATGCTATTGCTGGTGTAATGAACTTTGTCTTAAAAGATGATTCTGACGGCGGCACTATTTATGTGAAGCAAGGTCAGTACACTGACGAAGGCGAAAACATGACTGAAGTGGGTGGTAACATTGGTATGCCATTAACAGATAATGGTTTTGCTAACTTATCATTCCAGTATAAAAATGCTGATGCGACAAGCCGTTCAGTTCAGCGTCCAGATGCGGCGGCTTTCAACCAAAACGGTTTAAATGTACCTAACCCTGCTCAAATCTGGGGTTCACCTGAAGTAAATGATGACATTACTATCTTTGGTAACGTTGGTCTTGATTTAGGTAACGACAGCGAAGCATATATGTTTGGTAACTACTCTGAGCGTGACGTTCGTGGTGGTTTCTATTATCGTAACCCGCATACGCGTGGTACAGTTTATTCACTTGATGGCGGTTCTACGTTATTAGTGGGTGATTTAACACCGGGTCCAGTTGGCCAAGTCAACGCAGGTCTTGGTTTAGGTGATGGCATCAGCTGCCCAACTATTCCAATCACCACAGGTAACGTTACACAGCAAGCAGATTATATTGCTGGTGTTGCAAACGATCCTAACTGTTTTGCATTCAACGAAATGATCCCAGATGGTTTCACGCCAAACTTTGGTGGTAACATCACTGATACATCTTTGACTATCGGTACTAAAGGTGAATTCACAGATGGTGCGTTAGCTGGCATCTTGTATGATTTCTCTGGTTCTGTGGGTCGTAGTGAATCGTCGTTCTTGATCTTTAACACGATCAATGCTTCTTTAGGTCCAGATACACCTCGTGATTTTGCACCAGGTAAATACATCCAACTAGAGAAAAACTTCAACGCTGATTTCGTTAAATCTGTTGATGCTGGTTTATATGATGATGTTAACTTAGCAGCTGGTTTAGAATGGCATGAAGAGTCGTTTGAAGTGGTTGCTGGTGATGTTGCATCATTTGCAGTAGGTCCATTAACGTCTCAAGGTTTTGGTATCGGTTCTAACGGCTTCCCAGGTTTCCAACCTGCTGCTGCTGGTGTCTTCACTCGTCGTAACGCTGCAGCGTACATCGATGCTGAATTACCCGTTACTGAAGATTTATTAGTTGGCGCGGCACTTCGCTTCGAAAACTATGATTCATTTGGTTCGACAACTAACTATAAAATCTCTGCGCAATATAACGCGACAGACGATCTATCGTTCCGTAGCTCAATCTCTTCTGGTTTCCGCGCTCCGACTGTTGGCCAAGCTAACGTGTCTAACGTACAAACTAACTTAGATGGCGGTGTATTAGTTGATTCGGCATTATTGCCACCGACTAACCCAATCTCGGTTCAGCTAGGTGGTAGCGAGCTACAGCCTGAAGAATCACAAAGCTATACGCTTGGTGCTGTTTACTCTGACGGTGATATCTTCTTAACAGTCGATTATTACAACATTGAAGTAACTGACCGTATTTCTCAGTCTGATAAAATCAACTTAACTGCTGGCGACAAAGATGTACTTCGCGCAGCTGGTGTACCTAACGTTGATAGCTTACAGCAAGTCAGCTTCTTCACTAACGATTTTGATACCACAACTCAAGGTCTTGATGTTGTTGCTAACTACAGTACTGATTTGTTAGATGGTGATGCGACCTTTAGCTTAGCGTATAACTGGAATGAAACCAAAGTGGATCGTTTCTCAGATATCACTGGTGCGTTCAAAGTTAAACGTCTTGAAGAAGATTTACCGAATCACCGTGCAACATTAACGTGGGCACAGTCTTGGGAAAATGTCAGTGCATTTACTCGTGTTAACTATTACGGCGAATACCAAGGTGTTCACGTTGATTATGACGCGACTGCTATCACTGCATCTTCAGCGTTTACCGTTGATGCCGAAGTAAGCTATAACTTTACAGACAATGTTGTATTGACTGTTGGTGCACAAAACTTACTTAATAAAGAAGCTGAGCGTATTAATATCCCTGCTGCACAAGGCATTCCAAATAACAACTGGGGTGGTGTTTATTATGAAACATCTCCATACGGTTTTAATGGTCGCCTAGCATATGCAAAACTAGCTTATAACTTCTAAGTTATTGGTTATATAAGCGTTTATATCAATTGTGAATTGCAATTGTCGCTAAACAGCGTAAGGTCACTTAGCAATAAGTGGCCTTTTTTTTTGGAAATTTTTTATGACTATTTTAGAGCAAGCCGCGCAGAATATTCAACAACACAACTTAACTGCTGCCCAACAGTGCTACCTACAAGTATTACAAGCACAACCTGCTAACGGTAAAGCTTTGTATGGTTTAGGCTATATCGCCCAATTACGACAAGACTGGCCAACTGCTATTAAATATTTACAACGTGCTTGTCAATTTTTACCGCAACAACCTGCTCCGTTACTTGGCCTTGCTAATGCGTTTAATCAAGTATTTAGTGAAACAGATGCGTTAACGGTGTTGGAATATGCAAAGCAACAATGCCCTGCAGATGAGTCAATACAGTATGCGTTAACTCAGCAGTATTTAATTATGGGAGATATAACGGAGGCAACGTCATTGTTAAACAACTTGTTAGCGTCATCTAACCCTGAGCTATTTGCGTTTGCTTGCTTGGATGCAGCCAAAATTAACACTGAATTATTACAGCCCTCTCACCTTGCACGAGCACAACTCTTAGTGGCTGAACAGCCTCAGCACAGCGCGAGTATTCGATTACATTATGCGCTAGGCTTAATTGCCAAACACTGCAAACAATATGAACAAGCAATGTTCCACTGGGATGCTGCAAATGCCTTACAGTTTGCTGAGTGTGATTTTACGGTGCATGACATGGCGAGCTTGTTTGATTCGCTGCTAAGCGTTAATGCGAGTACTTCATTATCTAATGAAAACATGGGTTTTCATGATTCTTCACTTCCCTTCATTCCGGTGTTTATTGTTGGATTACCACGAACAGGTTCGTCATTATTAGATAAGCAGCTGTGTGATTTATCCACTAAATCGCAGCAAATATCAAGTGTAGGGGAAGTTGATTACGTGGCATCTCAATGTGTACAGATGATTAAACAACTCACAGGCTATGATTATCCTGAATGTCTAGAGCATATGAGTAATGAGGTCTGTCACGCAGCGCGACAGCGCTATGTTGACGCAATTAGTCAACATCGTATAAAAGCAGATTTTATTATCGATAAACTACCTGCAAATTTTCAATCTTTGCCATTAATTTATCGGTTATTTCCCGAAGCAAAAGTGCTTCATCTCAAACGTGATTTAGCAGCGACGGCATTAAGTATTTATAGTAATGATTTTGGTGCTGCCGAGCCTTATTTTTGTAATCTTGTGCAAATGCAACAATATTTTGAGTGGTATGAACGGATCATGAAGTATTTTGAGACAGTATACTCGAAGAACATTTATTCATTGACCTATGAGCAATTCATCAACGCTCCTCATGAACAGTTAAAAAAGATTAGTCGTTTTATTGGCATTGACCAGACTTACAAAACAATGGAACAAGAGGATGTAAATCGTCCTCATATTATTAAAACACTAAGTGCAGCTGAGGCTAGACAACCTATTTACCGGTCATCTAGTGCAATCCCAGATGAACTGGCCAAATATTTTATATTTACCGGAGAGGGTGTTACCGATGTCACAAGATGACCCATTTTTATTATTATCTTTAGCCAAAGACTATGCTTTTACATATCTCAACAAGGGGTTGCTGGACTCGTTGACACATTACATTAACATGCAGTTTATTTTGCAAATGGGCTGATAAACAACGCGAGCTGATATCGACTTAGCAATTACTACAATATCTAATTGTTTAGCTGACATAAACAAAAATGCTAGCTTGGATTGCTCCTAAGCTAGCATTTTAAGTGTTAATCGTATAACGATTAGTTAGTCAGATCATCAAAGAACTTTTTCACACCATCAAAGAAACCTTGCTCTTTAGGACGGTGTTTCTTGATTGAATCACTCATTGAACTATCAAACTCTTCTAATAATGCTTTTTGTTTACTTGATAAGTGAACTGGAGTCTCGATGACGACTTTACATAGTAAGTCACCTGTCGATGAACTTCGCACTGATTTAACCCCTTTGCCACGCAGACGGTACATGCGACCTGTTTGTGTTTCGGAGCTAACTTTGAGTTTAACTTTACCATCGAGTGTTGGCACTTCAATTTCACCACCAAGGGCAGCGATGGTAAAGCTAAGTGGTACTTCACAATATAGATCGTTTCCATCACGCTTAAAGATTTTATGTTCACGTACATTAACTTGAACATATAAATCACCAGCTGGTGCACCCTGCTCGCCCGCTTCACCTTCACCTGTTAGACGGATGCGATCACCGGTATCAACCCCTGGTGGAATTTTAACCGATAATTTTTTGGTTTCTTCAACACGACCTTGACCACGACATGCAGTACAAGGATCAGTAATGACCTTGCCTTTGCCGCCACAGGTTGGACAGGTTTGCTGTACCGCAAAGAAGCCTTGGCGCATTTGTACTTGGCCGTTACCATGACAAGTAGAACATGTCTTAGCACTTGAACCCTTCTTCGCACCAGAACCATCACATGGCTCACATTCAACTAATGTCGGTACACGAATTTCAACTTCTTTACCTTTCACTGCTTCTTCTAAGCTGAGGTCGAGATTGTAGCGTAAATCACTGCCAGAACGTGCACGCGAACGACCACCGCCACCTTGACGACCACCGCCGAAGATATCACCAAATACATCACCAAAAATGTCACCAAAATCAGCACCACCGCCGCCACCATGATGGCCACCGCGTGATTGGTCAAATGCAGCATGACCATATTGATCATACGCACCACGTTTTTTATCGTCGGTTAAGATTTCGTGCGCTTCTTGGATCTCTTTAAACTTCTCTTCCATGCCTTTATCTCCCTGAGTTCGATCAGGGTGATATTTCATCGCTAATTTCTTGTACGCTTTTTTAATTTCGCGTTCTGTAGCGGATTTACTTACTTCTAGCACTTCGTAGTAGTCGCGTTTTGACATATTGTTTTTTACTCTATTGGGTTACATACAAAAGCGCAATGGGAAACCCTATTGCGCTTTTTTGGTTCAGTTGCACTAAACATTTAGCGCAGTAAACACGACTTATTTTTTGTCGTCTTTTACTTCTTCAAACTCAGCATCAACAACATCGTCATCATTTTTTGCTGATTGACCAGCATCACCTTCCGCTTGACCTGCTTCAGACTGTGCCTTAGCTTGAGCTAGTTCCATTAACTTTGAAGAGGCTTCAATCAACGCTTGTGTTTTCGCTTCGATTTCAGCTTTATCTTCACCGCGAGTCGCTGTTTCTAACTCAGCAATCGCCGCTTCAATTTTCTCTTTTTCTTCAGCTGGTAATGCTTCACCGGCTTCTTCGATTTGTTTCTTAATTGAACCAACCATGCCATCAGCAGAATTACGTGCTTGTACTAGTTCTTCGAATTTTGCATCAGCATCTTTGTTGGCTTCTGCATCTTGAACCATTTGGTTGATCTCTTCTTCAGATAAACCAGAAGACGCTTGGATAGTGATTTTTTGCTCTTTACCTGTATCTTTATCTTTCGCAGATACGTGTAAGATACCATCGGCATCGATATCAAAGGTTACTTCAATTTGTGGCTGACCACGACCTGCAGGACGAATCCCTTCTAGGTTAAATTGACCTAACGATTTGTTACCAGAAGCTTGCTTACGCTCACCTTGTAACACGTGTACCGTTACCGCAGCTTGGTTATCTTCCGCAGTTGAGAATGTTTGACCTTTCTTAGTCGGAATAGTCGTGTTTTTCTCAATTAGAGCAGTCATGACACCACCCATAGTTTCGATACCTAATGATAATGGCGTTACGTCAAGTAATAATACATCTTTGACCTCACCGGCTAGTACACCCGCTTGAATAGCTGCACCTGTTGCAACAGCTTCATCAGGGTTAACGTCTTTACGTGGCTCTTTACCAAAGAAATCCGCAACGTATTTTTGGACTAATGGCATACGTGTTTGACCACCAACCAAAATGATGTCATTGATATCAGATACAGACAGATCGGCATCAGATAACGCTTGTTTAAGCGGCACTAATGTTTCTTTAACCATATCTTCGACTAATGATTCTAACTTAGCACGTGTGATTTTAATCGCTAAATGCTTAGGACCAGACGCATCAGCCGTAATGTACGGTAAGTTCACTTCAGTTTGTTGTGCAGATGATAATTCGATTTTCGCTTTTTCACCGGCTTCTTTTAAACGTTGCATCGCAAGTGGATCTTTACGTAAATCAACACCTTGAGATTTTTTGAACTCGTCAACTAAATAGTTAATGACACGGTTATCAAAATCTTCACCACCTAAGTGAGTGTCACCGTTGGTCGCAAGTACTTCAAAAGTATGTTCGCCATCTACTTCATCAATTTCAATGATTGAGATATCGAAAGTACCACCACCTAAGTCATATACTGCAACAACGCTGTCGCCTGATTTTTTATCCATACCGTATGCTAATGCAGCGGCAGTTGGCTCATTGATAATACGCTTAACTTCTAAACCAGCTATACGGCCAGCATCTTTAGTTGCTTGACGTTGTGCATCGTTAAAATAAGCAGGAACAGTGATAACTGCACCCGTTACGGTTTCACCAAGAAAATCTTCAGCAGTTTTCTTCATTTTCTTTAGTACTTCAGCAGAAATTTGCGGTGGTGCCATTTTCTCACCATTCGCTTCTACCCATGCATCGCCATTATCTGCTTTGATAATATCAAATGGCATAATGTCGATGTCTTTTTGTACTTCTTTATCTTCAAAACGACGACCGATCAGACGCTTAATCGCGAACAATGTGTTTTTAGGGTTGGTTACTGCTTGGCGTTTGGCCGGCGCACCTACTAAAATTTCACCTTCGCTTGAATAAGCAATGATCGACGGAGTCGTGCGATCGCCTTCCGCGTTTTCGATAACTTTTGCTTTGCCGCCGTCTAACACAGCAACACATGAATTGGTCGTACCTAAATCAATACCAATGATTTTACCCATGGTCTATCTCCGAATATAATGTTCAATAATGTCTATACTTTTAATGGGGTTATTGTAATGAGTTTCAATACCTGCATTAAAAAATTTTTTAAATATTTATGCTTCTGTGTCTACCACAGGCGAATCGTTTTCAGGTGCTTTAGAAACCATCACCATTGCTGGACGTAATAAACGACCATTAATGATATAACCATTTTGCATTACTGCTAATACAGTATTAGGCGCAACGTCGGCCGATTCTTGCATCGACATGGCTTGATGGTGTTCTGGGTTAAAAGTCTCACCTTGTGGATTAATTACTTCTAATCCATTTTTTTCAACTGTACTGATGAATGACTTTTGCGTCATATCAATACCGTCTAAAATAGGTTTTAATGCTTCGTTTTCACGATCAGCAAAACGAATTGCATTTTCTAAATTATCAATTACCGGCAATAAGTCTCCAGCAAAACGTTCAAGTGCAAATTTACGCGCTTTATCAATTTCAGCAGCAGCACGACGTTTCGCGTTTTCGCCATCAGCAACAGCACGTAAAGCGCCATCTTTTTGATCTGATAATGCTTGCTTCGCAGCAGCTAATTCATTTTCTAATTCAAAAATACGCGTTTGCTCAGGACTCAGTGTTTCCACACTTGCCGAATCGATATCAATCGTTACCGATTCTTGAGTTTGCGTTTGGTTGTCATCAATTGGTGTTGCCTCAGGATTATTCTGGGCATCAGTCTTGTCTTGTTGTTCGCTCATACGTCCTCCGCGTGTGTCACTGTAAATATTCAATAGGACTAATAATGGGGATAGATAATGGAGGTTCAAGGGGAAATATTCGTTTTTTATCACATTTTTTACGAACTATGCTAATGTGACAAAACCGTTGTTGTAGATGTTTAAATTATATTATCAAGGATGTGTTAGCTATGTTCACCGGCAGTATGCTCGCTATCATTGTTGTTGTCTTTTTAATTGCATTACTATTAGTGGCAATCGCTGGAGAAAAATTTCCCCTCACGGATACCAAACAACAGATTGCCTATAGTTTAGCACTCGGTATTCATTGCACCACATGGGCGATGTTTGGCACCATATCACAAACGTCCCATTATGGCTGGAGTCTCATCCCCACTTATTTAGGCATGATACTGGCGATGGTGTTAGGGTTTAACGGCCTAAAGAAAGTTGCTCAATTTTCCATTCAGCACAATATCGCTTCTTTAGCTGACTTTATGAGTATTAGATTCAACCAATCGTTCGGTCTACCAGCACTTATCACATTAGTTTGTGTGGTGGGTGTCACACCCTACATTGCGTTGCAATTAGACTCGATCAGCTCAACGGCACAAATCCTGTTACCCTCATCGACGTTAGTGACAGATAATGTCAATTGGTTTGTGGCATTATCAATGGCTGCATTTGCATTATTTTTTGGTACCCGCAGTAAATCTCTATCGCCAAAACATCCGGGGTTGTTATTACTCGTCGCATTTACCTCTATCGTTAAATTACTCGCAATGGGGGCGATGACTTTGTGGGTCTGTTATGGATTGTTTGATGGGGTATATGATTTATTTCGTCAAGCCGTGGCGCATCCTATTGCTAACCAATCATTATCACATGATTTTGCATGGTCCAACTACAGTGTGTATGTCTTTCTTGGTGTGGTATCGATGTTTTGTTTACCACGACAATTTCATATGACATTTGTCGAGTTACCACAATTACAAGCGTTACACACCGCCCGCTGGGTTTTACCACTATATTTGTTGTGCATGAGTATCGGTGTGTTACCTATAGCCCTAGCTGGTAACATTATTTTAGCCCCACAAGGTGTCTCGACGGATAGTTTTACTATAGCCCTACCGTTATATGCCAACCAGAGTATGCTGACAATATTAGCCTTTATTGGCGGGTTAGCGGCGGCGATGGCGATGATTATTGTCTCAACGCTTGCATTGGGCATCATGATCGGGAATAACATTGCGACACCACTCTATTTTTTAATCCGACAAAAAAAAGCCACTCATCAACAGATCGTACAATTACATGGTTCGACTATTTTATGGCTACGTCGAGCTACTGTAGTTGCGGTATTAATAGGGGCATATTTTTATCATATTCATATTTCCCAAACGATGCCTTTAGTCAATTCAGGATTTATCGCAATAGCCCTTATTGCACAGTTATTCCCAAGCTTCGTATTGAATACTGCATTACCACGCCCTCCTGTCCTATCTCCAATTTTAGCTATTGTCAGTGGTGCTTTAGCTTGGTTTGGATTGATTTTATTGCCTAGTATTGGCGTCAATCCGTTTTCTTTACCACTGGCTAATGATGAGCAACAAGCGTTTGCTTTGCTCTATTCAATATTGATTAATATTAGTCTATATATGCTGGTTTATACATTGACACAATTTTCCCCTTTATTTACCCGTCTAGGTCAGCAAAAAACAACAGATGATGCCTCACAGCAGTCAACCAATGTGACTAATTATTTTATTCGTCAATCCGAATTAGTGAGTTTATGCCAACGCTTACTACCCGGTCGAAATATCCAATCTATTTTTGATAATATTGATGAACAACACTATGTCTCTCATGAACAAATCGACCATGCACTTGTATTAGTGGCTAACCAAGTAGGGTTCCCGACCGCTAAGTTATTATTTAATGCCATTGCAGATACGCCTGAAAACCGTAATGAAATGGGGGATTGGATTACCCAAACGCAAGTTTTAACTCAAGCTCGAGATAGCGCAGAACGTGCGAATGAACTCAAAACCAAATTTTTGGCTGCGGCTGGCCATGATTTAATGCAACCATTTAATGCTGCACAATTGTTTGCTGCAGTAATAGCTGAAAAAAATCAAGATCTGCGCTTAACCGATGCGACCACCGGCTTAGTTAAATCATTGGATAATGCAGAAAACTTGCTGACTATGCTCATCGATATGACCAAGTTAGAATCTGGCGTCATTACGCCCAATCATCAAAGTTTTGGCATTGATGATATTATCAGTCCGTTAGTTGCTGAATTTTCGATTATCGCCCAACAAGCCAATATCCAGTTACATTATGTAGTAAGTAAACAAGTCATCATTTCGGATAAACTATTACTCAAACGGATCATTCAAAACTTACTATCCAATGCTATTCGCTATACGAGCATTCATCATCACTCCTTGCCCAATAGTAAAAACAAAGTACTCATCGGCGTGCGCATCAAAGCCTCACAAATCCAAGTATGGGTGTGTGATACCGGTCCAGGGATCCCTAAAGATAAACAAACATTAATTTTTAATGAGTTTGCACAACTATCACCTAAAACTAACCAGCTTGGCTTAGGCCTAGGATTAACCATTGTAGAGAAAATGGCTCTACTTCTCGACCACCCACTAGCACTTTATTCTGAAGTAGGTCGTGGAACACGCTTCAGTGTCACGCTGCCCAGAGTTAATCAAGACTCTTTTTATCAACAGCAACGAAAGCAAAACCATGCCCAACCGATTGCTAACGCACAAGCAATCAGCCAAACACAGTTACGTGTGTTGTTAATTGAAAATGATGAACAAATTGCAAATGCGATGTTAAGCACGTTTGCTGCATGGGGTTATAGCGCTAAATGGGTCAGTAATAGCGAGCAAGCACAAGCCATCGTGGTTTTAGAGGGCTTTGCACCCAATCTCATAATCTGTGATTATCATTTGGATTTTGGTATTACTGGGATAGCTGTTTATCTAGCAATACAGGCACATTTATCGAGTAGACATATTGCCGTATTAACAACAGCAGATAGAAGTGTCGATATTCGTGATACCGCTAGCGAGCTGGGAATGTATTACTTACCCAAACCCATAAAACCTGTCGCATTGAAACATATTTTAAAACGCCGAGGGCTTATTTAATCGCTAGCTTGAGGATTCGCCACTGTCCATAAACTGTTTGTACATGACACCCGCTTTAGTGCGATTAATGAGGTTTAATTTTTTAAGTACTGCTGAAGCATGTTGCTTTACTGTCGATTCGGATATCTGCATTTCATAAGCGATTTGTTTATTGAGCAACCCGTCTGCCATATATTTTAATACGATCAACTGATGTGGCGTCAATAATGCTAAGCGCGCTAAAAATACTTGTGTCTCAGAATCCTCTCCACTAGATAAACAATCAACGCCCTCCGGCAACCAAATTTCACCTTCGAGAATTTGTTCTACCGCTGCGGTGATTAATGTCAATGGTGTGGACTTAGGAATAAAACCACCGGCACCTAGTTGAATTGCTTTTGACATCAATGACGCTGATTCATGTGCAGAGACAATCACAAATATCGTATTAGGGAAGGCATGATGGCATTCGACTAAACCCGATAGTCCATCATTACCTGGCATCGTTAAATCCAAAAAGACAATATCTGTCTCAGGCGCACCACGTAAAAAAGTGAAGGTAGACGACAAACATTCCGTTTGGTTAATATTCGTGCCAAACATTGGGGCTAGCGCTTGAATCAATGCAGCCCTAAATAATGGGTGGTCATCAGCGACTAATGCATGATGCATGAGTAAACCTCCTGAAATGCGCTTTAATGACAAAGCGCATTTTGTACTCGGTAATAAGTAGAGACACTAAGTCTTAAAAACGATAACCGATTTTAATATGTGCGGTTGCCGGATCACCATAATAACCAATTAACGTATTATCGCCACCTAAACCTGGTGTATATAGACTAACATTCGTCGGATCGCTTAGATCAGGAGTCACAAATTGATACCCACCTACTAAGTATTCTTCGTTGAAGACATTTTTTAAATGCAGTCCAGCATACCAATTACCATCCGGATGTTCCCAATTGATACTGACATTCATCAAACCGTAGCCATCTTGATTAAGTAAATTATCTTGCTCAAACAATGAATAACCACTGCGATGATAGTAATTAGCATTTAATACCATCGGCCCAAATTGTGTCTCTGCGACATACGTCACCGCTAGGTTAACCGTTCTCTCTGGCGTATTAGAAATATCAAATCGGTCTGAAATATCAATCACAGCATTATCAGGGGTGGTTTCAATTACTTCGTCGAAATCACTTGAAATCATCCCTAAAGCAACATCAAAAGTCAGATTATCAGAGGCTTGATAAGTAACTTCAGCTTCAAGGCCATTGGCTGAAGACGTCCCGACATTGCCCAAGATTTGCTGTAGATCCGTTGAGTTTTCGCCCGGTAGTACAGATATGTATTGGCGGTCTTTGTGATCAAGATTAAATAACGTGACGTTGGCACGTAGATTATCGTTCCACTCACTTTTCATGCCTATTTCAATCGAGTCTACTACCTCAGGATTAACTGAAGGCTCATTAATCGTGGCTCGTGGATTAAAAGTACCTGATTTAAACCCTTGTGCATAAGACGCATAAAACATCAGATCGCGATCCGCTTGATATTCCACGCTCACTTTTGGTGTAAAGCGAGTCCAGCTCTCTGATTTTGCTGCATCTAAGACGCCATCACCATCGGTGTCAGTGCCTAGAACTTGTGGTACTAGTGCTCCCTCAGGTCTCACATATCCATCAATCCAACCACTATATGGATAGACATTGGCAAACACTAATCCGTTATTCACTATGGCCGTTTTCTTTTCGTCCGTATACCTTGCACCAATTGACATAGACCATTGTTCGTCTAAATCAAAATTCGCTTGGGTGTACAATGCCCAACTTTCTGAGTTATTACAGCCGGTGACTTCTCGAGTTAATCCGGGTACACCAAATGCAGTGCGTCCCAACACCCCTAAAATTGCATCAAAGTTACCACAGCTTTCACCATCATATAGGTACAAGCCTGATACTAAGGAATACTCACCATTATCATAATTCGCTTGTATTTCATGTGTGGTGTTGTCGTCTTTGTACTCGGCCGGTACATCAAAGATATCTAACGGCGTATTATCAAAATCAATATTGGTGGGTGAATAACCATCACGCGACGAACCAATATATTTGAGTTCTAAATTGTCGTTAACATCATACCGTACGAGTAAACTCACTCCTTCCAACTCGACTTTATTAAAAGTGGGCATACTCGTATAGGAGTCATAGACACTCCCTGGTACTGGTGCCTCAGTTAATAATGATGGCAGTAAACGATAGCCTCCTTTAGCATTGGAATTATCGGTAGTTTTATCCCAGCTTAAACGGAAAAATAAATCTTCCGATGCATTAAACTCTAAATCTAACCGAGCAGCGGTAAGGTCTTTGTTATAGTTTTCTAAATCTTGATTAGGTAATGCCGACTCTAAGTATTCGCCAAACCCATCACGCGTTAATTTTGCAAATCCAAACCCTAAATATAATTTATCTTCTAATAATGGCGTTTGCCCGGTGAGTTTAAGATCTTGTTGCTTGTATGACCCTATTGTACCTTCAATGTTAACCGTCGTGTCGCCACTCATTTCTTTAGTAATGTATTTGAGTGCACCGCCAATGGTATTTTTGCCATATAACGTGCCTTGTGGTCCACGTAAGACTTCGATACGTGACACATCCAATAAATCAAGCACCGCGCCTTGAGGTCGTGCAATATAGACATCGTTCACATAAATCCCCACACCAGGCTCATACCCCCAGAGTGGATCTTGTTGCCCTACTCCGCGAATAAATGCGGTTAAGGTTGAATTGGTTCCACGTGATGTTTGTAGTGTGGTATTTGGAGAAAACTGTTGGATCTCAGTAATAACTTCAATCCCCCTATCACTTAACTCTTGTGCGCCAATCGACGTAATGGCTACCGGCACCTCTTGAAGTGACTCTACGGTCTTACGTGCTGTCACCTCTATTCGTTCTAAGCCTTGATCATTCGGTCTCTCTTGCGCAGCAACAGTGCACGAAACAAAACTGGTCATCAATGCACTCGAAACCGCTAACGCGCAGAGGCTATTTTTATAAAATGTGTGTGATACAGTGTTATTCATTTTGATGTCTCCGTTAAAAAAATGTATATACTTTGTAAACATCTCGCAGTCGAACAAACTTTAAAGGATTCAATGAATTATATCTGTAGTACCATCGTACTATTTGAAAAATAAGGTTTTACAGCCATACTTTAGCGACACCTAAAACATCTGCAGTCACAGTATGTTAACAACTTAGTGACATTCATCTATAAGAAAATGCGCTGATTAAGTTTGCTCTTATTAAAATTACTCTTACTAAGATATTAGGTAAAACAGGAAAACGTCTATGTTAAGTCTTTTGGGACTCATTGCAGGGCTTGCGCTGCTGATATATTTAACACTAAAGGGAATGAACCTGTTCATTGCAGCCCCCTTATGTGCATTGTTTGTTGCATTAACCAATGGTTTACCCATATTTCTGGGAGAAGGTAATTTTGTTACTACCTACATGTCTGGGTTTACTGGGTTTATTGCTGCATGGTTTTTTATGTTTTTGCTGGGAGCGTTATTTGGCAAGTTCATGGAAGACACAGGTGCCGCCGATTCATTGTCACGTTGGATCATCACCAAGCTGGGCTTCAAACAAGCAGTATTTGCGGTGGTTGCTGCATGTGCTATTTTGACCTACGGTGGTGTGAGTGTTTTTGTTGTTGCGTTTTCAGTGTATCCAATGGCGTTAAGCTTATTTAAAGATGCCAATTTACCGCGTCGTTTTATTCCTGCGACCATGGCATTTGGCTCAGTCACGTTTACGATGACATCGGCAGGCTCACCTGAGATCCAGAACTGGATCCCGATTAAGTATTTAGGCACATCGCCGTTTGCAGCATGGGAAGTGAGCTTAGTTGTCGCTATCTTTATGGCGTTATTTGGTTATTGGTGGCTTAAACGAATGATCGGTAAAGCCGTCACACAGGGCGAAACGTTTGTCACACGCGATGATGATCCACTCGTCACCGAGCGCAAACTGCCTAATCCCTTTACCGGCTTTATTCCATTGACTGTGGTCTTGGTCTTATCCTTTCTATTACACGAACAGCTAGCACAACTAGCATTAATTATCGCATTAGGTGGCGGCGTACTGACCTTAATGGTGATGAATTTCAAGTATTTTACCAATTTAGGTAGAGCGGTTAATCTTGGCACTACTGGCGCCCTATTAGCCATCGGCAATACTGCTGCGGTGGTTGGCTTTGGCTCAATTGCAAAAACCACCGATGCCTTTGCCCAAACTGTCGAAGTCATGACCCATCTTCCCGGCCATGAACTCATTGGCGCTGCGATTGCGGTGAGTGTGATTGCTGGTTTAACCGGTTCGGCGTCAGGTGGACAAGCCATAGCCCTGCCCTTAGTTGCTCCGCATTATCTCGACCAAGGTGTTGATCCAGAAGAGTTACACCGTATTGTATCCATTTCATCTGGTGCACTGGACTCGCTACCGCATAATGGCTATGTCGTCACCACTATTCGCGCTATTTGTGGTGAAACCCACCAAGCAGCATACGGTCCAATGGCAGCATTAACGGTAGTGGTACCTTTAATTGGGCTGTGTATCGCCATCGCGTTATTCGTATTATTTTAAGGACTAATTTGAGGACTGACATGAGTGATAAATTGAGACTGACGAAAACCTATCTTGCGCGTAATTGTGTCACTATGGTGTTTATTTTTGCCCTATCTGTAAGTACGTTAACCATAAGCTCGTTAATTATCGGCACGCTGACTATCGGCGCTGCTCACGCGCAAAATAATAATGACGAGCAAGTGCTACTGACCACCAAACAACGGCATGTTATTGATAGTTTTACCACGTTTAACGGACATACACTCAAACAAGTAAATATTGGTTGGGAAAGTTATGGCAACCTCAATCAAGACAAATCCAATGTCATTTTGATTACTCATTACTTTACGGGTAACTCGCATGCCGCCGGCAAGTATCATCCAGACGATAAAGCGTCGGGCTATTGGGATAGTATAATAGGTCCTGGTAAAGCCATTGATACGAATACCTATTTTGTGATCAGTGTGGATACCTTAGCCAATATCAGCGCACATGATCCCAACGTAATTACCACAGGTCCAGCCTCAATTAACCCCGATACAGGCAAGCCCTATGGCTTAAGCTTTCCCGTTGTGACCATACGCGATTTTGTCAATGTCCAAAAATCCGTATTGGAGGAATTAGGGATCACTAAGCTCCACGCAGTAGTTGGGGCATCGATGGGGTCAATGCAAGCCATCGAATGGGCGAGTGCCTACCCTGAATGGGTTGATAATGTGATTTCGGTGATTGGCTCGGTACATTCTGACGCATGGACAACGACAGCATTAGAGCAATGGGCTATCCCTATAAAGCTCGACCCATTATGGCAGCAAGGCCAATACGCGCAAGATGCCCCGCCGATTGAGGGGTTAACCGCTGCATTAATGTTTATAACTCAAATCGCCTTGCACCCTGATTATTTTAATCAAGTGGGACAAACTTTAGATCATCAAGCATTACAGCATGCGCCTCTGCATGACATTTTAGCGGACCACAACATCACACAATGGCTTTATACCAGAGCTAAAAGCCGAGCCAGTCTAATGGATGCTAACCATTTGTTGTATTTGGTGCGGGCATGCCAGTTATTTTTAACTGGCCAAGGGGCATCACTCGAAGCGGGATTAGCCAAGATCAATGCTAACGTGCTCCTTATTCCAGCAGATAATGATCTATTATTAATGCCTTATCATGCTCGCAACGCCTACACGCAATTACGCACGAATGCGGCGACTAAAGCTGCAAGTAAAGCCTCTGCACCGAAAATAGCTTATGCATCGCTGCAAGGACCATACGGTCATTTAAATGGCGTATTAGGGATTTCCCAACATAGCACTATTATTGCTGATTTTTTACAACAATAAGGCTCGGTTTATGACGATCAAAATAAGTATTACCACTACGCTAATCGCAATCGGTATGTTTACCACATTTACCGTTTTTCTTGCTAATGCAGACGATGGCCTTAATTATGATCCTAACAATGTGACCGTATCAGGGTTATCTTCAGGGGGCTATATGGCAACACAAATGCATATCGCGCATTCTGATAGTATTCACGGGGCGGCTATTTTAGCGGCGGGTCCGTATTATTGTGCGCAAGGGAGTATTGGAACAGCACTCGCGCGCTGTGTCACGAAAACCGACAGTCCGATTGATTTAACCATATTAAACGACCAACTCTACTATTACGCACAACAAGAGTGGATTGCCCCACTACAAAACTTGCAAGATGATAAGGTTTGGCTATTGCATGGCCTTAAAGATACAACCGTAAACCGTTTGGCTGCGGATGCATTGTATACCCAATATACCAACTTAATGCCTAGCGTAAATGTCTCCTATATGAAAGACCAAGCATTCGGTCATCAATTTCCTACCGATAAGAAAGGCAGCAAATGTGGAGTGTCGGAAAAACCGTTTATCGGCCAGTGTAATTATGATGCGGCCGGTCAGCTATTGACACATTTATTGGGTCCGTTACAACCCAAATCTACCCAGCTTAGCGGTAATATCGTTAAATTTGATCAACAAAAATACGCTGGAGAAACGGCCAACACAATAGCTGATGACGGCTACATCTATATTCCACAAAGTTGTGCTCAGGGTGACACTTGCCGGTTGCATGTGAGCTTTCACGGCTGCAATCAAAATGCCAGTGCCATAGGGATGGATTATATTGAAGATACGGGATTGAATGAGTGGGCTGATAGCAATAACCTTATTATCTTATATCCACAAACTGAAAGCTCAATGTTTGCGCCGCTAAACCCACAAGGCTGTTGGGATTGGTGGGGTTACACGGATCGCTATTATGCCACGACTAAAGGACCACAAATTAAGGCTATACACACGATGATTAATACTTTTATACAGAAGTTCCCAAAAAAATAAATATCATTCATGTAAGTGATTTGGCATCATCTTATTATTGAGTCACTAAAGAGAAACAATAAACATGCATATCTATGTGGATGCCGACGCCTGCCCTAACTTGATTAAAGAAATATTATTTAGGGCTGCACAGCGCACCAAGACACATTTAACGCTAGTGGCGAACCAATCCATCAAAAAACCGGCATCGGCGTTTATCCATATGCTGCAAGTACCACAAGGATTTGATGTTGCCGACGATGAAATCGTACTAAGAGTTACACCGGATGATTTGGTTATTACAGCAGATATTCCATTGGCAGCCGAAGTCATTGAAAAATCAGCTATCGCATTAAATCCTCGTGGCGAGTTATATACCACGCAGAACATTAGAAGCATTCTAAATATGCGAGATTTTATGGATACCATGCGCTCAAGTGGCGTGCAAACCGGTGGCCCACCTCCCATTACACAAACGCAAAGACAACAATTTGCTAATGCATTAGATCGGATCTTAGCAAAAGCGAATCAATAACTTTTAAGGAAAATAAACATGGCGAAGACAGTTTTTATTACCGGTGGCGCAAGCGGTATTGGTTTTGGAATAGCAGAGTTTTTAGGTCAACAAGGACATCGAATTCTCATCGTAGATATTAATGAGCAAGCGGCTATTGACGCATGCGAGACATTATCGGCTCAAAACATTAGTTGTCGTCCTGTGGTACTCGATGTAACCGATACAGTGTCAATTGCAAAATTAACTACAACCTTGCACGATGAAACCATTGATATTTTAATCAACAATGCTGGGATTCAGCATGTCGCTAAAATCGAAGACTTCCCACCTGAAAAATGGCAACTACTGATCAACATTATGCTCGTTGCTCCAGCAATGCTAACCCAAGCGTTCTTACCAGGGATGCGGGAGCGAAATTTTGGCCGTATTATTAACGTCGGGTCGATTCACTCGGTGGTTGCATCGCCTTATAAATCTGCCTATGTCGCTGCTAAACATGGCTTGTTAGGGTTTGCCAAAACGATTGCATTAGAAACGGGTGAGCATGACATCACCATCAATACGCTGTGCCCAGCCTATGTTAAAACCCCACTAGTCGAAGCTCAAATAGCCAAACAAGCAATTGAAAACGGGATCTCTGAAGAAGACGTCGTCAACAAAATCATGCTCGAACCCATGCCGAAAAAAGCGTTTATTGAAATCAGTGAACTGGCACAAACTGCGAATTTTTTGATTTCTTCTGGAGCTAAAAATATTACCGGTCAAACTCTCATTTTAGATGGCGGTTGGACTGCACGATAAACCCGCTAACTAATTGGTTAGTTGGCAAAAAATGCGGTTAATGTTACATTTCACTGCATACTGCTCAAAGGAAGTAACAGATGAAATACGCCACCGTTGGATTAATTGGAAAGCCGCAAGATGAAGGCACGCATGTTAGTTTGACGGCACTCACTCATTATTTGCACGAAAAAGGCTGCAAGGTACTGATTGAATCGCGCTTACATGCAGAAATGGATGACGAGCGACTGACTAGCGCTGAGCTTGTCACCATCGGGCAAGAAGCCGATCTAGCAATCGTGGTCGGTGGTGATGGCAACATGTTAGGTGCAGCCCGTGTATTAGCTCGCTTTCCAATCCATGTTGTTGGCGTTAACCGCGGTAATTTAGGTTTTTTGACCGATATTGATCCTGAAACAATTACCGAAGATCTTGACGCTATATTCGCAGGCAAAGGCATTATCGAGCAGCGTTTTTTATTAGAAGTAGATGTATTTCGCCATGAATCCTTAAAATCAACCAATGTCGCCGTCAACGAAGTGGTATTACACCACGGCAAAGTTGCGCACATGATGGAATTTGAAGTTGATGTGAATGGCCGTTTTATGTTTTCGCAACGCTCAGATGGCTTAATCATCGCTACACCAACAGGTTCTACAGCTTATTCATTATCCGGCGGTGGGCCAATATTAATGCCTTCATTAAACGCCCTAACCTTGGTGCCAATGTTTCCACATACCCTGACCTCTCGACCTATTGTTGTAGATGCAGACAGTAAAATCAACTTGCGGGTGTCTAAAGTCAATTCGGATAATCTACAGGTTTCTTGTGATAGCCACATTATGTTGAGTATATTGCCAGGAGATGAAGTGGTCATTCGCAAATCACCTAATCAACTCAACCTAGTACATCCGCCTAGTTACGACTACTTTAATGTCTTAAGCACCAAACTAAACTGGGGCAGTAAACTTTATTAAAAACTGATCTTGCATGAAACCAAATTACTGTATATATTTACACTTAATGTATATTTAACCAGTGGTTTTATAGTTATGATCTTGGCACTTTCTATTGAAAATTTTGCAGTCGTAAAATCAGTCCATGTTGATTTTCGTCATGGCCTCTCCGTCGTCACCGGTGAAACCGGTGCCGGTAAATCGATAGCAATAGACGGCTTAAGTTTATGTTTAGGTGCTCGAGCTGATGCTAATGCCGTACGAAAAAACTGTGATAAAGCCTCTGTCATCGCAGAATTTGATATTGCTGCATTGCCACATGTGCAGCAATGGTTAAGTGAGTTAGAATTACATCAAGAAGAATCCCCACATGAATGTGTCATCCGCCGAGTGATATCGGCAGAGGGACGTTCTAAAGCGTTTATTAATGGTAAAACTGTTACCCTTGCTCAGCTTAAAACCTTAGGTCATTGGTTGGTGAGTATCCATGGTCAACATGCCCATCATCAATTATTAAAACCGGAAGCACAATTATCGTTACTCGATCAATTTGCACATCATCCTGAGTTGATGCAATCGGTTAAAACCAGTTTTCACGCCTACAAAAAAACCAAACATCATTATGAATGCCTTTTAGCATCACAACAACAACGCCAAGACCGCTGTCAGTTATTAAGCTATCAAGTTGAAGAACTGGATGTGTTTGGCCTGCAAGAAGGTGAATTTGAACAATTAGAAATTGAATTCAAACGTCTATCTAACTCACAAACCTTATTAGAAGAAGCACAACTGAGCTTCTATCGCTTGTACGATAATGATGACAGTAATGCTCTTTCCTTAGTTCAAAAATGCGTCACTGAATTAGAGCATCTACAAACCCATGATGCGACTTTGCAACCCATTGTTGATATCTTAAAAGACAGTGCAATTAATATTGAAGAAGCCGCAAACGAATTACGTAACTACTGTGATGAATTAGATATTGATCCGATGCGAATGCAACAAGCAGAGCAACGCTATCAACAAGTCATGGAGTTCGCGCGCAAGCACAATGTCATGCCTGAAGAGCTTTTTGCTACACACCAAGCCTTAGCGGCTGAGTATGCCGACTTACAACAAGATTCCGGCTCCCTTGAAGCATTAGCTAACGAAGTCGATACATGCTATCAAGCATACATGCAGTTCACACAAGCGTTAAGTTCATCAAGAACTAAAGCCGGAAAACAGCTCGCAGACAAAATTGTAGCATCCGTTGCACAAATGAACATGCAATACACCCAATTAGAATTTTCGGTCAATTATAATGCCCAAGCTCCAATCAATGAACTTGGCTTAGATGCGATTCAAATTTTAGTGACCACTAACCCTGGCCAACCCATGGATGTCATTGAACAAGTGGTCTCTGGCGGTGAATTGTCACGAATAGGCTTGGCGATCCAAGTCATCACCTCGCATTTGAATCACGTTCCGACCTTGATTTTTGATGAAGTCGATACAGGTATCAGTGGCCCAACAGCTTCAATTGTCGGCAGTCTGTTACGCAAACTCGGGGAAACGACCCAGGTTATGTGTGTAACTCACTTACCGCAAGTCGCTGCACAAGGACATCAGCAATTGTTTGTTAATAAACTAACCGATGGTTCGACCACAGAGACGACCATGCGCGCACTCGATGGAGAGCAACGCGTACGAGAGCTTGCTAGGTTGTTAGCTGGTGATACTTTGACCGATACTGCCATTGCAAACGCTCAAGACTTATTAAAAAAAGTCAGTTAAGCCTATTTTGCGTAAATAAACGGTAATTGAACCAATAAACGGTTGAATGGTCATAAGCACTAATATAGCATTCAATTGTCAAAAAAATACTAACTAGGCTTTTAATGAAACTGACTCCCCTAATATTGTGTCTTGTCGCAACGATTACGTTATCTGGTTGTTCAAATTGGATTTTTAGAATTGATATACCGCAAGGTAACTATCTTGATGATCGTGATGTTAAAAAATTACGCATCGAAATGACCAAAGAACAGGTACAGTTTGTTTTAGGTCAGCCAGTGATCAAAGACAGCTTCGAACCTGACACTTGGTATTACGTGTATGAAATTAAACGTGGTATGGAAGGTCGTGGTAAAGACTTACGAAAAGAATTGATTATTACCTTTAGTGATAACAAACTCACTCAAGTAGACGGTGATTTTGAACTTGATCCAGAGTTTAATACTCCGTTAAGCTAGTTCAGTTAAGTAAATATTGGCTATAGCACTGCTTCGCTATAGCCAGATACACTTCTAATTATTTGTTTTGTTCACCTTGTTGCTGACGCGTAGGCTTTTTTCTGTTTGAATTAGTGCGCTTAGGCTTAGTACCTGTCTTGGCATTAGGCTTATCACTCGGTTGTGCATCACTTGTTCCTGCACGAGTTCTGCCAACATTAGGTTTACCTGGTCCTGATTTACCTCTATTCCCTTTACCCTTGCCACTATTTGTTCCAGGACGCCCACCGTTAGGATTGCGTTCATTTGGTTTACGAGCACGTTGACCGTCACTTCCCGTTGCTTCAGTACCATCAGGATTAGGTTTATTGGGTGTGCCGGCACGCTCTTTGTGCTTTTTAACTGAACGGCGCATACGCTGCAATGTCACATGGTCAAGTTTATTATCACCAATACCCACGACGGTTTCAGTTTCAACAGGCAGCTGAACTTGTTTGCGTAATGCGTTGACATCATTCAACTCTAATTCAATCCACGCACCTTGTGGTAAACGTTTTTGCAATGATAATGGACCGTATCTGAGGCGAATTAAGCGTGATACTTGCACCCCTTGAGATTCCCATAAACGGCGTACTTCACGGTTACGACCTTCGGATAAAGACACGTTAAACCACGAGTTAATGCTCTCTTCTTCATTGGGGCGCGCGATGATGTCGGTAAATTTGGCAATACCATCATCTAACTCAACACCCTTTTGTAACGTTACCAATGTCTTGGCATCCACTTCACCAAATACACGTACGGCATATTCACGTTCAACTTCATGACGCGGGTGCATCAAGCGATTAGCCAGTTCACCATCATTAGTAAACAATAATAATCCTGCGGTATTTAAATCCAAGCGACCGACGGCAATCCAGCGGCCTGAATTAATATTTGGCAGACGATCAAACACGGTTAAGCGTCCCATCGGATCTGTTCGAGAACATAACTCACCTTCTGGCTTGTTATACATTAATACACGACACACAGGCGCATTTTGATCACGTTTAAGTAGATTATTATCAACACGAATTTGATCTGTCGGTTCTACTCTATCGCCCAAGGTGGCAATTGCGCCGTTGACAGAAACTCTGCCTTGTTCAATCCATGTTTCCATCTCACGACGTGAACCAACACCGTTGTTGGCTAGGACTTTTTGTAATTTATCTGACATTAATGTATTTGCTCAGTTGAAGGTAAATCAGTTTCATCTGCGGCTTGAGTGTCCACCGTTGATGAAGGGTCGGATGATGATTCATCCAACATTATTGGCTCTTGTGCTTTATCCAATGCTGATAAAAAGTTATCGGCATCGGGTAATTGTGCAAGGGAAGCCAACCCAAAATAATCTAAAAATCCTTTTGTGGTTGCATATAATGCGGGTCTTCCTGGCACTTCTTTGTGCCCGACCACGTCAATCCAATCTCGTTCGGTCAACGTTTTAATGATATTTGAACCTACGGCGACACCACGAACTTGTTCAATTTCACCGCGGGTAATGGGTTGTCGGTAAGCGATTAACGCTAAGGTTTCTAAATACGCACGAGAATATCGAGGTGCACTTTCTTCCCATAATCTACCTAACCATTCGCTTAAGTTATCTTGGGTTTGAAAGCGATACCCACTACCTAATTCTAGCAAGTTAATCCCGCGAGGTTGGTAGTCTAACACTAATTCGTCAATCACATGCTTTATTGATAGTTTAGATAGGTTAAAATCCATCAGCACGGTTTGTTTCAGCCGGTTAATCGAAATCGGTTTATCGGAGGCAAAAATAGCGGCCTCGATGAGTTGTTTCAGCTGCTCATGTTTAATTTTCACCATGCTACTCCTGCTGGGCTAAGCGGACATGTACATCGCTGTATGCTTTAACCTGAACGCATTCTAACATACCTTCTTTAACTAACTCTAATACTGCTAAAAAACTCACGACACAGCCACTGCGCCCTTCTTCAGCTGAAAACAAAGCAGTTAGTGGCATAAAGTCACTATCTCGCAGCATATTTAATATCCGTGACATCCTCTCTCTGGTGGATAATTGCTCACGTTCGATGTGATGATGCGTTAAGACAGCACTGCGTGCTACCGCTTTTTGAAATGCCAACACCAATGCCTGCAGCGATACTTCTGGTAACAATGGCTGTGCGGCGATGTTTGGGGCTGCCACCGCTTTAGCATGAAACATATCTCGCTCTAAACGCGGTATCGCATCTAATTGCAACGCCGCATCTTTAATAATTTCATATTCTTTTAAACGACGAATGAGCTCAGCTCGAGGATCATCTTCTTCATCAACTATCTCTAGCTTGGGCAATAACAGTCGGGATTTAATTTCCGCTAACATCGCCGCCATTAACATGTAATCCGCGGCAAGTTCCAACTTCATATCGACCATGACTTCGACATATTCCATATATTGCTTAGTAATATCAAACACAGGCAAATCGACGATTTCTACTTTTTGTTTGCGGATCAAATACAGCAGTAAATCTAAAGGCCCTGAAAATGTCTCTAAGATGACTTCTAGCGCATCAGGTGGAATATACAAATCAATCGGTTTTTCGACTAACGCTTTACCATTGACAAAAGCTAACGGTAGCGGTTGTTGTACCATATCTGGCAGCGAGGGTGGCCCTGATGGTGAAGAGTCACTCATACTCAATCCAATCGCTTATACAAAATGGCTAATATCGCCAGAGCCTTGACGTAAAATTTGCATCTCATCTTCCGATAAATCAATCACAGTGGTCGGTTGTTCACTCAGATAACCACCATGAATAATCAGACCAACACGACGTTCTAACTTATCCCTAATGATTTCTGGATCTGATTCAGCCACGCCTTCACCTGGCATAATTAATGTCGTGGACATAAGTGGTTCACCAAGCTCCTCTAAAAGCGCCAGTGCTATCGCATTATTTGGAACACGGATCCCAATCGTTTTACGTTTTGGATTTTGTAAACGCTTAGGCACTTCTTTGGTGGCTTTAAACACAAACGTGTAAGGCCCAGGTGTGTTATTTTTTAATAATCGAAACGCGACATTATCAACGCGCGCATAATCTGAGAGTTCCGATACATCACGACACATCAGGGTAAAATTATGGGTTTTGTCTAGTTCTCGTATCTTACATAATTGTTCAAGCGCATTTTTGTTATCCATTTGGCAGCCAATTGAATAGCCTGAATCTGTTGGATAAACGATGACTTCACCTTGTTTGATCAGTTCAACGGCTTGTTTGATTAGTCTTGCCTGAGGGTTATCCGGGTGGATATAGAAAAACTGACTCATATCAATTCCTTATTTAATGGCGCTATCTGGCTCCAATTACTCCATATTGGAGTCAACTCTGCGCTAATATCTAAGCGCTTTCCTAATTCAGTCCAACGGCTAGGAAAATGAAAATCAGAACCTACTACTGCTTTAAGGTTGTATTCTACCGCAAGTTTAGCCAGAAGTGCTTTTTTTGTTGATTGCATATTAGGGTGTGTCACTTCCATGCCATCCCCGCCCCATCCACTAAAATCACTTAACAACTTACGCAGCCATTTAGCTTTCATGTCATAACTGGCCGGATGCGCAATAGCCGCTACACCGCCGGCTTCGTGGATCCATTCAATTGCCGTCTTAACGTCAATCCACTTTGCATTGACATAAGCACGCTTGTCCTTACCTATATAGCGGGTAAAGGCTCCTTGAAATGAGCTGACTTCTCCGCGATCCAGTAAGACTTGCGCTATGTGTGCACGGGTTATTTGCCCTTGTCCTACGCGCTTCATCGCTTCATCAAACACGCCCTCAATACCACACTTAGCAAGTTTATCACACATTTGCTGGGCGCGATCCACACGTGTCTGCTCTTGCTCAGCTAAGCGAGCTGCTAAACTAGGATGTTGCTCGTCAAAATTAAGCCCTAATATATGAATATCAAAACCATGCCAGCGAGTAGTTATCTCAATCCCTGAGATAATTTGCAGTGGCCTTTTTTGCGTGTGTTGGTATGTTCGCGCTTCGACCAAGGCTTGAGTCGTATCATGGTCGGTAATAGCTAAGACATCTACTTGCATTTGATGCGCGCGCATGACTAATTCTTCAGGCGACAAATGCCCATCGGAATAGTGTGTGTGAGTATGTAAATCAATTTTCATCGGACCCAGCTTGGCGACTTATTTGCATGCGTTGCGTAATTGTCACACCTCGCTTTTAAAATAAAGGTTGACATGCGCGCGCAATTGTTAAATTCTATATGCCATTATACACCAATACGTAAAAGATAAACGATTGGTATTTAAACAATATTTAAGACGAGAGCATTAATGATTTCATTCGCACAAACAACTACAATCAACATTTGGTGGTGGCAGTCCCGCTAGGGCTGTTTGTGCGCATGTGTGTCACAAAAAAAGCCCGGTAATACGGGCTTTTTTTATGGTTGAATTTTATGCATTATTACTATCGTTTTTTAAACAAACACAGCATTAACACAAGGTATAGCTCGCGATGACCGATAATTTACATCTCACTGGCAAAGTACACAGTATCACTAATGTGATTGACTATGTTGCCGATCCCCTCGCCAGTTACTTTGATGTTACCCATGACACTTCGCACACTTTATTGCTTGAATCCGCTGAAATTGACAGTAAAGATAATTTAAAAAGCATCATGTTATTAGATGCCTGTGTCCGGTTTGAATGCAATGGTTTAGTTGTCCGTGCCGATGCCTTAAACGCAAACGGTGAAAACGCACTCAGGGTATTAGTTTCGGCATTAGGCCTATTTGTTACCAAGCAGTCATCAAATAGCGCCGAATTTACGTTTAGCTTGCCAAATGACCAATGCGATGAGGATACGCGCTTAAAATCCACAGGGGTGTTTGACGTACTGCGACATTGTGTTAATGATATAGAGCATGACCGCAGTTTGCCCTTTGCTGTATTTTTAGGGGGATGTTTTGCGTATGACTTACTAGGTACCGTAGAAGCATTACCTGAGGTAAAAAACGGCGCTAACACCTGTCCAGACTTTGTTTTTTATCTTGCCCAAACACTTTGTGTTATTGACCACAAAGCGCAATCCACAGCGCTTATTAGTAATCTCTTTACTGGACCTGATTATACGACAACGCAAACACAACAAGCACAGCGTATTGAGCAATTAAGCGCGGCATTACACGTTGCACCGACACAACTTGCACAACAAACCTCATGCATTGATTTGTCCGTTAACGATGCTGATGTACAAGTGGATAAATCAGATGAGCAATTTTGCAATGATGTGACATTTTTGAAAGAACATATTCTAGCCGGTGACATTTTTCAAGTTGTGCCATCTCGTACATTTAGTTTACCTTGTCAGTCCCCTATTTTGGCATACCAACAATTAAAATTGTTGAACCCGTCGCCTTACATGTTTTTTATGCAAGATGCAGACTTTGCTTTATTTGGTGCATCCCCTGAATCGGCATTAAAATATACCACGACCTCCAACCAAGTCGAAATATACCCGATTGCCGGCACTCGTCCACGAGGCAAACGCCAAGATGGCAGTATTGATAATGATTTAGATAGCCGAATTGAATTAAATTTACGTGAAGATTTAAAGGAAAAATCAGAACACATTATGCTGGTAGATCTAGCTCGAAATGATGTTGCTCGAGTCTCTCAACCCGGCACACGTTATGTCAAAGAACTACTCAAAGTTGACCGTTACTCGCATGTGATGCATCTCGTGTCACGCGTTGTAGGTCAATTAAGAACCGACCTCGATGCACTCCATGCCTATCAAGCGTGTTTAAATATGGGTACGTTAGTCGGGGCACCGAAAGTCAGCGCTGCCACTCTGATCCGCCAAGTAGAGCAACAACGCAGAGGCAGTTACGGCGGTGCCGTCGGTTATCTGGATGGTCAAGGAAATATGGATTCTTGTATCGTGATCCGTTCGGCATTTGTGCAACATAATATTGCCCACGTTCAAGCCGGTGCCGGTGTGGTGTATGATTCAGTGGCGCAAAGTGAAGCTGATGAAACGCGTGCCAAAGCCCAAGCAGTCATAAAAGCTGTGATCCTCAGTCAACAACTTCAGGAGTCGAGCTGATGAAAAACTTATCCGTTGTGATGCTCGATAATGTCGATTCATTCACGTATAACTTAGTCGACGAATTACGCACGTTAGATATTGATATGCACATTTACCGTAATACCGTGCATGCAGATACCATAATGCAGGTATTAAACGATCTAAGTGCGACTCGTAACGTATTACTCTTATTATCACCTGGTCCTGGTGCACCACATGAAGCAGGCTGCATGTTGGAGCTGTTACAAAAAGTATCCGGACACTTTCCTGTTTTAGGGATTTGTTTGGGACACCAAGCGATTGTCGAGCATTTTGGTGGTACAATATCGCGCGCAGAAGCCGTCATGCATGGTAAATCATCTGACATAACCCACTGTGGTGATAAAATGTTTAGTGGTTTTGCACAGCCTTTACCGGTAGCAAGGTATCATTCTTTAATGGCCTCATCGGTACCAGCGTGTTTATCCGTGTTAGCTCAGGTCAATGACATCCCGATGGCGGTATATCATGAAGCACATAGTATGCTGGGTTTTCAATTTCACCCAGAGTCAATTTTGACCCATCAAGGGAGTCAATTATTGACACAAAGTATTGAATTTTTAGTTGCGCAAAGTTTGTTAACACAATAACTGCACTCTGGGCTGTACAATAAAAGGAACTCAATTGATGAATGCAATAAATGAAATATTAACAAGCTTATACAGCCAACAAGATTTAACTCAGGCGCAAGTTACGGCTATTTTTGGTGAAGTCATGCAAGGTAACCTTGATGACATTCATTTAACCGCATTGTTAATTGCATTAAAAATCAAAGGTGAGACACCCAGTGAAATCGCTGGTGCGGCCCAAGCGATGGTCAATCATGCTACGCCATTTATCCGCCCTGACTACGCATTCGCGGATATTGTAGGTACCGGTGGCGATGGTCATAACACCATTAATATATCTAGCGCTGCAAGTGTTGTCGCCGCAAGTTGTGGTTTACCTGTAGCAAAACACGGTAATCGTAGTGTGTCTAGCCAGTCTGGATCAGCGGATTTATTTAATGCCTTTGGCGTGAAATTAGATATGTCACCGGCAACAGCAAAAATGTGTTTAGACGATAGCAAACTGTGCTTTTTATTTGCTCCGGTTTATCATGCTGGCGTTAAACATGCGATGAATGTCCGCACGACACTCAAAACGCGCACCCTATTTAATGTCTTAGGTCCTTTGGCTAATCCAGCCAAACCGACCCACTCCGTCATGGGTGTATATACGCCAGAACTATTATTACCATATGCCCATACGTTACAGTTACTCGACCACCAACACGTATTAGTTGTGCATGGTTCAGGTCTCGATGAGTTTGCATTACACGGTCCAAGTCATGTGGTTCAAGTTAATGGCGAAGAGCTAACAGAATATGAAGTGACTCCAAGTGATTTTGGCTTATCTAGCTATCCGTTAGACGCCATTGTCGGTGGCTCGCCCCAAGAAAACAAAGAGGCTATTGCTAACGTTTTTGCCGGTAGCGGAGCCCCTGCTCATACAGCTGCGATTGCCATGAATGCAGGTGCACTATTACATATATCTGGACTAGCAGCATCATTTAAAGACGGTGCAGATATGGCGCAAGAAGCCATGAGTCAAGGTAAACCATTAGCAACAATTGAACGAGCTGCAAAGCTTAGTCAACAGTAAGATATAAAATAGTAATTAAGAAATAGGAACCAAGATGCAGAACGTCCTTGCTAAAATTGTTGATGATAAACGAATTGAAATCGCAAAACGCGAAGCAGATTTTCCGTTAACTGCGTTCAAAGAACAGTTAACCCCATCAACCAAAAGTTTTTATGATGCTTTAAACCAGCCGAATGCCGGTTATATTTTAGAATGTAAAAAAGCCTCACCTTCTAAAGGTTTAATTCGCCCCATTTTTGATTTAGATGAAATATTGGGGGCATATAAAGAGATCGCAGCGTGTTTATCCGTGCTGACGGATGAAAAATATTTTCAAGGTACCTACGAGTACTTGTCCTATGTGACGAGTCACGTCGATATTCCGGTTCTAAACAAAGACTTCTTTGTTAATGAGTACCAAGTATATTTAGCCCGTTATTATCAAGCCGACGCCGTGTTATTAATGTTATCGGTGTTGGATGACGCTACTTACACGCAATTAAGCCAATGCGCTGAGAGCTTGAGTTTGGACGTGTTAACCGAAGTCAGTAACGAAGAAGAAGCACACCGTGCCGTTGCCTTAGGCGCTAAAATTATTGGTATCAATAACCGTGATTTACGCGATTTATCGACTGATTTAGCGACCACCGAGCGCTTAGTGCCTTTACTCACTGAACTGGGTCATAACGGCTTAATGATATCTGAATCAGGTATTTATACCCGCGCTGATATCGCCCGACTAGCGCCGCTCGTCAATGGCTTTTTAGTTGGCAGTGCCTTGATGGGACAAAATGATTTAACTCGTGCTGTTCGTCAATTAGCTTACGGCACTGTCAAAATTTGCGGCATTACTCAAGCACAACAAGCATTGGCGATTAGTCAACAACCCGTGTCTTATATGGGACTTATTTTTGCAGCACAATCCAAGCGCAGTGTCACATTAGCACAAGCACAACACATCGTTGATGTTGCACAGTTTGATTATGTTGGTGTGTTTGTAAATGAAACCATTGAGACGATTGTTGCGTATGTAAAAGAGTTACAATTATGTGCAGTGCAATTACATGGCGATGAAGATCAAGATTTTATCACGCGTTTACGCGGTCAACTCCCAGAATATTGTCAAATTTGGCTAGCTTTAGGCGTCAGCGAGGCACTTCCTTCTTTGTTATATACAGATGTTGATATGATCTTATTGGATTGCCAAGTGACCAGCGCTGGTCACACTGAAAAAGGCGGCACTGGACAACAGTTTAATTGGTCTATATTGGCCGATATTGAAGATAAATCTCGCATTGGTTTGGCCGGCGGATTATCTCCAGAAAATATTACACAAGCGCTAGCTACAGGCGTTAGTCTGCTAGACGTTAATTCAGGTGTCGAAAGTGCACCGGGTGATAAATCACTTTCACACATCACTCAATTGTTTTCACAATTGCGCACCTATTAATCGAGTGAGAAATTATGAACCATTTAGAAAGTAAGTTTGGCGATTTTGGTGGTATGTATGTACCAGAGTTATTGATCCCAGCATTAGACCAACTAGAACAAGCATTTATCGATGCTCAAACCGATCCGGAATTTCAACAAGAATTCATGGGGTTACTCAAAGATTATGCGGGCCGTCCTACTGCGATGACGTTATCGCGTAATTTAGTGTCCAATCCGCTAGTTAAATTGTATCTTAAACGTGAAGATTTATTACACGGTGGCGCACACAAAACCAATCAGGTTTTAGGACAAGCGTTACTCACTAAACGTATGGGTAAAACCGAAGTCATTGCCGAAACTGGCGCTGGACAACATGGTGTTGCTACTGCGTTGGCATGTGCATTGCTCGGCTTAAAAGCCCGTATTTACATGGGTGCCAAAGACATCGAACGTCAATCACCCAATGTATTTCGTATGCGTTTAATGGGTGCCGAAGTGATTCCAGTTCATGCCGGTTCTGGTACGTTAAAAGATGCCGTTAATGAAGCCATGCGTGATTGGTCTGCTAATTATGACAAAGCACACTATTTATTAGGCACCGCAGCAGGGCCTCATCCGTTCCCAACCATCGTACGTGAATTTCACCGTATGATTGGTGAAGAAACGCGTGCGCAAATCATGGAAAAAGAAGGTCGTTTACCTGATGCAGTAGTGGCTTGTGTCGGTGGCGGTTCAAATGCCATCGGTATGTTTGCTGATTTTATTGATGAGCCTTCAGTTCGCTTAGTTGGCGTAGAGCCCGCAGGAAAAGGCCTACACACTCATGAGCATGGAGCCACTATTTGTACCGGCAGCAAAGGTATTTTACACGGTGCATTTAGTTATATTATGCAAGATAAAGATGGCCAGATCGAAGAGTCTTATTCTGTATCAGCTGGATTAGATTACCCAGCAGTCGGACCACAACATGCCTACCTATCCGATATTGGTCGTGCAGAATACGTTGCAGCGACGGATGATGAAGCATTGAATGCATTTAAATTACTTGCACGAAAAGAAGGTATTATTCCGGCTCTTGAATCATCTCACGCGATTGCACATGCATTGAATATGGCGGATGAAGCAACTGAAGAAACCATTATCGTGGTGAATTTATCAGGTCGTGGCGATAAAGATTTAGCGCACGTGACCAGCATTTTAGGAGATGATATTTAATGGCTCGTTATGAAACTATGTTTAGTCAACTAGACGCGAAAAACGAAGGGGCGTTTGTTCCGTTTGTGATGCTCGGTGATCCCGACCGTGCTACGTCAATTAAAATCGTGCAAACGTTAGTGGATAATGGTGCCGACGCACTAGAACTAGGCTTTCCGTATTCTGACCCCATTGCCGATGGCCCAACGATTCAAGCCGCAAGCATACGCGCTTTAGATAACGGCAATACGCCGGGTGAATGTTTAGAAATTATTGCGCAAATCCGTCATGATAACCCAGAAATCCCGATTGGATTATTACTATACTCTAACTTAGTGTTAGCGCGTGGCATTGAACATTTTTATGCCCAAGCCAAAGCCAGTGGTGTGGATTCAATTTTAATCGCCGACGTACCATTACGTGAAGCACAACGCTTCATTGATATGGCAAATGCCTATGAAATTGATCAAATATTAATTGCGCCACCTAATGCGACTGAAGAAACCCTCACCGCGATAGGCAAGTTATCTAGTGGCTATACGTATTTACTGGGTCGTGCAGGTGTGACGGGTGCTGAAACAGCGGCAGAAACACCAGCAAGTGAACTGATTGAAAAATTAGCTAAATATAAAGTTGCACCACCATTATTGGGTTTTGGTATTTCCACACCTGAACAAGTAGCACATGCGATTGCATCAGGTGCAGCTGGCGCTATTTCTGGTTCAGCAACAGTAAATATCATCGCTAAATATCTAGATGACACCCCAACAATGTTGCAATCATTAGGTGAATTCGTCCATAACATGAAAGCCGGTACTGCTAAATAATAGCAACCGGCATGTCCCAGATAAGGAAAATAAGCCATGTGGTATAGCATAGTTGCAGAAGATAAACCGGGGACCTTAGACGCACGTTTAGCGGCTCGCCCAGCACATATAGCGCGTTTAGAAGCCCTCAAAGCTGACGGGAAATTGTTTGCTGCGGGTCCGAACCCAGCGATTGATTCAGCAGATCCTGGTCCCGCTGGTTTTACAGGTTCATTAATCATTGCAGAATTTGATTCATTAGTTGCTGCGCAGGCTTGGGCAGATGTTGACCCCTACATTGAAGCGGGTGTGTATGCAAAAGTGACGGTTAAACCCTATAAAAAAGTATTGCCTTAACACTACTTAAGACAACACTTTTGGCCTCTCATATCAAGCGCTAGTTCACTACTGCATAGCGCTTGTTTCTCCTGTAGCTCGTTCGTGTCATTAAGTCTAATCTAAGCCTTAACTACACTTGGAACTGGTTCATCAACGTTTTCAAATGCGCTGAACGCTCGGTCAACATCTGTGCTGACTCAAGAATTTCATGTGATGATTGCGCCGTTTTTAACGATAGCTCTTGTATGTTATTTACTTTACGATTTATTTCAGAAGCAACCGTACTTTGCTGACTTGATGCTGTTGCAATTTGAATCGACATATTATCAATTTGCGACACACTACTGGTAATATTAGATAATGAGTTACCTGCTTCTTCTGCCGATTTCACAGCTTTCAACGCTTCTGTTTTACTCGTTTCCATTTTTTCAACCGCATTTTTGGTGGATTCTTGCAATCGGTTAATCATGGTTTGTATTTCTACCGTCGACTCTTGTGTCCGCCCAGCTAGCGCACGCACTTCATCCGCTACGACGGCAAACCCTCGACCTTGCTCACCCGCTCTCGCCGCTTCAATTGCAGCATTCAGTGCAAGCAAATTCGTTTGTTCTGCAATCCCTTCAATTGTATCAGTCACCTTACGCATCGCAGTGCTGTCTTCTTCTAATTGAGTAATCACTCCGGCTGCATTTTCTACATCCCCCGCTAACGTCTCAATAGATTTAATCGTGCCCAATACAATACCTTGCCCATCATTTGCTGTCTGGCTAGTCGCATTAGCAGCTGAGGCTGCTTCTTTGGAGTTGTTGGCCACTTCTTGTACTGACATTTCCATCTCATTCATCGAGGTCGCAATCATGGTTGTCGCTTCTTTTTGAGTGGAAATATCGTTGGTAGCACGATTTGCTTCTTCGGTCATGGCGACAATCTGTTGATCCATATCGGCAACATTAGTTTTAACATCAGCCACCGTGCGTTGCAGTTTAGAGACAAATTGATTAAATAACCCTGAGATTTCCCCAAATTCATTTTTTGCTTCATAACGCATGCGCTTGGTTAAATCTCCATTACCATTAGCAATATCTGTGAGCATTTCTTTAAGCTGTTCTATCGGCTCATAGATGGCACTGCTCATCCCGATGATAAATAATAATAATGCGACGATACTACTCACCGCAGCGATACTGACAAACGTAATCGTTTGGTTCACACCTGAAACATTAATCTTGGCAACATCAATACTATGACTGGCTAAATCAGTTACTTGCTGTGCACTCAGTAACGTATCACTCAAACGTTCTGATATTTGCGTCACGGAAGCTTGAACATCTTTACCTATTGTTGCAGTTTGTTCTAGTTCTTGCGTCAAAGTGCGCAATCTCGGTAACATTTCACGGCGCAGTACTTCGTAAACATCTTCAATGTCGATCAATAATAATTCAGCATCTATCTCCCCATCACTTTCATCAATAACGTCAGAAAATGTAGTTACGGCATTAGATAAACCCTTTTGGATTTGTTTCAAATCGGCTGCGCTGATAGTTAAATTATCCGTGACTTTGTCACGCATGTCCCCTGAAACATGTTCTGCTAATTTAGCTGATTGAGAAGTCCGTGCTGTGACTGTCAACATTGATTGATTTATCTGGTCGGAACTTTCAACGCTTTCGGTAATGTCATCACTTAACAATGATAATTGCCACACGGAAAATACGCTTATGCCGCTCAATGCAATAAATGTAATAAATAACAATAGTCTAAGTAAAAATTTAATCGAGTAATTACTCAACATCTGATTAATGAATGAAGATTGCACAGGTTGCATATTGATACATCTTAAAAATAGCTAGATGGTTATACACTCGTTTTTTCAAATAGCGATACGGCTTTGTTCATCTCTTTAAGCAGAGGTAAATTCGCTTTATATAACACATCTAAATCTGAATCAGTGACCATTCCGGTAGAAATGGCTTCTAGAGTAGGCTTCAGCTTTACCCAGAGCTGTTCGACCACGGCCAATTGAGCTAAGATTTGCGGTTGTGAATTAGTCGGTAACTCAAGATCAGCATTACCTGATTTTAATCCTTTTAAGGTACGGTCAAATAGACTAATCGTTGAACGCAATTTGGCTTGATTTTCAGAAGACTCATGCCCTAATGCTATCAATATGGATTCTTTAGACATTTTTTGGGTCAACATACGTTGCTTGCCCGCAAGATTGATAACAATACCACTCACTTTACCTGTCGCTTTGCGGGCTTCTTTTTCATAAAGTCTAACAACAGTATTACTGTTTTTTAATAACGGGAGATTTAAGGTCGCTATTTCAGCAATATCTACCTCTCCGGCTGCTGCAGCAATCGTAAGCGGTTTAAATTCACTCCATAACTGAGTGACTCGCCCCAATAATTTAATAATGGCTTTACTATCTGCTGCGGGTAGTTTTAAGCTCGCGTCACCATTGACTAAACCATTCAACGTTTTATCAAATAATGCGACTGTTTGAGCTAAGGCTGTCTGATTTTGTGTGGTGTTAATGCCTTTGGCAATAAACAACATTTCTTTGGACATTTTTTGGGTCAACATACGCTGTTTACCCGATTGATTGAGAATGTTAGCGTAGTCTTCAGGGGTTTTTGCAAAGGCTTGAGTAGCGAGCATCATTAAACATAATGACAAGCAAAGAGTATGAGAAATCAATAGCGATTTTTTCGATGGTGCGATAAGAAAGGGGCTCATAAAAATACCTAGTTATTTTTAAGTTAAAAGTGATCATGAAAGATAAATCCCTTTTTCCTTTCGTATGCAAAAAATCTTGCTATGATATTTATCGTCAAAGTAACGATTTACTGAATGATTATTTACCGTTTTTTCCTTACTATTGACCTTCTATTGAATTTTGTTGAACCATGGCACCACAGGAACTGAGTATTAATGGACATTTTTATTGAACAAGGCGTGTATTTAAGTGATAGCAGTATTGAAATGCAAGCCATGCGTGCACAAGGTGCAGGCGGGCAAAATGTGAACAAAGTTTCCTCTGCCATTCATTTAAAGTTTAATATTCATGCTTCAAATTTGCCGTTTAGGTATAAGCAGGGATTATTAAAGAGACAAGATTCGCGCATAACAGACGAAGGCATTCTAGTACTAAAAGCCCAGAATCATCGCACCCAAGAAGCCAATAAACGCGATGCGATTGAACGTTTGGTACACTTAATCCGCAACGCCGGTGTCGTGCAGTTACCGCGTAAAGCGACCCGACCGAGTCGTTCTTCCGTACGTAAACGCCTTAATACTAAAACCAAGCACGGCTTACAAAAGCAATTACGTGGCAGAATTGATATGGACTAGGCGTGCTGCCTAGCCCACTGTTGGCTGGTATTGTGCGTAAACATATCTGTTACGACCTTAGAGCTTAGTCGCCACTTCAGGTAACACAACCACCTCAATTTTATTTTTTTCGGTTAAATACTCACGCGCTAAACGGGTCAACACTTCTGGCGTGATCTGCGCATATATACCTGGTTGAGCTTCAAAACGTGCAAAACTATCCGAACGAGTATGCATAACTTTAAGACGAGATAACCAAAACGAATTTTGCTCTTTCGCTGTTTTCCAATTGGCGAGCATCGGCTCGATGGCCCGTTTCACTTCGTCATCAGTAATATTACCTGGCGTTTTTAGCCCTGCAATTAATGCATCATAAGTGGATTGCACAAGTGTAATTTGGTCTGGTGTTGTCAACGTATCGAGTAACAACATACCATCGCCTTTAATCGAATTAGAACCAAACGCGCGTGCTGAAGGCGAATAAGCAGCTCCTAATTGTTCGCGGATCACATCTTGTACTTTTAGTTGCACCACTGCACCTAAAATTTTCAATTGTAAGGCTTTAGTCAAATCTTGATTATCCGTTGTCTTAAAATATCGTGTCACTGAAGCATTCTCAGGGTTACCGGCATGATATAGGGTAAATTCAGAACCCGTTTGTAACGCAATATCCGTTAACCAATGATGTTGTGGCTCCGCCACTTGAATGGGAAGACTACCTAGCGTAGCGGCAACCTCTGCCACAATTTCAGTAACGTCCACATCGCCAACAACTGTTACCATTAACGGCCCTTGTTGTAACGCTTGGTCTAAAATCGGTTTAAGCTCGGTAAAATCACGTTGTAAAATTGCCTCAGTCGGTGCTGACCCAATCCGATAATCATTGCCATAAATAGCATTGACCACTTCGTAGCTTTTTACCGCTGCGATGGTATTTTTGCGTTGCTTTGCCCCCTGCTCTACATTTTTTCTAAATAATGGCAGTACGGAGTCACTATAACCAGGGTCGGTCATATACGCGGTAATCAATTGCAGCTGTGTCTTGAGTGTGTCATTTGAGGTGCTAAACGTCCCGCCGTAACTGTTAAAATCAGCGTTGAAATTCAACGATACATTTTTATCCGACAGTAATTCACGCAGTTCATTGACTGAGTGTTTACCCAAACCGCCTACGATATAGAAATTATACAAATCCTGCATGCCGGCTTGCTCTGGAGTCAGCGTTTTGATGCCATCGCCATAAGACACATCTATGAGGACCTTTTCTTGTGCTAGATCCGTACTTTTTACGTTTAAGCGCACGCCATTAGTAAATGTGTAAGAATAATAATCGTAAGCTTCATTATAGCTTTCCGCTTTGACAGTACCTGGCTGACCAAATTCAGTGTAGGCAAACTTCGCCACTTCTTTTTCGACATTGGCTTGAATTGGTAACGTCATCGCTTGCTGATAGACCGCAATGATCTGCTCAGTACTAGGAAGCGCTTGAGCCTGTTGTGAAAACTGCATAAAAATGGTCGGTTCAACACGCATAAATTGCCTGCGTAACACCGTATTTATTTCCTCAGCACTGAACGTTGCCATCAGTTCTTGAAAAATATCTAGGGATTGTGAAGACTCGTTTAACACTCCATCAAGTGGAATATTCGACAACACCGCATTGGCCAGCGAGCCACTAGGAATAGTTGCTTCAGATTGTGCAGCAGTTACTAATGCGTTTCGCGTTGCTTTGACTTCACGAATCAACTCTTGTTCTGAAATCCCAAACTCCATGATTTTACGGATCTCAACCACCAAAGTGGTTAACGATTCGGCCCATTTCTCCGGTTGGGTTTGTGCAATGACTTGGGTTAGATCAAGTTGATTAAAGGTAAAACTATGGGAGCTTCCCACACCTTCAAACGGCGCATTTCCGGCTAGCACCAAGCTGTTTAAACGATAACTGAGTATGCCATTAGCTATTTGTTCAACAAAATCTTTACGGCGATTGAGGATCGTATCAGGAGCTAATTGTTCAGGTGTGACATAAAAAAGATTCACTTGCGTGGGTAAATTAGGGCCACTAAAACTAGCTACCTCAAGACTATCATTGACATTGAGCATTCCAGCATCAAATTTAGTCGGCGCTTGTGCGTTTTGCCAATCAGCAAATACTTTTTCAATTTTGGCTTGCATGTCATCAGCATCAATATCACCAGCAATAATTAACTGCGTGTTAGCAGGAAAATAATGCGTCGCATAAAAGTCTCGAACGGCGGGTGCAGAAAACCGGGCAATGGTTTCCAATGAACCAATCGGAAAACGATTGATATATTCAAGACCATCCGTCCATTCTTGCAACGACGCTTTATAAGCATCCATATAGATGTTGTTGCGGGACTCATATTCAGATTTAACAACAGGGATCTCAGCGCTGACCGCATCATCCGTAATCGTTAAATTACTGGCTGTTTCGCGCATTAAAAATAACGCCGTATCAATGGTCTCGACATTATTATTGGGTAAATCGAGTTTATAAATGGTTTCTTCAAATCCAGTACTCGCATTGGTGTCAGCGCCAAACTTCAGACCATAGCGTTCTAAAATCGCAATCATTTCACCTTCAGGCACATTGGTAGAACCATTAAATGCCATGTGCTCTAAAAAATGGGCAATCCCAGCGTCATTAGGTGTTTCGTACATACTACCAACGCCAACACGCATGCGTACTACGACTTCATTTTTAGGTGTTTGATTAGGAATAATGAAATAGCGTAAGCCATTGCCTAAGACGCCTTCTTGGATCCGAGGTGACGTCGTTAATGCTGTTTGTGGGGTAAACGTACCCGCTTGCCATTGCGCTAATGGGGAAAGCCCTACAGAGGGAGATGGAGTTTGTGCACACGCAGCAAGTACAGCAACACTAATAAAAACAGTGCCAATCACTTTGAATTTCATTTACTATCCTTTTAATGAATTTTAATCCACTGTAGCATAAAATATTAGAAAAATTCAGTCTGCATTCAGATAAAGAAATTATAATTAAGCATCGGTTAAATCACATTTTATTAGGAAAAAATACTATGTACCCTAAGTGGTTGAGCACTCCATCGCAGTGCTATACAGCATTGATGTCTTGGTCAGTAGCCAAAACGCTAAAAGGCGTATTACTTGTTGCTGGATTTTCCTTGGGCTGCAGCACCCTAGCCTATGCTCAGTCTGCAAATTCGAATACATCTACCACCACCAACGCAGAGCCTAAAGTCAATCAACAACAAGCGATTGCAAAAGCCAAACAATCGGTTCAAGGTAAAGTATTAAAAGTGGATCGAAATAAAGAACACTATCGCGTCAAAATGCTGAATCAAAAAGGTCGTGTTATTTCCGTCAATGTGAATAAACAATCAGGCAAAGTTATGCCTAAAACATCGGAAAAAGCCCAGCCGAAAAAAGACAAGGATTAGTATATGCGTATATTGTTAGTTGAAGACGACAGTCAATTGTTGATCCAACTTGATCAGTTATTACAGTCACATGGCTTTAGTGTTGATTTAGCCGATGACGGAGAAAAAGCACAGTTTTTGCTCAACGAATACACCTATGATGCCATCTTATTGGATTTGGGATTACCGAAAATAGATGGGGTAAGTGTCCTTAAATTTGCACGCGCTAAAGGCATTTCCACGCCAGTGCTTATCCTCACCGCACGTGATACCTGGGAACAAAAAGTCCTCGGCTTAGACGCCGGAGCGGATGATTATCTAACCAAACCATTTCATCAACAAGAATTACTTGCACGAGTCAATGCGCTTATTCGTCGTAGTTCGGGTCATGCCTCGGCCGAGCTGAGTTGTGGTCCAATCCATTTACACATGACTCAACAACGGGTCAAGGTGGCAGAAGAAGTACTAGATCTGACTGCTTATGAATACAAGGTATTGGAATATTTGATGCTCAACCCACAAAAAGTGGTGTCTAAGACAGAGTTAACTGAGCACATTTATGATCAGGATTTTGACTTAGACAGCAACGTAATTGAAGTTTTTGTCGGTCGCTTACGAAAAAAACTCGATCCAGACAATACCCTTAAACCGATTGAAACCTTACGTGGTAGAGGATACCGATTATTTTCTCCCGCCTAAGTCGCCTCTCTCTAACCGTTCGCACCGTCTTATCGATTCTGGTTATCATTGTCGTGTTATTGCCGAGTCTGGCTTTTACCGTGTCAACCGCATTCAAAGACAGTTTATTAAAAGCCAAACAAACTGAATTAGAATCAATGGCGTATGCCTTAATCGCAACGTTTGAAATTGATGGTAGCCAGATAAATATGCCATTTAATGTATTTGATGACCGCTTAAATATGCCTCAATCTGGTTACCAAGCCTTTATCGTGCTGAATCAGACTGTGGTATGGCAATCGACCTCTAGCACACTGCAACCGACTCCACTTACCTATCCGAGTGCAAAAACGGGTGAGCAGATATTTGCAGATGAATTAACATCATTACCTGATACGTTTTTGTTTACCTTTACCGCTGAATTTGAAAGCGAAAACCAATTTATCCCGATTAAATTTTATTTACTTGAAGACCAAGGGGCGTTTCATCGTGAGTTGGCCACGTTTAATCAAAGCTTATTTCGCAATGGTGTTTGGGTTGCCCTATTGATAAGTGGGCTGTTATTGCTGAGCTTATTGTCAGTGGTGAGTCCAGTCAAACATCTAGTTTCTCAACTCAGTAAGGCTGCTAAAGGCACTCCGAATCAAGATGGAGTCGTATCCTTAAGCGGGGCTTACCCCAAAGAACTCAATGCCGTCAAAGATAGTGTTAATGCACTATTGCTTTCAGAATCACAACAACGCACTCGGTTTAAACATGCTTTACAAGATTTGGCCCATTCACTTAAAACGCCATTAAGTGTTCTTCAAGGTGATGAGGCAATCTCCGAATCCAGCAAAGCACCCATTTTACAAATCGATCAAATCATCCAACGGCAATTATCACGTTCGGTCTTGGGGAAAGCGGGTTGGCAACAGCACATTGATGTGTGTGAGCTATTGCAAAAAATCATCGATTCCATGCACAAAATTTATCGTGATAAGGGATTGCGTATTAATTTTAGCGCGATCCATGCGGGCTTTTTGTATCCAATTGACACCACTGACGCGTATGAGTTATTTGGTAATATATTGGATAATGCATGCAAAGCAGCTCGGTCTGAGGTGACGGTGACGGTCACGCTCCAAGCCGACTCACGAACCAACTCTCAAGTGCACATTATCAGCATTAGTGATGATGGAGCGGGGATCCCTGAGGCAATGCAGTCGGATATGTTAACTCGTGGTAAGCGACTTGACACCTACCATCAAGGTCATGGAATTGGCTTGGCCACGGTCAGTGATTTAGTTGAGATGTATGGCGCAACATTGGAAGTTCACTCGTCGACTTCAGACAAAAAATCAAGTGGTACAACGATAAGTGTGTGCTTACCGAATAAGTAAATCACTATTTTTCTTCGGTAAAATCAACATCTAATAAATTGGCTTTATCTGTCTCATCATCCGTTGGAATATAGGTTTCATCCAAATCATCACCGGACAATAAAATCGCTAACCACATGGTTTCTTCACGAGATTCCATCGCTATTTTGACAATCATGGTTAAAGGTACAGATAACAGCATGCCGACTGAACCTAACAACCAGCCCCAAAATATTAACGATAAAAAGACCACTAACGTTGATAGACCCAAACCGCGCCCCATAAAACGCGGTTCAATCATATTGCCCATTACGGTATTGACTAAGACAAAGCCTAACCCAGCTAAACCCGCGGTGGCTAAACCTTGGTCAACAAAAGCGATCAATACCGCTGGCACTGCTGCGATAATCGAACCTATATTAGGAATGAAATTAAGTAAAAATGCTAACACGGCCCACAACATAAAATGGTCAACATCTAACGCATATAACCACACACCGATAAATGCGCCAGTCCCTAAGCTAACTAAAGATTTAATCGCTAAATAGTCATTGACGGACTTGAGAAAACGGTCGATGTGATGCATTTTCATGCCTGGATCGCTTAATGCAACGTGGATCCGACGCGGCATACTTTCCGCTTCAAACAACATAAAAATCACAGTTAAGATAATCAAGAATACGTTGGATAATACCCCGCCCATGCCACTTAAAAAATTCGTCGCAACCGACATCGCAACCGCAGGATCAAAGTAAGATAAAAACAAATTTTTATCGACAATAATATTTAAATTGGCTAACTGTTCGATCACCCATGCCAACTCAACAGACAATTGCGCTTGATAATTGGGTAGGTTTTGTCGAAACTCACCTAAGGATTGACCAACTAATCCAGCCAACATAAAACCAAAAATGATTATTAACAGTATAACTAAGGTAACTGATAGCCAACGCGGGATTTTATACCGTGACGCAAGATTAATTAGTGGGCTACATGCGATTGCGATAAATATCGACAATAAAAACGGGACCATAATGGCACTTGCCGCTTTGATACCGGCTAAGACCACGACAACAGCAGCAGTGATAACAAAGGCTTTAGCGGTAGAAGATTTTAGTTCCATAAGATTCTCTGCAAAATAATTTGATGCATTACTACTTACTAACAATGCAAATATATGCCATATCATAACAGGAATTTGTTAAATGATTTTAAATGAAGCTACAATTCGTATAAAAAACTTACGTTTACGAACGTACATTGGATTTAACGATGATGAAATTCAAAATAAACAAGATGTCGTTGTCAACGCTGTCATCAAATACGACGCTCAACGCGCAGCAGAATCAGATCAAGTAGAAAATGCGCTTAACTATAAGACGGTAACAAAAGCAATTATTCGATTAGTTGAGCATAACCGTTTTTATTTACTCGAAAAACTCACATCTGATATTTTAGCACTTGCCGCTGATCATCCTTGGGTTTCATGGGCAGAAGTAGAAGTAGATAAACCACATGCGTTGCGTTTTTCTGATTCAGTCAGTCTCAGTATTTCTTGTTCTAAAGAACCACAATTTTAACTGTTGAGCAAAAGGCGAACATTCGATGAAGATTTTAATCACAGGCGCGACAGGTTTGATTGGTCAAGCATTTATCAAGCACTATGCACATTTACATACTTTTCATGTGGTGAGTCGTTCAGCTGATAGGGTAAACCAAGCTTTTCATCATGAAATCCAACAGGGTGTTTTAGAAAGAGTGGATCTGACCCTATTAAATGATCTGAATGCTTATGATGCGGTGATTAATTTAGCCGGTGAGGCCATTGTTGATAAACGCTGGAGTGACAAACAAAAACAGCGTATTTGTCATAGCCGTTGGGATATCACAGAACGTATTGTCGAGTTAATCAAAGCAAGTTCTACGCCTCCAGAGGTATTCTTAAGTGGTTCTGCGATTGGTATTTATGGCCGCCAAGCAGATACTAGTCAACCTATCCAACCAATTGATGAACAGTTTTCTGATTATCATGAGGAGTTTGCCCGTGAAATTTGTCAGCGCTGGGAATCAATTGCGCTTCAAGCACAATCTGAACTAACCCGAGTATGTCTGCTTCGAACCGGTATTGTGTTATCACCAACAGGTGGTGCATTGGGCAAAATGAAAGTGCCCTTTAGTTTAGGGTTAGGTGGGCCGGTTAGTTCAGGTCAGCAAATTATGTCGTGGATCCATATTGATGACATGATACAAGCAATGGCGCATGTGTTAGTGTCGCCGGCACTGCAAGGTCCAATTAATTTTACTGCACCTAATCCGGTCAGTAACGCGGTATTTTCGGAGGCTTATGCCAACAGTCTGCACCGCCCTTGCCTCTTCACAGTGCCTAAATTAGCTTTAAAAATATTAATGGGTGAATCTGCGGATTTGTTATTAACAGGTCAGCACGTGGTGCCTAAGGCGTTATTAGAGCATAGTTACGCATTTAGCCATGATGAAATTAATGAAGCATTAATGTCGCTAAGAGAGTAACGTAACCGTCTTGAAGCGTTGCGAATCCGCCTTAAGGTGTTTGTTAGTTGAATTCTTCCACTAACCTACATTTAGGGAAAGATGAGCAACCCCAAAACTGTATACCTTTATTTTAATTATTCGACTTTCAAGTGCCATCCAATCGCGGCCATTGGAGGGTAACTGTAAAAATCAAATATCAATGCTCTCAGATATCTCTAATGCGTCCCTTCTAATCCGATTGAGTATATCCACCCATCGACAATACGGCTATATTGCCTCGTAGACAGATGCGGTGAATCCTTGATACGAGATTTGAAAAGATAGTCGGAATTATCAAGCGCATCTTTTTGAATCAATGCTTCTATTGCTGCTCGGGTCTGCTCAGTAATTTCAAATTGAACAGGCCTGCCAGTTTTCTGCTGAATCTGCTTTTATAATGAAGAGCAGCTCGCGACTGAACATTCATTCCTAGCGCAATATCTCTGACACGCAAGGACACTAAATCACAACCTCGGAGTTTGCTATCAAGGCCAAGACTAAATAATGCTAAGTCTCTTATGTTTCCTGAAATTTCTAACCTGATTCGAATTGCCATATTTGTTTTTGTTTCAAAGCTAATTTTTGGCCAACTAGTTTTCCCTTATTCCAAGGCTCTTTTTTCTTATAAACGGCAAGTGGGTACATAATTATTCTCCAGAATTAAGTCTAACCGTAGACGTTGAGAATCTTATTGCAATACAAATGCAACTTATAATACTATTAAATACTACCAATGAAGCTATTAGGTGAACTATGAGCATGATTAAGAAGAGCATCACTGTTACTGATAAACAAAATGAGTGGATGCAAAGTCAGTTAAAAAACGGCGAATACGCTAGTGATAGCGAATTACTGAGAGATTTAATACGCAAAGAGCAACGTCGAAACGAAGACATTAATGTCATCAGAGAGGCGCTAATTGTAGGTGAGCAAAGTGGCTATTCCACCAAATCCGCTGAACAAATTTTGCAGGAGTTTAAAGAAAAGCGCCGCATAAATGTCTAATTATAGGCTAACACTTGCCGCTGAAATAGACCTCGCTGACATTTTGGAATACGGCGAAGCACATTTTGGGACTAGTGCGGCACTTGAGTTTTATGAAGGTCTACTGAGCGTATTCCCTAAAATCGTTGATAATCCTGCTCAATTTGCCCGAATTGATGAAGTGCGCAAAGGATATTGCAGAGCAATCTATCAAACGTATTATATCTATTTCATCGAGCGCGAAAACTTTATAGAGATAACGCGTGTTATACGCAAACTGATAATCAAGGTATCACTACTCGTTACCTAACGTTCAATAACACCTAAGCTGATAGCGACACCCAATTTTCTGTACGATTTTGATTAACAATTAAAACGCAAATCGCACGCCTACGTTAAACGTAGTGATTTTTCCGAACTCGTAGCCTGTAACCAGTGCCATGTTAGGAAGTAAGTTCCAGCGTCCGTTCACACCAATAAGGAAATCTGTTTCGAAGGGGTCAGAACCACTAGAGGCTACACCCCCAACTGCGGTATATCGCGCATGACCCTGAAGATGAAATGTCGGAGTTGCTGCCCATATAATACCAATCTCTGACCCGATGCCGCTATCGTCAGTGTCGATATCAAGATTGAAACCTTCAACGCTCGCATCCTTTAACTCTAGCTGGTCAAGACTCAGGCGACCATAGTAAGCCATCGTTTCCGAGACATTGTATTGATAACCAACCCCAATTCGCCAACGCACCACATCATACTCACCCGAAGCAGTGTTGGAGTCGTTGCGGATTTCCAGTTCTTGGCCGAGAGATGCATACTCTCCAAACAGGTGCATTTTATTACTAAACTGCCATGCACCGCCAATAAACCCACCGCCATCGGCATCACTCTCTACGTCTAGAGTTTCACTTCCCATGACTGCTCCGGATGTCTCTATGTCGTTGACAAAGCCACCGATAATTCCTCCCTCGATGTAAGTGAAGCCGATATCGTCTGCTTGCGCCATTGCATTGTTAAATAAGATGGTAAATGCAGCTAAAGCCAATAACAAGACTGATTTGTTTTTCATTTTAATGTCTCTATTGTTTATATGAGCAAAAAAGAGTTCTGCTCTTTCCTTGCCATAAATATACGTTAGTTCTTGGAAAGAAGCTCAGTTGACGTGTGTTAAATTTTTTTAATCTCTGCTGTTGCAGCATATTACCGCTGATTGAAAATAAGCGTAACATCGCAGCCCCCCAAAAAAAGGAACGACCGTTAACTGCCTCACAAGGGCCGTTCAAGACCTTAAAAAATATCAAACTTTATTATCATCTGACACTACTGTGGGTAAGGTTACATCTTTTACTAACGTATTATCTGACTCAGGTAACTGCGACAGCAGTCTGTTTACCAAGAATTTCCCGAACATACCTTTAAACCATCGACTCTTGAATATCGAAACGAAAAGTAACAGAGGTATAATATACCAAACTTGAGCAAAAACACCTGATAGTAATCCTAATATATCTATGAAACTTCCTTGTTCAACTAACATCTTATTAAAAAATTGATTTAGGTGTTAAAAGTACAAACCAACGCATGTCTGGTTTACAGCATCTTTCGTAGCAAGACTTGGGTATTCATTGATAATAACCGCCAACAACTTGCAGCACCCAATAAACCAACAACAACAGCACCCGT
>Ga0206125_10000034_pt1 | contig 190102 bp, 156 predicted proteins | sample Helgoland_Spring_4_FD_148598 | JGI IMG/M metagenome (GOLD analysis project Ga0206125, IMG submission 148598) | Pelagic subsurface seawater microbial communities from Kabeltonne, Helgoland, North Sea - Helgoland_Spring_Bloom_20160331_1 | ecosystem: Environmental > Aquatic > Marine > Epipelagic...
TGCTGCCGACGGGTCGTTCTCACAGGATATGGGTGATTCGACTTGGTTAGAGCCATGGCAGGGTACTGATCCAGAAGCCTGTGGCACGCCAGTCGCGCCGCATGACGGCTCGCACACTGATGCGACGTACACCTACGCTGACAGTGTTTTGACGATCACTGGGTCAGGTGCACACATTGGTCTTGCAAAAGCAGTGAATGCCGGTGAACTGTCGGCGGCCACGCCACCTGCAGTTCCTGAGTCAATCAGCTACAACGTTACGTTGATGGCCTTTGATGGAAGCAGCATGACAGTGTCTATTGAGACGGGCTCTGGAGTGTTCTGGCAGTTTAAGTTTGTGAAAGCAGACTGATAGTTATTGAGTCATTAAAAAACCGCGCTTTAGGGCGCGGTTTTTTTTCGTCTACAAATTAAGTAGCGGTGCCGCGGTTAAGTCGTGTCTGGATAACGCCATTGACCGGCTCAACAGTGGATGTAGGCTTACACTGGTTCCGCGGGACAATATTGGGAAATAAAATCCTGATGACTGGGCAGCTGATTGACTAGGTGATCGACATTGCCGGCTAAGCCATTCAGGAAGTTGCGCAGCTCGTCCGCACTCATACTGTCGACAATAGGGTGGTACTGTTCAGGCACTAACCCTTGACCTAGCATTACTTGCGTCCAGTTGTTTTCTGCAAACACGTCGCCCGCAGCCTGGAATACATGTCCTGTCTGTTTGAACAGGTCGAGGCGATGACGCAGGGTGTCTGGTATTGGCATGTTTTTACAGTGCTCCCAGAACGGTGTGTCCTCGCGCTCCGTCAGGTGGTAATGCATCACAATAAAATCTCTTACAAAGCTGAATTCATCGCGCATTTGGCGATTAAATTCCGCGACATCCGGTTGCCTGATGCCGTTGTAGGGGAACATCTGCAATAGCCGGATAATACCGCGCTGAATTAGATGAATACTCGTTGACTCAAGTGGCTCTACAAAACCACTTGCAAGCCCCAATGAAACACAGTTTTTATTCCAGTGATGCATGCGCTGACCGGTACGGAACTTGATGATACGCGGTGTGGTGAGTGGCGTACCTTCGACGTGCCGCAGCAAGCTCTCAGTTGCTTCATCATCTGAGATGAAGTTGCTGCAGAATACCATGCCATTGCCCACACGAGATTGCAGTGGGATACGCCACTGCCAGCCGGCATCCCGCGCAATTGCCTTGGTATAGGGAATGGGGGCACCTACGGATTCTGTTTGCACTGCTACTGCGCTGTCGCAGGGCAGCCAGTTACTCCAGTCTTCATATTCTGTATGCAGCGCCTGATCGATTAATAGACCACGAAAACCACTGCAATCAACAAACAGGTCCCCGCTGACTTGTTGCCCGGATTCCAGAGTGACACTATCGATATAGCCATTGCTGCTGTTGGTATCGACCTGCACTATTTTGCCTTCGATGCGCTTGCCGCCATTCTTTTCGGCCATATTGCGCAAAAACTTTGCATAGAGAGTGGCATTCATATGAAAGGCGTAACTCAGCCCGTTGTTGGACAGCCCATTATTGGGTAGTACCGCAAATTTTCCGGCCTTGGCAGCCATCAATTCCGCACTATAGCGGCCGTATTCTTCGGTTATACCAAGCTGTTTACCTTTCATCCAAAAGTGCTGGAAACCGCCCGCCCAACAGTCTTGCCCGGTTCGTCCGAACGAGTGGATATAGCTATGCCCCTGTTGCTTCCAGTTTTCAAAGCAGATACCTAGCTTGAAGGTACCCTGCACGGTTGACATAAATTCCCGTTCGTCAATTTTTAAAAGCTGATGGAGTGTCATCATGGTTGGAATGGTTGCTTCGCCCACGCCCACGGTACCAATTTCGTCAGACTCAATAACGCTGACATCGATATTGGGGCCGATTAGCTTGGTCAGCGATGCGGCAGCCATCCAGCCTGCTGTGCCACCGCCAACGATAACAACTTTTCTCGCATTATCCGCTGCCATTGCCATCTCTCCTGATTTACTTTTAGTGACTGAGTTTCTGCGCGAGCATACTGCGGAGTTGCTTTGCGGTATCTGCGTCTATTGGGTTGAGGACGCCTCTGGCGTGCTCCGGGATATGCTCGATACTCTCTGCATTAGGGCTGAAAATATAATAATCAAATAGCTGTCTCCAGACTTCACGCTGTTCAGGCGGAAGATCACGTAGTCCGAGAATCGCGTGTTGAAGAACATTCAGCGGTCCGCCCAGATATTTAGGCGTGCTGCGCCACCAGTAGTTCACCAGTACATTAAAGTCGTCGAGCGCTTCAACATGATGCCACCACATACTGGGGATCAGGATGGCATCGCCAGGTGCCAGTTCAACGATCTGGGCCGACTCAAGAGCCTGACGAAATTTTGGGAAGCGTTGATAGTCGGGCGCATTAAAGTCGACCAGGCTAATCGGTTGTCCGGCCGGCGTGATGTCCAGGGGGCCGACATAGAGATTGTCGAGCTGATCCGGTGGGAACAGAATAAAGCGTCTGCGCCCGGCGACAGAACAGGCAATGTTAGTCGGAAAATCATAGTGTGCGGCGATGCGGCTTTGATTGCCGATCCAGACACTGACTATCGGATCCTGTTTCGCGAGATTTAGATCATTTTGCTGACGAAATCCAGGTAGCCAGTGATCGACATTGGTTGAGCCAACATAGACGGTCTGCGGGGCATTTTTACCGGCTTTGTTTAACAGCTTTTCAAGCACCTCGGCAAGGCGCAGGCGCTGGTAATCGAAGTTAAAGCCGCTGAAGTCTGCATTGTAAAAAACGCGACCAGCCATGTCGGCGTCGCCGACCATCGCGGTAAGGGGCTTGCCACTGTCAAAATTGCCCAGGTATTCGGTCGCCCGATTCGCGGAGTGTTTTGCTGCGGCAACCATCGGCCAACTGGACGTGAGCCCACGAAGAACCAAAGGTTGGTTAGAGTTCAAGATTTCGTCCGGAATCGCATCCGGCTGGCAGTCGAGAATAGTCTTAACCTGGGTTTTAATTTCAAGCACAGTCGATCACCTGAGTTGCCGCATCAATCGAGTGCAGCATTTTTCTTATCGATCATTGGGCGAATTCTAGAGAACGAGGCCATTGCCATATAGATCGACTGCAGATATCCCTGAGCGTTGAATTTTTCCAGTGTTTCACCGTCAAGTGATTGTAGCTTTTCTTCTGCGATGGTGTAGAAACCCATCAGCTTATTATTGGAACCGTCGTTGAGGGTGATTTCGAGGGTGAAGGATTCTAATAGTTCTTTTTCGAGCAGTGCTGCGACAAAGCCTTTATTGTGCTCCAGGCCATGATGAATAGCCTCCAGTGTACCGATAGTCTTCTGCAGAAAGTCAGTCGGTTTGCCGTCTTCGTTAAATAGCGCCTCACCATCATTCCGGGTGACACGAGGACTGTCCATATCGATAGAAACTACGGGTTTTGTCGCGCCGTCTCCCTTTTCAGGATCCGGTTGAAAACCAATCAGAAATGGCTGTCGGCGAATGGTCATCGGGATATAGGTCGCTTCCCACTGATCGCCATTGAGAAAGAGATTGCTTTGTTCTTCAAAGCCAAGCAGAGCAACCGGATAAAACTGTCCTGTTTCAGGGTCTTTGCTGAAGAAAATCGGGTAGCACGACTGTATGTCCCGGAATTCCATCGGGTAGGTCATGGTAAACATTAGGTTGTCGCCAAATGCGGCACCACGGTTTGTGTTAACTGTTAGGTCCCGGTGAACGCTGCTGTCGACAATGGCGAAACTGCTCATGCTTACTCCCCTTTACTCTACGTATATTTACTGCGTAGATATTATATTTTTTGGAACCCGTAGGTATGGATTTTATTAATTAAGTCGCGGTTGGTTGGCATTGAGCTCTGTAACTGTGCGCGACGTTGAGCGTTTTCTCGGAATAGGGTTTGTGCCTGGCTCTGTGCTGTCAGCTCCGAACGCCTCAAGGTTTGACTCGGCTGTGTTTCGAAGTCCATCCCGTAAAGTACGTACTGAAAACTCGCTGATGGGAACATTTCGTCAGCATTAACGGTATCCCGATGCCAGGGGCTTTGGTGGCGCCACAACTCAACGAGATCTCGTAGATTGTCGGGTATGCTTGATGGGGCATGGTTGTCGCGCCAGTAAGCACTGTCCTGACGGTGACTGAGAATATAGTGCAGCTTGAGAAACTCAATAATGCGATCCCAGCGGTAGAGGAATTTATCATTGAAACGTTTGGCAACTAGGTCCATTACATCACGGTTGGCAGGAAGTTGTTCGGCGATCATACCGGCAGAGAGTTCCACCAGAACCAGTGCCGATGCCTCAAGCGGCTCGATAAATCCTGCGGACATACCTATGGCGACACAGTTTTTATGCCAGAATTTAGCTCTGTGGCCGGGGCTGAATTGAACTTTTCGCATGGTGGCCGCGGCAGCTGCTTTTTTGCTTACGGTCTTGGCGATATAGCTCAACAGCTCCTCGCTGGCACGATCTTCAGTGTTGTGGTCACTGGAGTAGACATGGCCTATACCGCGTCGCGTGGGAAGTCCTATATCCCAGATCCAACCAGCTGACTGAGCTGTCGACAGAGTGCAGGACTCGATGGGATCGCTGTCCGAGTCGTAGGGAATCTGTGCTGCCAGTGCGGTGTTATTAAATAAAACAGTGTTTTTTGACAGCACAGGAATGCCAAAGTGGTCGCCGAGGAGCATAGATCTCTGGCCACTACAGTCAACAAACAGATTGCCTTCGATCGTTCCATGAGAGTCTGTGTCAATGGATGCTATGTCGCCATTTTCGGCTGAATTAATACCGAGTACATTGGCTTTAATGTGGGTGACGCCGAGCTTTTCGACACAGTGCTTGCGTAAGAACTCGGCAAACTTTCCTGCGTCGAGATGATAGCCGTAGTTGACGTTAAAGGCGTATTCTGGTGTAGAAATTTGTTTTGGTGCTTGCCTGTCTGCGAACAGGACGCTTTGCGGCGAGACCGCATCGGCAAAGCCTATTTGATCTCGAGAGGCCTGCCAGTGAGGGGCCAGGTTGATCTCGGTATAGCCGTGGGGAGCGCTAAAAGGGTGGCAGTAGCTGTCATCATTGCCTCTGCGCCAGCCTTTGAAAAGTGTGCCTTGCTTAAAGCTGGCACTGCACTCTCGGAAGAAATCAGTTTCTGAAATGCCCATCTTCTGCAGCGTTGAACGCATTGATGGCCAGGTGCCCTCGCCGACACCAATAGTGGGAATGTCGGGTGACTCGACAAGCGTTAATTGAAAGCTGTGATCAGCGCTTTCAGCCGCAACGCGATGCTCTGCTGCGATTATACCCGCGCTAAGCCAACCTGCGGTGCCACCGCCAACAATTACGATTCTGTTGATATTGTGATTCATTGATTCAGTTATTATGCCTTTAAGTCCGTGGGACTTTTAATGCTTTACAGGCTCCAGATTATCAGTTAAATGCCCTTGCATCGTGGTTAATTTTTCAATTTAAACTCATATGTGTATACGCATGAAAGAAAGAAGCCGCTCAAATAAATTTAAGCGGCTTCCGGTTTCATCTTACTGGTGATTCCTCACCGCACTGCATTATCTCGCAGAGCATTACTTAAAGGTATAACGAATACCAACGTCGTAACGCGCGCCGGTTTGGCCAGCCTGCAATACTTGTAACTCATCTCGACCAAAGACGTTATAAGTCTCTTCAAGGACATTAAGTCCAGCGAAAAAGATCGTCAGATTGTCGCTGTAGTCGTAGCTAGCACTGATATCAAGCTGTCCATAGGCCTCTACGTTGGTTGGGTTGCTGTAGGTACCAGCACCTTGACCAACACCTGCTAGGAACGCATCACGCCAGTTGTAAGCCAGTCGCGCCTGAAGACCATCTTTGTCGTAGAAGGCTACCAGGTTGGCTGAATCACTTAGGCCGTTCAGAACGAACTGAGAGTTGATCTTCATATTGTCGTAAGCAACATCAGCGTTTACAAAGGTAGCATTGGCAATCATACCGAAGCCAGTATCACCAAAGTTGTGCTGCAGGTTCAGCTCAAGACCATCAACCTTGGCATTCTCTTGGTTGGCAGGGCTGTCGATTTCGAAAGTTACCAGTGGATCACCGTCAACACCATAGATACGATCTCCATCGATGGCTGGGTGATCTGGGTAGTTGGCAAAGATATAGGCGCCTACTTCAGTGTACTTAAGCGGGTCGATACCGCTGTCAGCTACGGCCTGATTGTATAAGTCACCGCCAAGTGGCCAGTTGAGGTTAAACAGGGTCACACCTTCGCGAGTCGATGAGCCGATAAAGTTGGCTACGTCTTTCTCGAAATATCCGACAGAGACGTAACTTGCGTCACCGTAGTACCATTCAACCGACAGATCGATATTGTCTGACTCAATGGGCACCAGTCCAGGGTTACCACCGCCAGCAAAACCGCCTGTGTTCTTGAACGACGTTCCGTCAACGGTTATACCGCCCTGAATATCAGTGAAGCTGGGACGAGTCACAGTTGTGCTGTAGGAGGCTCTCAACACCAAGTTTTCAATAATCTCGACATCGAAATCGATACTTGGCAGAACAATTGAGTATTCGCCTGAGTAGTCATCAAATGCTTGAATAGCATTACCCTCGGCGTCAGTTGCTTCCAGCATCGTAAACTCATTGCCGCCTAGCCAGTAAACTGCGTCATAAGTTGGCGCCAGAGCCGCTGAAGTAATATCTGTCTCTTCATAGCGAACACCGAACTGAAGATTCATCGGTAAATCATTGATGTATGATGAATGGTTAAACTGAATGTACGCTGCTTTGGTTTCTTCAGTGGTGCGCTTGTCAACCGTCCAGTCCGTAGAGGCACAGTAACCCGTGCCGCAATCACCAACCTGAGCATATTCTGCACCGCGAGCGGTGTAGCTTGCTTCAGCAACGGCGATAATCTCTTCAAGAGAAGTGGTGAAATATTCAGTCTGCTGGCGAGGGTCGTTACTGCCACCGAGCTGATCAAACTGGCCTTGCATAGAGGAGCGCTCAATGACAGCGCTCAGCTCGCCTGGCTGAGTAAAGCCACCCCAGTTATCAAGCTGAACATTCGAGCTTACATACCGGTTATCCATCTTGGTCAGTTGCAAGCCAAAATCAATGCTGGAGCTGTCAGAGATCTCATAAACACCACTGAATTTAGTTTGCTCGATATTCATTTCTGCGGCCTGATTACCGAATACACTACCGGTTACGACCATATCGTCTTTATAAAGAGGGCGTTCTGCACCATCGGCACCTGAATTCAAATTTAATTCGAGAACCGGCATTTCTTTACCGTAATAAACGGCAGAGCCTACTTTGTTAAAGGACGCCATAGTTACCAGCGAACTGGTTCCGTAAGGGCTGTCAGCACCTGATTCGGCTGATGAATCATGGTAGTCAAGCTCAAGGATTAGACTATCAGTAGCTTGCCACTCAAGGTTCAGACCAACAGAATTGTTCTCGTTGACGCTGCCGTCTTTGTGGACGCCCATCGCGTAATCAGCGTAGTTGTGGGTCTCGGCATACATCAGAGGCGAACGCTGAGGGCCATCATTCCAGAGGCTTGACTGACTTACAGCTGCGGAGTTACTAAACCATGCAGACAAATCGCTCATGGTGTGGCCAAGCTGAAGCTCTGAGTGGATAAAGTCAACGCTGGCGGTAACGGTTTCTGTCGGCGCCCATTGCAGTACTAACTGGCCATTGGTTCGCTTTGACTCATACTCGTTAATTGCATAGGCAATTTGTTGGGGGATCGAGTAGAACTCATCGGCACTGTTTGAACGGTTAACTTGATTCTCATCGTTTGGAATGCCGCCAGCACCACTATGATCACCAGCACGCGTAAACCAGCCAGTTGTTTCAACCGCGTTTACGCCATTGTTACGCTCTTGCGAAACAGCAGTAATGGCGATACCGATAGTGTCGTCGGCAAAGGTGTTTGAGTAGATGGCCGAGAACTCTGGCGTAATTTCATCGCCCTCTCTGGTCGAGGTATCGTTAACCATTTTTGCGGTAAAGCTGGCAATTTGACCTGGGGCATCAAGGGGGCGTGTTGTTGAGATATTAATTGAAGAACCGATACCACCTGTTGGGACGTCGGCGCGACCAGTCTTGTATACCTGAACGCCAGCAATGCCTTCAGAGGCAAGGTCGCCAAAGTCAAAAGATCGGCTGGTGTTACTGTGGGTAGGCATCTGACGACCATTTAAGGTAACCAGGTTGTATTCTGGGCCAAAGCCGCGAACTGTAACCTGACTTCCTTCGCCGCGCTGGCGACTGATGGATACACCAGTGATACGCTGAAGCGACTCTGCGAGGTTGGCGTCAGGAAATTTACCCATGTCCTCGGCCGAAATAGCATCAACAACACCGGCTGAATCCCGCTTTACGTCCATAGAGCGCTTAAGGCTTCCACGGATACCGCCTTCAACAATCACTTCTTCGATTAGCGCGCCGTCTTGAGCATAAGCTGGAACAACTGAGCCAACTAGCGCCAGTGCCACGCTACTAGAAAGAATTTTCTTTTTAAATAACATACTGATTAACCCCCTGGGTGAACAAAAATCTATGAACATAGGTTAGCTGGTACTTTTTTTATACTACGTCCCCATTCGTACTCTACCTATTCGCGGCCAGCAAACAACGTGTTATGCGATAAAAGGTTATTTTTTTGGGTTTAAGGAAGACACAGCCTGGTATAACTGCGTCAAAACGTCATCGCGGTGAGTTTGCGGGGCTGTCAGGTGGTCTTTTATGAGGGTTCTATGCGCACAAAAGGCATTGAGCGCCGACCATTTAATAAGACGCTTACTCGCCCCCGAGCCGAAGTATATATTTCTCGGTTTTCCAGGGATGTTCAATACTGCGACTGATAACATCGGCACCCAGTTTGGCCACACACTGATCGGCTAACGACCAAAATGGTGGCCGCCCCGGATCGGCAATATAAATATTTTGACAGCCGGCACTGATGGCGCGACGAATCAAGTTAAAAAGCGGTACAGTCAATTCATCCCAAAAACAGATATCGGTGCCTATCAGGCTATGATATTTAGCTAATTCGGATTTTGTTAAAGACTCAAAGCTGCGTCGTTGGAAGCTAATCTGACAATCATTGATCTCTGCCTGGAGAGTGAGAAAGGGCTCTACCGATGCGTCTATATCGATCCCCGTAACATTGGCATTGAACTGCTTTGCCAAATAGATAGCGGTGAGGCCCCAGCCGCAGCCTATGTCAAGCACTCTGCTGTGTTGAGGGATCGCTTGGTCGCTCAAATAATCCATGAGCACAAAGCTTGATCGCCATACTTTGTTACCGTGAGCGTAGTGGCCCTGTTGCTGGCGCTTCAGTTTGCGTACCTGGGGGTGTGAGGACTTCAGAGCCTGAACACCCATGTAGGATATTTGATGAGAAGAGGGTACTGACGTGATTGGCATAGTGCGGGTTCTATGTTTTTGGGTTGTAATTCTAACAGTAAATATGAGGTTTCAACGCACTGGTATTAAGCTCCAATTATTGGTGTTTTGCTGTTGAGGCTCTATGATAGGCCGAAAATTATGTCGCAGTTGATAGAAAATACCTATAAAGGCAAACCTTATGCGCCCTGTGCTTAAAAATATTTATCACGATCGAGATACGCAATTTTTGCTGTTGCAGATAATTGGTTGGTTTAGTCTTTCCCTGATTAGCTTTTTTAGTTTGACGCTGTGGTATAACCAACAGAGCTTTGCCTATGTGGGCCACACATTACTGCAGTCATTATTAGGGGTTGGTGTGTCATGGCCGCTGCGTACTGTGTTTACTGACCTCTGGGATAAGCCGGCATGGAGGCGTTTGACGCTAACTGTTCTCGCCGTAATGGCCTGTTCGTTGGTATGGTCGGTGCTCAGGCTTGGTACCTTTATGTGGATGACTGATGAGACTAACCTGTGGGCCGATTTCGGCGGATGGTTGTTTAGTTCGATTATTATTTTTCTCTGCTGGACGGCGTTTTATCATGGCATCAAGTACTATTTGCTGCTGCAGAGCGAGCATGAAACATTGTTGAAGGTTGCGGCGGCCAATCAGCAGGAGCAGCTCAAGCGCAGCCAGGCCGAGACGATGGCTCAGCAGGCACAATTAAAAATGCTTCGCTATCAGCTTAATCCGCACTTCCTGTTTAACACACTCAATGCAATTTCAGCCTTAGTCGTGGGGCGTGATGCCAAAAACGCCAATACTATGATTGTACAGTTGAGCAGTTTTTTACGCTATTCACTGGAGAATGACCCGGTTGAAATGGTTGCTTTGGACGAGGAGATCAATGCGTTGAAGCATTATCTGAGTATTGAGCAAACCCGGTTCGCCGATCGGCTTGAGCTGGAGTTTGATATCGATAAAGCCTCCAGAAATGTTAAGGTGCCGAGCCTGCTGCTTCAGCCGTTGGTTGAAAATGCCATCAAATATGCCATTGCACCGTCTGTGAGCGGCGGTAAGATAAACGTTATTGCCAAGGTTGATGCAGATCAGTTGGTTGTGGAAATTTCTGATACGGGTCCGGGCTTCCGTGAAACTGAGAATCGCGCCGAGCATGGAGCGGGCATAGGGTTAAAAAATACTGTTGACCGGCTCAGGGCTTTTTATGCAGATGCCTATCAGTTCGATTTTTTCGAGCCTGACGAGGGTGGATTGACGGTACGTATTTGTGTGCCACTTGAAGCCCCAATAAAAAAGACTGATGAATTACTGTTACAGAGCGCTTAAGCTCTGAGACTTACTGATTGAATAACTCAAAACCGATAACTATGTCGAAATTAAAAACCATAATTGTTGACGACGAGCCTCTCGCCCTGCAGTTGCTGCGCTCGATTTTAAGTGAAAATGATCATGTCGAGGTGATCGCAGAGTTCAGAAATGGGCGCGATGCTATCGCTGCGGCTGCTGAACTGCTTCCGGATCTGATGTTTCTGGATATTCAAATGCCGGGGGTCAATGGTTTCGAAGTGGTTAAGGCGATGCAAGCGGATGTTATGCCAATGGTGATTTTCGCCACCGCCTTTAATCAGTTTGCCATTGATGCCTTTGATCTGCATGCAGTTGATTATGTCCTCAAGCCGTTGGATTCAGAGCGTGTTCAGCGAGCGGTGGCGCGGGCTGTTGAGCGGCATGCAGCTGTTGGTGATGAAGGGCATAAGACACCGTTAATTGGCGCAATTGATGAAATATCCAAACGCCTTGATAGCGAGAACGAAGCACGCTCGCAATCGAATGACGAGGTCCCGGACGGAATGAAGCGCAAGCTTCTTATCCGTGACAGTGGTGTAGTGAAGGTAATTCCGTTTGATAGTATCGATTGGGTAGATGCTGCAGGAGACTATATGTGTGTTCACGCCAATAATGAGACCCACATAGTAAGGAGTACTCTGCGCGAGCTGCTGGAAAAGCTAGATGATAAGATTTTTGTCCGCATTCATCGTTCAACAGTGGTCAATATCGAGCGTGTGGTTACTATTACGCCGCTGCAGAAAGGCGGAAGCCTATTGCATTTATCAGAGGGCCATACGCTCAAGGTGAGCCGCAACTACAGAGAAGCGATTCGCCAGTTATTCCAATAACATTTCAATCAGTCAGTCAACGAGGGTTCCCCGCTTATCGCAGTTGACTTGCTAGTTGTCGCATCTGCACTTCCGCCATGCCGGGCGACGTGAAACCATCGTTTCAACGCATAGGATCTATGGTTTTCAAGGAGTCCCCCCAATATGTTCAACGGAAAAACCGCACCCTCAGTCAAAGGCTTGATGTTGATTGTGGCTTTCGCAGTTGTCTTGATGTTTCCAGTCAAACTGGTGGCATCCGATGTGGTGGCCGCAGACGATATTGATCAACGCGTGGCAGAACTGGTAGCCAAAATGTCGGTTGCCCAGAAAGTGGGTCAGATGATCCAGCCGGAAATCAAGTTTACTACGCCGGCCGAGGTTAAAAAATATCACCTGGGTTCTGTGTTAAATGGTGGTGGATCTTTCCCAAGCATGCACAAAAACGCATCAATCCAGGAGTGGGTTGATCTGGCGGATGACTACTACTATGCGTCTATGGATATTTCGGACGGCGGTTTGGCGATTCCGGTAATTTGGGGCACAGATGCTGTGCACGGTCATAACAATGTGATTGGGGCGACACTGTTTCCACACAACATTGGTTTAGGCGCAGCCAACGATCCCCAGCTAATGCGTAAAATCGGTGAAATTACAGCCACAGAAGTTGCGGTGACCGGAATTGACTGGATATTTGCGCCCACTGTTGCGGTGGTCAAAGATAATCGTTGGGGACGTACTTACGAAGGGTATAGCAGCGATGCTGCGATTGTTAAATCCTATGCGGCTGAAATTGTTTTGGGAATGCAAGGCAGCGAAAACGAGTTGCGCAGCAATCCCAGAAAAGTCATCGCGACGGCGAAACATTTTATCGGTGATGGTGGCACTTATCGCGGCATAGATCAGGGTGATGCCGTGCTTGAGCTGGATCAGCTGATGGAGCTGCATGGTCAGGGCTACCTTGAAGCAATTGACGCTGGTGTCGCAACGGTTATGGCTTCGTTTAATAGCTGGAACGGCGACAAGATTCACGGTAATAAAACGCTGTTAACCGATGTGCTTAAAGGTCAGCTCGGTTTTGACGGGTTTGTGATCAGTGATTGGGATGGAGTCGGCCAGGTAGATGGCTGTAACACCGAAAGCTGTCCGCAGGCGATCAACGCCGGTATCGATATGATTATGGTGCCTGAGGACTGGAAGGAACTGTTGGCTAATACTCAGCAGCAGGTCGAGAGCGGTGAAATCCCAATGGCGCGTATTGACGACGCTGTGACCCGTATCCTCAAAGTCAAGATGCGTGCTGGCATGTTCGAAAAGGGGGCGCCTTCATCGCGAGGCATAGTCGGTCAGACCGAATTAATCGGTGCGGCTGAGCATCGTGCGGTGGCTCGAGAGGCAGTGCGAAAGTCACTCGTGTTGTTGAAGAATCGTGACAATGTGTTGCCGTTAAAAGGCCCGCTGCATGTTCTGGTGAGTGGCGATGGCGCCGACAATATTGGCAAGCAGAATGGTGGCTGGACAATTACTTGGCAGGGCACCGAAAACAAGAATAGCGATTTCCCCGGTGCTACGTCGATCTATGCAGGACTTAAAGAGGCGATTGAAAATAATGGCGGCTCTACCGAGTTAAGTGTGGACGGCAGCTGGTCTAAAAAGCCTGACGTAGCCGTTGTGGTGTTTGGTGAAGAACCCTATGCGGAAGGGGTGGGCGACATTGAATCACTGCTGCTGAATAATGGATCTCGCGCGGACCTGAATCTTTTAAAATCGCTGCAGGCGCAGGATATCCCGGTGGTTTCGGTGTTCTTGACGGGCCGTCCGTTGTGGGTGAATGCTGAAATTAATCACTCTGATGCCTTTGTGGTCGCCTGGTTGCCAGGCAGCGAGGGTGGTGGGATTGCCGACGTGCTCGTGGCCGACAAGCAAGGCAACATACGTCATGATTTCGCTGGTCGTCTGTCTTTCGACTGGCCCAATGTCGAGCTTAATACTGCGGATAAAAATTTGCCTGTGGCTGATGATCTGCTCTCAATAGGGCAGGGGCTGGGCTATGGCGATGAGGCAATCGTTGCTGACAACCTCTCTGATCGGTCTATCATAGATAGCTCCAAGGCGGCACGCATTGTGTTTAACGGTAGCACCAGACCGCCGTTTAAAACCTTTGTTGGAGATTCCAGTAACTGGGCTAAGCCTGTTAGCGGTAATAAAACGGTGACCGCATTTGGCGACCTCTCCGTGACCACCGTGGACGGTGCCGTTCAGGAGGATTCTCGCCTGCTGGAATGGAGCGGTGGTCGTGAGAGTCTGTTCTATTGGCAATCTGAAGTTTCCGTTGATCTTTCCGCACTTCGCGAAGAGGGTGCCTCACTGGCGATGGAGTTTGTGGTCAATAAACATCCTGATGGTGCTGTGACGCTGCGAATGGACTGTGGCTGGCCCTGTTCCGGGAGTCTCGATCTGACCCGTTTTGTCAGCGCTGTGCCGATTGGCCAGCAGGTGCGTATGGGGATTGCACTCGATTGCTTCGACGCAATTGGGGTGGACCTCAGTCGAGTTGATACACCTTTAGCGCTGTCGAGCTCGGCGGAGTTTTCTATGACCATTTCCGATCTTCGAATTACCTCGGAGATTGCTGAAGTGATGGTGATGAGCTGTAGTTAATTGACTCTCTCGTGAGAGCTCTTTTTGATTAGAAAAAAGGGTTCTGTGGTGCTAGTATCCGGGCTCACAAATAAAAAGCTCGCTGGTGTCTTTATTGGCAGTGCAAAAAAATATTGCACAGGACGAGCGCTCAATGGGGGCCACCCGATATGCAAGCAACACAAGCCACTTTTTCCAAAATGTCAGACAGCACCGCAGAGGATTGGCAGATCATCCTCCCCGAGCAGATAGCGTTTGCCAAAAAACTTCCCGATCGTATTTTGACCCATCTCGAGTTGCTCGACGGTGACTATGGTGGCTTCGCTATTGATCGCTTGCAGCATTCACTGCAGACAGCCCACCGCGCAGCCGAGGCGGGTGAGGACGAAGAGTATATAGTCTGTGCGCTGCTGCATGATATTGGCGATACATTGGGCAGCACCAATCATGCCGATTTGGCAGCGGTTATTTTGCAGCCCTTCGTGTCGGAGGAAAATCATTGGATGATCAAACATCACGCGATTTTTCAGGGTTATAACTTCTTCCATTTTCTCGGGGCCGATCGCAATATGCGCGAACAGTTTCTGGAAAATCCAAACTATAAGCGCACCGCTCGCTTTATTGCCAAGTACGATGATCCATCATTTGATCCCAAGATGGCGAAGTTGGATTTATCTCTTTTTGAACCAATGGTTCGCAGTGTTTTCAGTTCGCCTAAGCAGAGCCTTTACAAAAGCTTTATGGAGTAGGCTGTGAGCCAGGGAAAAATTACTGGGATCTATCTGGCGCCATCAAAAGGCGCTGGTGTCATGGGTTATGACAAGGTTTCGGTGCGCGCAGGTCAGGGCATCGAGGGGGACCGCTATTTTTCCAGAACCGGCAAGAGTCGTTCGAACTATAAAGGTCAGCCCGATTGGGAAATCACCTTTATCGAATCAGAAGTGATCGAGACATTTAATCGCAGTCACGGTTACACCTTTCATGAAAGTGACTTTCGTCGCAACCTGATAACCACGGGAATTGGCCTGAATGATTTAGTGGGTAAAACCTTTACCATCAATAACATCAGTTTCTATGGTGTCCAGTTGTGTGAACCCTGCGCGAGCCTGCAGAGGCGCCTTGGGGTAAAAATTCTTCCCGAGCTGTTGGGCAAGGGGGGGCTGCGAGCACAGATCCGCAGTAATGGTTTGATTGCCGTGGGCGACAGGCTTGTCTGCGCAGAGTAAATGACTCGCCTACATGACCCGCTTTTGCAGTGAGCTAAACGACTGAGTCGAGTCTAAAAAACCTTGTTGCATTCGCTGTGGTCTGCCGAGCAACCTGTTCGGCGGTTTCCTCTCTGTGGTGTGCAATTGTCCTGACAATAAAAGGAAGGGTGCAGGGTTCATTGCGGCTTCCAGAGATTGGATAGGGTAACTGATTTTTCGGTAGATTCTTGGGTGAAAGATACGGCGCATCGGTCTCTACCATTAATCGATGTCGAGGAATGTCAACAACCAGCTTTTGCAGTGCCTCACCGCGCCTGTCGTCGCAGATCCAGCCGGTGATGCCGATGTGTAGATCGAGATCTAAATAACCGTAGAGAGCCTCTCTAGTACCTGTAAAGCAATGTAGAACTGCATCTGACAAATGATCTCGGTATACCCGTAGAATCTGTAGCTGTCTATCGGCAGCGTCGCGCTCATGAAGAAACACGGGAAGTTGGAGTGTCACAGCGAGTTCAAGCTGGGCCTCAAAGGCTTTCTCTTGGGCAGCTGGGTTAGAAAAATTGCGGTTAAAGTCCAACCCCATCTCGCCCAGTGCGACCACGCAGGGCTGTGTTGCTAGCGCTTTCAATGTGGCGATCGACTCACTGTTTAATGACTTGGCATCATGCGGGTGTATTCCAGCGGTGGCATAGAGCATCTCCGGGAAGCGCTCTGCATACTCGCTGCAGAGTGCGACGACATGCTCGCTTTCACTGATGGATGTCCCTGTCAGAATCAGTTTCTCAACTCCGGCATCTCGAGCCCGCTCCAGTAGTTCACCGCGGTCATTATCGAAGCGCGCGTTGGAGAGGTTGACGCCAATATCAATCAATTGCATCACAGCAGCCTGTAGGTTTCATCGCGCAGCACCATCGGTGGTTCAGCACCTAGTTTGCGTGAGTAGATAATTGAATACATCAAAACATTCCGCACATAAGATCGGGTTTCGCGGTAGGGAATTACCTCAATCCAGATGTCGAAAGGCAGTTGACCATCACTGTTCTTTAGCCACTGGTCAACCCGGTAAGGGCCCGCATTGTAGGCTGCGGTCGCAGCAATGCGGTTGCCGCTGTAACGCGCCAACAATTCCTGATAATAGCGGCTGGCAATAGCGATGTTGGTCTTCGCATCCAGGAGCTGTGAGCGCTTGCGATAGGGTATTTTATACTTTCGCGCAGTGCTCTTGGCCGTCGCCGGCATCACCTGCATCAGCCCTCGCGCGCCAGCCGAGGAGGTTGCTGAGGATTCAAAGGCGCTCTCTTGTCGTGCCAAAGCAAACAATAAGTAGTTTTCTATGCCAGTTGCCTGAGCGGCTTTATCGATGTCTGCTGCATAGGCTAGTGGAAAGCGCAGCTCGATATCATCCCAGTAGCGCGCGCGACCAAGGCTGGCAATAGCTTTGCTGTGCCATTGCCACTTGCCGCTCACCATCGCGCTGGCAAGCCATTCCTCATAGTTGAAGTTGGCAGAAGCCTGATTCCATTCGCGATTGGCATCGAGCGTGTCGCCGTGAAAGTACAATTCTCGTGCACGAGCCATTGCGGGGATGGCCTCAATAGCAGCGAGCTGTTGCTGATTTATGGTAATTGGGTTGTGATTGAGACTGTATTCCCGGTCGAGCATGTCACTGGCCAGAAAACCATAAAAATCACGTTCCTTGGCGAGACTTGCGGTCAGCTCGGTAATCGCCGGATCGCGTGTAGTGGTCGGGTCGCTCTGCATACTGCGAATAGTCCAGTAGCGCCAGACTGAACTGGTTTGCCGTTGTTTGGGGAGTCGTTTTAGCCACAGCTGCACCGCGGGCCAATCTCTCTTCTCGAGGGCTCGGCGAATACGCCATTCCACCAAGCTTCCGTCCAGAGTGTCGTTCAGTAGTTGCAGGTGATCGACAAAGTAGGTGTCGGCGATAGCGGCAAAGCCCTGTTCAAACAGTCCTTTAATAATGGCCGTGACGATGTCACTGCGATCGCTATGACTAAATTCATGAGTCTGTTGATAGCGGCTCCATTGTTTTAAGGCAGCGTGACTGTCCTTGCGGGCGAGATGAATCAGCCCATGGCGAATAATTTGCAGTTCTTCACGACTGTTCTGAGCTGACTGGCCAAATTCGGAGATGCTGGCTGGATTGCGGTCGACCTCATAGTAAAGTTGGCTCAGCGCTTGGTAACGTTGGCTGGTTAGAGAGCGCTGCAGGTATCGGGCGAGTTGGTACTCATGATTGAGGAGGGCCTTATTGAATCGCTCCCACACCAGCGATTGACTTATCTTGTTTTCAGCCTGTAAGCGGCTAAATAGTTTGTCGCACTCACTCGGCTGTGATTGCTCGATATTCCATAATTCCAGCGCGGCATCCAGAGCCTGCGCGCGGCGCGCGGGCTGGGCAGGGTCTTTGGGATCACCATAGTAGCGGGCCAGCTGATATTGGCACTGGTGCTTGACCGACGCCTCGTCTGGATCATAAAACGCCATAAATGTTGTCCAGTAGGTACGCCGCGCGAGATAATCGAGCCAGCGTTTACGCAGGTGCTGGGCCTTGACGCTGCCAGCATAGTTGTCCAGATACTGGCTAATGTCGGACTTTCTCGAATAATGCATATTGGCGGCAAGATCGGCGTAGACAAGATAGGGATAGAGCGGGTAGTCGACGAGTTGATTGCGTATCTGTGTCACACGCTGCCGCTTGCCTTTTCGAATCAGCTCGATCGCGTCGGCGTAGAGCGCCCGCTGTTGCACAAGCAGATCATTCGCCCGCTGTGCCTCGGTGGTCTCCGCGCCGGCTCCTGTGACTGAGCAGCAGAGCACAGTGATCACTGCGGCAAGTGTGTGCCGAAGACGAATCTTCAGGTCACTGGAAAAAGTGATAGTGAGAATAGCGACAACCTTACAAACAGTGCATTGAGGGGCAGGTTTTTTGCCAGCAGACTTTAATGGCAATTGACCATCTGAGCAATCCCGCCGTTGATCAAGTCTACCTGAAAGTTTACCTGCCCTGTGAGAGTGTAAGGCGATAGAGCGCCAGATTGGATGCTACTTTGATAAAGTCGCCGCAGGAGGCTGTTGTGAGCGGATATATTTACGTTGGCTCATTAATGCGTACGGCGAGAACATCGCACTGGGCACCGTGCAGAACGCTGTTGCTGGTAGAGCCAAAAATTAATGCCAGACCATGACGGCCATGACTGCCAACAATAATCAGATCGACGTCGGACTCGCGTGCCATGCGGTGCATCTCATTAGCGGGCTGGCCGAGCACGATATGCTGGTCTTCTGTGGGCACATTAATTTCTTGAGCCAGCTTTGCCAGTCGTTCCCTGGCCTGCTGTTCCAGCTGTGATTGAACATCTGATAAATCTACCGGTATATCGCCGCCGTATGTGAAGGCTAAGGGTTCAAGAATGTGACAGACAGAGATCTTTACTTCGCGGTCGGCAAAAAGTTGCTTGACGCGGTCTACCACTTGCTGTGATTCTGGAGACAGATCAAGCCCGATCAGCAGGTGTTTGTATGTAGACATATGATGGCTCCTTTTCGAATATTAATTGGGGTGCGTGGTGGGTCAATGGCTAAATAGGGTGTTGTCTCGCCATCGGCACAAATCACTAGTATAAGAGTAGTACGAAATGACATGGTTGTTAATAGTCTTGGGTGTCGCGATTGTGGTCTCGCCGCTGATGTGGTTCCGGCAATCGCCGCGACAAAAACTGATTACCGAGCTGCGGCGTGAGGCGAGCAGTCAAGGCATTCAGGTAACGCTGCACCGTCGTCCGGATGCGCGCGAGGATGAAACACGCCTGGAGACGGTCTGTTATCGTATTCCCTGGCCGGACGATAGCTGTCGGCAGAGCTGGGTCTTACACCGCTACAGTGGTCGCGGTTGGGAGTCGGCTTGTTCGGGTTGGCTGTGGACAATTAGTCAAGCGCCCCCAGAGTGGGACCACAAACTACCGGAACTAGTAACAAGTCTGCCTTCTGGTGTCAGTGCGATTGTCGCCAATAACACAGGCATAGGGGTGATTTGGAACGAGCGCGAGGACGCTGATGATTTAGTCAAAATTGTCGAAAATTTAAAAAAACTGCAGAGCTGGGCAAAAAAAATATAGCCTTGAAACTTGACCCGAGGTTGCCCAAACACGTATATATGCGCACCTTCATGGCGAGATTCGCCACTTAGTTAGCCAAATTGTTATCCGCATTGTGCCATGGTGGTGCGTGCCAAATCAGGGAAAGCCTTCATGGGAAAGTCGCTAGTTATCGTAGAGTCACCGGCAAAAGCCAAAACGATCAACCGTTATCTGGGTGACGATTTTATCGTTAAATCCAGTGTCGGCCATGTTCGGGACCTGCCGACGGGTGGCAATCGAACGCCATCGGATCCTAAAGAACGTGCGCGTCAGGCGGCGCTGACACGCAAGCTGTCACCGGAAGATAAAATCACCCACCGCGCCGCCAAGGCAAAATCGCAACTGATCAAAAGTATGGGTATCGATCCGGAAAATGATTGGAAAGCAGAATATGCAACGCTGCCCGGCAAAGAAAAGGTTGTTGCAGAGCTGAAGAAGCTTGCCAAAAATGCTGACACTGTCTATCTGGCGACGGATTTGGATCGCGAGGGAGAGGCCATTGCCTGGCATCTAACTCAGGTTATCGGCGGCGATGACAGTCGCTACAAGCGCGTGGTGTTTAACGAAATCACTAAAAAAGCCATTCGCGCCGCCTTTGATAAGCCGGGGGTAGTCAATACCAATCGGGTAGAGGCTCAGCAGGCGCGCCGCTTCCTCGATCGGGTGGTCGGATTCATGGTGTCCCCGCTGCTTTGGGAAAAAGTGGGTCGTGGTCTTTCCGCGGGCCGCGTGCAATCTGTGGCGTTGAAAATGATTGTTGAGCGCGAGCGGGAAATTCGTGCATTCCAGCCCGAAGAGTACTGGACAGTACACACTGACCTTGAAGCGGCCAATCTGGAAACTGATGGCAGCGACGACGACAAAATTCGGTTTGAGGTTAAGCGGCACCTTGGTGCTGCTTTCCGTCCGACCAGCAAAGCTGACACGGACACCGCCCTGACTGCACTGCGTGACGCTGAGTACGCAGTGGTCAAGCGCGAAGATAAACCGACCTCATCCAAGCCGTCGGCGCCATTTATCACATCTACTCTGCAGCAGGCAGCCAGCACCAGACTTGGTTATGGCGTCAAAAAGACCATGATGATGGCCCAGCGTCTCTATGAGGCTGGCTATATCACGTATATGCGAACGGACTCGACCAATCTCAGCGAGGATGCCGTTAACGCCTGTCGCGAATATATCAAGCTGCGCCATGGTGACCGTTATTTGCCGGATCAGCCCAAGATCTACAGCAGCAAGTCTGGCGCTCAGGAAGCCCACGAAGCGATAAGACCCTCCAATATCGATATCATGCCAGGCAGTCTGGATGATATGGAAGTGGATGCACGCAGACTCTATCAGTTGATCTGGCAGCAGTTTGTCGCCTGCCAAATGACCAATGCTGAATTTACTGCAACGTTGATTACGGTTGCTGCAGCTGATTATGAAATGACTGCCAAAGGGCGGGTGACACGCTTTGATGGTTATCTGGCGGTGATGCCCGCCAACCGTAAGGGAGATGATGATCGCGAACTTCCCGATCTACAGCAGGGTGACAAGATGAATATGCTGGTGCTGGTCCCGCAGCAGCACTTCACCAAGCCGATTGCCCGCTTCTCTGAGGCATCGTTGGTCAAAGAGCTTGAGAAGCGCGGTATTGGCCGCCCATCAACCTATGCCGCGATTATCTCAACGATTCAGGACCGCGGATATGTCCGCATCGAAAACAAGCGTATCTTCGCCGAAAAAATTGGCGACATTGTCACTGACCGATTGGCCGAAAATTTCACTGATCTGATGGATTACGGATTTACCGCAACCATGGAAGAACATTTGGATGAAATCGCCAGCGGCAAGCTTAACTGGAAGGAGTTGCTCAATCGTTTCTATCGCGACTTTAGCGAGAGGGTTGAATCGGCCAAAGCCAGTGAGTCGGGGATGCGCCCCAACAAACCTACTGAGACCGATATTCCCTGCGCCCAATGTGGTCGACCGATGATGATTCGTACCGCAGGAACCGGCGTCTTTCTTGGCTGTTCGGGTTACGCACTGCCGCCAAAAGAGCGCTGCAAACAGACTATCAATCTCACTGCAGGTGATGAGGCGGTCAATATTGATGAAGATGACGAGGCTGAATCCAAGCAGTTGATGCACAAGCATCGCTGCAAGCTTTGCAATACCGTAATGGACAGCTATTTGATCGACGAAAAGCGCAAGCTGCATGTCTGCGGCAATAACCCAGACTGCAGTGGCTTCGAAATTGAAGCGGGACAATATGTGATCAAGGGCTATGAAGGGCCTGTGATTGAGTGTGATAAGTGCTCCAGTGAGATGCAACTCAAGACCGGCCGTTTTGGTAAATACTTCGGCTGTACCGGCGAGAGCGCCCCCGGTGAACCGTGCAAGAACACGCGTAAACTGTTGCGCAATGGTCAGGCCGCGCCACCTAAGGTTGATCCAATTTCGATGCCTGAGCTGCGCTGTGACAAGGTTGATGATCACTATGTCTTGCGCGATGGCGCATCGGGCCTGTTTTTGGCCGCCAGCCAGTTTCCCAAACATCGCGAGACTCGTGCGCCGAGTGTTGAGGAGCTGTTGCCATACAAAGATCAGATCGATGAAAAATACCAGTTCCTGTTGACTGCGCCGATCACTGACCCAGACGGGTTGCCGACCATTATCCGTTACAGCCGCAAAACCAAAGAGCAGTATGTACGCAGTGAAAATGAGGGCAAGCCCAGCGGTTGGAGTGCGTTTTACAACAGCGGCAAATGGGTCGCCGCAGAAAAGGGCGGTAAGTAAAGGCGGTGGTGTCGAGTTATATTTCTGCAGTTAATCAAAAACTGCTTTATGCCCGACAATTACTGGCACTGGCCAGGGCCCCTGGAACGGTGGCTAATGTACATCAGCAAGCTGCCACAACACAGTCAGTTGCTGTGCAGTTGCACCAGGCCTGGTTGTGGCATTGTTGCCACGTGGCTGAAACCTACAAACTGCAGAACCCGGAAGCGGTAACCGATGGTGACCTGCTGGTGACTTTGTTGGCAGAGCAGGGCAAATCTCCCGGTGAAGCGAGTGAGTTACAAACTCTGCAACATACTCCTGGCTCTTGGCTCAGTGAGCTTCTCAATGCTTATCGACATATTTATCAGTTGCCTATCGTGCGCAGAGCGGAAATGGATGTCGACCGCTTGCCAATGATTGCGCTGGATGCTCCAGAGAGCATTGATTGGAGTCTCGAGCGAGCGGAAATCTGGTTGCATAACCTGGAAGAGTTGATCGATAGACAGCGAGAAATGATGCTTGAGTTTTAGCAATCTCTAGGTTGATGGTTAACAGTGGCTGCCTCAGCTGATAAACTGCAGTCTGACGTCGAGCGACTTTCGATGTCTTCGCCGGGGGCGCACAAGATTGGAATCGAGCCCTAAAGCGAGTAGCAAATTTTACACAACTGATTAAAACGGATAGCGATTTATGCCCCTTGCAGAATTTGAATTAGTGATGTTGGAAAGCGGTGAGGTTGCACTGCAGCGCTCCGGGGCTGATGACGCTTTGGTGACGATTAATTTCTCACCGGAAGTGATGGCCTATCTTGATGGACGTCATTTAGAAGTTGCAAAAAGCATGATGGATGCCGGTATTCAGATGGCGTTTGAGCTTGGTGAAGAGCGAGTTGTGCTGAGCGAGTCAATCCAGGGAAAGGCTCACACAGTACACTAAATTGATCATTTAGCTGGCTTGCCATGGTGCTTAAGTGGCTTCAGCGGGTCCTGGAAAGCTATTCTAACGGCCGAAGATGGCACTTATATGAACTCCGATAAGATTCTTAACCAGCTTGCCGAGGCTCGCAAGTTGCGCAGCTACCGCCAGCATCTGCTGCTCTGTACGGCCGGGAAGTGCGCGTCTGAAGAAGAGGCTGCCGAGTCGTGGGATTATTTAAAGCGGCGTATTCGAGAGTTGGATATGCTTGATGTCGAAAGCGGTGTCTACCGCTCCAAGGCCGACTGTCTTCGTATCTGCCGGCAGGGACCAATTATGCTGAGCTATCCGGATGGCACCTGGTATCACAGCTGCTCTCCAGAAATTATTGAACGTATCTTGCAGGAACATGTAATCGGTGGTTGTATCGTAGAAGAGTACGCGTTCGCCGAGAGTCCCCTATTTAATACGTAAATCCCCGCATTCCTGCGTTCTCAGATCCAGATGCCTACTCGCTTAGGCTCGCTCAATCGTCCTTGTAGGCAGTTTTTTACCTAAATGCTGACTCGCACCACGCCAACGGCCAGACCCTCAATAGCAAAGTCCTGGGCACGCAGATCAACCAGAATCGGAGAGTAGTCGCGATTTTCCGGTAGCAGCTGAATTTCATGTTTGCTGCGTGTGCGCTTGAGTCGCTTGACGGTGACTTCACCATCAACACGGGCCACAACAATCTGTTGGTTTTCTGCGGTTGGCTGCTGGTGCACAGCAAGCAGGTCACCGTCCATAATCCCGACATCGACCATGCTCTGACCCTGAACCCGCAGGAAGTAATCGGCATGTGGGTGGAAGGTACTCGAAGGGACTTCCTGATAATCTTCAATATTCTGCTCGGCCAGAATCGGCTCACCGGCAGCCACTCGCCCAACAATCGGAATGCCGGAGAACTGCTCAACGATACGAATGCCTCGTGAGGCGCCGGGAATCATCTCAATGACCCCTTTACGGGCCAAGGCACGCAAGTGATCCTCAGCCGCATTAGCGGATTTAAAGCCGAGCTGCTGAGCAATCTCTGCACGGGTTGGCGGGTAGCCGGTGGCATCGAGGTTGTCGCGAATCAGGTCGAAGATTTGTTGTTGTCTGGCAGTCAGGCGTTCCATGATGATTTCCTCTTAACAGGTAACTGTAATTATATACAGTAATCGGTTTCGCGCAAGTTAATCTATATTTAAATAAAATAATAAGGAGAATTTTATGCTGGAAGCAAAAGTACAAGAAGCATGGCGCGTGCTACGTATACAGTCTGAGTTGGTCGACGGCACGGATAAATTGCTCAAGTTGGGTGTGGCTGTGACGGTCTTTGGTGGAGCGCGACTGGACTCCACCAATCGCTGCTATCACGAGGCGCAGTTGTTGGGCCAGTTGCTCGGCGAAGAAAATATTCCGGTGATTACAGGTAGCGGTCCCGGCATTATGGAGGGAGCCAACCGCGGCTGTTTTGCCACACCTACACCCTCGGTAGGATTAAATATTGATCTGCCATTCGAGCAGACTCCCAATCCCTATCAGGATATTGCGCTCGATTTCCGTTACTTTTTTGTTCGAAAATATCTGTTTGTTAAACACGCGGTGGGTTTTGTGATTTTCCCGGGTGGCTTTGGCACCATGGATGAACTGTTCGAAGCGCTGACGTTGGTGCAGACGCGGAAGGTGCCCCCATTCCCTATTATCCTGGTGGGTAAGTCGTTCTGGCAGGGTCTTTTGGAGTGGATGCAGCAGAGGATGCTTGCCGAGGGTTGTCTAAGTGCTGCGGACCTAAATCTGTTCGAATTAGTCGACAGTGCTAACGATGCTGCTCAGATTATTCTCAAGCATATCCGCATGGGAGAATTTGCCGCAGAAGAGTAGCGAGGCCGGGCCGGATAGAAGCGGCTTCAGAATTCATCCCAGCCAAACATATAGCGTGAATCCCGTATGCCGCTGACGCTCCAGAGGTTAGATTTCTGGGCATCCTTTGGTGCGTCTGATCCCAGTTCAGAAAGACTGTTGACGGGGATCGCAGCCATTCTTGACCAGTCGTCAAAGTTGATCTGGTCGAAATCGCCATCGTCAAAATGGAGTTCAATCGTGGCGCTGTATTCATCAATTAAAAGTACTTCAAAGGTTCTGCCGCTCGCAATATCGTGATAACGCTGATTGATGATGGGAATCGTTTTAGCCATAACTCTTCTCTCCTTTGTCATCCTGTCCGGGCTTTTTTTATCTTGCCTGAGGAAAATAGCAATTTGGCTTTAGCAATGCATCCGTTTCGATAACAGGCGTTTTAGTGCAGTTGCGTTGTCAATCGATCACCCCGTCGAGGTTGTTTTTCCAAGCAATTGAAAAATGGAGATAAAATTTTTACCTGTAATAAACCTCTCTGTCAGTATAATTTCCCTATCGAATAGCCGATCTTTGTGAAAGAATAAAATTGTCTAAAAATAAATATTCGGGCACAAATTTGTGGTGCCAACACAATCCCTCAAACTGTTAGTGTGAACTCTATGACTGTAAATCAACATGGACGCCTGATGCTTGATCTGACCGGGACCTCTCTAATGGATGATGAGGTCGGTCTGCTGCAAAATCCTCAGGTTGGCGGCGTTATTTTATTTGCCCGCAATGTTGAGAGCCGGCATCAGGTTGAAGAGCTGGTCGCAGAAATTCGTGCAGCGGCACCGGATTTACTGATCGCCGTGGATCAGGAGGGCGGCCGTGTACAGCGCTTGAAGCAGGGTTTTACCCGTCTGCCTGCCATGCAGCAGTTGGGTGACTTGACACTACGAGACAGAGCCTTGGGGCTGAGCCTGGCCCGTGACTGTGGCTGGTTGATGGCCTCGGAAGTGATTGCCTGTGGTCTCGACATTAGTTTTGCCCCAGTACTGGATGTCGATCGGGACACCAGCAGCATTATCGGTGATCGCGCCTTTTCTGATCAGCCGCAGCTAGTCTGTGATGTGGCTGGCGCCTTTATCGCCGGAATGAATGAGGCGGGGATGGCTGCCACCGGTAAACATTTTCCAGGACACGGCGGTATTGTTGCCGACAGCCATCTTGAGGCGCCAATAGATCAGCGCAGCTGGGCTGAACTCAGTGAGCACGACCTGGTGCCTTTTGTGGCGCTCGCCGACCAACTAGGTGGTGTCATGCCGGCGCATATAACCTACCCGGAGATTGATCCCGATTCAGTGGGATTTTCTCCATTTTGGCTACAGCAGATTTTGCGCAGCCAGCTCGGTTTTAACGGAGTGATCTTCAGTGATGATCTGGCTATGAAAGGCGCAGATATTGCCGGAGGTTATGTGCAAAAAGCTGAGCGTGCCCTGAGCGCGGGTTGTGACATGATTTTGGTGTGCAATGATCGGGCCGGTGCGCAGGAAGTTTTAAAGTATATGACCGAGCAGCGGGTCAGTGGCAGCGATAAAATTGCGGCTATGTTGAAAACACAATCAGTCAGTTGGTCTCAACTGGAGAATGATCCGCGAAGAGTTGATACCATGGCGCAGCTTGGGTTGTTATAGAACTGGCTGCAGGGCTTATCGGCGTAGCCGAAGAAGTTAAACACGGTGACCGATCAGTGGTGCTGGGGCACAGGTAGAAGCAAGAGAAACAGGTAGTCGGAACCAAAAAAGGTAGGTTTGTAGTATGGCAAAAATAGAAAGCTGGCTGGTAAATTTAACCGGTGAACATTATCTATGGATTTTGGAACTCTTTTTTATTGTGGTCCTGGCGCTGGGTCTGGGTTATGCCGTCAACCGCGTGGTCGACAGGCTCGAAGTTCATGCCGCCAAAACCCAGACAGTTTGGGATGATGCGCTAATTGAGGCCTGTCGTCGTCCGTTGATCTGGCTGGTGTGGATTCTAGGCATCAATTTTTCTGCAGGCATTGCTGCTCAAAAAATGGACTCCGGGCTCTATGCTCTGGTTGACCCGATCAATCGCCTGGCGCTGATCTTTCTGGGTGTTCTGTTTTTAAACAATTTTATCAAGCGCGCTGAGCGCAATTTGGTGCACCCGGACTATATTGCCAAGCCGCTGGACGAAACGACTGTCAGGGCAGTTGGCAAGCTACTCCGCGCCGCGGTGATTATTACCGGGTTGCTGATCGCTATGCAGCTGTTTGGCTACAGCATCTCTGGCCTGCTGGCATTTGGTGGTATTGGCGGAATCGCTGTTGGTTTCGCTGCCAAGGACCTGCTGGCGAATTTCTTTGGTGGCATGATGATCTATCTCGACAGGCCATTTTCTGTCGGCGACTGGGTGCGTTCACCAGACAAGGAAATAGAGGGGACAGTGGAAGATATCGGCTGGCGACTGACGCGGATACGGACATTTGACAAGCGACCGCTGTATATTCCCAATGCTGCGTTCGCCAGTATCTCGGTAGAGAACCCGTCGCGTATGACCAATCGCAGAATCTATGAAACCATCGGTGTCCGCTATGAAGATTTAGAACAGGTTCAGAACATTGTCGATCAGGTTAAAGCGATGTTAAGTGCGCACCCGGATATCGATACAACTCAGACCATGATGGTCAATTTCAATAAATTTGCCGCCAGCTCACTGGACTTTTTTATCTATACCTTTACCAAGACAACTGACTGGGCGACCTATCATCAGGTCAAGCAGGATGTACTGCTTAAAATCGCAGAGATTATTGCGGCCAATCAGGCGGAAGTTGCCTACCCAACTTCTACACTGCATATGCCTCATGGGCTGGCGTTAAGTGGTGAACAGGTGATGGAGAGGGCGGGCTCCTGAGATTGAGTCCGGTAACGATCGCAGTGAGTGTCGCGGGAAGATAATGAGTGAATAATTTCTTGGTATCAGGCCGAGGTTTTAACTACATTTTATCTAGATGTTCGAGCAATGTTGAAAAAGTCGAATGTCGGTGACAATAACAGGGATATGTTGAACGCTTGAGGAGTGCACGGAGTAGGGAGTCCTGCGGCGCGAGCCGCCCAGGAATCGTGCCAGTTGAGCGGATACAGGATAAGGAGATCATGTCATGGAGTTGACAACTGTTTTCAGGCGCGCCATTTTAGCGTTGATTGTGATCAGTGGCTGGGCCCTGATGACTGTTTTATTCGCAGCTTATTTCGGAGCTGATCTCAGCACGATATCCCCTCTGGCAGAGAAGACACAGATCTGGTTGCTGTTACTGGTAATTATGCTCTCTCGCAGTGTCAGGCTTCGACGAAGTCATGTCGAGTTGTTGCGATGGTTGTCGACCACGACTCTGGGTTCTAGACTATGCGCAAAAGCTGCAGTTGGGTCACGTCTGGTGCGCTCCGCACTGCGATCGGCCTATATCAATATCTATCTGCTGGGCGATGTGCTGTTTTGTGTCGGCACGCCGCTGTTGATTGTTTCAGCATCGGCGGGCTGGTGGTTGATCGATGAAGTCAGTTATGTCGGGTTCCTGATTTACTGCTGCATAATATCAACGATATTTTTCGCCGGACTGTACAGCAACGTCGTGAGGCTGTTGGCGCTTGGTTACTTTTTTGGTTACTGGTTGCTTTCGGCGGATATGATGATGTACCCCTTTATCGCGCCTGCAGTAGTTCAGGACACTATTTCCAACATGACGACCGAGGCCTTGAGTGCGTTGTTGCCGGCGCTCGGTTTGGTGCTGATTGTTTATCTTCTGGTTCGCCGCCATGGTCTGCGGGTAATCTCTGAACCGGTGCATTTTAGCCGTGCGATCTTCAGTAACTATCTGTTGCTCGGGTGCTTGCTGATGGCTATTCCTCTGCTGGCTATTGTCGCCGATATGATGGTTGGCCATATCAATGTGCATATGCTTTTTATCGGCGTAGGGATAGCGTTGCTTGACGGCTACTGGCAGGACACCGCTGACAGAGAGCCGGCGCTGTCATCTGACTGGCGGTATTTTTTAAAACTGTCCTGGCAACACTGATAGCCAATTGTCTTATAATCGCCATTTGAAACTGAAAAAATGGTCGTCCCTATAATGAAACGTCTCGCTATATTTTGCAGCTGTGTGCTGTTGGTTGCCTGTCTCGGGCGTCCCGACGGCGTCATCCCTGTGGCAGAGTTGGACACGCCGCGCTATCTGGGAACCTGGTATGAGGTGGCGCGGCTGGATCACTCTTTTGAGCGGGGTTTGAGTAATGTGACCGCGGTCTATTCACTGCGTGAAGATGGTGGTTTGCGGGTTATCAACCGTGGCTACTCGGCAGAGGGAGGGGCGTGGCAGCAGGCTGAGGGCAAGGCTTACCGATTGGAAGATAACCAAAAAGGTCATTTCAAGGTCTCCTTTTTTGGCCCCTTCTACGGCTCCTATATTGTCTTTGAGCTGGGCGACAGCTATGAGTATGCTTTTGTTGCCGGCAACAATACCGACTATCTATGGCTGTTGGCGCGTACGCCGACTATCAGTAATGAGCTTAAGGAACAGTTTTTACAGCGCGCCGCAGCGCTGGGATTTAATCCTGACAACCTAATTTTTGTCGACCAGGGTTTAAATATTTAAGGGGCTGGGTCCGACTGTTGCTCTGGTTTGGGTGAGTTGAGGGGCTGCGGTTGGTAGGGGATAACAGTCAGCAGGATACCCATTTTAGGGTGATCAATATAATAGCTCTGCTGCTCCTCGATGCGCTTTGACTGGTCGAAGGTCCACAGTGATGCGATTGGATAGGTTTTCACCTGATCGGTCTGTTGCGGTGAGGTTGAGGAATTTATCTCGCCGCCGTTTGAAGCAGCCAGGTCGCTGTTCTCGTCAATCGCGTTATGGGGCTGATCGATAAAAAAGTCTTCGATGCGGTCAGGGTCGAACTGTAGTTCACCAATTATCGGATACTCGGCCAGATCGGGTTTGTCATAAACGGGAAATTCGGGCAGCTCGATCATTTTGTCCGCCGCATTCTGCGGATCAAATTCCACTAGCCAGAGATCGGATTGAAAGTGCAGAAAGCGCGATTTATAAAAGCGCAGGCTGCCCTCAATTTCAAAGCGATCCAGATATTGTTTTCCCGCCTTGATTAAAATCCAGGGATCATCGCCATTTTCTGTGGCGGAGAAGCGCCAGGCTTCATGGAACAGTAGATTGTATTGAAGCTGTCGATCCAGTGCTGCCGCGCTCTCATTGAGATTGCGGGCTTCCCGCGGCAGTTTGATAAAGGTTGGTTCGTATTGAGCAACATAGGGTTGTTCAACGGCGGCTATATTGGCAGGCAGGTTGTTGGCAAGATAAACGGCATCTTCGCTGTTCGCCAGCGCCAGATCATACTCATCCGGTGCTGATGGGCTCTGTGTGTCAGCAATAGCCAGGGCGGGGTCCTGCGCTTCAACATACGGTATCAGTGGTTGGTTCAGGGTTGAAATAACGCCTGCGGCCAACGGAAAACTGTGTGATGCGCTCTCCTCGGGGTCGAGCAGTTCAACAGTGTTGTCGTGAAACTCGAGAACGACTTCCCGCGGAGGTTGCTCGTTGCCGGCATAGCCTTGCTGCGTGAAGATCACCACCTCAACCTGATACCAGGATGGTGCTTCTTTGCCAGCCGGGTCATCGCTTTCCTGAGCCTGACTTAAGCCAGATGGCAACAGAGCTATCGTCAGCAGTGCCAGAATTGCTTGTCGCACTTTTCTCTCTGGTTTGGCTGTTGTCATTATCACGCTGCTTTTTATTGGCGACATAAAATGTCCCTGTGTTTAACTGGCGCTTGAGGCGGGTTTCAATTGATCCAGTATAGCGGTCAACTTTTCGACGCGCTCCTCAGCACTTTCCATAGCCATAGTGAAACTCAGTTGATCGTTGCTTTGCAAGCGGAATGTCCCCGGTTTCGCTTGCACCATTTTAATAATAGTAATCGGTTCTACACTGGTGCTGGCACTAAACTTCAGACGCCCGCCATTGGGTCCGGCTTCTATTTTTAGAAGTCCCAGACGCTCACCGGTCTGACGTAATCTGGCCAGCTCAAACAATGTTTTTACCGGCTCGGGCAGCAGGCCGAAGCGATCGATCATTTCTACCTGAAGTTCATGCAGATGATTTTCGGTCTGGCAATTGGCCAGTCGCTTGTAGAGCGTGAGGCGCATATTGACGTCGGGCAGATAGTCGTCTGGAATCAGCGCGGGCAGATGCAGGTTGACCTCGATACCCTCGTCCAGGGCTGCTCCCAGCTCGGGTTGTTTGCCCGACTTAATGGCATTCACAGCGCGCTCGAGCATTTCCAAATAAAGGGTAAACCCAATAGCTTGGATGTGACCGCTCTGTTCTTCGCCGAGCAATTCTCCGGCACCGCGAATTTCCAGATCATTGGTCGCCAGAGTAAAGCCAGAGCCAAGATGATCGGCCGCAGAAATTGCCTCCAGTCGTTTTAAGGCGTCGGCACTCATGACTTTCGGTGGGGGCGTTAACAGATAAGCATAGGCCTGATGGTGAGAGCGACCGACGCGACCGCGCAGTTGATGAAGTTGCGCCAGGCCAAATTTATCGGCGCGCTCAATCAGTATGGTATTGGCACTGGGGATATCAATGCCGGTTTCAATAATGGTGGTGCAGACCAGCAGATTAAAACGCTGGTGGTAAAAGTCCGACATCACCTGTTCCAGCTCGCGCTCACGCATCTGACCGTGGGCAATATTGATTCGCGCTTCGGGAACCAATTGCTGAAGCTCATCGGCAGTGCGCTGGATCGATTTGACATCGTTGTGCAGAAAGTAGACCTGACCGCCGCGCAGAATTTCACGCAGAACTGCCTCGCGCGTAACGCGATCTTCCTGTTGTCGGATAAAGGTCTTAACCGACAGCCGTCGCGCCGGCGGTGTGGCGATAATCGAGAGATCGCGAACTGCGTGCATCGACAGGTTGAGCGTGCGCGGGATGGGTGTTGCGGTCATGGTGAGAATATCCACCGAGCTGCGCAGAGATTTAATCTTGTCCTTTTGACGGACGCCAAAGCGGTGTTCTTCATCGATAATCAACAGCCCGAGACGTTTGAAATCAATCTGCGCGTGGAGCAGCTTATGGGTGCTGATCAAAATGTCGACTTTGCCATTTTCAGTGTCGGCAATTACCTGCTCCTGTTCCTGATTAGTGCGGAAGCGCGAAAGCTCTTCGATGGTCACTGGCCAATTGGCAAATCGATCGCGAAAGTTTTGCAGGTGTTGATGGGCGAGCAGGGTAGTTGGTACCAGGACCACCACTTGCTTGCTACTGGATACGGCAGTAAAGGCGGCCCGCATCGCTACTTCAGTTTTACCAAAACCGACATCACCACAGACTAGTCGATCCATCGGTTGTGGACTGAGCAGGTCGCTGCGCACCGCATCGATGGCCTCGAGCTGGTCAGCGGTCTCTTCGAACGGGAAATCTGCACTGAACTTACGGTAATCTTCCTCATTGTTATCACAGGCAAAGCCAATACGCGCCGCGCGTCGAGCGTAAATATCGAGTAGCTCTACGGCGGTATCGCGGACCTGTTTGGCGGCCTTCTCCTTGGCCTTGCTCCACTTGTCGGTGCCGAGTTTATGCAGGGGCGCCATCGACTGATCACTGCCGCCAAAGCGACTGATTAAATGCAGCGACGACACCGGCACATAGAGCTTGGCGTCATTGGCATAGACCAACATCAAAAATTCCTGGACAGACTTGTCGACCTCGAGAGTGACCAGCCCCTGAAAGCGCCCGACACCGTGATCCATATGGACAACTGGAGCGCCGTGTTGCAGCTCGGCCAGGCTTTTAAATATTTGGTCGGGGGATTCCGAGGCTCGAGAACGACGACGACGCTGCATCACCTGTTGACCAAACAGTTCGCCTTCGGTGATTAGGCAAATTCGCTGGTCCGGACAGTAGACGCCCTGATCGATCGGATAGGTGGTGACCGAAAAGCGCCGCTCGCTTTGCAGAAATTCCTGCCAGCTATCGACCTCTGTGGCGACCACGTCAATTTTTTTCAGCAGACCGGCGAGTACTTCACGGCGTCCTGCCGACTCGGCGCAGAACAGCACGCGGCCCTCAAAGCCATCGAGAAATTCTGCTAGCTTTGACAGAGGGTTGCTGAGCTTCGAATTGACCGCAACATCGGGCACCGCGCGCAGGTTAAGGTTGACGCGGCCGGCGCCGGCATCGGTTGGTTGACGGTCAATCTCGGTTCGGGGTAATTTTTTAATATGTTGAAAGACCTCTTCAACCCCGAGAAAGAGCTCTTTCGGCGGCAATATCGGCCGCGTCGGATCAACCCCGTATTCGCTGTAGCGAGCATGGGTATCCTGCCAGAAGGCGAGGGCGGCATCCTCAATCCCGACGTGACTAAATAACTGCACATGCTGCGGCAGATAATCGAAGAGTGTTGCGGTGTGCTGAAAAAACAGGCTCAGGTAATACTCAATACCCTGGGGTGCCACACCATCTTTAATATCGCGATAGACCGGACATTTGCTCGGGTCATGGTCAAAATGGCTATGCCAGTTGTTCAAAAATTGGTTACAGGCTTGTTTGTCGAGAGGAAACTCCCGCGCGGGTAATAGTTCAATCTGGTTGACACTCTCGGTGGTGCGCTGGGACTCGGCATCGAACAGGCGCAGGCTCTCGATGTCGTTGTCCAACAGGTCGATGCGGAAAGGCTGCTTGGTGCCCATCGGGAAAATATCGATCAGTGAACCGCGGAAGGCATATTCGCCGTGTTCGTAGACAGTCTCTACTCGGTTGTAGCCTGCTCGGGAGAGTTGTTCCTGTAATTGGTCACGATCAATCAGTTCACCCACCCTATATGAAAATGTGCGTGAGGCGATAAAGTCGGTTGGTGCCAGCCTGTGCATCAGGGTTGGCAGGGGTACAATCAGCAGTGCGTGCTGGGCATGAGGCAGGTTGGACAGAGTTTGCAGTCGTGCCGAGACAATATCCTGGTGCGGTGAAAAAATATCGTAGGGCAGGGTTTCCCAGTCGGGGAAGTTGAGAATCGGCAGTTGCTGCTGAGCGCTGAAAAATGACAGCGTTCGGCTCTGCGCCGATGCCTCGCGCGCAGTTTCGGTAACCAACACAGTCAGGCCATCAAACTGCCGTGCCGCCTCGGCTATGGCCAGCGCTCGGCCAGCAGCCTGGAGCTCTCCCCAGCGGTTTTTGTCACCCGCCTTAGCGGTTGGGATTAAATTGAGGATAGTTGTCGAATCTCGAGGTGTCATAGGTCGGCTATGTTATTGGATTGTCGCGCTAACGTGATTGGGTGTGCACTAATTCTTTACTAGCTTTATTTCAACGTGCCTGGCTCGGCATTTTACTTGGGGTTGGCCATTGATAGTAGGAATATTCTTTATCCGGTTTTGTAGTCCATTCGGAGTTGCTCCCCAGCTAGATGTTCCGGATAATACCGAGCTCCAAAACTCCCTTAAAAGGACCGGCCAGTGATTGACCAGAAGAGACCTCTCCCCGACGATTTTTTTAAAGACTGGAAGCAGCGCGAAGCCCTTGCTGAGGGCATGATTCCGATTATTGGCAAGCTCTATCGCGAGCGTAATGTCTCCACTTATATGTATGGCAACAGCATGGTTAACAAGTCGGCCACCGATTTGATGAAGTCTCATCGTCGCGTGCGCCAGGTTGAGCATAACGAATTATCCGAGTTTGACTCGTTCCCTATGATCGAAGCGATTGCCAGACAGCACCTTGGGCCGGCACACATCGATCTGGGCAAGATGGTCGTCAAATATCAATCGATTGGTGATGGTCGCAGTGTTGATGAGTTTGTCAGTGAGGAGCTGAAAGATATTATTGGTTCTGATATCAAGCCGCTGCCTCAGCCACAAGATGTGGTGCTCTACGGTTTTGGTCGAATTGGCCGATTAGTGGCGAGAATTTTGATCGACAAGGCGGGCGGTGGCGATGTGCTTCGACTGCGCGCCATTGTGATTCGCAAGAGCAAGGTCGACAACGATCTGGAAAAACGCGCCGCACTGCTGCGTCGCGACTCGGTGCATGGTTCTTTCAAGGGTACTATTCGGGTATTGGAAGAGGAGAGTACTTTGGTCGTTAATGGCAATCCGATCAAGGTGATTTATGCCAACTCGCCAGACGAGGTCGACTACACCGACTATGGCATCAATAACGCCCTGATCGTCGATAATACCGGAGTCTGGAAAGACAATGCCGGGCTCGGTGGCCACCTTCGACCGGGTGCTGCCAAGGTTTTGCTGACGGCGCCTGCGGGCGATGATATTCCCAATATTGTGTTTGGCATCAATGACAGCGAGATCACGCCTGAGCGCAAGATTATCTCTGCGGCATCCTGTACTACCAATGCAATTGTTCCGGTTCTCAAATGTCTGCTGGATGAATATGGCGTCAATAGCGGCCATGTGGAAACGGTTCACGCCTACACCAACGACCAAAACCTGATTGATAACTTCCACAAAGGTGATCGCCGAGGTCGAAGTGCGCCGTTGAATATGGTTCTTACCTCCACCGGTGCTGCCAAGGCTGTGGCCAAGGCGATTCCGGAACTAAAGGGCAAATTGACGGGTAATGCAATCCGAGTGCCGACACCCAATGTATCGATGGCGATCCTCAATTTGCAGTTGGGGCGTGACACCAATGTTGCAGAACTCAATGAATTTATGCGTCAAAAAGCGCTGCATTCAGAGCTGCAGCAGCAAATTGGTTACACCATTTCTAGCGAGGCGGTTTCTACTGACTTTGTGGGCTCACGACAGGCCTGTGTTTTTGATTCTCAGGCAACCATCGTCGAGGGCAATAGCTGCGTTTTATATTGCTGGTATGACAATGAGTTCGGCTACAGCTGCCAGGTGGTTCGCTGTTTGGAGAAATTTGCCGGCGTCAGCTGGCCAACCTATCCTCGAGCTAAAATAGCTTAGTGATAACAGTCAGTTACAGGGACGCGGGGCGGCCATTGCGTCGTGTCTCTGTGACTGGATTAAGTGGCCTCTGTGCAACCCTTCAATGAAAACCGTACAGCGGTAATTTAAATAACGCATTTATTGCCCATTTTGGCTTTTCCAAACCCTAATGAGACTGGAATCACAGCGCTCAGACCTTTATAATCCCGCCGTTCTTAACAACGGCAAACACTGCGCTCAAGCTGTCTGCCGACACTAAGCCGAAATTGCTCGCGTTTTGCGTTAAAAAGGGTCGATACGACTACTTTTAAACCGAGCAAAATGTAGCTGAACAGTCCAAACATCAAATTTTGAATATTAGGTATCTCCTATGATAAAAATCCGTCGCGGATTAGACCTGCCGATAGCTGGAAAGCCCGAGCAGGTTGTTCACGATGGCCCAATGGTCAGTCAAGTTGCGGTGGTCGGTTCTGACTACCCGGGCATGAAGCCCACCATGGCTGTGCGTGAAGGTGATCGCGTTAAATTGGGTCAGTTGCTGTTTACCGACAAGAAAACCGCCGGTGTTAGATTCACCGCACCTGCGTCCGGTGTCGTGGTAGCGATTAATCGTGGCGAGCGTCGCGTATTTCAATCGCTGGTGATCGATATCGACGGTGATGAGGCTGAAAGCTTCACTCGGTATTCGGCTGATCAACTGACCTCTTTGGAGCGCAGTCTGGTTGTGGATAATCTGGTTAACTCTGGTCAATGGGTGGCATTGCGAACGCGACCCTATGCCAAAGTGCCAGCGCCAGAAACCAGCCCTTCCTCGATTTTTGTCACAGCGATGGACACCAATCCTCTGGCTGCAGATCCCGCACTGATTATTGCTCAGCGCGGCGACGATTTTGCCAATGGTTTGAAAGTGTTAACCCGTCTGACCGATGGTCCGGTGCATCTGTGTACGGCCGCTGGAGCAGCAGTAACCGGTGATACGGTTGAGGGTGTTGAGAGTCACCAATTTGCTGGCCCGCATCCGGCAGGTCTGGCCGGAACCCATGTTCATTTTATCGATCCAGTCAGCGCCGAGAAAACAGTTTGGACGATCGGCTATCAGGAGGTGATTGCAATAGGAGCGCTGTTTACCTCAGGTACGGTTGATACCAGCCGCGTGGTTGCGTTGGGTGGTCCTCAGGTCAACCAGCCAAGACTGTTGAAGACGCGGTTAGGCGCCAATTTGAATCAGCTGGTGATTGGTGAGTTGAAAAATGACGAAAATCGAGTGATCTCAGGTTCGGTTCTCTCTGGTCGCAAAGCGGCGGGCGAATTTGCTTTCCTCGGCCGCTACCACAATCAGGTTTCAGTGATTCGCGAAGGTCGCGAGCGACCATTTCTGCACTATCTCAGGGCGGGGGTGAACAATCACTCGGCGCTGCCAATTTATATTTCTTCACTCAGCAAGAAGCTCTTCAATATGACGACAAGTACCAATGGTAGCGAGCGTGCCATGGTGCCCGTGGGCGGTTATGAAGATGTCACCGCTCTGGATATTCTGCCGGTTCAGCTGCTGCGCGCACTGATCGTGGGCGACACCGAGATGGCCCAAAAGCTCGGTTGTCTGGAGTTGGATGAGGATGATGTTGGCCTCTACACCTATGTTTGCGTTGGCAAGTACGAATACGGTCCGATCCTGCGTGATAATTTGACCACAATAGAGAAGGAGGGTTAAGACCATGTTGCGCAATCTTCTCGATAAGTTAGAGCCTCATTTCCACAAGGGCGGCAAGTGGGAAAAGTGGTATGCACTATTCGAAGCAGTTGATACCGGTCTGTTTAAACCGGCTGATGTAACCAAAAACAGCTCTCATGTGCGTGATTCAATCGATCTCAAACGAGTGATGATCACCGTTTGGTTGGCAACTTTTCCAACCATGTTCTTCGGTATGTGGAATGTCGGTTTTCAGGCCAACACCATCATGGCTGACATGGGCATGATGGCTCAAGACGGCGGACGCGGTGTGTTTATCGCGATGCTGGCTGGCTATGATCCAACCAGCCTCTGGGATAACCTGGTGCATGGTGCCGCTTACTTTCTGCCTATCTATATGGTCACCTTTATTGTTGGTGGTTTCTGGGAAGTGTTGTTTGCCAGTATTCGCGGCCACGAAGTCAACGAAGGCTTCTTTGTCACCTCTGTGTTGTTCGCGCTCTGTTGTCCGCCTGATCTGCCATTGTGGATGGTCGCCGTGGGTATCAGCTTTGGTATTGTGATTGGTAAAGAGGTGTTTGGCGGAACCGGCAAAAACTTCCTTAACCCGGCACTGACCGGACGTGCATTCCTCTACTTTGCTTATCCGGCCTATATGTCTGGCGATGCGGTGTGGACTGCGGTAGATGGTTACACCGGAGCGACTATGTTGTCGGTTGCTGCGACTGCAGGTGTCACTGCACTTGAGCAGAGTGCCAGCTGGACGCAGGCATTTGTGGGAACTATTCAGGGCTCTATCGGTGAAACCTCGACGCTGGCAATTTTGATTGGCGGAGTGGTGCTGGTAACCATGCGTATTGCCTCATGGCGGATTATCAGCGGTGTCTTGATTGGCTCTGCGCTGCTGTCACTGGTGTTCAATAGCATTGACTCAACCAATCCGATGTTTGCACTGCCATTTTACTGGCACTGGGTGATTGGCGGGTTCGCCTTTGGCGCGATATTCATGGCGACCGATCCGGTTTCTGCGGCAATGACCAACACCGGTAAGTTCTGGTTTGGTATGTTGATCGGGGTGATGGTTATCCTTATTCGAGTGGTCAATCCTGCATTCCCCGAGGGCATGATGCTGGCAATTCTGTTTGCCAACCTGTTTGCTCCGCTGTTCGATCATGCGGTGGTTCAAGGAAATATCAAAAGGAGACTGGCCCGTGGCTAATGACTCTATTAAAAAGACCTTTGGTGTTGCACTGCTGCTCTGTGTGGTCTGTGCGGTGGTGGTCTCCAGTGCTGCGGTTCTGTTGCGACCGACGCAACAGGCCAACAAACTACTGGATCTGAAAACCAATATCCTCGCCTCGGCTGGTTTGCTTGAGCAGGGCGTCGACGTTGAAACCCAGTTTGAGCAGATCACGACGCGAGTCGTCGATCTGGAGACTGGTCGTTTTACCGATGCTGTGGACCCTGCTAACTACGATCAGCGCAAAGCGTCAAAAGATCCAGCGCTGTCGATTGCTATTGATGCCGATAGTGATATCGCCAAGTTAAAGCGCCGTGCTAAATACGCCACGGTATATATAGTGGAAGGTGAACAGGGCATCGACAAGATTATCCTGCCGATTAAAGGCTATGGCCTGTGGTCGACTTTATACGGCTTTTTGGCCCTAGAGTCGGATCTCGAGACCGTTGCGGGTATTGGCTTCTACGAGCATGCCGAGACACCGGGTCTGGGCGGGGAAGTGGACAATCCGAACTGGAAAGCCAGTTGGATTGGCAAGCAAGCCTACAGTAATAGCGACGTTGTGCTGAAAGTGATCAAAGGTAAGGTCGATCCTGACCGTGCTGGCGCCGAGTCGCAGATCGATGGACTTGCCGGCGCTACATTGACTACCCGTGGTGTCGATAATCTGGTGCAGTACTGGCTTGGTGATCAGGGCTTCCAGTCACTGATCAGCCACTTAAAATCTGGGGAGGCCTGATCATGGCTAAGATGAAAGACACGCTGTTAGAGCCGGTATTTAACAACAACCCAATTGCGCTGCAGATACTGGGTATCTGTTCCGCACTGGCGGTGACCTCAAGCATGAAGGTTGCCTTTGTAATGTGCTTGGCACTGACCGCGGTAACGGCCTTTTCCAACCTGTTTGTTTCGGTTATTCGAAACCATATACCTAACAGCATCCGTATTATTGTTCAGATGACAATTATCGCTTCGCTGGTCATTGTGGTGGATCAGATATTAAAAGCAGTGGCTTACGATATCAGCAAGCAGCTGTCGGTTTTTGTAGGCTTGATTATCACCAACTGTATCGTGATGGGCCGCGCAGAGGCCTTCGCCATGAAGAACCCACCGCTGCCGAGCTTTATGGACGGTATCGGTAACGGACTTGGCTACAGTGCGATTTTGATGTTGCTGGCATTTATCCGCGAATTGTTTGGTGCTGGCAAGATCTGGGGTTATGAAGTGCTCTCATTGACCACAGACGGTGGCTGGTATGTCGCCAACGGCATGATGCTGATGCCGCCGAGCGCATTCTTCCTTATCGGCTTGTTGATCTGGGTGCTGCGCACCTGGAAAAAGAATCAGGTCGAAGCTGCAGACTTCAAGATAACGGCTAACAGTCGACCCAGTGAGGTGGCGTAATGGAACATTATTTAAGCCTGCTGGTCAGGTCGATCTTTATTGATAATATCGCCCTAAGCATGTTTCTGGGAATGTGTACCTTTATCGCGCTGTCGAAAAAAATCGATGCGGCGATTGGTCTGGGTATTGCTGTGATAGTGGTACAGACCATTACTGTGCCAGTCAACAATCTGCTGCTCGGCTACCTGTTGTCGGATGGTGCACTGGACTGGGCCGGTCTGCCCGATGTTGATCTGAGTTTTCTGGTCTATCTGTGCTTTATCGGTGTAATTGCTTCGATCGTGCAGATTCTCGAGATGTTTCTCGATAAGTATGTCCCGGCACTGTACAACGCGCTGGGCGTGTTTTTGCCACTGATCACGGTGAATTGCGCAATTCTCGGTGGCTCGCTGCTGATGATGGAGCGCGGTTATGATTTTTCCGAGAGCGTGGTGTACGGATTTGGTTCGGGTATGTCCTGGGCGCTGGCGATTGCCGTTCTCGCCGGAATCCGTGAAAAACTCAAATACAGCGATATCCCAGAAGGCCTGCAAGGTCTGGGGATCGTATTTATTACTGTAGGCCTGATATCCCTGGGCTTTATGTCGTTTGGCGGCATTGACCTCTGATTACGGAGAAGTAAAGACTCATGAGTATTGAAATTATTCTAGGCGTGGCCATGTTTACCGTGGTAATTCTCGCTCTCGTGGCCTTTATTCTGGCCGCTCGTAGCAAGCTGGTGGCGTCCGGCGCTGTCAGTATCGAGATCAACGGCGAAAAGACAATTACCGTGCCGGCTGGCGACAAATTGCTGCAGACGCTGTCCGGTGCCGGGCTGTTTCTTCCTTCCGCCTGTGGTGGCGGCGGTAGCTGTGCGCAGTGTAAATGTGTGATATCTGAGGGTGGTGGCTCAATGTTGCCGACCGAAGAGGGCCATTTTAATCGCCGTGAAGCGGCGGAAGGTTGGAGACTCTCTTGTCAGGTTGCCGTCAAGCACGACATGAAAATTGAAGTGCCGGAGGAGGTCTTCGGCGTTAAGCGTTGGGAGTGTACGGTTGAGTCAAATCCCAATGTTGCAACCTTTATCAAAGAGCTGACTCTGAATCTGCCTGAAGGTGAAGACGTCAAGTTCCGCGCCGGTGGTTACGTGCAGTTGGAGTGCCCGCCACACCATATAAAGTTCTCTGATTTTGATATTGAACCAGAGTACCGTGGCGACTGGGAGCACTTTGGGTTCTTTAATCTTGAGTCAAAAGTCACTGAGCCTGTGATCCGTGCGTACTCAATGGCAAACTACCCGGATGAGAAGGGTGTGGTTAAGTTCAATATTCGTATTGCGACGCCACCGCCGCGCTCTGAGGGTATTCCTCCAGGCCAAATGTCTGCTTATGTGTTTAGCCTTAAGCCGGGCGATAAAGTCACTGTATACGGTCCGTTTGGCGAGTTTTTTGCCAGGGAATCAGATAATGAGATGATCTTTATCGGCGGTGGTGCAGGAATGGCGCCGATGCGCTCGCATATTTTCGACCAGCTCAAGCGTCTTAAAACCGATCGTAAGATCAGCTTCTGGTACGGCGCGCGCTCACTGCGTGAGTGCTTCTATGACGACGAGTACGATGCGTTGGCCGCGGAAAATGATAATTTTGAATGGCATCTGGCACTGTCTGACCCTCAGCCTGAAGATAACTGGGATGGGCTCACGGGCTTTATTCACAATGTGCTTTACGAACAGTACCTGAAGAATCACGAAGCGCCAGAAGACTGTGAATTTTACATGTGTGGACCGCCGATGATGAACGCAGCAGTCGTGAAAATGCTGCAGGATCTGGGCGTTGAAGATGAAAATATTCTTCTCGATGACTTCGGCGGGTAAGCCTTCGCAATGATATTTCCGGTCGCTACAGTAACGGGGCTCACAAGAGCCTCGTTTTTGCTTTTTGTCTCGCTCACAGTTGTTTCCCTTGCGGGCTGTGACCATGGGCCCGAGGTTATTCATATCTCCGGTGCCAAAATGGGCACCAGTTACCATATCACCGTGGTTGCCGATCAGCCGGCGCCAGAGGATCTTGCTGAGCAGATCGACGACGTGCTGAATAAGGTTGATCTTTCCATGTCGACCTACAAGAGCGAATCTGAGTTAAGTCAGTTTAACAGTCTGCCAGTGCAGCAGGGTGTGTCGGTGTCAGATGGCCTCTGGGATGTGTTGCAGATCAGTCGCCGCGTCTGGCAGCAGAGTGATGGGGCGTTTGATCCCAGTGTTGGGCCGATTGTAGATCTCTGGGGTTTTGGTCCAGTGGTTACCGACGGTCGAATTCCCAGTCAGGATGAAATTGACCAGGCGCTCACCAACAGTGGCTTTGAATATTTATTGATCAGTGTTGAAAACAAACTTGTCGGTAAAAAGTTACCAATTCGCCTCGACCTGTCTGCAGTCGCCAAGGGTTATGCTGTAGATAAGGTCGCCGACTTGCTGGAGATGCTGGCGCTACAGGATTATCTCGTGGAAGTGGGTGGTGAGATGCGTGTAAACGGTGTCAATCCAAATGGCCAGCCATGGCAAATTGCCATTGAAACACCCAATGCTCTGGGTCAGGTGGAGCAGATTATCGGGCTACAGCATGGTGCCATCGCCACCTCTGGCGACTATCGCAACTATTTTGAAAAAGAGGGTGTGCGCTATTCCCATACTATTGACCCGCGAACGGGCAGGCCGATAACTCACAGTCTGGCATCAGTTACGGTTGTCACCGAGCGCTGCAGTGATGCTGATGCCTGGGCAACCGCCTTTTTGGTAATGGGTGATAAGGCCGCGTTGGAGTTGGCCAATGAGCGGTCATTGGCTGTGTATATGATAGTCAGACGCAACAATCAGTTTGAGGCCGTGTACAGTGATGCCTTCGCACCCTACTTGACGGACTCGCACACAACTCAATCCCAGCCGGCGCAATAATCATGACTGAAATGTTCCTTACCATTATTGTTTTTGCGTTGCTGATCACGGCCATGGCCGTGGGCGTGTTGATGGGCCGCAAGCCAATTTCAGGTTCCTGCGGAGGTGTCGGAGCGGCCCTTGGCGAAGCCAACTACAGCTGTGATATCTGCGGTGGTGATCCAAATAAATGTGACGAACAAACTATTGTGCAAAATCCCGATTACCAGAATGGTGACGCAGGGTTAACCTATAACGCCGCAGAGGCAAGTCAGTCTACGGTTCAGAGCGAGAAGTAATTATGCCCAATTATCAATATGACCTGGTGGTGATCGGTAGTGGTCCCGCTGGCGAAGGCGCGGCAATGAATGCAGTAAAACAGGGCTGGCGGGTTGCTGTAGTTGACGAGCGAGCCATGGTTGGAGGCAACTGTACCCACCTCGGCACGATCCCCTCAAAGGCCTTGCGCCAGTCTATCAGGCGCATGATGCAGTACAACACCATGCCAATGTTTCGTGCTATTGGCGAACCGCGGTGGTTCTCGTTTCCGGAGGTGATGAAGGCTGCTGATGATGTGATTATGAAGCAGGTGCAGGGGCGCACCAAAGGGTATGCGCGCAACAGGGTACAGACCTATAACGGTCGCGCCAAGTTTACCGGTCCGCACAAAATTGCGATTACTACAGCGGGTGGAAAAGTAATCTCTATCTCTGCCAGAAATTTCCTTCTGGCGACTGGCTCGAGCCCTTATCGGCCAGATGATATCGACTTTACTCATCCGAGCATTTTTGACAGCGATACGATTCTCGATCTAGACAGCACGCCGCGCAATATCATTATTTACGGTGCGGGTGTGATCGGTTGTGAATATGCCTCGATCTTCTCGGGACTCGATACCCGGGTGGATCTGGTCAACACTCGAGAGTGGCTGATGAGCTTTCTCGATGACGAGATTTCCGATGCGTTGAGCTATCATCTGCGCGATCTCAATGTGATGGTCCGTCACAATGAAGAGTACGATCGCGTGGTAACCAGTGAAAATGGTGTCACCCTTGAATTGAAATCGGGCAAACGCATCCATGCTGAGGCGCTACTGTGGTGCAATGGCCGCAGCGGTAACACACGAGACTTGGGGCTTGAGACGGTGGGTCTCGAGGTCGATCAACGGGGTCAGATTGAGGTCAATAAAGACTATCAGACCGCTGTGCCACATATCTATGCCGCGGGCGATGTGATCGGTTGGCCTGCTCTCGCCGGTGCTGCCTATGATCAGGGGCGCTTTGCTGCGTCGCATATGTGTGGCATGGCTGATCAGTATCGGGTGAAGGATGTGGCCACCGGAATCTGGACGATTCCGGAGATCAGCTACGTTGGCAAAAATGAGCGCGAACTGACTGAGCAGAAGATTCCCTATGAAATTGGTCGCGCTTACTTTAAGGATACTGCGCGGGCGCATATTTCAGGTGAAGAGGTGGGGATGTTAAAGATTCTCTTCCATCAAGATACGCTGGAGATACTCGGCATTCACTGCTTTGGCGCAGAGGCTGCAGAAATTATCCATATTGGTCAGGCGATTATGAATCAGGAAGGTGAAGCTAACAGCATCAAGTACTTTGTGCGCACAACCTTTAACTATCCGACGATGGCCGAAGCCTACCGGATTGCCTCGATGAACGGGCTCAACCGCGTGAGTCGTGAACATCGCCACTTTGAAGACAAACAGCGTTAATCGGTCTCTCGCGCCGGATGTTTGACCACGGCGCGGATCACCTGGTTGCCCTCGAAATAGACCACGTATTGCGCATAGCGCCACTGACTGATCGGCGGCTCGCCCACCGCGTCGGTGACCTCTTCTGGGTCACCGAAGTCGCGGCGCACTGACTCTTTATGCATGCCCCTTTGGGGCAGTGGCAGCGCTGATTTCTCGGTTTGCTCGCCCACAGGAAGAACAAGTTGCTCCGCTGCCAGCATCGAACTAAATAGAGTGCCTTGAAGACTAAAGAAAGCAGTGATAGCTGCAGTTAATACCAGTTTTTTCATAACGACATTTCCTTTACAACGTTTCGTTACAACATTCCTTTGCGATCAACTTAACAGCTTAATTGTAGGACACACTGCAAACAGTTACAGGGCAGGATTATCATTGTTGAAATCCGCGGATTGTTGTTTGTCTCAGCGCTTTCGGGTTTAATCCCTGCATGTTAACCAACCTCCCGCTATTTATCGGTTTGCGCTATATGCGCAGCAAACGACGCGATGGCTTTGTCTCGTTTATCTCGGTATTTTCCCTGGCCGCCATGGCATTGGGGGTGATGGCGTTGATCGTTGTGTTATCGGTGATGAATGGCTTTGATCGCGAGATCAAAATGCGGCTGCTCAAGGTGGTGCCGCATGTCACAGTGACCAGTCGCCAGGGGCTGACTGCAAGTGAGATTCAACAGCTCGAACGAGAGTTGCAGGCTGATACTGGTCAGCAGCAGACAGTGGTCTCGGTTGTTCCGATGTTGCAGAGTTTTGTTATGGCCTCAAAAGCAGATCATCAAACCGGTCTGGTGCTGCAGGGCCTGGACCCGGTATCGAAAACGGCGCAAAGGCTGACAGAGAATATGATCAGCGGCCATGTTGGGCAATTGCAGGAAGGGCAGTTTGGCGTCGTAATCGGCAGCCAAATTGCGCGCAAGCTGGATCTTTTTGTCGGTGATAGCCTGCAGTTAACACTTCCCAAGGTAACCATTACACCGGCAGGGGTTTTCCCTCGCATTAAACGCGTGACGGTCACAGGCATCTTTCAGGTCGGCGCCCAGGTCGACTCCTCGCTGGCATTTATTCACTACCGCGATGGGCAAAAGCTGCTGCAACTGGGTGAGCGCTTTCATGGTGCGCATGTCGAACTGTCTGACGCGTTTATGGCTGATCGTTGGCTGAGCGCTAAACGAGGGGTTCTCGATACAGGGCTGCAATGGCGCAGCTGGAGTGAGGAGATGGGTACACTGTTTCGCGCCATGCGTATGGAAAAGGTCATAGTCAGTTTGCTGCTGTCGGTCATTATTGCGGTGGCAGCATTTAATATCGTCGCCAGTCTAGTGTTGATGGTGGCGGATAAACGGAAAGATATTGCAGTGGTACGCACCCTCGGTGCAACCTCCTCGATGGTGGTGAAAATATTTGTGATACAAGGTTTGGCAGTGGGTAGTTTGGGGATTTTGCTCGGCACCGTATTGGGTTGTCTGCTGGCCTATTTTATTGGTGATATTGTCGCCGGAATTGAACAGCTAAGCGGCAGCTATATGTTTGACCCATCGATCTATATGATCAGTGCGTTGCCTTCAAAAATACTATTCACCGATGTGCTAGCTGTGGTGCTTGGCGCCTGGATGATTAGCTTGGTTGCAACGCTCTATCCCGCTTGGCGAGCGGGCAAAGTCTTACCTGCGGAGGCCTTACGCTATGACCACTAATGCTGTGTTAGAGGCCCGTGCCTTGGGGCGTGACTACTACCAGGGTGAAAGCTTGCTACCGGTTCTTAAAAATACCCATATTGCCGTCAATGCCGGAGAAAAACTGGCAGTGGTTGGCGTCTCCGGGTCGGGTAAAACAACACTGCTCAACCTGCTTGGCGGACTCGATGACCCCAGCGCCGGGACCGTTAAGGTCTGCGGTATGGACTGGCAGCAATTGAGCGTTTCCGAGCGGGCAGAATGGCGTAATAAACATGTTGGCTTTGTCTACCAGTTTCATCATCTACTCGGCGAATTTAGCGCTCTGGAAAATGTTGCTTTACCTTGCCTAATCGGGGGAGCATCTGTAGCACAAGCGCGTCAGCGGGCAGAGCAGATGCTCGGGAAAGTAGGTCTTGCCCAGCGTGTGCAGCACAAGCCGGCGGAGCTATCCGGTGGTGAGCGCCAACGGGTTGCTATTGCGCGGGCGTTAGTTACCTCGCCCGAGGTGGTGCTGATGGACGAACCTACCGGTAATCTCGACCCTGCTACGGCAGAGGTTATTCTGGCCTTACTGCTGGAGCTTAACCAGTCACTGAATATCTCCTTTGTCGTGGTTACCCATGACCCTGCGATTGCCGCACGTATGGATCGTCAGGTCAGTTTAATTGATGGCCAGTTGGTGGAGCAGGGAGCCGCGCTTGTTTAAGCCACTGCCACTGTTTCTCGGGCTGCGTTATTTTTCGGCGGGAGGCGCGGGTAACCGGCTGGTGTCATTTATTTCTCTTCTGGCCATCAGTGGGCTGGTGCTTGGTGTTGGGCTGTTAATAATTGTGCTCTCGGTGATGAATGGTTTCGATCGCGAGTTGCGTGAGCGTATTTTGTCAGTGGTACCTCATGTGCAAATTATTCACCAGCAGGGCGTGATCGACTGGCGAAGTGATGCGGCGCTGTTAGCGAGGCATCCTGCGGTGACAGAGGTGACACCGTACACTGAGGTCAACGGACTGTTACATTTTCGTCAACACAGCAGACCAGTGCAATTATTGGGCCTGGATGCAAACGCGATTCCAGCCGGACTCAATCAAGTGCTTGTCGAGGCCGCAGTTAGACTTCCCGAAGATAATCAGGTACTGCTCTCCGAGGTGTTGGCAAGCAGCCTCGACGTGCAGCCGGGCCAGCGACTGACAATTATTGTGCCAGAGGCGCAGGGTGCCACAGTCGCACAGACCTTCATTGTGGCGGGCGTGTTTGCCACACACACTGAAATCGACCAGCTCCTAGCCATCGCCTCCAGCGCAAAAGTTGCAGAGCTTGCCGCTATGCCCGGACGGATAAAAGGCTTCCGGGTGCAGATAAACGACCAGTTTAATGCGCGTCAGCTGGGCTATCAGTTGATCGAACAGTTGCCTTTTGGCTACGGTTTTCGCGACTGGTTTCAGACTCACGGCAACCTCTATCAGGCGATCCAGTTGTCGCGCAACATGGTTGGCCTGCTGATCTTTATGATTATTGCTGTCGCTGCGTTCAATGTTATTTCAATGTTGATGATGTCGGTGATAGACAAGCGCAAGGATATCGCCATCTTGCAGACGCTGGGTTTGGCACGCGGCGATATTCTGCGGTTGTTTTTGACTCAGGGGGCGTTGATTGGTTTGTTTGGGATTGTACTCGGTGTGCTGATGGGCTTGCTTGGCTGCCTTTGGGTGGCTGATTTAGTCACCTGGGTGGAGTCACTGTTAGGGGTTAGCTTGCTCAACACCGAAGTCTATCCGATCGACTATATTCCAGTCGATCTGCGTGGCTCGGATGTTTTAAAAGTGGCGTTGTCGGCGGTGGTTCTGAATCTGTTGGCGACTGTTTATCCAGCGCTGCGCGCGAGTCGAGTGGTACCAGCCGAAGAGTTGCGTTATCAGTAGTCGCGGGCTTCAGGTGGCAGTTAAGGTTTTAGACGCTGCCGTGCCAGCTTACGTTTTTCCCAGTTGCTAATTACTTTCCAGCGCCACAGGTAGTTGATAAGCAGATAGCCTGTGACCGCAAACACCATGCCGCAGAGCGCACTGCCGACCATCAAGGGTAGCAGGATCTGATGGCCGAGGCCGGAAAACCACTCCCAGGTTAATGACACCGTAAACACAATATGCTCGCTGCCCAGCAGAGCAGCTCCAACTTTATAGGTAAGATAAAATAGCGGCGCGATGGTCAACGGGTTGCTGATCCAGATCAGGCTGATTGAGATTGGCAGGTTAGCGCCCCACCATATTGCCAGTCCTGCTGCGACAAATGTCTGGCCGGGAATCGGCAGAAAAGCAATCAAAACACCGATAAAGACCGCCAGGGAAACTGACTGTCGATTGAGGTGCATAATGTTCGGGTCGCGGATTAACGGAGCAGCCCAGCGCATCGAAGGATGTTTTAACGCTGCTGTCAGATCGGGCAGCAATCGGCGGATAAATTTTCGTGGCATATTTTTAGAAGGTTATGACTTCAATTTTATCATTATGACCTGAATACTGATTTTGAACTACAAAATTAAGTCGGCGCGGTAAAAAATAAGCCTCCCCAGGCGACGAAATTCGGACATATCAGCTCTCCGGGGCTACAATAGGGCCTGATCTAACAGGTGGAAATATCTATGCAACCGGCACTGGTAATTGAGCAGCTGAGCAAAACCTATCAGGATAATTTTCAGGCATTAAAAGGGATTTCTCTGACCGTTCAGCAGGGAGATTTTTTTGCGCTGCTGGGGCCCAATGGGGCAGGAAAATCGACGACTATCGGTATTATCTGCTCGCTGGTGCTTAAAACCAGTGGCAGCGTGAGTATCTTTGGCTGCGATATCGACACGGACTTCTCTCAGGCAAAACAGCTGGTTGGCGTGGTGCCTCAGGAGTTTAACTTTAACCAGTTTGAAAAGCCGGTCGATATCCTTATCAATCAGGCCGGCTATTACGGAATTCCTCGTGATATTGCGATTGGCCGAGCGGAGAAGTACCTCCGTCAGCTGGGTCTTTGGGATAAACGTGAGGTCCCGTCGCGAACTCTTTCCGGAGGTATGAAACGGCGTCTGATGATTGCCCGCGCACTGATGCATGAGCCCAAATTACTGGTGCTCGATGAGCCCACCGCTGGGGTCGATATAGAATTGCGACGGTCCATGTGGGACTTTTTGCGGCAGATTAATGCCACTGGCACCACCATTATCCTGACTACTCACTATCTCGAAGAAGCTGAAAGTCTGTGTCGCAATGTAGCGATTATCGATCATGGCCAGATTGTGAAAAACACCAGTATTCGCGAGTTGCTTTTACAGTTGAACAAAGAGTTATTTGTGCTGGATATTCGTGAGCAGCTCAGCGATTGTCCTGAAATAGAAGGCTATCCGTTAACTCTGGTAGACGCGCACACCCTGGAAGTGGAGGTAGAGAAATCCCAGTCAATCAATGCACTGTTCGCGGCGCTGAGCGAGAAGGGCATCCATGTGCTAAGCATGCGCAACAAGACCAATCGACTTGAGGAGTTGTTTTTCGATATGGTGGCGAAAAATCTGACGGGAGAGAGCCATGACTAATAAGCAAAAATGGATTGCCTTTATCACCATTGTGCGGCGTGAGATTCACCGCTTTCTGCGTATCTGGCCACAGACGCTGTTGCCGCCGGTTATCACTATTGTTCTCTACTTTGTCATCTTCGGAAAATTGATTGGCTCACGGATCGGCGAAATGTCGGGCCTGCCCTATATCCAGTTTGTGGCGCCGGGGCTGATTATGATGTCGGTGATCACCAACTCCTATTCCAATGTGGTGTCTTCGTTTTTTGGCTCCAAGTTTCAGCGCAATATCGAAGAGCTGTTGGTGTCACCAGTGCCGAGCTGGATTATTCTCGCAGGCTATGTGGTTGGCGGAATGAGTCGCGGTCTCGGTGTCGGTTTGATCGTTACAGTTTTGTCACTCTATTTTGCCGACTTCAGTGTACACAGTGTGCCGATTACTATCGGGATTGTACTGATGACCTCATTGATGTTCTCGCTGGCCGGTCTGATCAATGCAGTGTTTGCCCGCAACTTTGATGATATATCGATTATCCCGACATTTGTTTTAACCCCGCTGACTTATCTTGGCGGCGTGTTCTATTCCATCGACTTGCTCGGCGAGTTCTGGGGCAAAGTCTCAATGGTCAATCCGGTGTTGTACATGGTCAATGCCTTCCGTTATGGCATTGCCGGCATCAGCGATATCGATATTGTCTGGGCATTTGTGATGGTTGCATTGTTTTCCACGATCCTGTTTGCCGCAGCGCTCTATCTGTTGGAAAAAGGCTCGAGACTACGCAGCTAATGACAGATTATTCCGATACTGAACTGGGTAAAGCCACTCGCTACAGCGATCGCTATGATGCATCTCTGCTCGATCCTATCCCGCGCGCCCGAGCTCGTGAACAACTGCAGTCGGAGTCGGGTCCGCTGCCGGATTTTATCGGCATCGACCTGTGGACCGGTTTTGAGGTTTCTTGGCTAAACGATGATGGTTTGCCGCAGGTTGTGATCGCTGAGTTTTTACTGCCCTGCACCAGTGTCAATATTATTGAGTCCAAATCCTTTAAGCTCTACCTCAACTCGTTTAACCAGAGTAGCTATGGTTCGCTGCACGCGGTTCGAGAGATTATGGTGGCGGACCTATCTGCCGTTGCGCAGGGCGATGTCGAAGTGATTTTTTATCAACTCGCGGAATATAATGGTTTCCGCCCGATTACCGAGCCTGACGGCCACTGCCTGGATCAACAGGAAATTGCGATTGATTGCTACACGCCAAATGCAGACTTTTTGCAATGTGATCAAGATCGGAAAGATGCATCAGCATGTAGTGAGCTATTGTATTCCCACCTGCTTAGAACCAATTGTCCGGTTACCGATCAGCCTGATTGGGCATCGGTCTATATCAGCTATGAAGGTGCGCCGATCGACCGCGCCGGATTGTTGAAATATCTGGTTTCATTTCGTCAGCATCAGGACTTTCATGAACAGTGCGTAGAGAAAATTTACAGCGATATTATGCAACGTTGTAAGCCGCTGCAGCTGGATGTCTATGCGCGTTACATGCGACGCGGTGGTCTGGATATTAATCCCTGGCGCAGCAGTCGCTATAGTTTTCCTCCCAGCTTGCGGCAGGTGCGACAATAATTGGGATCAAGCGGGTACTTCTTGATTGATCGCCTGACGGCTGGCGATGTTTTTATGCAGATCGGTGACGCTGAATACATTGATCGGATCGGTGAAACCCTTGACGCTTATGCGCCCTTTATCCTGGCAGTGGACAGCATCCTTGACCAGATCAAAGGTATCTTTTGAGATCAGAATTTCATTGTTCTGTGCTGCGGATTCGAGACGGCTGGCGAGATTGACGGCACGACCGAGCAGGGTATAGTCGAGACGATTTTCGGTGCCGAAGTTGCCTACCTTGCAGGCGCCACTGTTGATTCCCATTCGCAGCCCGGGTGGATTGATAATGCCTTCCTTGCGCCAGCGCGACTGAAGCTCCTTCATTGCTCCTTGCATCGCCAGAGCCATGGAGACACAGCTTATGGCGTCGGAGCGCACACCGCGGCTTTCGGGGTCACCGAAAAAGACCATAATCGAGTCACCAATCACCTCGTCTACGGTGCCGCCAAAGCGAAACGCGATTTCCGACATTGCCGTTAAATAGGTATTTAGAAGGGATGTCAGTTGCTCGGGATCAAGTTCTTCGGCGAGTTTGGTAAAACCCTCCATATCGGAGAAAAATACCGTCAATGTTTTTTCCTGGGTGCCGGCCTTGACATCTTTACCGGTCAAAATCGCTTTGCGCAGTGCCGGAGAGAGATATTTTGACAGATGAAATGTCCGCAACGTCAGCCAATCATTCTGCCTGAGCACCGATTCATGCTGATCAGCGAGCCGGCAATGAGTGTGTCGAGCCATATTGACGTTGATTAGACAGTAGGCAAAGCTGGTACATACAACCAGAAGCTGCACTGGTGTCGAAGCTGAAATGGATAATGGCAAAAGCCAATAGCCCAGAGTCGCTCCGAGAAAGGCGCCAAACAGATCAAGCGGCGCAGAGGCCTTCATGGCGCCGATAATGGTAACCAGAAGAGCGGCTCCCAGTGCCACCGTGATGGTAGGATCAAAAGCCACCAGAGCAATGAGCAACCCAGTAATTAAACTGTCGCTAAACTCAATTCCCAGAGCGAGTCGTTGTCGATTGATATTAGTCAGTTGTGTGCCGATGGTGAGGTAACTGCCGAGTTGATAGAGAAATAGGGCAAGCAGCACACCTAACAGCCCCGCGTGGTAACCGATATCGCGCCAGGCGCCGAGTAAAACCGTAACACCGCATACGCCTAGCGCCAGACGATAGAGTTCCTGCAGTTTTGGTGAGGGGTAGATAAATGCTTTCCATGTCATACACAGTAGTCTAGCGCTGAGATTTAAAGGCTACTGATTATTATCGTCAGTAGCGATTGCACTGCGTATACTGGCTGTGGTGATATTTGCATAGTCGCAGAAGGTTTGAGACTATCAACGACGCAACAATAATAATTACAAACATAATAACGAGAAAAATTAAATCATGAAGATCTTTATCACTCTAAACAAATATCTTCTGGCGGGCTTTTGGCTGGTATTTGTGACGCTCCTGCTAGCCCCTGATTTGCTGCCGATAAGCGCCGAGTCTAGCCAGTGGGTTAACTGGATAGGCATCCTGCTGCTTGTTGTGCATCTGTTGGAGTTTTTCATCAAGCGCAACACATTAAAGGTTCGCGGGCACTCAGGTGTCATGAATTTCGTCTTGGTGATGCTGTTTGGCATTATTTACTGGAAGCCCCTGTTAGAGGAATAGCCTCTTTAGCCAGTAATCAAAAGTTGTTAGTGAGTTAATCATGAGTCTTTTCAAGAAGCGATCACAAACCCGCAAGGTTCAGTCGAGTGACGTTCTGGTGCCGCCAACGACTGCGTCGGCGCTGACTCCCTCATGGGATCTCTGGTACGGCAAATTTAAGGTCGTCGCGACCAGTGGCAATCCAAGATTACAGTTGCAGGGTAGCAATGAAAATATTATCGATTATATGGATCAGCAGCCGTTGCGAGAGGCATTTGAACGCGGAGTGGATGCCACAGAGTTAGGTATGCAATTTGCCAAAGAGTTTGATGTTGGCGCGTTCTTACGTACCAATGGAATTTTTAAATAAACCGCTAATACTGACCACAAAGAAATCTATTTATGAAATCACACGCTTTGTTAGTTGTGTCGCTATTGTTACTGGGCTCATGTGGTGGCGGGGGTGATAGCTCTTCAGCTTCGTCAGGCAATGGTCAGGACGCCGCAGTGGATTACGGCACGGTAACACTCTCAGGAGAAACCGAGGTCTGGTCTGATCAAATCAATTGGACGCTGACCGCGAGTGCCAGTGACCTAAATAGCACCAGCGTTTCGTTTGCTCTCAGTGATGATGGTTCCGGTTTGGAAATTGATTCAACGACTGGTGTGATTCAGGGTGTTGCAACCCCTCCTGGAGTTTACGAGTTAACCATCGACGCCAGCGATAGCGCGGGGGGTTCCACCTCGGCAACTTTCAACTTTACCAGTAATGCGTTTGTCGCCGGACACTGGACTCTCGAGCGAACAGAGAGTAGTGAAAATTTGATGCTGGTGGTGTCGCGCAATGGTCTGGTCAGCCTGATCACGCGCTCGGCGAGTGGCGTTATGAATGCCGTTTGCCACGGGCAAGCAGATATCGTCGGGGACCGTTTTACGGCTGAATTGGCCTGTTCACAGCGCAGCGCTGATGGGTCCAGCACCATTGATAATAGCGTGGTGGTCTCCGGCACAGTGGTGGAGGGAAGCCGCATCACATTGGCCGGTTTGGATACAGGGCAAGACAGCGTGTTTGTATTTCAAACCGCGGCTGAGGTGTTTAATTTTGGCACCATCACTCCCGGTATCTATGTTGAATACTCTGACTATAACAGCGGAATTTCATTGGTTGAAGTCAACGCTGAAGGCGAGTTAACGGCACTGGCACCGGAAGATGTCGGATTCCAAAGCAAGAGCAGCCGTTGTGAATTGTCCGGTAACCTGAACGCCGACCCCGTGTTTGCCGACTACGAGATCGATGATTTAAAAGAGGCGCTACAGGTTTTTGAAACCACGGTTTCATTGACTAACTGTGATCTGGATGGCGACTCAATTAGACGTCGTGACTACAATCAGAACGACACTTTGGCCCACGGGGCCAGCGTGATGGACACTCTTGCCGCGTCGCTGTCATTTAACCTCTATCTTGCGGGCAACCCCGATAGCAACGATGGCTATAATGCCGGCTACTTCCATTATGTACATTTTTGTGACGAGTCCAATCAGTTAACTGCAGTGGCCGACTTTTTAGCTGATACGGAACCGTTTTCGATTGTCGTCTGTCCATCTGAAACCTAGATGGTGTGACCTAAAAATACTGCCAACCGAATTGAGTATAAGTATCCGAATCGCCAGTAAAAATGATCTTGTTGCCATCAATCAGGTTATTGAAGAGGCGATCATGAACTGGCCTCTAGCTGAGCGCGCCAAAAGACTGATTATGCCTGTGCTCAGATACAGCGATGCTGAAGACCTCGATTATTATCAGGCCCTGGTGTGGGAGGCGAATCAGAAAATTGTCGGTCTGGCCACCTGGGATATCAGCCGACGTATTGAAACGGTAAACGGCAAAGCTAACTTGCTCCATGGCCTCTATGTCTCACCCGATTTTCAGGGCAGGGGCATCGGGAAGCGACTGATCGACGAAGTGGCGCGGCGCGCACTGCAGTCAGATCCATCACTGGACGGGCTTCTGATCAAGGCCGAACGAGTCGCCGTTGGATTCTTCGAAAGTTGTGGTCTGACACAGCTGAAAGCCATGTCAGTGGAAGACTACCCCTATCAATTCTGGAAGCCGTTGTAATCGTGGTGCTGTCTTTGCAGCATGGCATAGGTCTATTAAATGACTATGCCAGACTGGTTTTTAAAAAGTCGATAAGCAGTTGAACCGCTTCATTTTTATTGTTCGTGGAATTAATGAGGCTGATGCCGACCTCTCCGAGCTCGGGAAACCGCACCGACGGAGGCAGTATTTTCAGATTTTCCGGCACAGTGCTCTTGGCCAGAACCGTCACGCCAAGCCCCTCCTGAATAGCGTACTGAATGCCGGTTAGATCTGGAATGGTGTAGACAATCTGCCAGGGTTGATTAACCTGCTCGAGGGTTTTGATTGCGCGATTGCGATAGATGCAGCCCTGGGCCGCTGCGATCAGCGGCACCACACCCACTCGCGGCATCTGCTGATCGGCGCCCGTAACCCACACCAGCTCATCCGTTCTCAGTAAATTTGAATCAGTGCTGGAAGGATTATCTTCAAGTGCCAGAATGAGATCGTGGGTCGCTTTGCCTGTCTTTGATAACAGACTCTTACTTAGCTCACAGTTTACTTCCAGGGTGACATTGGGGTAGGCCTTGGCAAAGCGGCTGACGATTTTGGGCATCAAGACGGTGGCAAATTCACTCGGAATACCAAGACGGATTTTACCCTCGATCGTGCTCTTGGATAGCTGGCTAATCGCCAGGTCATTGAGGCTCAAAATCTGATTGGCGTAGCCGTAGAGGTTTTCACCTACCTCGCTGAGTTCAAGCGTTTTGCCATTGCGCACCAGTAATCCTTCACCGACCAGTTCTTCCAGCCGCCGCAACTGCAAGCTCACAGCCGGCTGCGAGCGGCCAAGAAGTTCACCTGCCTTGGTAAAGCTTCCTAGTTGCGCCACAGAGACAAATGCGCGCAGTAGATCCATAGGTAAATTTTTCATCGTTTCCAGCCTGAGTAGCACTCATTTAGGTATTAATATTTTTAATGCTACCATTGAATCTATTAATTTAACAAATCACATCCGACGTCATAAAATGTCGACTCAATTCAGCCTGTGGTTTTTTTAGGTTTCAATAGTAGGGTAATTTATGTCGACAGACAGACCGGTTCAGACCACCGTTTTCAACGATTACCATCTCGCCGCAGGTGGCAAAATGGTACCTTTTGCCGGTTATCTGATGCCCGTGCAATACAGTGCTGGGATTATGCAAGAGCACCTCCACTGCAGGGACAGTGCCGGCCTCTTCGATGTCTCGCATATGGGCCAGATTATTATTGCTGGTGATGGTGTTGCCGCAGCGCTGGAAAAACTGCTGCCGGTCGATCTGGAGTCGCTGGCTATCAATCAGCAAACCTATGCGGTGTTGACCAATGAGCAGGGTGGGGTGCTCGACGATCTGATTATTACCCGCTGGGCTGAAGATCAATTTTTTCTGGTGGTTAATGCGGGCTGCAAGGCTGAGGACCTCGAGCATTTTCGCCGTCATCTATCCGGGTTCAAAATTGACTATCTCGCTGAGCAGGGTCTGGTGGCCCTGCAAGGTCTGCTTGCGAAACAGGTGATGGCGGACTTGTCAGATGCTGCCAGTCAGCTGTCGTTTATGCACGGCTGTCACAGCACTATTGCTGGAGTTGACTGCTATATCACTCGCTCTGGCTATACCGGTGAAGACGGTTTTGAGATTTCGGTTGCGCCTGAAGACGCCCACAGGCTGGTGGAAAAACTGCTCAGTTTCGACTGCGTTCAGTGGATTGGTCTCGGTGCTCGTGATTCCCTGCGTCTTGAAGCCGGCCTGTGCCTTTACGGCCACGAGCTTGACCAGCAGACGACGCCGATAGAAGCGGGTCTTAGCTGGAGTATCAGCAGATCACGTCGCGCCAACGGCGCCAAAGCCGGTGGTTTCCCTGGTGCTGACATTATTCTTCAACAGATGGCTGATGGCGTCGTCAAAAAACGTGTTGGCTTTATTGTAGATGGCCGCGCTCCGGTGCGAGAAGGCGCCGAGATCGTTGATGACCAGGGCACCATTGTCGGCCACATCACCAGTGGTGGTTTTGGTCCAACCCTTCAGAAACCGGTGGCCATGGGTTATGTGCTGAGTGAGGAATCCGCAGTGGGTACCAAGCTTAATGCATTGGTCCGCGGTGTGCCGCGACCGATCACCGTAACGGCTATGCCTCTGGTAGAACAACGCTATTTTCGTGGTCCCTGAGAGTAAACATTTCAGTGGCCTGTCGCTGCTGACCAACATGAGAGCCCAATCAATGCTACAGAAAACCCGCAGTCTCACCGATCTGGAAAACCAGGCAGAATTTATCGCCCGCCATATTGGGCCAGGTGTTGATGACCAACAGCAGATGCTGGAGGCATTGGGCTGCACCAGTCTGCAACAGCTAACCCGACAGGTTGTGCCGGAAGCGATTGCCATGACCCAGCCACTGGCGATCGACGATGGTTGCAGTGAAGCTCAGGCTCTTGCCGAACTGCGCCATATCGCCCAGCAGAACAAGGTCTTCCGCAGCTTTATCGGGCAGGGTTACTACAACTGCATTACGCCTAATGTAGTGCAGCGCAATATTCTCGAAAATCCGGCTTGGTACACAGCGTACACACCTTATCAGCCAGAGATATCCCAGGGCCGTCTGGAGGCGTTGATCAATTTCCAGACTATGATCACTGACCTCACCGGCATGCAGATGGCGAATGCCTCGATGCTCGATGAGGGCACTGCAGCAGCAGAGGCCATGGCGCTGTGCCAACGTATGTCGAAATCAAAATCACTGCGTTTCTTTGTCGATAGTGATTGCCTGCCGCAGACCATAGAGATTATTAAAACCCGTGCTGAACCGGTCGGAATTGAAGTGGTCATTGGCGACTCTCATCAAGTGCCGGATGATCTGTTTGGTGCGCTGCTGCAATACCCGGGTGCCAGCGGTGAAATTCGTAACTTTAGAGCCCTGATCCAGCAGCTGCAGGGGCAGGGTGCGCTGGTGGTGATGGCCGCCGATATCCTCAGCTTGGTATTGCTTGAATCTCCCGGTTCTCTTGGCGCCGATGTAGCGATTGGTTCAACCCAGCGCTTCGGTGTGCCACTCGGATTTGGCGGCCCCCACGCCGCCTATATGGCGACCCGCGAAGCCTTTAAACGCAACTTGCCCGGACGTCTGGTTGGCCTGTCTCAGGACGCCAATGGTCAGCCTGCATATCGTCTGGCACTGCAAACTCGCGAGCAGCATATTCGTCGTGAGAAAGCGACATCGAACATCTGCACTGCGCAGGTGCTGTTGGCAGTCATCGCCAGTATGTATGCGGTCTATCATGGTCCGGCAGGTCTCGAGCGGATTGCCCGCCGAGTCAACTTGATGACCTCGATACTGGCAAAGGGACTCGCCCTGCACGGTATCAAGCCCATCAACAGCAACTGGTTTGACACTTTGACCTTTGATACGGGTAGCCGTACAAGCGCTATTTTACAGGCTGCCGAAACTGGCAAAATTAATCTTCGCAGAATCGATGAAAACACTCTCGGTATCTCGTTGGATGAAACCGTAACCCGCAAAGAGATTAGCGACCTGTGGACTATCTTTATTGGAGAGCATCAGCTTCAGGTAGACCAGCTGGCTGTGGATATTATCGATTCAATACCTGGAGACATTCAGCGTACGGACGATTTTTTAAGCCATCCAACGTTTAACCGCTATCACTCGGAAACAGAAATGCTGCGCTATCTGCGCAAACTTTCTGACAAGGATATCGCCCTTGACCGAGCCATGATTCCGCTCGGCTCGTGCACCATGAAACTCAATGCAACGGCCGAAATGTTGCCCATTAGCTGGCCCGAATTTGCCTGTATGCACCCGTTTGCGCCCAACGATCAGACCCTTGGTTATCGCGCACTGATCGACGATCTTGAATCCACGCTCTGTGCCGCCACTGGCTATGATGCTATGTCACTGCAACCCAATGCAGGCTCTCAGGGCGAATATGCCGGGCTGCTGGCTATTCGCGGCTACCACGAAAGTCGCGGAGAAGGGCAGCGCACTATCTGTCTGATTCCCAGCTCCGCTCATGGCACCAATCCGGCTTCCGCACAGATGTGTGGTATGCAAGTGGTGCTGGTTAAATGTGACGAACAGGGCAATGTCGACGTCGATGACCTTAAAGCCAAGGCCGAAATCCACGCCGACAAACTGTCAGCGATAATGGTCACCTATCCCTCCACCCACGGCGTGTTTGAAGAGCGTATTGGCGAGATCTGCGAAATTGTTCATCACCACGGCGGCCAGGTCTATATCGACGGCGCCAACCTCAACGCCATGGTTGGTCTTTGCCAGCCTGGTAAGTTTGGCGGCGATGTCTCACACCTCAACCTGCATAAAACCTTCTGCATACCTCACGGCGGCGGCGGCCCAGGTGTTGGCCCAATCGGCGTCGGAGCCCATCTGGCACCGTTTATGCCGCGCGAGAATGACGCTGGCGAACGCAGGGGCGGGCAGATATCAGCGGCACCCTACGGCAGTGCCAGCATTCTGCCGATCACCTGGATGTATATTCGCATGATGGGCCGCGCCGGACTTAAGCAAGCCACCGAAGTGGCCATCCTCAACGCCAATTATGTTGCCACCAGGCTGCAGAATGATTATGAGATTCTTTACACCGGAGCTCAGGGTCGCATCGCCCACGAATGTATTCTTGACGTACGGACAATCAAAGACGAGATCGGCATCAGTGTTGATGATATCGCCAAGCGCCTGATCGATTATGGTTTTCACGCACCCACCATGTCATTTCCGGTCGCAGGTACCCTGATGATCGAACCCACCGAAAGTGAATCAAAAGCCGAGCTAGATCGGTTCTGCGACGCCATGATTGCCATTAAACAAGAAATCAATCAGGTCGCAGCAGGGCAGTTCGAACTCGCCGACAACCCACTGGTACACGCACCGCACACCGCGGCCACAGTCAGTAGTGACCAATGGAAACGCAGTTACAGCCGAAGTCAGGCCGCCTATCCACTGGAATCGCTCCGAGAGAATAAATACTGGCCGCCTGTTGGCCGTCTCGATCATGTGTATGGCGACCGCAACCTGGTCTGTTCCTGCCCATCAATCGCCGACTATGAAAGCGATATAGCCTAACCCGGAAGGCCTGATTGCTTTTGCAGGAATGGTTGTGTACAGTTCCGCCGCTCAAGAGATCGCCGTTCTCCTTTCCAGTTAGTAGTGGACAGAAAACGGTAGCAGTAATAGTTTATGGTGAGGTGTCCGAGTGGCTGAAGGAGCACGCCTGGAAAGTGTGTAAGCGTTAATAGCGTTTCGAGGGTTCGAATCCCTCTCTCACCGCCAATATATCAAGCCCCAGTAACTGCGATGTTACTGGGGCTTTTTTGTGCTTGTAATCCCCATTAACCGAAACAATAAATAACTCCTTCGATTAACGTCATAAAAGTCTCTACTCAAAATCCGCGATTATTTTTCCGGGGGATTACATAAGCAATCCAATTGGCGAGCTGCGGAGTACAAAGGGCATGGCTATTACCGATAGATTGCTCAGATATTTCAATCGAAAAAAATCAGAATCCACCGACAAAAACCACACCAGGTTCAGGAATGACATCTGCAATCACTGGGATCTTGACTATATGTCGCTGGAAGAAATTGACAAGCGTCTTCAGGATGACACGCTTGAGGCGACTATCGTTCGTAAGAAAAAAGACTGCTAAAAGACTGCTAAAGGGCTAAGCATGAAATTCCCGATTCGGTTGTCACCATTGCTCCTATACCTCCTGTTCCTAACAGGCTGTGGTGGTGGCTCCTCCTCTCCACCAGCATTGCAGACGCAGACTGTCATCCTCGCTTCTGAGACGTTAACGGCTGTAGTGTCTGGCCAGAATACAATTAGCCAGAGTATCGATGGACAGCTTGTTGAGCGGACATTTTTGATCCGAACACCTGCAGACCAGGCTGGGGATGCTTATCCTGTGGTTTTTTTCTTCCATGGCGAGGGTGATCATGGTGAGGGCTTCTTAAATGCTAACCCCGATATTGGTGCTTTAATTGATGCCGGAGAATTTATCGGTATTTTCCCCGACGGCTATGAGCAGCAATGGAATGTCAGTGGTGAGACAGGTGCCGATGATCTGGAATTTCTATCCCTCATGGTTAACAGTTTAGAGGCTGATAGTCGTTTTGATCTGAATAAGATCTACGGCGTTGGTTTTTCTAACGGTGCCGGCCTTGTCAATAAAATCGCCAAGCAGAACTCAGTATTCGCGGGCATCGCACCCTTGATGAATCAGCAGATTCTCTCTATCAGAGATTCAGTACCCCTGCAGCCTGTCTCGGTATTTCAGTTAAATGGGGACAATGATCAGCTAGTACCAATAAATGGCGGCGCTGGCGCTGCTGCGGGTGATAACAACTTTTTGTCAGCCAAAAACAGCGCCGAAAACTGGGCGTTGAACTTTAACTGCACTATGACGCCCTCAACCAGAACAATAATTTGGGGTCGACAAACAGTAGAAGAATTCACCTACAGTGGCTGTTTGAATAATAAAAAAGTTCGTTATGTTGTTGTTGAAAGGGGCGGGCATAACATAGAGTTTGGTGACGAGTTTAATCTCTATGAAGTGATCTGGCGATTTTTTCAATCGACTGACCGCGACAGTGCGTTCAATCTTAAATTACTGTCTCTGGGTGACAGCTATACTATCGGGCAATCAGTCTGCGAGACCTGTAGCTTTCCTCAACAGTTAAAGGATAATCTGATCTTCGAATACTCAGATCGGGATAGCATTGGTTTGCAAGTTATTGCTAAAACCGGTTGGACTACCACTAATTTGCTCAGCGCTATAGAGATCGAAAATCCAGCGACTGATTTTGATCTTGTAACGCTGCTTATTGGTGTTAACAATCAGTTTCAAGGTAAAGCTTTTGATGTCTATGAGACTGAGTTTATCGCGCTGGTAGATAGGGCGATTTCTTCAGTAGGGGGAGACGCCTCCAGATTAATTGTGCTATCAATCCCCGACTACGCCTTTACGCCTTTTGGCAACGCTAGAAATCCCATTCGGACCAGTGCGGATATAGACCTGTATAACAACTATGCTCGAGATTACTGTGAAGATAATGGTCTCACATACGTCGATATCACTGACATCACCAGAGAGGGTTTGAACGATCCGGAATTAGTAGCGACGGATGGATTGCACCCTTCAGAACTCGCGTATAGTAGATTTGTTGAACGCTTGATGCCAATCGCGCTAGAGAAACTTGAACAGCCTTAAGGGATTTAGGTTGAAGGGTAGGGCCTCGTCAATAGTGGTTAGTCGAACCAAAGGGTGAAGGAAAATTCCTCTCCCGAGGACAAATAAAAAAGCCCCGGCTCTCAATTAAAAGGCCGGGGCTTTTTGTTACTTTTAATGTAATTAATTAATCTGCCTTCCGCCTTCCTGCCAGTAGGGTGCTCGCAACTCTCGCTTGAGTAACTTTCCGGTCGGATTGCGCGGTAGGGCGTCGGTAAAATCGACACTTTTTGGCACCTTGTATCCGGCGATGTGTTTTCTGGCGTGGCTTATAATATCGTCTTGGTTGGCGGTGGCGCCGGGTTTTAAGACCACAACGGCTTTCACCGCTTCGCCCCATTTTTCGTCAGGCACACCGATCACGGCGACATCGGCAATGGCGGGATGGCTGAAAAGGGCATTTTCCACTTCGGCTGGGTAGACGTTTTCGCCGCCGGAGACAATCATGTCCTTGATGCGGTCGTGGATAAACAGGTAGCCCTCGTCATCGAGATAGCCGGCATCGCCGGTGTAAAACCAGCCATCGATAATTGTCTTTGCGGTGGCCTCGTCATTTTTCCAGTAGCCCTTCATGACACTGCCAGAGCGATAGAGTATCTCACCAACTTGATTGGCGGGCATATCCTGTCCTTTATCATCAATAATACGGATTTGCGCGGTAGCGGCAGGCTTGCCGCAAGAGCGCAGTTTGCCTCGAGCCGGATCGTGATCTTCGTGAATGAGGATGGTGCCAGCGCCTGCGGTTTCGGTGAGTCCATAAACCTGGCAGAACTCGCACTTAAAGATATCCGTTGCGGTCAGCAGCACCTCTTGCGAGATCGGGCTGGCGCCATAGAGAATCATCTCCAGATTGGAGAAATCCCGTTGACGTACATCTGGAACTGAATTTAAAAATAGAATCACCGCCGGAACAAAAAAGGCATAACGAATACGGTGCTGTTCCAACAGATTTAAGATAACCACCGGATCGATATCCCGTAGGACGATATTTTTCAGGCCCTGAGCGAGCCCGAGCATGCCAATATTTACCCCGGCAACATGGAAGATTGGCATAGCAACAATGCTTGCCTCACCTTCAACCCAGTCACCCCAGCCTCCATTAGCGGCTTGGTCCAGCAGGTCGAGATAATTGCTGTTGGTGAGCTGAACGCCTTTGGGGTGGCCGGTGGTACCGCTGGTGTAGAGCTGGATAACATCGTCATCCATAGCGATGGGCAACATTGGGTCACGATCAGATTGCTGGTCGCGCCAGTCGGTATAAGAGAGCCATTGTTTTGGGCTATGGCCCTCTGCGCCGTCGACTGCAATGATCATTCGGACATTAGTGAGGGATGGGGCTAGCTGTTCAATCAGTGAATAAAATTCTTGGCCGACAAAGAGAATTTCGACTTCGGCATTGGTCAGCACGTAGTCGATTTCCGGCGCCGCCAGCCGCCAGTTGACCGCGGCGATGACAACATTGGCTTTGGCGGCGCCACTCATTACTTCAAAGTAGTAGTCGCTGTTTTTACCCAGATAGCCGATACGGGTGCCGGGCGTGCATTGTGCTGCAATCAGGCCGTTGGCAATTCGGCTGGCACGCCGGTCAAGTTCGCTGTAGCTGGTTTCGCGACCTTCAAAAAACTGGGCGATACGCTCGCCATTGATGCTGGCTTGATAGCGGGTGATATCCGCTACACAGGTAAGTTTATCCAATGGAATCACGTTTTTGTTCCCCTTGTTATTTTTATGCTTTTTTTAGATACACTTTTTTAACAGGCTAGTTTTATTACGCTGGTTTTAACCTACTAGTTTTTACTTACTTTGATTAACCGACAACAGTGCGATGTAAAACTCGCTCATAACCCTGATAGCCGCCATTGGCTTTATGCAGCACCGAGCGGTTATCCCACATAATCAGCATGCCGGCCTTCCAGTGGTGTTGATACTGAAACTCTTCTCGAGTCTGCCACAGGTAGAGTTCTTCCAGCAGCGCCATAGCGTCGCTTTCATCCATGCCCTCAATACCAATAATGTAACCAAAACAGCCGTAGATACACTTTTCGCCGGTCTCGGGATGTTGCCGAATAATTGGGTGTGGTTGCACGGCATAGGCCGAGTCAGAGAAGTTGATTTTAAAGCCGCGGTTGGCGTCTTTTTCCTGCTCACCGTAGAGGCCGTCCGGCGCATAGCCTTTTTGCGCAGAGTGCAGAGCAACTTTATCTTTAAGACGATCGAACAGCTCTTCCGGCATTGCCTCTAGCACTTTATGCTGGTTGATAAAGCTGGTGTGACCGCCGTGGGGTGGAATGGTTATGCCATAGAGAATAGTGGCCGCTGGAGGCTTTTCGCCAAAGCTCCAGTCGGTGTGCCAGGCTTCTGCAAAGATCGGTGTCTGCTCATCAGCCGTGCGTCGTAGTTCAATAATATTTTTGCGGTCTTTTAGCGACTCAATATATGGGTCACCGGCAAACTCGCCAAAATATTGGCTAAAGCGCTCAAGGTCGTCATCATCGATGGTTTGATCAGGGAAACACACAACATGGTGTTCAAGCCAGGCTTGACGAATCGCTTTAATAGTCTGGTTGTCGAGTGGCCGGGATAAGTCGATGCCGGTGATTTCGGCGCCACAGGCGCCATCAGATGCAGTCACGCTAAAAGACATGCTCACCTCTTTTTTATTATTTTAAATACTTTTTTCTATCTAGGCTTGCTGCCCGGTCGCGCGCTCTAGTCGTGCTGTCTGGTCGCGTTATCCCTCTCAGATACTATAGCTTTTTACCAGCGCCATGGGCAATTGAAAACGCCAACGGCTACTGATAAAAAATTACTCATAAGACAGCTCACTCGCTTTGCCGTGAAAGATTTTATAGATAAAAATGGTGTAGCCAATAATCGCCGGCAGGGTAATTGCGACACCGTAGAAAATCAGTTGTAGCGATTCTGTCGCCGCAGCTGCTTCCCAGATGGTGAGTTGGTCGATAACAATATAGGGGAACAGGCTGTAGGCTAGGCCCAGTGATGCCATCAGGCAGATAAGTACCAGGCCGGCAAACACTGTCCAGGCGTAACCACGGGCCAGCAAATCCGGGCGACGCAAGATCCATAGTAGCCCCGCATAAACTACCATACAGCTCAACGGAATCGGCATCAGACCAATCGCATTGGGCAGCACAAACCACTTGTCGGCAATGCTCTGGCTGACGATTGGTGTGGCGATCGACACCAACAGTAAGCCTACACCCATGGGGATAATCGCCGCCTGGGCCCACTTGATGGCTTTATCAAACAGTGCACCCTCGGTTTTCATCATTAGCCATGAGGCGCCTAGGATTACATACAGCGCGGGCAGTGTCAGGGCGATAAGGAATGAGAACAGGGTGTTGGTGAGTCCGGACTGCAGGCCAGTGATATAAGATCCAAGCATCCAGCCCTGAGAACCCGACGCAATCACTGAACCGAGGAAGAAGAGGCGGTTCCAGCGCGCCTTGTGAATATCGCCAGCCTTGACTCGAAAATCGAATGCCACGCCCCTGAGGATCAAACCAAATAGCATAATGGTGATCGGGATATACAATGCGGTGAGAATGACGCCATGGGCTGCTGGAAAGGCAATTAACAATACACCGACGCCGAGCACAATCCAGGTTTCGTTGGCATCCCAAAACGGACCGATTGAGGCGATCATCAGATCTTTTTCATCATCTGTCGCCAGTGGCAACAGTGCGCCAACCCCAAGATCATAACCATCGAGCAAAACATAGATTAGCAGTGCCAGTCCCATAACCAGCATAAAAGCAATGGGTAAAAACTGTTCCATATTATTTCTGCTCCTGTGTTGCTGGTCTGGAATCAGTGTCGGATGAGTTGAGTCCATATTCATGCACTAATACCGCGGAGCGGGGTGCCTTTGAGGACAGATAGTTCAACGCGCCGATATAGGCCACCAAAAGAAATCCGTACAGGGCCAAGTAACCGGTCAAAGATCCGACCAACACTGCCGGCGGGTGGTTGGCGACAACATCTTTGGCCCGGAGCACGCCGTAAACTACCCACGGCTGACGCCCAATTTCGGTGACCCACCAGCCAGCGAGTACTGCAATCCAGCCGGAGAAACCCATCGGCGCCAACGCCATCAGATAGGTTTTCCCCAAGGTTTTGCGACGCCAAAGCTGATAGCAGCCGATCCAGCTGATCAATAGCATCAGGCAGCCCATACCCACCATTACACGGAAGGACCAGAACACCAAGGCGACTGGTGGATGCTCGCCTTCAAACTGATCCAGACCAGGCAGTTCACCATCGATTTCGTGGGTCAGTACCAAACTGGCGGCTTTAGGAATTTTGATTGCGTAATCAGTCGTGCGCGTTTCTTCATTGGGCAGGCCAATCAAGGTAAACGGAGCTCCTTTTTCCGTCTCCCAGATCGCTTCCATGGCGGCGATTTTGGCCGGCTGATGTTCCAGGGTATTGAGCCCATGAAGGTCGCCGACAACAATTTGCAGCGGCGTAAGCAGGGCTGCGGAGATCAGGCTAACACGCAACAGCAGCCAGGTGCTGGGGCCGTCGCTGCTCTTGAGCACACGCCAGGCGCTGATGCCGGCGATCATAAAGGCGCTGGTCAGCAGGCTGGCGATTAGCATATGGGTCATGCGGTAGGGGAACGAGGGGTTAAAGACGATCGCCCACCAATCGGTGGCAAAGAAAACGCCATCGCGAATTTCGTAGCCTACCGGTGTCTGCATCCAGGAGTTGAGACTGAGAATCCAGAATGCCGAAAAGGTTGTGCCGATCGCGACGAGAAAGGTCGCAATCATATGCACACGATCACTGACCTTATCTTTACCAAATAGCATGATGCCGAGAAATGAGGCTTCCATAAAAAACGCGGTCAGTACTTCATAGCCCAGTAGCGGGCCGGCGATATTGCCGACACGCTCCATAAAGCCCGGCCAGTTGGTACCAAACTGAAAGCTCATGGTAATACCCGAGACAACACCCAAAGCGAAAGTCAGAGCGAAAATTTTCACCCAGGAAAAATAGGCGTACTCCCAGGACTTGTCGCCGCTGCGCAGATACTGGATGCGAAAGAACAGCAAAAACCAGCAAAGTCCGATAGTGATGCTGGGAAAAAGGATATGAAAACTAATGTTGGCGGCAAACTGGATGCGGGATAGCACAAATGGATCGAGTTCCATATTTTCCTCTGTAGACTGCTGTTGAGTTATAAATGTTTGTTGGGCTGTACCTTAATGCTGACCTGAATCTTAGTTCTTAGCAGTACGTTAGTATTGGGCGGAACGGGTCAAATCTTCAAATGCCTCAAATTGGGTCAGATAAATATTGCCGCACAGATGGTCACCAAAGCCGGAATAGCGCAGGGCATCCATCACTGGACCCTTGACTTCCGAGAGATGTAATTTGATGCCCTGCTCGTTGAGACGCTGATTAATCATTTCCAAGACTTCCAATGCGCTGAAATCAATTTCGTTGACCGCGCTGCACATCAACACCACGTGGGCGATCTGATCGTTCTCGTAAACCTTGCTGTAGACCAAATTTTCCAGAAACGAGGCGTTGGCAAAAAACAGGCTTTCATCGACCCGCAGGTTGAGAATCTTGTCGTTGGTGGTGACATGGTAGCGGCGCACATTGCGAAAGTGCTGAGTGTTTTCCACCAGACCAACCTCGGCAACATGGGGTACCGAGGTGCGGTAGAGATAGAGGCCGATCGATAGCATCACGCCGCAGATAACACCGACTTCAACACCAAACAGCAGTGTGCCAAGAATGGTAATCATCACCGCGCGGAAATCGCTGCTGGAGTAGTGCCAGGTTTTTTTCAGAATCGAAAAATCGACAATTGATAATACGGCAACAATAATAGTGGCCGCCAGTGTTGCCTTGGGCAGAAAGTAGAGCATCGGGGTCAGGTAGAGGGATGCCAGAGCAATGCCGATTGCAGCATAGATGCTTGCGGCCTGAGTGACTGCGCCGGCATCGAAATTGACAACAGAGCGAGAAAGTCCGCCGGTAACCGGGAAAGCGCCGGAAAAGGCCGAGGCGATATTCGCGGCGCCAAGCCCAAACAATTCATGATTAGCATTAATGCTGCCGCGCTTTTTTGCCGCCAGAGTTTTGCCTACTGAAACTGATTCGACATAGCCAATAATGGCAATGCTCAGGGCTGGAAGCCAGAGTTTTTCGACCAGTTCTAGAGTCATGGTGGGCCATATAAGTGTTGGCAGTCCGGCGGGAATAGTGCCGACGATGGCCACACCCTGGCTGTCCAGACGCCAGCCCCAGACACAGAGGATAGTGACAACAACGCCGATTACCGGTGCCGCTTTGGCGATCAGTGCAGCATTGTTTCGCTCGACACCGAAACGGCTGAGTAGGGGGGCAACACCTGAGCGGGCCCAGAATAAAAAGACCAGCACCAACAGACCCAGCGCCGCGGTGACGCTGTTAATGCCGTTGAGATTGGCAACCAGTGTGGAGAGAATTTCAGGAATCGTATCGCCATGTGCTGATATACCCAAAATATGTCGCAGCTGACTGAGGGCAATCAGAATGCCTGAGGCGGTTATAAATCCCGAGACCACGGTGTGAGATAAAAAGTTGGCGACAAAGCCGAGCCGAAAAACTCCCATGATCAGCAAGATGCCACCAGTGAGCAAGGCCAGCACAATGGCCGCACCGAGATAATTGGCAGAGCCGGGCTCAACCACTTTGCTTAGAGCGACCATGGTCATCAGTGAAACCACTGCTACCGGGCCAACGGATAAGGTTCGACTACTGCCAAAGATGGCATAGGCGATCAGCGGGAAGATGCTGGCATAGAGGCCAGTTTCCGCAGGCAGCCCGGCGAGCAGTGCATAGGCCAGCGACTGCGGGATCAGCATCATCGTCACCACTGCACCGGCGACCAGATCTGCCTTGAATGTGGCGCTGTTATAGCCGCCTAGCCAGGCAGCGGCGGGCACAGCATTGAGCAGGCGTCTCCACATAATTTACTTTTCCGCCGGACAGTCAGTAAACCACTCGCGACCTTTCAGCATCATGTTCCAGTAGACGAAAGGCAGTCCCACGGATTTCAATAACCAGGCCAGTCGAGTGGGTTTGACGCCGTTGTTAAGCCAGGACGGGAAGGTGGGTGCCACCCGTCCGCCGTAACAGAACTCGGCGAGAACAATTTTGCCGCGCTCTACCGTTAACGGGCAGGAGCCATAGCCATCATAGGCTGCTTGTGGGTCTTTGCCGGCCTGCACAGCACAGATATTGGCGGCGACCACTGGCACCTGCTTGCGCACAGCGGCCATGGTTTTGGCGTTGGTGGTATTCATGACATCGCCGAGGCCCCAGATATTGCTGTAGTGGTTGTGACGCAGGGTCTGCGGGTTGACATCCAGCCAGCCAGCCTGATCGGAGAGGCCGCTGGTGCGGATAAAGTCTGGTGCACTCTGAGGAGGGCAGACATGCAGCATATCGAACGCTTTACACACTTGGGTCTTGTTGCTGTCGGCATCAGTCACATCAAACCAGGCTTTACGAGTTGCGCCGTCAACCTTGACCAGATTGTGGTTAAAACTGAGATCGGCACGGTACTTTTTAATGTAGGACATCAACGCATCGACATAGGCGGGCACCCCAAACAGTACGCCACCGGCATTGCAGAAGTCGATATTGATATTGTTTAAACGTTTGTTTTTCAGCCAGTAATCGGCGGATAGATAAAGCGCTTTCTGCGGGGCGCCGGCGCATTTAATCGGCATCGGTGGCTGGGTGAAGATGGCGGTGCCTTTTTCGGTTTGCTGAACCAGCTCCCATGTGTAGGGTGCCAGATCATAGCGATAATTAGAGGTCACACCATTTTTGCCCAGAGTCTCCTCAAGGCCTTCAATGGCGGCCCAGTTAATGACCAGGCCAGGCGCCACAATCAGCTGCTTGTAATGGACTTCACTGCCATCATCGAGCACCACTTTGTTGACATCGGCCACCACCTGAGTAACACGATTGTTTAACAAGCTGGCACGGCGATCGACCAGCTGGGCGGTCTCTCTCTCTGTGCTTTTGGCATCAAAGATCCCGCCGCCAACCATCGTCCAGCCGGGCTGATAGTAGTGTTTGCTGGAGGGATCAATAAGTGCGATACGCAGTGTTTGATCGCGCTTTAACAGGCTTGAACAGGCAGCGATGCCTCCGGATCCGGCACCGATAATAACCACGTCATAGGTGGCGGCGGCTTTTTTAGGTGTTTGTTGAGGTGCTGCTGCCACGGGAGCTGCGTCGCCTGCAGCGGCGTTAAAGATCTGTGTCGAGCGGTTGCCCGTGCGGCAATAGGCGTGGATTCGCTCTCCGCTTGCCAGTAGCCCGGCAAACTCAAGAGCCTGATCTTCATTCATCTGACCGGCAGTAAAGGGTAAGTTAACCGCTTTAATACCCTGTGTCGCAGCTGCGGCACTAATCTCAGCAAAACTTGGCTGATCGGCGGCTTCACCGTCGGGTCGGTTGCAGACAATTATCTGAACACCCTGGGAGGCCAGTGTCTGGATGTCGTCGGTGTGAATTTGTTCAGAGACCGAAACTTGATTCGTTAGAGTAGTGATATTCATTTTTATGGTTGCTCCTGGCTAACTCTGTTTATCTTATGATTGTCTTTAACGGATTCACTATAGCGTTGGTTTGACCCGTTAAAAAACATTAATAGGTACTTTGAGGTAGACCACGCCATTTGTTTCAGCTTCGGGGAAGTGCCCGCCACGCATATTGGTCTGTATTGAAGGCATGATAAGACTGGGCATGCCAAGTGTCTTATCGCGGGTTTCGCGCATTTCAACATACTGCTGCTCATCAATATTTTTATTGACGTGGATATTGTGTTGGCGCTGTTCAGCGACGGTTGTCTGATAATCCACCTCACGACCGTTGGGGCCGTAATCGTGGCACAGGTAGAGTCGCGTTTCTGGCGGCAGAGCGAGAATCTTCTGCACCGACCGATAGAGCTCATGTGCACTGCCGCCGGGAAAATCGGCGCGAGCAGTGCCGGCATCCGGCATAAAGATGGTGTCACCGACAAAGGCGGCATTGCCGACAATATGAACCATGCAGGCGGGAGTGTGGCCGGGGGTGTGAATGGCGGTAGCGGTCATATTGCCGATGGTGTATGTGTCACCGTCCTTGAGAAGGCGATCAAACTGCGAGCCGTCGCGTTGAAATTCGGTGCCTTCATTAAATAGCTTGCCGAAGGTCTCCTGCACAGTAATGATCTGCTCACCTATAGCCAGCTTGCCGCCGAGGTGCTCTTGTAGATACGGCGCTGCTGACAGATGGTCGGCGTGAACATGGGTCTCGATGTGCCACTCCACTCGCAGGTTGCGCTCTTGAATATACTCTTTGATTGCATCGGCACCGGCAGTACTAAAGTGGCCGGAAGGGTAGTCAAAATCGAGAACTGAATCGACAATGGCACAGGCGTCCGATGTCGGGTCCTGAATAACATAGGAAAAAGTGTTGCTCTGTTGATCGAAAAAAACCGCGACTTCAGGATTTAGTTGCATCTCGGATGGATGAGCCAGATTGTTCATAAGATTACTCCTTTGCGGTCAGCTGATACCTGCGCTTTTATGTCTATTTTTTTAACCACGCCTTGTATAGACGTTCTATTGCATTAACTATGCCAACTTTAAACGGTTCTGGAGCCCTTGATTTACCTGCGATTATGGAAAACCGAATTGACAGTGGTGAAACTAATTGCCAAAATTGGCAAAACAATTACCAAAAATGGCAGTTCTATGGATCTAATACAGTCTGACCGTGCTCCCCATCATGAGGCCAGCACAGGTGCCAATTTGGGCGCCAACTTAGGGGCGATGCTCGAAGGTTACGACTGCCCGGCGATATTAGTCTCTGCCAACTATGAAATTCTGGCCTACAACAACCAGTACCGCGATGCTTTCGGCGAACTCGCGCTGGAACAGAAACCCAATTGTTTTAATGTATCCCACGGCTATCAGGTTCCCTGTGATCAGGCCGGCGAATCCTGTCCGCTTCAGGCGGCGCAGGAAACTCAGCGCAAGGCGCGCGCACTGCATATTCATCAGACACCGCAGGGCAAAGAACACGTCGATGTCGAGATGCTGCCTATCTTTGGGAATAACCGTGAGTTGTTGTTCTTTGTTGAACTGCTGCGCCCGGTGCCACTGGCCAGTGGCAGCATTGCGGACCAACAGATGGTGGGTAAAAGTTCAGCATTCTCTAAATTGCTGAGTACCATTAGCCGAGTAGGCAAAAGTGATGTCTCGGTTATGCTCAAGGGTGAGTCTGGAACAGGCAAGGAACTCGCTGCGCGGGCGATCCATATGTCCAGTGCGCGCAGTGAGCACCCATTGGTGACACTTGAATGTGCTGGTCTGACTGACTCGCTGTTTGAAAGTGAATTGTTTGGTCATGTTAAAGGGGCTTTTACTGGGGCGCATAACAATAAGCAGGGCTTAATTGAGCTAGCCGATGGGGGCACGCTGTTTCTCGATGAGGTAGCGGATATTCCTCTGCCAATGCAGGTAAAGCTGTTGCGCCTTCTTGAGACAGGCACCTATCGACAGGTGGGCAGCTCGACGGTTAAAACGAGTAATTTTCGTCTTATCTGTGCCTCACACAAGAATTTGTTACAGATGGTTGAGGAGGGCAGTTTCAGACAGGATCTCTTCTATCGTATCAATGTGTTCCCGATCCAGTTGCCGTCACTCGCTGAGCGTCGCGACGACATTCTGGATATTGCCAAAGCACTGATCCAGCGTATTACCGGTGAGCAACAGTTACGTCTGACCCAGGCAGCTGTCAGGCTGCTGGAGTCACACCATTACCGTGGCAATATCCGTGAGCTGCGCAATATTCTCGCGCGCGCAGTGGTGCTGGCAGAGACCAATTTGATTGATGACCGGGTGATTGCCGAGGCGCTGGCAGTAGACGATGGCACAGCCCAATCTGAACCTCAGGGCAAAAAGCTACAGACTGTTGATCTAAAAACCGCTGAGCTAAATTATCTCAATGAACTGTTAGAGACCTATCAGGATCGCGAAAAGGTTGCAGAGGTTGCCGGCATCAGTATGCGTTCGCTTTATCGTAAAATGGCGCAGCTAAAGGCAGATTAATAAGACGCAGATTGACAAGAGAAGCCGATTGACAAGAGAAGCCAGGTTGGCAGGAGAGTCCTACAGTAACTCAGGCGTGGTTTTAAGATGCAGGCGCCGGCGCAAATAATGACTCAATTGATCGACAGCGCTATTCAGCAGTGCACTGGCAAGAATCAATAACAGAGCTCGATCAAAACGAAATGTTTCAAAGGCTGAATCAATATAAAACCCCAGAGTGCCAATTCCGAGAATTCCGAGAATCGCCGTTTCACGCAAAATGACCTCCCAGCGATAAAATAGAAATGCCAGAAACTGTCGATAGACTCGCGGCAACACCTCATAAAAATAGCCTGTTACACCGCCGCTGGCATCGGCGCGCAGGATGATTTGATCACTGTAACGACCGAGCAGATGGCCAATTATGGCACCATTGTGAATGCCCAGAGCCAGAATGGCCGGCAACATTGAGGGCCCGAGAATCAGCAGGCCAACAAATGCCAGCAAATACTCCGGCAGGGTGCGCAGCAGGATTAAAAATCCGTCACCAAGACCGCGCGCCCAGCTGCGCTTTGCAGTAAACAGCGATGAATTAAGCGGCAGCAGCGCGAGAGCTAATAGGCCACTGAAGACCATGCCTATCTGCCCCAACACCAGGGTGTTAGTCAGCCCGGGCCACAACTGTTGTTGCCAGAGCAGCTGCAGCCACTGGCTAAAAGCGGTGAGTGTCTCGCTATTGAAACTCTGGTTACGCAGCGGCGCTGGAACAATATCCTCGGTCACAAAGCGCACCAGAAGCTGCCAGGAAAGTTGGGCTTGAGGTGGCAAATAGACAAATACCGCCACCAGATAAAGTGGTAGCAGACGTTTGTGAAGCCATAGCCGCAAACTGCCAATCAGAAATAGCAATGCATAAAACAGTGCCGCCGCTTCACTGTAATGACCCTCCCCCAGGGCAGTCTCAAGGTGGAAGCCAATCGTGGGCAGGCCGACAAATCCGAGAATCGCGCTGGAGCGAATCGCGCACTCAAAACGGTAGCTGGTATAAGTGGCCATGGGTTGCCAAGCCAGTGGCACGACTGTGTAAAACAGATAGCTTAATCCACGCCTTCGACGCGGCAGGTTATAGAGTGGTAAAGGGTCTACCTCTTCGAATAGTTCACCATAAATTTTCGCCAGCGTGCCGGCATAGGGAATCGCAATCGCCAACAGCCCCGTCAATGACGAAAGTCCGGCGACCTGAATAAATAACAGTGCCCAGAACAGCTCATGAATCGAGCGAATGAAAGAGCAGAATGCCCGTACCAGTGTGAAACGGTAACCCAGTGCCAGGGCAAAACCGGCGATTGCCCCGAGCGTTACGCCTTGTAGTGCAAAGGCAAAGGTGTTGGCCAGACTGCTAGCCAGAATCGACCAAGACCAGACCGAAGGGCTCAGAGCACCGGCAACCATCAGTCGCAGCTCAGTCCAGGGGTCAAGTGTGGTGATCGAAATGTCGGCGATTACCAGGCCGAGCAGTGCGATGGCTGCAAACCAGAGGCTGACTCTACGCAACGCGCCGGTAGAGGTGTCTGGCTTATCCGGTGTCTTGTTATTGGCGAGCATAAGAGTTAGCCAGCGTTCTGTGGTGCTTGGGTATCGCTGTTAGCTTTATACAGCTCGGCCAGATCAGCGGCCTGCAGCTGGTCACTGGCAGCATCGAGAACAATTGCCCCCTGTTTTAGGCCAATAATTCGGGTGCAGGTGGCCAAGGCCTGATCAATATCATGCAATGCCAAGACGACCGTGGGGTGGCGCTGACAGATCAGCTGTAGCAGCGTCTCGCCCTGATATTCATCAATATGGGCGACTGGTTCGTCACCGAGAAAGATCGGTTGCTGCTGAATCAGCGCCCGACCAATGCTGGTGCGCTGCTGTTGTCCTCCGGAGAGTTTGTCCACAGAGCGGTAGAGCTGTTGTTGCAACCCCAGAGCCTGAGCAATTGGCTCGACTGCCTGACGCGCGGCGGGGAGGGGTTTGATCAGATTGGCGAGATTGTAGAGCAGCGTTTGCGAGCCCAGTGTGCCCATATAAATATTATGAAACGTACTCAGCATGGGCACTAGACCGGGCTGTTGCGGACACCAGGCAACTTGATTGGGGAGTTGCTCACGCAGTGCTGCCAAGAGCGTAGATTTGCCAACGCCGCTGCCGCCGATCAGAGCGACCCGCTCTCCGCTATGGATGCTCAGAGAGATATTGCTAAGCACCGCATGACCTTGGTAGTGCAGCGTTTGGTTGGTCAGCCGGAATAGGGGCTCTGCAGTTTGCGACTCGCTCAAAAGGGCCGCCTACTGCTCGGCATCCATCAAACCAATCGCAATCGCGGTATCGACAATCGGTTGATAGAGTGGATTGTCGGCAGCGACAAATGCGCTGCGTGGAAAGCTGGCCAGCAGTTCCGGATCTTGCATCTCGAGCAGGGCAGTAGTGAGGCGAGCGCTGAAATCGGCACCCCAGATCGCATCGATATCACCGCGCAGGGTCCACTGATAATCGGGATAGGGAGGCGTTTGCCAAATCACTCTGACCTTATCAGTGTCGATTTTGCCGGCGGCTAACTCGCTCTCCCAGACTTTGTAGTTGACTGCGCCCAGCTGATAAGCGCCCGACTGCACCAGGGCGATCGTGCGGCTGTGGTCACCGCTGTAGCCCACTTTGCTAAAGAGTTGATCTGGTGCTTGCTGCAATTGCTGACGAAGATAATAGTCCGGCATTAATCGACCAGAAGTCGAGCCTTTGGAGCCAAAGGTAAAGGTCTTGCCGGCCATGGTCTCGGGCAGGCTGTCGCTCTCTTCCAACCCACTGCTGCGATGGGCGATAAAATAACTGCGGAAAAATTGATCCTCATAGCCCTGCGCAATAGCTCGGCTGCCTGGCACTAGACGCCGCGCTTGAACACCAGAGAGTCCGCCGAACCAGGCCAGTTGCACCTGGTTGTTACGAAAAGCGGTGACTGCTGCAGCATAACTTTTAACGGGAACATAGCGAACCGCGACATTGAGTTCGCGTTGCAGGTAGGCGGCCACTTTGTTAAAGCGCTGTTGCAGATGTGACTCATCCTGATCGGGAATCGCCGTAAACACAAACTCTGGTTTGTTTGTGGTGTCGGCCGCCACTACTCCTGTCCACAGTAGTATCAAGAGCAGGCTGCGTATCAGTTGGCATTGCATAATAAAAACCCTTTTCACTTAGGTGGTGGTCAATGAATGATTAGTTTTGGTTATGAGCCCAGTGAGCAAAACTGCTGCCATTCTCGGCCAGGTTCTTGATCAGTTCGGCAGGCTGCCAGAAATCGTCACCGCTCTGTTGCTGTAAAGCGCAGAGTTTCTTGTAAACGGTTTCGAGACCGATATGGTCGGCATAATGCATTGGCCCGCCTTGATAGACAGGAAAGCCATAGCCAAATACATAGACCACATCAATATCACTAGGGCGCTGAGCAATACCTTCCTGAAGAATTTTTGCCCCTTCATTGACCAGTGGTAACAACAGACGATCGATAATTTCCTCGTCGCTGAATGCTCGTCGGGTGATATTGTATTTGGTCGCCTGAGCTTCGATCAGGGCGGTTACCTCGGGGTCATTCAGGCGTGCACGAGTCTGCGGGTCATATTTATAGAACCCGGCGCCAGTTTTCTGTCCGAGCCGGCCCTGTTCAACCAGTGCATCGGCAATACAATAACTGCGTGGATCGCCTTTTTCCTCGTCGCTCATCGCCTCGCGAACCTTGTAGCCAATATCAATGCCAGCCAGATCGCTGACAGCAATCGGGCCCATGGCCATGCCAAAGTTTTCCATCACCCGGTCAATTTGCTCGGCGCTGGCACCTTCGATCAGGCACAGCTGGGCTTCGCGACCATACTGACTGAACATACGGTTACCAATAAAACCGAAGCAGACGCCTGACAGCACCGGCACTTTACCAATCGCTTTGGCCACCACCATCGAGGTAGCAATAACCTCGTCGGAGGTTTTATCGGCACGCACAATTTCTAACAGTTTCATAATGTTGGCCGGGCTGAAAAAGTGCAGACCAATTACATCTTCCGGGCGCTGAGTTGCTGCGGCAATCGCATTAACATCCTGATATGAGGTATTGGTGGCAAGAATCGCGCCGGGTTTACAGACCTCGTCAAGCTTAGCGAAAACCTGTTTTTTGATATCGAGATTTTCAAATACCGCTTCGATCACTAGGTCGACATTAGCCAGATCCTGGTAGTTTGTTGTGCCTGTAATCAGATCCATACAGCGCTGTTTTTTCGCCTCGCTAAGCTTGCCTTTCTTAACTGTCGCGGTGTAATTTTTATCAACAATGGCGAGCCCGCGCTGCAGTGCTTGATCATTAATTTCAAGCATGGTCACCGGAACGCCGGCATTGGCAAAATTCATTGCAATGCCACCTCCCATGGTGCCACCACCAATAATGGCCACCGACTGTATATGGCGTTTACTGGTCTCTTTTGGCAGGTCTTTAATTTTGTTTGCTTCGCGCTGGGCAAAAAAGATATGCCGCATTGCCGCTGACTGGCTGGACGCCATACAATCCAGAAAGTGGCCCTGCTCAATAGCCAGGCCCTGATCAAAAGGCATTGTTGCTGCAGCTTCAATGCAATCGACAATACGTTGTGGAGCGACCTGACCGCGAGCTTGCCGGCTTAGCTGTTTACGCGACAGATCAAAAATCGCCGCATCAAAAGAGGCAGAATCAATCGTGATATCACGCACCCGCAAAAGGGGTTCTGCGTTGGCGATCAGCTGTTCGGCATAGGCCAAGGCGCCGGCGAGCAGGTCATCGCCGTCAACCATATGATCGATCAGTTTGGCCTCCAGCGCTGCGGCAGCCTTGATCGGGGCACCGCTGGTAATCATTTTAATCGCCGCTTCAACGCCGATCAGGCGCGGCACACGTTGAGTGCCCCCAGCGCCAGGCAGCAGCCCCAGATGGACTTCAGGAAGGCCCACCATGGCAGAGGGCAGCGCACAGCGGTAGTGACAGGCCAGCGCGGTCTCTAACCCACCGCCCAAGGCGGTGCCATGAATAGCGGCGATAATGGGTTTAGCGGAGTGTTCAATGCATTCAAGCACTTGATTGAAGTCGCGCCCAGTCAGTGGTTTCCCAAATTCGGAGATATCGGCGCCGGCTATAAAGGTGCGACCTCGGCAGATCAACAGCAACGCTTTGCTATGATCGTCCTGCGCTGCCGTAACGGCGTCGTAGATGCCGTCGCGCAGAGCCTGTGAGAGAGCGTTGACCGGTGGATTGTCGATCCAGATAATTCCAATATCACCCTGCATTTCATAACTGACCACTGACATAATTTTCCCCAATAATGTTTTTTAAATGTGCGTTGTTTCGGCACTTATTTATCACCGTGCCCAATAGCGGGGATAGTTACATAGTCGCTTCCCCGATGGAATAGGCTGATATACTCCAGTCCACTAAATCTGCTGTGAAGCAGATTCTTTCCTAGCAGACATGAGAATAATAACTATGCAGAGTAGCAGAGAATTAGATGTCGTGGTCTATGGCGCCACGGGTTTTACTGGCCGACTGGTCGCTGAATATTTAAATAATCAGTACGGCGTTGATGGCGAACTCAAATGGGCCATGGCGGGACGTAGTCAAGCCAAGCTTGAAGCGGTGCGCGATGAGATGGGCATCGCCAAGCAGGTGCCGCTGGTCGTAGCTGACGCCAGTAATCAGGATTCGTTGAATGCGATGGTCGCGCGTTGCAAGGTAGTGCTGACCACTGTCGGGCCGTACCAGCTGTATGGTAATGAGGTGGTCGCAGCCTGCGCTGAGCAGGGTACTGATTATGTCGATCTGTGCGGAGAACCGGGTTGGATGCATCAAATGATTGCCGCTCACGCGGAGACCGCCAAAGCCAGCGGTGCCCGGATCGTTTTCTCCTGTGGCTTCGATTCGATTCCCTTTGACCTAGGTGTGCTGTTTTTGCAGCAGACAGCAGTGCAGCAATTGGGTGCCATGGTCCCTCGCGTCAAGGGCCGCGTGCGTTCAATGAAGGGAACTTTTTCCGGTGGCACGCTGGCCAGTTTCCGCGCGACCATGGCGGCGGCAGGAAAAGATCGCCAGCTAATCAATGTACTGCGCAACCCGTTTGCCCTGTGCGACGGTTTTGTTGGCGCCGAGCAGCCGCTGGGTAACAAACCTGAATTTGATGAAAGCCTGCAGAGTTGGGTTGCGCCGTTTGTTATGGCGAGCATCAATACCAAAAACATTCACCGCTCAAATGCATTGCTCGGCCATGCCTACGGTACAGACTTTGTCTATGACGAAATGTTGGTAACAGGGCCGGGCGAACGCGGAGAAGCGGTTGCCAAAGCGGTCACCGACGATAACTCTATGGCGACCGATCCAACCCAGCCGGGTGAGGGGCCGAGTCTCGAAGAGCGTGTCAACGGTAATTACGATGTGTTGTTGATTGGCGAGGCCGCCGATGGCCGTTCGGTGCGGGTGAGCGTGCAGGGTGATATGGATCCAGGTTATGGCTCTACCTCGATGATGATTGCTGAAAGTGCCGTGTGTCTGGTGAAAAATCCAGAGTTGGCGGGAGGAGGTATTTGGACCACCGCGCCGGCGATGGGCTCGGCACTAATCGAACGTTTGGAGGCCAATGCTGGGTTAACGTTTGTTGTCGAAAGCTAGGTTTGCCCTGTGTCATGCACCTGTTAATAGGCTGTGACGCAGCCTGATACGTCGCTAAAGCTGCACTGGCTTGCAGAGTTAGTGCAGCTTTTTTAGCTTTGCTGCCGATTCCAGTTGACACAGGCGTCCAGCGTGACGCCGCGACCGCCAAAGATATCCAGCGCGCTGCCAATAGTCAGGTCTACTTTGTTATTCGATAGCGATTGCACCAGTTTGAGGTCGTCGAGCGAGCGTGCACCGCCTGCATAGGTGGTGGGTACCGTGGAGCAACTGCCGAGCAGGCTGACCAGTTCGCGATCAATGCCTGCTTGTAAACCCTCAACATCCGCCGCGTGAATTAGAAATTCGGCGCAGTGATGTTCCAGTTCTGCAAGCGTCTCTTGATTCACCGCTGTGTGAGTAATGGTTTGCCAGCGATCGGTGGCAATCATCCAACCGTCATTGGTTTTACGGCAGCTCAGATCGAGCACCAGGCGCTCGCGGCCGACCTCGGATTTAATCTGCTCGAGCCGTGGCCAGGAGAAGTTGCCATGCTCAAACAAAAACGATGTCACAATAATATGTGAGGCGCCGGATTCAAGATAACTGGCGGCATTTTCTCGATTGACGCCACCGCCAAATTGCAAACCATTGGGGTAGGCGCGCAATGCATTGAGCACCTGTTGCTGGTTGTTGGGGCCAAGGGCAATAACATGCCCGCCGGTGAGGCCGCGCTCGCGATAGAGGTTGGCATAATAGGCTGCATCCTGACTGCTAACAAAATTAGTGTCGGCACCTGAGTCGTTGAGGCTGCCGCCGACAATCTGTTTAACCTGACCCTGATGAAGATCAATGCATGGACGAAATGCAGTCAAAAGGGCTCCTCCAGAGCAGTTTTTGAGAGCGCTAGTATAACCTAATTAAAGTGCCGCGCTGATGTCCGCTGCCACGAAAATCAGCAATTCAGCCCCGCCATCTACAAGGTCTCCGGCTTGGTAGAAAAACTCGCCGACCTGACCGTCAGTGGGTGCGGCAATGGTGTGTTCCATCTTCATCGCTTCCATGACCAGCAGCGGCTGCCCTTTGCTGACTGACGCCCCAGCCTCGACAAGCAAGGTAACCACTGTGCCATTCATCGGTGCGGCGAGATTACCACTGCTGTGGTTATCTTCGTCGAGGCCGAGGTTGGCTTGCGCTTCTGTGCAGTGAAATACGCCCTGTGGTGTAAACAGATTAAAGTCACTGCTGTTGGAAAAGTGGTGCTCGCCGTTGTTGACCACTTTAATACCGGCGGGCATAACGCTGGTATCGGCTTTGAGCTGAACGGGCTGGTCATTGATAAGCATGGCTAACGAATGCTGTTCAATGCCAGTAGTACGCCAGTTGTCAGTCAGGTGCCAGGGTGAGCTAGGCTCTAAAGAGTGCTCGGCAAGCTGTTTGGACCGCTCTGCGCGCTTGGCGAGAATCGCCTGCGCAGCCAATGGTGCGGCATAATCCAGATCTTCTTGTCGGCGATGAAAGATTTCGTCCTGGTGTTCTTCGATAAAACCGGTATCGACATCGCCGCTGCGGAAAGCTGCAGTGCTGGCGAGGTTGTAGAGAAACGGAATATTGCTGGTAACGCCGTTGATGCAGAAGTCGCTCAGTGCATCTGTCAATCTTTTCAAAGCTCGAGCTCGATCGCTATCCCAAACAATCAGTTTGGCAATCATGGGATCATAAAAAATTGATACCTCATCGCCCTCGACTACACCGCTATCGATACGCACATGATTGCTTTCGATCGGTGCCCGCAGTTGGTGCAGGGTGCCGGTGGAGGGCAAAAAGTCATTATCCGGGTCTTCGGCATAGATACGTGCTTCAAACGCGTGCCCGTGAATAGTCAGCTGATCCTGACGCATGGGAAGAGTTTCGCCATTGGCTACGCGCAGTTGCCACTCCACCAAATCCTGGCCAGTAATCATTTCGGTGACTGGATGTTCTACCTGCAGGCGAGTATTCATTTCCATAAAGAAAAATGCACCGCTGCTGTTGAGCAAAAATTCAACGGTGCCTGCACCCTGATAATTGATCGCTTTAGCGGCCTGGATCGCCGCGCTGCCCATTCGCTGGCGCAACTCTTCCGAGAGTCCTGGAGCGGGGGCCTCTTCTATGACTTTTTGATGTCGGCGTTGCAGGGAGCAGTCGCGCTCGAAAAGATACACTGCATTATCGTGCTGATCACAAAATACTTGAATCTCTACATGGCGTGGTTTTTGAAGATACTTCTCCACCAGCATCAAATCATCATTAAAGCTGGTTTGTGCTTCGCGTTTGGCTGCTGCGAGAGCCTGATCAAATTCATCTTCAGTGTAGACTGCCCGCATACCCTTGCCACCGCCGCCTGCGGCAGCCTTGAGCAGGACTGGATAACCCATGGAGCCAGCAGCCTGTTTTAATACTGCTGGATTTTGGTCTTCACCGTGATAGCCGGGAACCAGTGGCACATCGGCATTCGCCATAATTTTTTTGGCCGCGGATTTTGATCCCATGGCTAAAATCGCGTCTACCGGTGGGCCGATAAAGACCAAATTATTAGCGTTACAGTGACGACAGAGATCGGCGTTCTCGGAGAGAAATCCATAGCCTGGATGGATCGCCTGTGCTCCGGTATCGAGCGCGGCGTTTATAATTTTTTTCACTACCAGGTAGGATTCCGAAGAGGCTGAAGGGCCTATATAAACCGCTTCATCTGCCAGCTTCACATGACGTGCATTGCGATCTGCATCACTGTAGACGGCCACGCTCGCAATGCCCATTTTCCGTGCTGTTTGAATGACTCGGCAGGCTATCTCACCGCGATTGGCAATGAGTATTTTATTAAACATATGGTTGATCCACTTTATTTTTTTATCACATTCTGAAGAGGCCGAATTTGGTTTCTTCTATTACCCGGTTGTGGCTCGCCGCAATCGACAGGCCCAACACACGTCGGGTCTCTGACGGATCAATTACGCCATCGTCCCACAGGCGGGCTGACGCATAATAGGGGTGTCCCTGATGCTCGTAGCTATCAATAATCGGTTGTTTAAACTCTGCTTCTTGCTCGGCACTCCACTCGATGCCGTCGCGTTCATACTTATCTCTTGTTACCTGCGCTAAAACACCGGCTGCTTGGGGCCCGCCCATTACTGAGATTCGTGCATTGGGCCACATAAACATAAAGCGAGGGTCGTAGGCGCGGCCACACATGCCATAGTTTCCTGCGCCAAAAGAGCCGCCGATTAAAACGGTAAATTTAGGGACATTGGCAGTGGCAACAGCAGTAACCATTTTCGCCCCATGCTTGGCGATACCGTCATTTTCATACTGTTTGCCAACCATAAAGCCGGTAATATTTTGCAAAAAGACCAGCGGAATTTTGCGCTGTGCACAGAGCTCAATAAAGTGCGCGCCCTTTTGTGCTGACTCGCCAAAGAGGATGCCATTGTTGGCGACAATACCGACCGGGTAGCCGTAAATGCGGGCAAAACCACAGACCAGCGTGGTGCCATACAGGGCTTTGAATTCATCGAAGTCAGAGCCGTCGACAACCCGGGCAATAATCTCGCGTACATCGTAGGATTTGCGCGAGTCGCTGGGCACAATCCCGTAGATTTCATTGCTTGGGTAGAGTGGTTCGACGGCTTCGGTAATATCGCCATTGCAAGGCTTAACCCGATTCAGTCGCGCCACTGAGCGGCGCGCCAGTTCGAGTGCATGGTGGTCATTGTTGGCATAGTGATCTGCGACGCCAGAGGTGCGGCAGTGAACATCAGCTCCACCCAGTTCCTCCGAGCTGACTTCCTCGCCAGTTGCGGCCTTAACCAGTGGTGGGCCGGCAAGAAAAATGGTGCCCTGATTTTTGACAATAATTGATTCGTCAGCCATCGCCGGAACATAGGCGCCGCCGGCGGTACAGGAGCCCATTACCGCGGCGATCTGCGGAATGTTTTGTGCCGACATATTGGCTTGGTTGAAGAATATTCGACCGAAGTGCTCGCGATCGGGGAACACATCATCTTGGTGTGGCAGATTGGCACCGCCGGAGTCGACCAGATAGATGCAGGGCAGGTTGTTCTCTGCGGCAATCGCTTGAGCGCGCAGGTGTTTTTTAACCGTTAGCGGATAATAGCTGCCGCCTTTTACCGTGGCGTCATTGGCGACAATCACGCATTCCTGACCGCTGACGCGACCGATGCCGGTGATGATGCCTGCGGCGGGAACCTCTTCGTCGTAGACTTTGTAAGCCGCCAGTGGAGAAAATTCTAGAAACGCCGAACCCGGATCGAGTAGCGCTTCAATACGCTGACGCGGTAGCAGTTTACCTCGTGCGGTATGACGTTCGCAGGCTTTGGCGCCGCCGCCCTGAGCAATCGTCTGCAACGTGCTTTTCAGGTCATCCACCTGAGTCAGCATCGCCTGGTAATTGTCGCTGTAATCGGGGCTTTTATTGTTTATGCGGGTTTTGATAATGGCCATAAATTTGCCTTTGCTAATACTTTTCTATTATGCGCTTTGGCTAAAAAGCTCGCGGCCGATCAGCATGCGACGCACCTCTGACGTGCCGGCACCTATTTCGTAGAGCTTGGCATCGCGCAGTAAACGACCGGTGGGGTATTCATTGGTGTAGCCATTGCCGCCGAGCGCCTGAATAGCCTGCAGGGCCATCTGGGTTGCTTTTTCAGCGGTAAACAAGATTACGGCGGCCGCATCTTTACGTGAATCCTGATTGAGATCACAGGCTCTGGCCACCGCGTAGAAATAGGCGCGAGAAGCATTCAGGTCGGCATACATATCGGCTATCTTGCCCTGCATCAACTGGAATTCACCAATCGCTTGGCCGAACTGATTGCGTTCATGAATATAGGGCAACACTACGTCGAGACAGGCCTGCATAATGCCGACGGGTCCGCCGGACAGCACGGTGCGTTCGTAGTCAAGACCGGACATCAGTACCGCGACACCGCGACCTTCGCCGCCGAGTATATTTTCCGCTGGCACCGCACAGTCCTGAAAAACCAATTCACAGGTATTGGAACCACGCATACCCAATTTGTCGAGTTTTTGATGGCGAGAAAAGCCGGGGAAGTCCCGCTCGACAATAAAGGCAGTGATACCTTTAGAGCCAGCACTGACATCGGTCTTGGCATAGATAATATAAGTGTGCGCATCGGGCCCATTGGTAATCCACATTTTGTTGCCGTTGAGGAGATATTTGTCGCCCTGTTTCGTGGCGTTCAGCTTCATGCTGACGACATCGGAGCCGGCATTGGGTTCGGACATGGCCAGAGCGCCGATATGTTCGCCGGAACAGAGTTTGGGCAAATATTTCTGCTTTTGCTCTGCAGTGCCATTTTTAAATAGTTGGTTAACACAGAGGTTAGAGTGCGCCCCATAGGAGAGACCAACCGATGCTGAGGCTCTGGAGATTTCCTCCATGGCTACACTGTGAGCCAAATAACCCATCCCGGAACCGCCGTACTCTTCACTGACAGTAATGCCGAGCAGGCCGAGGTCACCAAATTTGCGCCAAAGATCCATTGGGAATTCATTGCTCTGATCAATCTCGGCTGCACGCGGTGCGATCTCCGCCTGGCAAAACTGGTAGACGCTGTCACGCAACATGTCGATTTCATCGCCGAGGTTAAAGTTCAGGCTGGGGTAGTGAGTATGCATAGTTTATTTTTTTCCGCTGGATTTTAGGGCCTCGATGCAATCTGTCTCAGCCTGGTTGAGGTCTTTGAGCAGTTTGCTGATATCGTCGAGTTGTCGGTTGAGTTTGATGCGCTGCTGCTGAATCGCATCGATCAGTTTTTTCAACTGATCAACATTGGTTTTACCGGGTTCGTACATGTCGATAATTTCTCGCGAGTCCTCGAGTGTGAGCCCGAGACGTTTGCCGCGCAAAATCAGTCGCAACCTGGTGCGATCGGCCGGGGTATAGACGCGCGTCTGACCGCGACGGGCAGGGGACAGTAGGCCCATATCTTCATAGTGACGGATGCTGCGGGGGGTAATCTCAAACTCTTTGGCGAGCTGAGAGATACTGTATTCGCTGGCGATGTCGGATGTTGGCTTGACCACAGTTTGATTGACTTCGGTTATGTAATGCAGGGAGTATAATAATCATTTAACGTTTACGTCAACGTAAGCTTTGAACCTAAACCTAAACCTAAACCTAAACCTAAACCTAAGACATATGACATAAGCGCAAGCTCGAACTCAAACGACAGCCGAATGGAGGGAGCTTGTCTTGCAGAAATAGAGTATCTCAGTCTAATTTAAGATCCATTTGGTACTGGAACAGCTCGGTGTTGTAGAGCGCGATGAGGTAGTCGACCAGCTCTTCCCGGTCGCCGTGTTGAGAAAATGAACGTCGCACTAACTGCAGCAATGGAGCGCCCGGACTGATATTGAGGTGGTTGGCAACAGCCGTAGAGGCACTTACAGCCCCAATAGTCTGTTTAACGTGGCTAACGCGCATACCAGTTTCACGAAAATATTGGTGACGAGATGCATTGATAAAGATGTCGCTAGTCTCAGGCATATCGACTCCAGCACTCCAGCTGTCGAAGTAGCCAAAAATCGCGCCCGCGCGCTCGCGAGTTCTTAGTAGATGGAACAATCGGTCGCTGCGGACGAGGTTAAACTCGGCAGCGATGCCCTGAGGGGGTTTGATCAGTGCGCATTCAAGCACCGTTGCTGTCGAACTCTCGGCAATGCTATCGATCTCTTCCAGCACACCGACCAGCGGTGCCTGCACCGGCTTGGGGGAATATTTGTAGATGACGTGGGTGCCTTTGGCGCGAGCCCGCTGCACCAGCTGTTCAGCAGCTAGCTCATTGACGGCACGTTTTGCGGTGATGCGCGACACATCAAATATCTCAGCCAGCTCCTGCTCGCTGGGCAGCTTGTCGCCATTGTGCAGTGAGCCGTCGAGAATAAAGCCTTTGATCACGCTATAGAGCTGATGATAGAGCGGCACGGGTAAGCTGGTCGATATATTGCGCCGCAGGTTCTTGTTGAACAGGGTTGCGCTCGCTTTGATGGTCATAGATAGGGCCTGATTGCTCTTTAAAATTCTTACGGACAGATTAAACAGTTGTATCACTAAAGAATGTTTGGTATAACTTTATACCATTATGGCCGGTTAAGTACAGCTCGCGATCGAAATCGTTACGCGGGCACTATAACCAATCAATCACTGGCTTAAAAAAATGCCGCCACAACTCTCTGTTTGGCGGGCGAGGGGAAAAATGAGACGCTGCTCTTTTTACCAATGGTTGCGAACGCTTGATGACTGTTCACGCTGTCGCTGTATGGGCATGGCTGTGGAGAGTAATCGATGAACCAGTCCTTGAAGGGGGTTCGGGTTCTCGACCTGACGCATATGCTGTCTGGCCCTTACGGCAGTATGATTCTCGCTGACCTGGGTGCTGAAACTATCAAGGTTGAACCTTTGGGGGGTGAGGGCACGCGCAAGCTTTTGGCGTCCGATCCGAATAACTCTCTGGATGGCATGGGAGCCTATTATCTCACTCTAAATCGCAACAAAAAGAGCGTCGTTATCGATCTCAAAAGTGAACAGGGTCTGCAGGTGTTTTATCAGCTGGTTGAAAAAGCCGATATTGTTATCAGCAATTTTGGAGCCGGTGTTGCAGAGCGATTGGAAATCGATTTTGATTCGCTCTGCACGATCAATCCACGCATTATCACCTGCACTGTTTCTGGATTTGGCTCCGATGGTCCCGGCAGTAAACGGCCGGCCTTCGACCAGGTGGCTCAGGCCATGGGCGGCGGTATGTCGATTACCGGGCCGGATCAACAGCAATTGGTCAGAGCAGGTATCCCGATCGGTGATCTCGGTGGCGGTATGTTTGGCGTGATGGGTGTGCTGGCGGCGTTGTATGAGCGTGAGCGCAGTGGGCGAGGCCAGCATGTTGATATTTCAATGCTCGATTGTCAGATATCCATGCTCAACTATATGGCGACCATGCATTTTCTCTCTGGTGAAAACCCTTATCCAATTGGCAACAGTCACTTTGTACATGTGCCATACAACACCTTTACTTGCTCAGACGGTTTTATCGTGATTGCGGTGATTACTGATAATTTCTGGCAAAACCTTAAGCGGGTGGTTAATTGCCCTGAGTTCGATGACCCCAAATATGACGTGCAGCCAGGTCGCTGGGAAGACCGCGATATGATCAATGCCCGACTTAACGAGCTGCTTAGCGTTGAGAGCTGTGCGCATTGGTTGGCGCTGTTCGAAGCGCAGCGAATCCCCTGTGCCCCAGTCAATAATTTCAGTCAGGCACTGTCAGACAGTCAGGTTCTGCACCGCAACATGGTGATCGACCTGAAACATCCCAATGGCAGCTCGACAAAGGGGCCAGGTAATCCGATCAAACTGTCACGTAGTGGTGATGAGCAATTTACTGCAGCGCCTCTTCTTGGTCAGGATACTGATGCGGTTTTGCATGAATTGCTTGATTTTAGCTTGCAAGAAATTGCGCAGATGCGCGCGGAGGGAACTGTTGCATGAAGAAAGAAACAGTCATTATTACCGATGTAGGGCCGCGCGATGGTCTGCAGAATCAGCCTAAGATTCTCACCACCGAAGAGCGTCTGATGTTAATCAGGGCGATTGCCGAAGCTGGTGTGCCGCAGATAGAAGTGGGCAGTTTTGTCTCGCCTAGAGCAGTGCCGGCTATGGCGGGCACTGATCAGGTATTTGCCGGGCTGAGTGATCAAGCCAATGCTGATGTGCTGTCGCTGGCCTTGATTCCGAACATGAAAGGCTATCAATTAGCTCGCGATGCCGGTGCCAAAATGGTCACAATGGTCCTTTATGCCAGCGATGGCATGGCGCAAAAAAATGCGGCCATGAGTATGGCTGATGCGGAAGCGGTGACACTTGATATTATCGACTGTGCGCGACGTGATGGTATTGCCGTGACGGCCACCGTCGCGGTTGTCTTCGAATGTCCGTTTGATGGGCCAACAGATCCCGCAGTGGTGGAAGATATTGTGGCAAGGGTTGTCGGGCACGCTGATCAGGTTGTGCTGGCAGACACCATAGGCGCGGCGCATCCTCAACAGGTGCGCGAATTGACTGCCTCGCTGGTGAAGCAGCATGGCTCAGGCAAACTCGGCTGCCACTTTCATGATACTCGGGCTATGGGCTTGGCCAATGTTTATGCTGCGCTGGAATCAGGAATCCGCCGCTTTGATAGTTCAATTGCAGGGCTGGGGGGATGTCCGTTTGCGCCGGGCGCGTCGGGAAATGTCTCGACTGATGATGTCGCAATGATGTTGGCGCAAATGGGCTTTGAGACAAGCATTGATCTGAACAAGTTGATGTTGGCGTCCGATCTGGCGGCCCAGTTGACGGGCACCGCGCCAGGAGGCCGGGCCAAGCCATGGCTGCAGCGCTATCTTTTGAAGGCTGCGTGATAAGAGCCGATTTTGAACTATCGGCGTATAAGAAAAAAACAATAAGAAGATCCGGAGATAAGTATGAGCTTTAGGCTAGGAGTAGACGTTGGGGGGACATTTACTGACCTTCTGCTGATCAATGAAACATCAGGACAGACTTTCACTGCCAAGGTGCCGTCGACTCCTGAGGATTCCTCTATCGGCGTTCTCAACGGTATTGCACGAATCTGTGATGAGTCGGGAATTGACCCCCGCGAGGTCAGTCGCGTGATGCACGGTACCACTGTGGCGACCAATGCAGTGCTAACAGGGCGTGGCGCCAAAGTGGGTCTGGTGACGACGGCCGGGTATGAAGATACCTTGCAGGTCGCGAGATCTTTCTGTCCAGGCGGACTTGGTGGCTGGGTCAGCTTTGTTAAAAAACCTTTGCTTGCGCCGCTGGAGCTCACGATTGGTGCCCATGAGCGGATGAGTGCGAGTGGTGAGCAGGTTCAAGCGCTGGACGAAGACCAGCTGCGTGTTGACCTCAAAACGCTGTATGCGACTGGTGAGGTCGAAGCGCTGACAATCTGTTTTATAAACTCTTATATCCACGGTGATCATGAAGTTCGCGCTCGCGAGATTGCTGCAGAAATTTTTGTCGATACGCCAATCTCTATTTCCAGTGAAGTCGTTCCCGAGATGCAGGAGTATGAGCGTACCGAAACCACGGTAGTCAACTCCTATGTGCGCCCTGAAGTGGCCAGGTATGTTAACAATCTGCAGTCGGCGCTCAACGATAAAATGGGAGCTGATACCCAGCTGTCCATTCTGCGCTCCGATGGCGGGCTCGCTTCGGCTCGGGCGTCAGCGGTGTCTCCGGTTAATCTGCTGATGTCGGGTCCGGCTGGCGGTGTGTCGGGTGCGATCTATTTCTGTAGTCGCGCCGGCTACGACAATATTCTGACCTGCGATATGGGCGGTACCTCCACCGATGTGGCGTTAATTCAAAATTCTCGAGCTCGGGTGCGGCGTGAGACCATTGTTGGTGACGTTCGTGTGCGCGCGCCATCCGTCGATGTGCGTACCGTAGGCGCTGGTGGTGGTTCAATTGCTTTTGTGCCCGAGTTAACTAAAGCTTTGAGAGTTGGTCCGGAATCTGCTGGTGCGGTTCCCGGCCCAGCTTGTTACATGAAGGGCGGAGAACAGCCAACGGTCTGCGATGCCAATGTGGTGCTCGGCTATCTACCCTCCGATGTGCAGCTCGGTGGTAAAATGGAGATTAATCGCGAGGCTTCGGTTGCCGCGGTGCAAACCGTGGCCGATGCCATGGGTATTGACTTGATGGAAGCCGCTGAAGGCATCGTCAAGATCGTCAATGAATCGATGTTTGGTGCGCTACGGCTGGTTTCGGTTGAGCAGGGCTATGACCCACGTGATTTTGCGTTGGTTGGATTTGGTGGTGCCGGACCATTGCATGCCAATGCGTTGGGAGTTTTAACTGATGCCTGGCCAGTGATTATTCCTCCAGGCCCGGGTGTGCTCTGTGCGTATGGTGATGCCACAACTCAGGTGCAGGATGAGGCGGCACGAACCTATCTAACAATGGCTAGCGAGCTCAGTGATCAGCAGCTGGCCGTGGATTTGCGCGAGCTGCAAGAACGTGCCGGTGAAGCATTGCTGGCCGATAATATTCCTGTATCCGAGCATGAAATCACCTATCAGGCCGATCTGCGTTATTCTGGGCAGGCATTCCAAATCACTATCGACTTTACCGAGGCGGAGCTCAAAGAGCGCGGTGTTGCACTGTTGACTGATCAGTTTGATGCAGAGCATGAGCAGCTGTTTACTTTCAAACTCGGTGACGGGCATGAAATTTTGATGATTCGCGCGGTGGCCAAAGCGCAAGCCAAAGCTATTGCTGAACTAAAAATGGGGCAAGCGGGCACGACGCTGGATGAATGTAAGATCCACGAGAGTCAGTTTTATTACGAAGGCGCTTGGCACGCGGCCAATATCTACGACCGTGCTAAATTGCATGCGGGCCTGCAAGTCGAGGGTCCGGCGATTGTCGGTGAGATGGATTCAACCACCGTGGTTCTGCCGGGCTATATCGCCGCAGTGGATACGGTGGGCAATCTGTTGATCAATCCGGCTTCTAGCTCTGCGAAAGGGGGACAATAATCATGACTGCAAGACTATTAGAAACCAATACCAATCCCCTTCAGCATGTTGAAGTCGATGGGGTGACTGTCGACATTATCGAAAATGCTCTGCGCAATGCGCGAGAAGAAATGGATGCGGTGCTGTTTAGAACGGCTATGTCGCCCGGGATTCGCGAGCAGGGTGACTGCTTTCCGATGATTGCCAACAAAGAAGGTAAGATGGTTGTGGGGCAGTTTGGCTCTTTTATCGGACCATTCCTCGAAGCCTACGATGACGAGATCGAAGAGGGCGATATTATCCTCACCAACGATCCTTATATGTGTAATGCGGCTGTCTCGCACCTTCCTGACTGGGTGGTGTTGGTGCCGGTGTTCAAAGAGGGCAGGCACATTGCCTGGTCTGCGATGTTCGGACATATGTCCGACAATGGCGGCATGGTGCCGGGATCGATACCGATTCAGGCGACAACCATTTTCCAGGAAGGTATTCGCATTCCACCAACCAAGCTGTATAAAAAAGGTGTTTTGCAAAGTGACCTGCTGGAGCTGATTTTGCATAACGTGCGAACTCCACAGTGGAATCGCTTTGACCTTAATGCGCTGGTTGCGGCCTGTAATACTGCAGCCAAACGCTGTGTCGAACTGGCCGATCGTTTCGGTGATGACGTGCTGTTTTCGACCATGAATATTATGTTGCAGCGTAACTACGACGCCATGAAGCATATTATCGGCATGTTTATTCCCGAGGAGCCGAGAGAGTTTGAAGATTATCTCTGTGACGATGGTATGGGCATGGGACCCTACAAGATAAAGTGCACCATGTGGCGTGAAGGTGAGAAGGCAATCTTTGATTTTGCCGGCACCGACCCACAGGCACAGAGCTCGGTTAATTTCTTCCTTAACGAAGATATGTTCAAGATGTTCTTTGGTTCCTTCACAATTAACGTGGTCGACCCGCAGATAGTCTTTAATGATGGTTTCTATGACCTTGTGGATGTCCGCATTCCTCAGGGTACTCTGCTAAAGCCAAACTATCCTGCTGCGCTGTCCGGTCGAACCCATGCTTTAGGGCGCATTTTTGATGTGCTCGGCGCTCTGTTGGGAATGGGGGCACCTGAGATGATGCTTAATGCAGCGGGTTTCTCTGATTCGCCGCACCTGTTCTTCTCTGGCTACGATACCCGTGAAGGTAAGGGTAATGAATGGTTCCAGCTGTTCCAGATTGGTTTTGGTGGTGTTCCGGGTCGTCCGGTGGGTGATGGGCCTGATGGTCACTCACTGTGGCCAGGCTTTACCAATGTGCCCAACGAGTTTATTGAGTCCTATTTCCCACTGCGTATTGAGCGTTATGAAACCATCCCCGATTCTGGTGGTGCCGGTTTGCATCGCGGCGGAAATGGACTCAGTGTAGCCTATCGGTTTCTTGTCGATGGCGACATAGGTATTCATGATGAGCGCTGGCTGACGTTCCCATGGGGAGTTCTCGGTGGTGATACCGGGTTGCGTTCAACCAAGAAATTGGTTCGTGCTGACGGCAGTGAAGAATGGTTGCCGGCCAAAGTTGAGGGCGTTAAGGTGAAGGCGGGCGACTTGCTCTACTTCAATACTTGGGGTGGCGGCGGCTGGGGCGATCCATTTGCTCGCGATCCCGAGCTGGTGCGCCAGGATGTGGCACGCAGATTGGTTTCAGTTGAAGGCGCGCGCCGCTATGGTGTTGTGATTGCAGCTAATGGCTCAGTCGATATGGCCGCAACGGAGACGTTGCGAGCAGAGCTGATAGCGGCTCGAGGGAGTAATGATGTACTGTTTAATTTTGGTGGTGAGCTTGAGGATATCCGCAGTCGCTGTGAGGCGGAAACCCATCTTCCTGCGCCTGTAGCGCCAACCTTTATTGGTGCTCGACACTAGGTTAAAAAGTTTTTTATAAGATATAAGTTAGATTAACAAAAACATATAACATACTGTTTTAAAATAACAATTAGACCTGATTCAGGGGGATATTATGAAAGTAACACATGTGAAGAAATCATTGGTTCTGGCGATTTTGGCTGGTTTTACGAGTGCTTCCGTTGCAGAAATGGCGATTGAAGAGGTCGTTGTTTCGGCGCGAAAGCGTGCGGAAAATCTTCAGGAGGTGCCGATTGCTGTAACGGCATTCACCGAGTCGCAAATTGAAAGTGCGGGCATTCAGCGTCCTGGCGATTTCATCAGTCTGATGCCAAACGTAACCATGGTTGATTCGGCCAACGTTGGTGACACCCAAGTGAGTATCCGCGGTATTGTTTCAACCCGCGATGCGGAATCGACCTTCGCCTATGTGGTAGATGGCGTGCTGGTTACTAATCCGAACGGCTTCAATGAAGAGTTGCTCGATGTTAGTCAGATTGAAGTTCTGAAAGGCCCTCAGGGCGCTCTGTATGGTCGTAACGCGGTGGCGGGTGCGATTATTGTCTCCACCAATCGCCCGGACAGCGAGTTTGAGGCCAATCTTAAGTTGGGTGCGGGGAATAATGGGTCACGCAACGGCAGCCTGGCGATCAGCGGTGCACTGGGCAGTGATAATCTGCTCGGTCGTCTAAGCGTCAGTCAGCGCGAGACTGACGGTCATTACCAAAACACTTATACCGGTGCCAGCTCAGTCGATTTCCTTGACGATACTACTATTCGAGGTCGCCTGATCTGGGATGTCAGCGAAGAGCTGTCACTGGACTTCCGCGCAGGTATGAGTGAAGTCAGCGGCGGTGCGATTAACTTTAATGCAGTGTTTGCTCTGCCGGCATTTGCCAATGATTTTGGCCTTGGGCCCTCTTTCTTTGCGGATGTTAATCAGCATGAATTTACCTTTGCCAACAATGTACCAGGTGAAAACGAGCAGGAGACATCTGAGTTTTCGGTGAAAGCAGACTGGGATCGCGAGGGCGTCGATGTCAGTGTTGTGCTTAGCTACAGTGATCTCGAGGAGTATCTGCTGTCGGATGGCACCAGCGCAACATTCTATGGCTACGAGTTAACCGATGCCTGTCAGGCTGATCGTGCGACATTGAACAATACTCCGGCAGGTTTGGGTGGGGCCGGTCGTGAGGATCTGTTTGGTCCGTTCTTTGCGCCATTTGGGGTATTTCCTCCGGGTGTTGACTTTGAGGGTATCTATGGCCCCTACACACCAACGGCCTGTGATGGTTACCAGTACCAGGAGCGCAATCAGTCGGATACCAGTCTTGAAATTCGTCTGACCTCGGATGAGGATTCTGCTGTCAGCTGGATTGCCGGTGTCTATGCTGCCGAGATTGAGCGTCAGGTTGTGGTTGCCTATGGCGCCGATACGGGCAGTGGCTTCTTGCGTCAGCCCTATGTGGACCCAACTGGTCCAAATCCGACTGATCTGCTGTTTAATGACCAGTTCGATACGTCTGTTATGGCGGTCTTTGGGCAGATGGAATTTGAGCTGAGTGACGATATGGAGCTGGCATTTGCAGCGCGTTATGACCGCGAAGAGCGCGATGTTAACAACCAGGTGCCTAATGTTGCCGGTTCAGGCATGAACGTTAACTCGACTGGATCGATAAATCCGGCATTTGCAGCCAATCCGAACGGTATACCCAATCGAAATGCGACCTTTAGCCAGTTCCAGCCGAAGGTAACCTGGAGCTGGAATGCCGCGGAAGATTTTAATCTTTATGCCAGCTGGGGTGTCGGTTTCCGCAGTGGTGGATTTAACTCCATTGGCAGTGAGGCACTGATTGACTTCTGGTATAACAATAATGGTGACGGAACCAACCCCGGCGCCCTGGTTGACGGTCAACTTCAGGTTAGAGATGAGTACGACAAAGAGGTCTCAACGAGCTATGAGCTGGGTAGCAAGATGGAGTTTTTGGACAACCGTCTGCGTATCAATGCGTCAATTTTCAATACCGATGTTGAAGACAGCCAGTTCTTTGAATTCTTTGCTGGCCCATTTGGTTTGATGCGTGTGGTGACCACCATTGAAGATGTGCAGATCCAAGGTTTTGAAATGGACTTTAATGCACTGGTTACTGAAAATCTGTCTCTGTTTGGTGGCGCCGGTTTCCTTTCGAGTGAAATCCAACGCAACGATCATCGCCCTGTTACCGTGGGCAACGATGCGCCGCAGACGCCTGATCGCACCTTTAACCTGGGCGCGCAGTTTGAAACCGAAGTGTCTAGTGGCATCAATCTGACTGCTCGTCTCGATTGGCAGCATGTTGGTGAAATGGCTTTCCATACCCTTCAGGGTGAAGCAACTCCAAGCATCTGGCAGGTGTTCTATCCCGGTGCGAGTATCACTCAGGACTTCAGTAAAGCGTCGCGCGACTCATACGAAACGCTCAATGCCCGTCTCTCTATTGATGGCGAGAACTGGGGTGTAACGGTGTGGGGACGTAACATTACTGATGAAAGGTATCTGGAAGAGATCATTCCGGCTCCTGAATTTGGTGGTTCATTTGTTCACCCGGGTGCAAAGGATTCCTACGGCGTTGACTTTAGCTACCGTTTTTAATTTCGGGTAGTATCCGCAGCGGGCTGTGCTTTTGATTATAAAAAGCGCGGCCCGCTTTTTTTTGGGTGAAAAATTTATGTGTAAAACGAAAACCTGGAACAGTCATGTCAAATAATCTTCAACAAAATAAACTGGGACTCACTGCCAGCCCGGCATTACTGCTGGTGGATATGATCAACGGTTTTACCGATCCAGAATGCCCTCTGGGAGTGTCATGTCCAGAGGTGGTTGAGGCCAATAGACAGCTGCTCGAGCTATTTCGTCAACTGCAGCTTCCGGTATTTTTTACAACAGTGGTGTATCGAGATGAAAAGCAGGCTGATGTTTTTAGACGCAAAGTGCCTGCGCTCAATGTGCTCCGCCCGGACAGTCACTGGGTGGCAGTGGACGCTGCGCTGCAGCCTCGAAAAAGTGAACCTCTGATTGAAAAGTGCTGGGCGAGCGCTTTTTTTGGCACCGATCTGAATGATCAGTTGCGCGACCTCGGGGTTGATTCGCTGGTGGTCACGGGTTTAACCACCAGTGGCTGTGTTCGCGCTTCAGCCGTAGATGCTCTGCAATATAACTATCAAGTGGTGATCGCTGAGGAAGCGGTGGGCGATAGAAATTCTGAGGCTCACCGAGCCAATCTGTTTGATCTAAACGCCAAATATGCCGATGTGCAGCCACTGCAGAACGTTCTCAGTAAGCTATCGGCTCTGAAGCATCAATAGATTTAAAGGCAAGGGTTTAAGCGTTACAAGTGGTTGTATCTACCACGATAAAACAGCAAGGGTTCCAACGCCCGGTCGCTAAAGTCGAGGACTCTGCCAACCAGAATTACATGGTCTCCACCGTCATATTGATGCTCAATAGCGCAGTCAAAGCAGGCGCTGTAGTGGGGCAGTATAGGTGCCCCGGAGGCGCCTTTGGTGCAGTTAAGGTCGGCAAATTTGTCGGCCCCACTTTTGGCAAAGCGGTTGGAAAGCTCCTCTTGGTCGGCGGCTAACACATGAATAGCAAATGACTTGGTCGAGATAAAATCTTCGAAGCAGTTTGCGTCGCGACCAATGCTCCAGAGCACCAATGCGGGGTCCAGAGAGACAGAGTTAAAGCTATTGGCGGTCATGCCAACCATGCGGCCGTCTCCGGCTTCTGTGGTGATAATGGTGACGCCGGTGGCAAAGCTGCCAAGGGCATTACGAAATTCGATGGTTTGATTTTGGTTGTCAGGCATATTAACTCTTTAAGATAATCGGTAAGGCTGCACGGTTAATGATCCGCTCGCCGTGAGCATCACAGCGCGCATGATCGGTTGCCTGCCCTTGCGGTGCAAGGGTTATTGACCAAATCGCCAGGCTTTTGCTGGATCTGGCTCAGAGCTTGGCGGCCAATCTGGTGCCCTGGTCGATTGCACGTTTGGCATCCAGTTCCGAGGCAATATCCGCGCCACCAATCAGATGATGGGTAACCGTCAGTCCTTCCACCAGGTCACGCAGCGGATCTTGGCCGGCGCAGATAATAACAGTGTCTACATCCAGAACCTGCGGCTTATCACCCACCGTTAGATGCAAGCCCTGATCATCAATTTTATGATAATCGCAGCTGGGCATTAAGCGCACACCCTTCATCACCAGTCCCGCACGGTGAATCCAGCCGGTGGTTTTCCCCAGCCCTGAACCCACTTTGGAGGTCTTGCGTTGGAGCAAGTAAACCTCGCGCGGGGAAGGTTCAGGCTGAGCCTTGACGCCCTCAATGCCGGAGCGCGAACCAAAGCTCATATCGATTCCCCACTCTTTCATAAAGGCTGGAATATTCTGGCTGGTGGATTCGCCGCTGTGGGTAATATACTCCGCAGTATCAAAGCCGATGCCGCCGGCGCCAATTATGGCGACCTTTTGACCGACTGGCTTTTTCGCGCCAATAACATCGAGATAGCTGAGGACCTTGGGGTGATCAATGCCTTCAATTTCTGGTGTGCGAGGGCTGATGCCGGTAGCGACAATCACGTCGTCAAAGCCACCGTCGTTGAGCTGTTCAGCGGTCACACGCGTATTTAGCCGCAAGTTGACACCGGTCAGCTCAATCTGCCTATTGAAATAGCGCAATGTTTCGTAGAACTCTTCTTTGCCGGGAATTTGCTTGGCAATATTAAACTGCCCACCAATCTCATCGGCGGCATCAAACAGGGTCACTTTATGTCCCCGCGAAGCGGCGGTGGTCGCGGCTGAGAGTCCAGCTGGGCCAGCACCGACTACGGCGATATTTTTCACCGCCGTGGCGGGCGCAATAGTCAACTCGGTTTCATGGCAGGCCCGAGGGTTGACGAGACAGCTGGTCATCTGACCGTTAAATACATGGTCAAGACAGGCCTGGTTGCAGCCGATGCAGGTATTAATCTCATCGGCGCGGTTTTCCATTGCTTTGATCACAAAATTGGGGTCAGCGAGGAAAGGTCTTGCCATGGAGATCATGTCAGCATCGCCACGTTCGAGGACCTCTTCTGCGACTTCTGGCGTGTTTATGCGGTTGGAGGTGATCACAGGTACCGAGAGTTCTTTTTTGAAGCGTGCGGTGACCCAGGTAAACGCTGCACGTGGCACTTTGGTGGCAATGGTGGGGATCTGTGCTTCGTGCCAGCCAATGCCGGTGTTGATAATTGTGGCGCCGGCCTTCTCAATGGCCTTGCCCAGCTGAATCACTTCCTCAGCGGTGCTGCCGCCCTCGACCAGATCAAGCATAGAGAGGCGAAAGATGATAATAAACTTTTCGCCGACAGCTTCACGCACACGACGCACTACCTCAATTGGTAGGCGAATGCGTTTTTCATAGCTGCCACCCCAGTCATCGTCACGCTGGTTGGTGCGCGCGGCAATAAACTGATTTAGAAAGTAGCCCTCTGAGCCCATAATTTCGACGCCGTCATAGCCGGCTTTCTGCGCTTGCACTGAGGTAAAGACAAAGTCGTCGATCTGTTTGTGGATGCCCGCTTCGTCTAAGGCGCGTGGTGTGAACGGGTTGATGGGTGACTTGATTGCGGAGGGTGCGACCTGGTCGGGAGAGTAGGCATAGCGACCGGTGTGAAGGATCTGCATACAGATTTTGCCATCATGGGCATGAACCGCATCGGTAATTTGTCTGTGACCGGCAATATCCTCATCTGAGACTAATTTCTTTGTGTTTGGATGGGTGCCACCTTCACTGTTGGGGCCAATACCACCAGTGACAATTAAGCCCACACCCCCTTGAGCCCGCTCGCCAAAATAAGCTGCCATACGTTCATAGCCATCAGACGCTTCCTCTAGACCAGTGTGCATGGAACCCATCAGAACACGGTTTTTTAATTGGGTAAAACCCAGATCCAAGGGTGCAAGAAGGTTGGGATAAGTGCTGTGGGACATAGTTGACTCCGCTATGATTGATTATTGTTATTTTGTGCCGCTGAAGGTGTTGTACGTGCCGCAGACTTTGTACGCACTGAGCCTCAGTTTGGTTGATTTAATGTAGAGCTAGGCAAACAGGTTAAAGAGGCATTTTGACACTGTCAAGATGTATTGTTACATTGCCTTCCATGAGTTCACCTCCGTCAAATTCAAGCGTTCGTCCAGGCTACCATCACGGTGATCTGCGTCAGGCCCTGCTGGTGTCTGCAAAACAGCTAATCGCCGAAGCGGGCATTGAAAACCTCTCACTGCGACGGCTTGCTGAAAGGGCGGGAGTGTCACGCACGGCTCCGTACCATCATTTCTCCGATAAAAATGACCTTTTGTGCGCGATTGCTTCCGAGGGTTTCCGGCGCCGGTATCGAGCTGCCATCGACAGTTTTGATGACGCCTCCAAAACCATGCAGGAGAAATTTGAAGGCTTTGTGCAAGACTATATTCAATTTGCGGTTGATAGCCCCGAAGAGTATGAATTGATGTTTGGTCGCAGTATCTGGAAACAACAGAACAGCACCGAAGAGCTGCGCAATGTGGCATACCCCTGTTTCCAGCATCAGGTAGAGATGGTGCGCTGCTGGCAGGAGTGTGGATTGATCAGTGGTGATAATGCGTTGCGCACCTCTCAGGTAATATGGGGGGCGCTGCACGGGATGGCGAAACTGTTGATTGATGGTATCTATACTGACACAGCGCAGATTGAAGATATGTCTCGCTGCGCAATTAAAATATTTATTAATAAATCCAATTAAGATATTGAAATATAATATAAAAGATAAATTTATCTGTCTGTTGAAGTGTCTCTAGGCAATCGCCTGATCAGAATCTGCCTGAGCTGAAAAATAAGGCCCTTCAAACGCACTAATTTTTTGACTTTGTTAAAAATGAGAACTACTTTTACAAAGCCTGTTAAGCAGTTTCAAAGTTTAATCTCGATTTGTGAACATGGTCACATTTACCTCTGCATGCAAGACGCATGTAATGCGAAGTTTTCTGGAGTTGGGGTAGTCATGTGAAGTAAACGTAATTTATGGAGTTGTAAACGATATTTAGGAGTAAGTTATGAAGATTAGTTCTGTTAAATTACTGCAGTTTTTGGCAGGTGTCTTGCTGCTGTCCTCGGCCAGTTTGTCCATGGCAGCAACCTACGACTACGATTTTGATGGTGACGAAAATGAGCGGGGAGGGCAGCCGCTGAACGTTGGTGATCTCAATGTCTACGGTTATAAAAATGGCCGAGAGGCCGCTGCCTATTTGGATTCTGGCAGTCTCGCCGGTATGGGTGTTTGTGGTGAATTGTCGAGTCAGCTCCAAACTGGGACGAGTAATAAGTGCAACCCTTCCAGTGATGATAATCTCCAGGCTGGTGAAGTGTTGGAGTTTGTCTTTGACGCGGCAAAAGGTGTGGCCAATGTGGGAATCAATGGTCCTCACGTAAGCGCAGATGGTGAAACAGTGCGAATATGGACGGATACCGGAGGATGGGATGACCTGGTGGTTGCTTCAGGCAAGATTACCCTGGGTTTCTATCTGACAACACTCAAAGTTTTCGGAACGTTAACAGGTTGGGCCGCTGATAAGTGGTGTCCCGGAACGACTTCTGAGTTGTATGTGGCTGATATTAACGAAGTGCCTCTTCCTGCAGCTGCTTGGCTGTTTGGTTCTGCATTGTTCGGGTTAGCTGGGTTACGCCGTCGCAAGGTTTCCGCTTGAGAGTCCGTTACCCTGAGTGCTAATTGCACAGAAGCTAATCCAGAGCCAAGTGCACAGTCTGGACTAAGTTCTGATCGCTAGGCTTGGGATAGTTAGCAGTAAATAAAAAACCCCGGTTAAGTTCCGGGGTTTTTTATGCGCACATTACAATTGCATAGGGGTGACTGGAGGGCTAAATAAAGTGTCGGTCAAGATTCCGCATTGATAGTTGAGCCCTCCACAGGTTACTCCTGATCATCCATCTCATCCATCTCATCCATTATCTCATCGATACTATTAACAGCCTCATCAACCGTTTCCTCGGCTTCATTAGCAGCGTCTTCTGCGGCATCCATCGCATCCTCTGCGACAGCTTCAACCTGCTCAGAGAGGCTGGTCTCATCTGCCTACGCTGCGGCTTCATCGGTTGGTTTCCCGGTGTCGCATCCACTCAATCCCACGGTTGCCAAAAAGGTGGCTAGAATCGCAGCGGGCAAAACTGTTTGCTTTTTCATCCTTCTACTCCTTCTTAATATCATCCATTTGTTTGTTTAGTGATCTTTGGCGCTTCGGGGTTTATATCTCACACTTAAGCTTCTTTACCGTTCAAAGCACTTGCTTTACAGCATAGTCCAAGGTGACTCACAAATCGTATCCCTTCGGATATTTTTATGCTCAATCAATTTATCTGCATCTGGCTGTAGGTGATTGCCGGAACGGTGTTGCTTGAAAAACCGAGCCGTCGTGGGCGAAAAGAACTTTCAACCCACGGGTTGGCGATATTGATCAGGTCGTGTAGGATTGTTTATCTGAGGCGCATCTGCGCATGGGAGCTCGCTTCCGACTCAGTCGAATGGAATGGTTTAAGGTCCCGCGAGAACATCAATAAAGCGAGAGTTGAAGCCGAAAAGAAAAAATATAAGGCTGCTTGCAGCAATAAATAACAATTAAATTTCATGTCCCGGGGGAGTCTCTATGTATAAGAAAATCTTTAAAGCGATGAGTCTGTTGCTGTGCTTGACGGGGTACGCTTTTAGCGGTGCCGCTATCGCAGAGCCAGATTTGCCGGTAATTGGCATCACAAAGATCAAGGCTCCGGTCAATGATAGTTATCGTGGTTCACGGGTGAACGCCAAGCAGGATAATTTTCAGACCATGCTTGAGACACAGATGGCTCAGGTCGGACGCTTCAAAATTATCGAGCGTAACCGGGTCGATGAAATTTTGGGCGAGCAGGGGCTGAACAATGAATTTGGTGACGGGCAGACAGCCGGTGGCGGTTTTAATGTCAGTGGCGTTGATTATCTGGTTTACGGTGCTATTACCAAGCTTGGTCAGCGTAAAAAGGCTATGGCCACAGGCAATTTTTCGACAGCGTCATTGATTACTGAGTTTAGCGCCGATATCAAGGTGGTGGATGCCTCCACGGGTGAAGTGCGCAAAGCTGAGACTGTTTCCGTTGAGCACAAGTCGGCAGGCGGTATGGCGACAGGCTCCTATGCTTCGGTAAATGGCGCGGCTGACCCGCTCTCCGATATTCAACGTATTGCGGCGAAGAAGGTTGCTGCATTAATTGCAACCAGTATTTTTCCAATAGAAGTAGTCAAGGGCGGAGACATTATCTATCTCAACTACGGCAGCGCGATCTTGGATCAGGGCGATATAGTCAATGCCTACAGACCAGGCGAAGAGTTGATTGATGAAGCCACTGGCATCAATTTAGGAGCAGAGGAAGAGTTTGAGGGTGAATTGGAAGTGACTCAGGTGACCGCCAAGTTTAGTAAGGCGAAGTTGCGGTCTGGCAACCCACCGTCAAAGGGCAGCCTGATCAGAATCAAAACCAAAGCATCTGAGAATAGCTCATCAAATGGTACACCTGGTCAGAAACGTGGCCGTAAAATTTAATAAAGGATAAAAAATGAACAATATAATTACAGGTATGAAAGTCGTTTTGGGGATGTGTCTCGCCTTAAGTTCAACATGGGCTCTGGCTCAGAGTAGTAAGCCAATCGTTGCTGTGGGAACCTTTGAAAGTTCGTTCAACAACTATGATACGCGCAATATTCAGACTGCGATTGAGACTGCATTATCGAAAACCCAGAAGTTTTCCTTGATGGAGCGTGGACGTCTTGACCAGCTGCTGGCGGAGCAGGGTATGGGCGCAGACGGGTTGGTCAATGGGTCTGGTCAAATGGGTGGATTCGATGGGGTTGATTATCTGATCTATGGACGGGTGACTCAACTCGGTCTCGAGGCAAAAAATCTCTTCATTATGAGTGCCTGTGAAGCCGTGTTAGGCATTGATATTCGTGTAGTGGATGTGACCACAGGCGAAATTCGTCTGAGTGAGACCTTGCAGCAGGATGATCAAGTGAATACTGCCGATGCAGAGTCTGATCCTTGTCGAGGAATTGGTATATCTGCATTCGATAATCTGACTGCTAGCACTGCACGTGACCTTGCCGAGAAACTGACTCAGAATCTGTTTCCGGTAAAGTTAGCGAAAGTGTCCTCTGAGGAGGTCTACCTGAACTACGGTGAAGGTTTTTTGAACAACGGCGAAGTGCTGAAAGTAGTTTCTTTGGGTGAGGGTTTTGAGGATCCGGATACAGGTGAAATTATTGGTGCAGAAGAAGAGTTGCGCGCAGTGATCAAGGTCACCAAGCTGCGTCCCAAGTTTTCGATCGCTAAAATTGTCTTGCAAAGTGGCAGTCTCAGTCCTGGAGATGTTGCTAACCGATTGTCAAAGAAAGCACAGAAATCAGCTGATAAGATGATCAAATCATGTAAGAGCGCGATCCAAAAGATGGAAAAATCGTGTAAAAAAGAAGGTTCCAAGTGTGACAAGGCGTCTGAGAAGAAAACCGCTGCCTGCACATTGAAATAAGAATGCCGTAGGTGGGCCGGCAAGTTCTAGCCGGCCCACTACTGCATATGATATTGTATGTCATCGTTATCTGTACCTGCTCGTTGCTCATTCAGCCCATCGTTATTGCCCAACATATTGCCTAATACCGGTTTTCTCTTTTTTTGATGCGGGGAGACGTCACCGCCAGCCTATCTTGTGCTGTTCGTGGCGACCTCGATTGATCTGTCAGTTATGGCTGTTGCCAAAGCAGATAAAAAGGCTAATTAGTTGCTGAAAGCCAAGGGCTGTGGCAAACTTCACGCCGCTTTTAGAGGGGTCTCTAGAAATTGATCAATAATCAATTGGCCCTGTTGTCTACCCGGCTCTAAAAGTACGTTTTTATGCGAAAGTGGCGGAATTGGTAGACGCGCTGGATTTAGGTTCCAGTGGGGCAACCCGTGAGAGTTCGAGTCTCTCCTTTCGTACCAAATTTACCCAGTATCATCGTGAGGAAAATCCATGCAGGTTTCCATCGAGTCCAGCACTGGCCTTGAGCGACAGCTCAAGATTGGTGTCCCTGCCGACCGTATTGAGAATGAAGTCACCGAGCGTCTTCAGAAAGCCACCAAAACCGTTAGCATTAAGGGTTTTCGCAAAGGCAAAGTGCCACTGAAAGTTGTCAAGCAGCAGTTTGGCAAAGGCGTGCGTCAGGAAGTGATTGGTGAGATTGTCAATTCGACGTTTTATGAAGCCATCTCTCAGGAGAAATTGCGTCCGGTAGGGCAGCCTCGTATTGATGAGATCAAAGACTCTGAAGGCCAGGATTTGGAATATCTGGCGGTGTTTGAGGTCTATCCTGAAGTGACTCTGGCGGATCTGAGTAAAGTCTCCATCTCGCGTCCTGTAACCGAATTAAATGACGACGATGTCGCCAAAATGATCGATGTGCTGCGCAATCAGCAGGCGAGCTTTGAAGCCTCCGATAAGCCTGCCGAAGAGGGTGATCAGGTTAATATCGACTTTGTTGGTACCAAAGGTGGCGAAGAATTTGCTGGCGGCAAGGCTGAGGGCCAGGACTTGGTGCTGGGATCTAATAGCATGATTCCTGGCTTTGAAGATGGCCTATTGGGTGTCAGCGCTGGTGATGAAAAGGTTCTCAAGCTCAAGTTCCCAAAGGACTACCACGCAGAAGAGCTTAAGGGCGCAAAAGTTGAGTTCGCGGTTAAGGTCAATTCAGTCTCCTCAAAGACTTTGCCAGAGATGGATGACGAATTCTTCAAGCTTTACGGCGTCAGTGAGGGCGGCGAAGACAAGTTCCGTGAAGATGTGCGCAATAATATGGAGCGTGAGTTACGCAATGCTATTCGCAACAAGGTTAAGAACCGTGTAATGAGTCAGCTGTTTGATCTGAATAAGGTTGAGTTGCCTGCGGCACTGGTCGACAACGAAATTCTCCAGCTCAAGCAGCAGATGGTTCAGCAGTTTGGTGGTGGCCAGCAGTTTGATCTCAATATGCTTCCAGACGATATGTTCCGCGATAAAGCGCAACGTCGTGCGGCGCTGGGCGTAATTGTTTCAGAGATTGTTAAAGTCGAAGAGCTTACTCCCGATGAAGAGAGTGTGCGCGAGAGAATTAATGAGATTGCCTCGACCTATGAGCAGCCAAAAGAAGTTGTCGACTACTATTACAGCCAGACAGAATTGCTTAGTTCTGTTGAGGGTGTAGTGCTCGAAGATCAAGTGACTGAGTTGGTTTTGTCTAAGGCGAAAGTGTCCGATGAAGCGTGCTCTTATGAAGAAGCGGTAAAGCCTGATCCAGAACCAAGTGCTGCCGACGCTTAGACGGCAGGCTAGATTCAGCTACAAGTCGGGTGCCGGAATCTGGTTGCCCGACTTATTGCGTATAGTGGTAAGGTAGCGTGAGTGTCGTGACTGTGTCGTCAAAGCACCATCATATGCAAAAGCATCAACGGAAATAGCGAGGAAGCAATGAATTTTCAGCAAGTAAAGGCCGGTGAAATGCAAGATCCTCAGGCCAGTGGTCTGGTGCCAATGGTTGTAGAGCAGAGCTCTCGCGGCGAGAGAGCTTATGATATTTATTCTCGGCTGTTAAAAGAGCGTGTGATCTTTCTCGTCGGTCAGGTCGAAGACCATATGGCTAACCTGATCGTTGCCCAGATGCTGTTTCTTGAGTCTGAAAACCCGGATAAAGATATCCACCTTTATATCAATTCGCCCGGTGGCTCGGTGACCGCAGGTCTGTCTATCTACGACACCATGCAGTTTATCAAGCCCGACGTGAGTACCATGTGCATAGGTCAGGCAGCAAGCATGGGCGCCTTTCTACTTGCCGCAGGTGCAGAGGGAAAACGCTATTGCTTGCCGAATTCACGAACCATGATTCATCAGCCAAGTGGCGGTGCTCAGGGTCAGGCGACTGATATTCATATCCAGTCTCAGGAAATCCTCAAAATCAAAGCGCGCCTCAATGATCTGATGGCCAAGCACACCGGGCAGCCGGTAGAGAAAGTCACGGCAGATACCGAGCGTGATAATTTTATGAGTGCGGAGGAATCCAAGGCATACGGTCTGATTGACGATGTGCTGGACAAACGTGGGTAGAGCGGCTAGTCTTCTCTCTTAACGCAATAATTATTGACTGCAACTGACTGTTTTATATCGGTTTTGTCTTTTTCACCGGAGGTTTGAAATGAGCGATGATGACACTTTAGGGGAAAGCGGAAAGCTTCTCTACTGCTCATTCTGCGGCAAGAATCAAAACGAAGTGCGACGCCTAATCGCAGGCCCTTCGGTCTATATCTGCGACGAGTGCGTTGATCTGTGCAACGATATTATCTCTGAGGAGGCGGTTGTCGCAGAGTCAAGTGACAGCAGTGATGAGCTGCCTGTTCCTGCAGATATCAAAGGCAACCTCGACGCCTACGTAATCGGTCAGGAGCGTGCCAAACGTATTCTCTCTGTTGCTGTGTACAATCACTACAAGCGTCTCCAGGTGAAAGATTCTGGCGTAGCAGGGTCAGATGTAGAGTTGGGCAAGAGCAACATTTTGTTGATTGGACCGACAGGTAGCGGTAAGACACTGCTGGCTGAAACGCTGGCGCGTATGCTCGATGTTCCCTTTACCATTGCCGATGCAACCACGCTGACAGAAGCCGGTTACGTTGGTGAAGATGTTGAAAACATTATCCAAAAGCTGTTGCAGAAATGCGATTACGATGTCGACAAGGCGCAACGCGGTATTGTTTATATCGATGAAATTGACAAGATCTCACGTAAATCAGATAACCCTTCAATTACCCGTGATGTGTCCGGTGAAGGGGTTCAGCAGGCTTTGCTAAAGCTGATTGAAGGAACGGTGGCCTCGGTGCCTCCTCAGGGGGGGCGCAAGCATCCGCAGCAGGAATTCCTCCAGGTTGATACATCTAATATTCTGTTTGTCTGTGGCGGTGCGTTTGCTGGTTTAGAGAAAGTAATCAGAGATCGCTCAGAGAAAGGCGGCATTGGCTTCAAGGCCGAGGTCAACAGCAAAGACAGTCAAAAATCAATTGGCGACACGCTACTCGACGTTCAGCCGAGTGACCTGATTGGCTATGGTTTGATACCTGAGTTTATTGGCCGCTTGCCTGTCGTGGCGACACTTCAGGAGCTGGATCGAGAGGCGTTAGTCAATATATTGGTCGAGCCTAAAAATGCGCTGTTCAAGCAGTACCAGTCGCTGTTTGCAATGGAAGGTGTTGAGCTCGATCTACGTCGCGATGCATTGGATGCTATTGCTGATAAAGCCATCGAGCGAAAAACCGGGGCGCGCGGTCTGCGGTCAATTCTTGAAACTGTATTGCTCGATACCATGTATCGTATTCCATCGGAAACCAGTGTTGTTAAAGTGGTGGTCGATGCGGCCGTGATAAATGGTGAAAATGAGCCGTTGCTGGTTTATGAGCAAAGCGAGCAGAAAGCCGCTGGTGAAGACGCTTAGAATTGACCATATGTCTGTTTAAAGGCATAAAAGGGCGGCGAGAGTCGCCTTTTTTTATGCCTGCGATTATTGTCAGCTCTGAGTACAAAGGCAGCCAAGACGCATGACCACGATTAAAATTAAAAATTTGCCGCAAAACCCGTTTTGACGGTTGTTTTTCCGTGGCGAAGCCCAATATATCTAGTCTAAGAATAAAATAAACCGGTTGAGCATTTGACTCGGTCCCCCAAAAATTTAGAGGTAATCATGGCTACTGCTGAAACTGAATCTCAAAACACTATCTATCCGCTGTTGCCATTGCGTGATGTGGTCGTTTATCCACACATGGTTGTGCCGCTGTTTGTTGGTCGCGAGAAGTCGATTACGGCCTTGGAAGATGCCATGGAAACCGACAAGCAGGTAGTGTTGGTGGCTCAGAAAAACCCCGCAGATGATAATCCTAGTCTCGAAGATGTCTACGCGGTTGGCACGCTGGCGACAATTCTGCAAATGCTGAAGCTGCCGGATGGAACCTTGAAGGTTCTGGTCGAGGGCGTCTCTCGGGTTGGCTTGGTCAAGCCTGAAGAGGGCGGAAGTTTTATGCAGACTCAGGTTGAAGATATCGCGGATGGCGATCTCGATGAGCGCGAGGCGGAAGTGTTAATGCGCTCGGCTATGTCGCTGTTTGAGCAGTATGTCAATTTAAGTAAAAAGATTCCTGCCGAAGTGATCGCCACTGTCAGCGGCATAGAAGATGCCAATCGTCTTGCCGATACCATTGCCTCGCATATGACGTTGAGCATCGAACAGAAGCAGGATGTTCTTGAAGTGGGTGATCTGACTGAGCGTTTTGAGCACCTGATGGGACTGATGGAGTCGGAAATTGACCTGTTCCAGATTGAGCAGCGTATCCGCGGTCGAGTCAAAAAGCAGATGGAAAAAAGCCAGCGCGAGTACTATCTCAACGAGCAGATGAAGGCGATCCAAAAAGAGCTCGGTGATATGGATGATGGCGGTTCTGAAATTGACCAGCTGGAAGCAAAAATCGACGAAGTCGGTATGCCAAAGGCTGCACTTGAAAAGACCAAGTCAGAGCTGAACAAGTTGAAAATGATGTCGCCGATGTCAGCGGAAGCCTCCGTATTACGGAACTATATTGACTGGATGATCGGCGTGCCTTGGAAAAAGCGCAGCCGAGTTAAGCACAATTTGGTTGAGGCGCAGAAAACCTTGGATCAAGACCATCATGGTTTGGAAGAGGTCAAAGAGCGGATTTTAGAGTTTCTCGCCGTGCAGCATCGGGTTAAGCAGATTAAAGGACCAGTGCTCTGTCTGGTTGGGCCTCCGGGTGTGGGCAAGACCTCTCTCGGAGAATCGATAGCGCGCGCGACGGGACGACAGTTTGTTCGTATGAGTCTCGGCGGTGTGCGAGATGAAGCGGAAATTCGAGGGCATCGTAGAACCTATATAGGCTCTCTGCCGGGCAAGGTGATTCAGAAGCTGTCGAAAGTGAAGGTGAAAAATCCGCTGTTTTTACTCGATGAAATCGACAAGATGGGCATGGATCAACGTGGTGACCCAGCGTCGGCACTGTTGGAGGTGCTGGATCCGGAGCAGAATCACACCTTTAACGACCACTATCTTGAAGTGGATTACGACCTCTCTGATGTGATGTTTATCTGCACCGCGAACTCGATGAATATCCCTGGCCCGTTGCTTGATCGTATGGAAGTGATCCGTATTCCCGGTTACACCGAAGGTGAAAAAGTCGCTATTGCGGAGAAGTACTTGGTTCCCAAGCAACGCAAAGCTAATGGTTTGAAAGACAGTGAGTTGGAAATTGGCCAAGATGCCCTGCAAGACACGATTAGATACTACACCCGCGAGGCGGGTGTGCGTGGCCTAGATCGTGATATTGCCAAGATCTGCCGTAAAATCGTCACTGAGCACGTTCGCGACGGTGCATCTTCAACTGATAAGGTCGGATCGGAACAGCTTGAGAAGCTACTTGGCGTGCGACGCTTTGACTATGGTCGCGCCGAAGCGGAGAACCAGATAGGGCAGGTGACCGGCTTGGCCTGGACTCAGGTCGGCGGTGAGTTGCTGACGATCGAATCTGCCGCCATCCCGGGCAAAGGGCGAGTGATTAAAACGGGCTCTCTCGGCGATGTCATGCAGGAATCGATTCAGGCGGCCCTGACGGTGGTCAGAAGTCGAGCCAAAGCGCTGGGAATCCGTAAGGATTTCCACCAGGAGAACGACTTGCATATTCATGTACCAGAGGGTGCTACACCAAAAGACGGTCCCTCTGCGGGTGTCGGTATGTGTACGGCGCTGGTTTCTGTTTTGACGGGTATTCCGGTGAAAGCCAATGTTGCCATGACCGGCGAGATTACCCTGCGCGGACAGGTTTTGAAGATCGGAGGGCTCAAGGAGAAACTGCTCGCAGCTCACCGTGGCGGCATTACCACTGTGATTATTCCTGATGATAATGGTAGTGATTTGAAAGAGATACCGGATAATATTAAAGCAGACCTTACAATTTGCCAGGTGAAGTGGATTGACGAGGTGCTGGCCATCGCACTGGAGCATGCGCCAGAGTCTCTGACTGATGAAGAGTACCATCGCACTAGCGCCTCGCAAAGTCAGGACCAACAGTCCTCTAGGCCCAGTACCCACTAGATAAAAAAGAAAATGGCCATTTCTGCAAACGATGCTTGACCCGTGAAATGGCTATTGGTATAACGTAACCATGATTGAGCTTGAGACCTTATGTGTGCTGAGTTTGGTCCGCAAAAGCCTTTCTATCTGACTAGGAAATACTAACTCCAAAAAAAGGGGAACACCGTGAATAAATCTGAACTTATCGACGCAATTGCTGCTGGCGCAGACATTTCTAAAGCTTCTGCAGGACGTGCTTTGGACTCTGCTCTTGAAGCAGTAACTGGATCACTGAAAAATGGCGATGCCGTGTCATTGGTTGGCTTTGGTACTTTCGCTGTTAAGCACCGTGCAGCTCGTGCTGGTCGCAATCCGCAGACAGGTCAAGAAATCCAGATTAAAGCAGCTAACGTGCCTAGCTTTAAAGCTGGTAAAGCGTTGAAGGACGCCGTTAATTAAGTTATAGCCAAAAGATTTTTATTTGGTAAAGGCGCATCGGTGATGCGCCTTTTTTAATAACATAGACAAAAAATACCGCACCAAGGAACAGAAAAATGTTGGAAAGTTTCAGAAATAATATGAAGGGCATCGCATTCGGAATTGTTATTTTGATCGCTATTGTCTTCGCTTTCTCCGGCATCGGTTCTTTGTCAATCTCTGGTACTGCGGCTGAAACTGCAGTGACGGTCAATGGCGAACGTGTAACAGAGCTGAGCGTATTGCAAGCCATTGGCAACGAAAAGCGACGCATTCTCAGTGAGAATGAAGGGCTTGATGCCGCGCTTCTCGAAGATGAATTAATCCGCCCGCAGGTAGTGGAACAACTTATCGGCCGCCGATTGCTCTCGCAGGCGGCAAAATCCGGTGGCATGGGAGTCTCCTCGCGCACGACGGGCAAGCTTCTGCTTAATACACCGGCGTTTCAATCAGACGACGGCCGTTTTGACCAGGATCTCTATCTCTATGCTGTTCGCAATCAGGGTTACACCAGTGCAACCTTTCTCGAGATGGTAAAAGACGACCTCTTGATCGAGCAGTTTATTCGAGGTTTTGTTACGTCCAGTTTTGTCACACCTGCAGAATTGGATTTGCTCGCCAGCATTACAGAACAAAAACGTGACTACTACTACTTAACATTGCCTCTTCAGCCCGCGATGGACGCGGTGACACTGAGTGATAAGCAAATTGAAGAGTATTATCAGGCCAACTTGCAACGCTATCAGGCCGATGAGCAGGTTGTGGTTGACTATGTGGAGCTCAGCCCTGCGCGCTTTGAGGGGCAGAAGGTTACTGAAGAGCAGATCAGGGCGCGTTATGAAGAACAACAGGCAAGCCTTGATTCAACAGTCTCGCGTCATGCGGCGCATATTCTGCTGTCAGATCCTGACGAGGCTCTATTGAGTGAAATTAATAGTAAATTGACAGCGGGGGAGGCGTTTGAAGAGCTAGCTAAAGCCTACTCGCAGGATATAGGCTCTGCTGACTTTGGTGGTGATCTGGGTTACACCTCCGGTGACACCTTCCCTGAAGCCTTTGAGGCGGCCTTGGCCGCGCTCGAAGTGGGTGAAGTATCCTCACCGGTAGAAACCGATAGCGGCGTCCATCTGATCAAACTTCTGGATATCCAGCAGCAGAGTGTGGACTTTGATAGCGAGCGAGCGCGAATTGAACAGGACTTGATTGCTGAGCAGGTCGATGTGTGGCTGGTTGAGAAGTTGGCAAAGCTGAAAGAGCTTAGTTACAACGCCGAGAGTCTTGCTGAAATCGCGGCTGACCTCGAGTTGAGTGCCGACGTTTCAGAGCCCTTTGGTCGCAATGGAGCGTCTGGTATCGCCGCTTATCCGGCGGTGGTTAAAGCGGCCTTTAGTGCCGAGGTACGGGAGGATAACTACGCTAGCGAAGTATTGGATTTGGGCGACGATCGTTATGTCGTGGTCAAGCTCAATGAGTACATTCCCGCGCGTCAGAAAACCCTGGCCGAAGTGAAAGCTGACGTCATGGGCTCGCTGCGTGACGAAGTGGCTCGTAGTGGACTTGCCCAACGTGGTGCCGCGCTGTTGGCAAGAATAAATGACGGTGAACAAATTGAAGCTGTAGCGAAAAGTGAAGATCTTGATTGGCAGGTAGTAATGGATGCCAAGCGCAGCACTCCTGGAGTCAATAATGAAGTTAAACGTTTTGTTTTCCAGCTTCCTGCGACAGCCAGGGATGATTTGATCGAAAGCTTCTACACACGCAGTGGAGATTTTGTGGTAGTGGCATTAACTGATGTTGAATCCGGTGACAGCAAAAAACTTGGCAAACAAGAACGTGCCAGTTTGGTCTATGCCGGTATTACGTCCACTAGTAGCCGAGAATTACAGGCCGTTCAGGCTGCGCTGCTGAGTAATGCAGATATAGAGCGCTAGGGTTTTGAGTATTCAGACCATCGGAACGTTCCAAGAATAAAAAAGCCAACAGGTTGTGTCTGTTGGCTTTTTGGGTTCTGGTCTGTGGATCTGTCGCTTTTAGAGTACTTAAATTTTCAGCGCATTGATAAAAAGCGTCAGCTTCTGCCCCGGCTGGAGTAATGCTGAGCGGCTAATTTTGTTCCAGCGGGTAATATCGGCAATAGCAATATCGAACCGACTGGCAATAAGCGAGAGTGAGTCGCCGCGCCTGACCTTGTAAGAAAGTTTGCGGACATGTTCAGAAGAAGAGGGGTCGACGGCTTTGCTGCCCACCACCAGGCGATCATTAACCTGCAAGATGTTGCTGGAAAGTTTATTGGTCTCGCGCAGGCGCTTGATACTGGTGTTAAATTTTCTGGCGATGGTCCACAGTGAATCGCCGGGCTGCACGTTATAGTAAGTTGGTTCTTCGATCGTACTGGCTGCCTGATCTAGGTAGTTAGAATTACCTGCTGCATGGGGTATCAATAACACTTGACCAATCTGTAAACGATCGCTTTTCAGGTTATTGCGATCACGCAGCCAGCTGGTCGGGATATCAAAGCGCGCCGCAATCTCAGATAAAGTGTCGCCGCTGGCCACAGCGTACTCAGTGTGTGGAACCCAGCTCTTTGGGTCTGTGTTGGCCAACAGTTCTCTCAGTGGCCCTGCGGTGCCGACAGGCAACAACAGACTATGGGTGCCCTGAGGTGGTGTGAGTGAGCGGCGATAGGCGGGGTTAAGGCGAGTGAACTCGGTTAACTCAATATCAGTCAACTCAATCACATTGCCCAAATCAATTTGTGAGCTAATTTCCACCACTTCAAAGTAGGGCTGATTGGGCATCTCTGGCAGGGTCAGCTTATACCGCTCGGGGTCACGAACCAGTTCTGCGAGAGCGAGCAGTTGCGGCACATAGTTGCGTGTCTCGCGAGGCAGGGAAATTGACCAAAAATCGGTCTTTTTACCGGCTCTGCGGTTGCGCTTGATCGATTTGCCGACATAACCTTGCCCAGAGTTGTAGGCAGCCAGAGCGAGGAGCCAGTCACCCTTAAAGCGCTTGTTCAGTTGTTCCAGATAGGTTATCGCCGCTTGGGTTGAATAAATGACATCACGGCGACCGTCGTACCAACGATCTCGGCGCAGCCCCAGTGACTTGGCCGTCGAAGGAATAAATTGCCAGAGTCCGACCGCATGGCTATGGGAATAGGCGAGAGGGTCATAGGTGCTCTCAACTATAGGTAGCAGGGCCAGTTCGAGCGGTAGGCCGGCCTGGTCGAGTTGCTCGGTGACGTAAAAGATAAATGGTTTGGCACGGGCAAATACTGTTTCCAGATAGCTCGGATTGCGCAGGTACCAATCACGTTGCAGGGCCACACTGGCTGGCAGTTGTTGAGCGGATACCGCTTCGTCTGCCAGCGCAAAGCCTTCGCGCAGCCGCTGCCACAGATCGACTGGGGTAACCGGCTGTTCAGGTGATGTCGCAATTTCATCTGGTTGCGATAGGTCATCGCCCGAAAGGTCGGCAGGGGTTGCAGTGATCGCAGCCACATCGGTACTTGCTACTTGCGGGGCACTAGTTTGCTCACGGAATGACGTACAGCCTTGCATGAGAAGCGTCACGCCAAGTGCTAGAAGGGCGTGCTTAAAATACGACTGTTGTTGCTCAGAATACAAGTTGGTGCCTCTTTGAGTGTGCTTTGGAATGTGTGTTCACTCCTCGGGCGGAATTGTAACGATCAGTCCGCGGCGAAACAATCGCACTCTGGCCTTTACCGTGCTTAGCGAACATAATAAGCCGATGATTAAAATCGTCATCAAAATAAGATTGACTAACAAAAGCTTCCTTAAAAAAAGCGCCTCGAAAATATGTCGTTAGATCCTCTAAACATGGCTGGTCGATCCAAAGTAACCAATGGGGGGCTTTTAGACCGCTTCAAAGTGAGTGGTGTGGGTACCCAGCCTGAAGAGATTCAGCGCTGGTTAAAAAGTGACTTTGCTGGCTATCTACTGCGACATGAACGTCGTCTGTTACGTGATAAGTTTCCCGCCTTTCCCGGTTATCGGATGTTGCGCCTGGGGCTTAGTGAAGACATTGAAACGCTCGACTGTTTTGATCAGATTCACCGTTTCAGTCTGCATCCCGCAGAAATTGACGGCAGTCATGCCGCACTTGCAAATTATGCCGATTTGCCACTCGGGTCCGAGACCATCGATGCAATGCTGCTGCATCATGCCATCGAGTTTTCCGTTTCACCAAAGGCTGTTTTGGCAGAGGCCAGTCGGGTGATTGTGCCAGGTGGGAATATCTTGCTCTGTCTGTTTAATCCCTACGGCCCCATGGGATTGTTGAAATACCCCATGCAACTTTTTTCCCAACGCGCGCAATACAAGTTTCATAACCTGCGGTTGGGGCGGGTAAGCGATTGGCTTTCACTATTGAACTTCCAAGTCGTACAAATTGAACACGGTGCCTATAACTTGCCGCTGAATTCGCCTGAGTGGGTAGAGCACGACAGTCGCTGGGAGCGAGCCTGCCAAAAGATCCGCTTCCCGCTGGGTAACTTCTATATGATCCATGCGGTAAAACGAGTGCCACGCGGTATTCATGGTGCGGCACCGGTATGGAAACGAGCGACCAATAGCTATGGCGCGCCGAATGGCCTTAAGCGTAAAGCCTATAACCAAAGCCAAACAGCGGCTGACGCGGCTAAGGATAAACAATGAAATCAGTTGAAATATTCACCGATGGCGCCTGCCGCGGTAACCCCGGCCCGGGAGGCTGGGGCGTTCTGATGCGCTACGGTGAACAGGAAAAAACCCTGTTTGGTGGTGAGCCAGATACCACCAATAACCGGATGGAACTCATGGCTGTGATTCAGGGTTTGTCGGCACTGACGCGACCGTGCAAAATAGCGATCACCTCCGACTCAACTTACGTCCTCAAAGGTATCCAAGAATGGATGCCAGGCTGGAAAAAGCGCAACTGGAAGACCGCCAGCAAACAACCGGTGAAGAATGTCGACCTGTGGCAGCGATTGGACGCACTTATTGGAGAGCATGATATTGATTGGCATTGGGTCAAAGGTCATAGCGGCCACAGAGAAAACGAAATAGCCGATCAGTTAGCCAATCGCGGTATTGACGAGCTATAAGTCACCCTTAAGTCACCCTTTTTAGTTAAACAGCATTGTATAAGCGACAAAGACCATGAGACAGATTGTTCTTGATACAGAAACTACCGGCCTGGAAACCTCTCAGGACCATCGCATAATTGAAATTGGTTGTGTTGAGCTGGTGGGGCGAAAGCTCACCGGCCGGCACTATCATCAGTATATTAATCCTCAGCGCAAGGTCGATGAAGGTGCGATGGAGGTGCATGGTATCACCGACGAATTCCTTATCGATAAACCGCTGTTTGCAACGGTCGCCCGTGAGTTTCTTGAATTTGTCGACGGTGCCGACCTGGTCATCCACAATGCACCCTTCGATGTTGGCTTTATCAATCATGAAATAGCCAAGCTTGGTGGCATCTATCGAGAGATTGAGAGCAGCTGTCGGATCATTGATACCCTGGCGCTCGCGCGGCAAAAGCATCCCGGGCAGAAAAATAATCTCGACGCCTTATGCAAACGGTATGGGGTCGACAATTCCCAGCGAGACCTTCACGGCGCACTTCTTGATGCGGAGATTCTCGCTGACGTCTATCTGTTGATGACCGGTGGTCAGGTTAATCTCAATATCAGCGATCAGCAATCGTCCGACAGTGGTGAGGTGAATGCCCAAAGCGGTATTCGTCGTCTGTCAGACAAGCGCCCGCCGCTGCGAGTGGTCAAAGCGAATGAAGAAGAGTTGGTGCTGCATCAGCAAAAGCTCGATGCCATCGTCAAGAATAGTGGGCATTGTGTTTGGATGAGCGGCGACTGATATCTATCGATGACAGATCTGCCAGCGACCGACCTGCCAAGCACTGAGCAGGACTTTCAACAACTCCAACATCTGCTTGAAGAGGCTGCGAGCACTCGCGACAAATATCGCCTGCATCGCCAACTCCAACAGATGCAAGAGCAGCGGAAGCGTGGTGTCGATATAACCGCGGCGTGGCAGACGTGGCACGAGGCGCTGCTTGCAACTCAGGCGTTAACAGAGCGTCGTCGGCAAATGGTTCCCGATTTTAGCTATCCGGATCTCCCGGTCAGTGCTCGCGCCGATGAGATTGCCGAGCTTCTTGTGAAACATCAGGTCATTGTAGTGGCGGGTGAAACCGGTTCCGGTAAGACCACCCAGCTGCCCAAGATCTGCCTGCAGGCCGGACGCGGTGTCAAAGGTCTGATTGGCCATACTCAGCCGAGACGTATTGCGGCGCGCACCGTGGCCAACCGTATTGCCGAGGAATTGGGCGTTGAGTTAGGCGGCGCCGTAGGTTACCAGGTGCGTTTCTCCGATCAGAGCTCGCCCAACAGCCTGCTGAAACTGATGACTGACGGCATCTTGCTGGCTGAAATTCAGCGTGATCGGTTTCTCAGTGCTTACGACACAATTATTATCGACGAGGCCCACGAGCGTAGTCTGAATATCGATTTTTTGCTTGGTTACCTTAAGAATCTTCTGCCCCAGCGGCCCGACCTGAAAATAATTATTACCTCGGCGACAATCGACGTTGGCAAATTTTCCAAACACTTTAACGATGCTCCAGTGGTAGAAGTTTCCGGGCGAAGTTTTCCGGTAGAGGTTATCTACAACCATCCGGATGACCTGGAGAGTGATCGCGATCAGATGATTGTCGAATGCCTGCAGGATATTCACAGCAATCAAAAACAGGGTGATGTGCTGGTTTTTCTCAGCGGCGAGCGCGAGATCCGCGAAGTCAGTTTGGCGATTAAACGCGCCCAGTTGCCGCACACAGAGGTTGTTCCACTCTATGCGCGTCTGAGCCTTGCGGAACAGAGCAAAATTTTTTCGCCACATCGTGGAAGACGTGTGGTGTTGAGTACCAATGTGGCAGAAACGTCACTAACAGTGCCGGGTATTCGCTACGTTATCGACACCGGTCGCGCGCGGGTCTCTCGTTATAGCTTTCGTACCAAAGTGCAGCGACTGCCGATTGAAGCGATCTCTCAGGCCAGCGCTAATCAGCGCGCGGGCCGCTGTGGGCGAGTGGCCGAAGGGATCTGTTACAGGCTCTATTCTGAAGAGGATTTTCAAGGCCGCCCTGAATTTACCGACCCAGAAATTGTGCGAACCAATTTGGCGGCGGTGATTTTACAAATGTTGCAATTGCGGATTGGTGATATCCGCAGCTTTCCGTTTGTCGACCCGCCAGACCCGCGTCTGATCAGCGACGGTTTCAAACTACTGGAAGAGCTTCAGGCAGTCACCAGCGACGGTAAACTGACTCATCTTGGTAAGCGTTTGGTGACTATTCCACTTGATCCGCGTTTTGCACGGATGCTGCTGGAAGCGGCTGATAATGGTTGCCTTGCGGAGGTGATGATTATTACCTCCGGTCTAAGTATTCAGGATCCGCGGGAACGACCGGCCGACAAACAGCAGGCAGCTGATCAGTGCCACAGGCAGTGGCAGGAGCCGAACTCTGATTTTCTCTCTCTGCTAAATGTATGGCGCCACTTTGAACAGCAGCGGCAGCAATTATCGAGCAACCAGTTCAGCCGATATTGCAAAGCGAACTACATTTCTTACCTGCGGATACGCGAATGGCGTGACCTGCACCACCAGGTCCATACTGCTTGCCGTGGCCTCAAGTTGAGCTATAACTCCCAGCCGGCAGAGGCTGATGCGGTGCATCGTTCGTTGCTATCCGGATTGCTCGGGCAAGTCGGCATTTTGCAACACAAATGGGAATTCCTTGGCACCCGAAATCGCAAGTTCTTTATTTTTCCTGGCTCTGGTTTGAGTAAGAAGCCGCCCAAATGGGTGATGGCAGGCTCGCTGATGGAGACCAGTAAACAGTTTGCTCTGACCGTGGCCAAAATTGATTCAGACTGGCTCGAGCCACTCGCCGCGCACTTGGTAAAAAAGAGTTACAGCGAACCTTTTTACAGCAAGAAATCGGGCCAGGTCATGGCCAAAGAACGCCAGACATTATTTGGTCTGAGCATTGTTGAAAATAAAAATCGAGTCTATGGCCAGGTCGCGCCCCGGGAGGCGCGCAACGTTTTTATTCAGCAGGCGCTGGTGGAAGAGGGTTATCGCGGTAAAGGCGCCTTTTATCGTCACAACCATAAACTGGTTGAAGAGCTGCAGGCGTTGGAGGACCGTTTTCGCCGTCGCGATTTGCTGGCCGAGCAGCAGGTGATCTTTGATTTTTACGATCAGCGTATTCCTGAAGGTATCTACAACTTACCGGCGTTTGAGAAATGGCGCAAACAGGCCGAGGCTGAAACCCCGCGTCTGCTAATGTTGGAAAAAGAGTATTTGTTGTTACGCGTTCTCTCTGACCACGAGCAGGCACAGTTTCCCGAGACCATTAGCTGGCAGGGTATATGTTATCAATTGCGCTACCATTTTCAGCCCGGCCACAGTGACGATGGAGTCAGTGCGATTGTGCCGTTGGCACTGTTGCATCAACTGCCGCGCTACCTGTTTGAGTGGCTGGTGCCCGGGATGTTACGTGACAAGTGCGTCGCACTGGTAAAAAGTTTACCCAAGCAGACTCGACGTCATTTTGTTCCGGTTCCGAACTATGTCGATGGCTTTTTAAGCAAGGTCAAGCCCCAGGATCGCCCGCTGACTGAAGTGCTTGCGGAACACTTGCGTGGTATCAGCGGTGTTGTTATTGAGCCAGAGCAGTGGCGCCCAGAGAGTCTCGACAGCTGGTACCAGATGAATTTTGTCCTTGAGGATGAACACGGCAGCAGAGTGGCGATGGCGCGCAGCCTCGAACAGTTACAGCGCGATTTTAAGCAGCAGATTAGCGCAGGACTGGAACAGGCGGCAGATCAAAGTGCGTCACGTCAGGGAATTACCGAGTGGGATTTTGATGAGTTGCCGCAGGAAATCGCGTTGGATCATGCGGGTGTCAGTATAAAGGCCTGGCCGGCACTGCGGGACTGTGGCGATTCAGTGGCGTTAGAAGTGATGGATAATCCACTGCAAGCGGAGAAGGTAAGTCGTGAAGGGCAATTGCGCCTGGCCCTGCTGCGCGGTCGAGAGCAGGTAAAGTATCTCAATAAACATCTTTTGCGAGGCAAGGATCTCGCACTCACCGCCGCCAGAATCGGAGAGCGCCAGCAGTTAGTCGATGCACTGGTGAGTGCCAGTTTTGAAAAGGCTATCTTTCTGCCATCGCGCTCTGCCGAAGAGATCATTGTTCGAGATCAACAGCAATTTGATCAAGCTTTTGAGCGTGGCATCGCCCAGGTAGTGGGCTTGGCGCAGGACTATGCCGAAGTGATAGTGTCGTTGCTGCCAAAGTTGCACGAATTGCAGAAGAGCCTGCGCAGCCTCGGGTTGCCAGCGATCTATGCGGCAGAGGATATTCGCCATCAACTGGATTGGTTGTTCTCGAAGGAGACCCTGAAATCACTCAGCGTTGAGATTGTTGGTCAATATCCGCGCTATATACGTGCGATTCAGGTGCGGCTGGAAAAATTGACCACCCAACAGAGCAAAGATCGTGATGCAATTAAGGAAATTAATGCCCTCCTTATGCCGTGTAAAGACGCACTAGTGAACGATCAGCCGCTTTCCAGTGAGCTGGAAGCCATGTTGCTCGACTACTGTTGGCTGGTTGAAGAGTATCGCGTGTCATTATTTGCCCAACAGCTAAAAACTCGCGTTCCGGTTTCACAAAAGCGTCTGGTGAAACGCTGGTCAGAAATAGATGAGCAGTTAAAACGCTTTCGCGTTCAGGCTGGTTAGATCGATCCAGGTAAAAATTGCATGAGGTTGAAACTTCTGTTTCTATATTAGGTCAGAATAGCGTCTCAATGCCGTTCTGGAATGAGATAAATGGAAATTTAACTTGGCAGACATGCCAAATAAGGAGAAAGTCGATGAATAAACACAACACTAAGCCACTTGTCACTGCTATTGGATCAGCCTTTGTTGCTGCCACAGCGCTTTCAGCTATTGCTTTGGCATCTGCGGCGTCTGCCACCGAAAATCCGTTCCAGGCCGATCAGCTTCGGTCAGGCTACATGTTGGCTGATGGTCACGCCGAAGGGAAATGCGGGGAAGGCAAGTGCGGCGAAGGCAAAGCTAAAAAAGAAGGCAAATGCGGTGAAGGCAAATGTGGTGAAGGTAAGGCCAAAGCTGAAGGTAAATGTGGTGAAGGTAAAGCTGATGCCGAGGGAGCGTGTGGTGAAGACAAAGCCGAAGCCGAAGGTAAGTGCGGTGGTGAAAAAGCGGATAGTGAAGGCAAATGTGGTGGGGCCGGCTAGTGGTCCTGTTGTCTGAGTTGTTTCTCCCGCTGGGTGTAGTATTTAGTGCGGGATAGCAAGGCAATGAAACAGCATTACCCTGTTCAGGGGGCAGGGTTGGGCTTGCGGCGCGCGCTGTGCGAACCGCTCTCCTCGGTGTCTCCTGAGCAGGTTCAGTTTATGGAGGTTGCGCCGGAGAACTGGATCGGTGTCGGTGGCCGATATGGGGCGGCCCTCAGGCAGTACACCGAAAAATTCCCCACAGTTATTCACGGCCTGTCCCTCTCGATAGGGTCTCCCTCAGCCCTTGACTGGGACCTGCTGCGTGCCATCAAACAGTTTATCGCCGAGCACTCAATACGTTGTTACAGCGAGCATCTCAGCTATTGCAGTGACAGCGGTCACCTCTACGATCTGATGCCAATCCCTTTCACTGAGCAAGCGGTAGATTATGTCGCGCAGCGAATCGTTCAGGTGCAGGACTTTCTTGGCGAGCGCATCGCCATGGAAAACGTTTCCTACTATGCTGCACCGCAACAGGAGATGACGGAGATTGATTTTCTCAATGCCGTGCTGGAGCGAGCCGATTGTCATTTGCTGCTTGATGTAAACAATATTTATGTCAACAGCATTAATCACAACTACGACCCTTTCGCGTTTCTTGCTGCGCTGTCCGGAGAGCGCATCGCCTATGGTCATATTGCCGGACATTACCGGGAGGCTGAAGATTTACGCGTCGACACGCATGGTGCCGATGTCAGCGATCCGGTATGGCAGTTGCTCGATGTCGCCTACAAAACGTTTGGCGTTTTCCCGACGCTGCTGGAGAGAGACTTTAATATCCCACCGGTTGCGGACCTGCTTGCTGAAGTAGAACAGATAAGAATTTGCCAGCAGCGGCATAGCCAGCCGGATGGAACCGTCAAAGACATTCGGTTAGATGTCGCATGAAAAGTGAATTTGAACGCGATCGGCAGTACGACTTTCAGAAAAGCCAATTCCAGTTTGCGGCCCATATTCGCAACCCACAGGTAAACCCGCCCCCATCAGGGATAGAGGACCGCCGTCTCAAAATTTATCGTGAGCTGTTTTTTAATAATATCGAGGCATTTATCGCCAGCGGGTTTCCCGTGCTCAAATCGATCATGACTACGGACCACTGGACGACCATGGTAAGAGACTTTGTTCACCGTCATCAGAGTCTGAGCCCCTATTTTTTGGAGATTAGTCAGGAATTTCTGCGCTATCTTGAGGCCGAGCGGATTCCCCTCGCACAGGATCCAGCATTTTTGCTTGAGCTAGCCCATTATGAGTGGGTTGAATTAGCATTGGATGTCTCCACTGATGAGTTTTCCGAGGTAGAGGTAGAGGGGGATGTGCTAAACGATAGACCGATGGTATCGCCACTGGCCTGGCCTCTCAGTTATCAATTTCCTGTACACAAAATTGGTCCTCAATTTCAGCCAACGGAGCCACCGGCCTCAGGCACCCATATTGTGGTCTATCGGGACAGGCAAATGCGGGTTGGGTTTGTCGAGATCAATCTGATTACCCAGCGCTTGCTACAAATTCTTACGGCAGAACGCCTTAGTGGCAAACAGGCGCTGCGACAATTGGCCGCTGAACTGGAATACCCCGATCCTGATGTATTACTTGAATTTGGTGCCGATCTGCTAAAAAGCCTTCGCGACAGGGATATTATCTGCGGATTCAGCTAATTTTTTCTGTTGAAAGTGCTGCGACTGTGTACGCAGGGCTGTTTGAGCAGTAATATATCGCCTTTCTGTCCGCCTGTGAACGGTACTATAAGTCATGAAACTTCCCCCCACGACTGCGTTGAGGCCACTGTTTGTAAAATTGCTGGCTATCTTGAGCTTATCTCTGTCATCTGCATCTCTGGCGCAGGCTGATAAAGACAAGGACAGACTAGAGGCACTCAATCGCGATATTTTTTATGTTAACGAGCGTCTCGACCACTATGCACTGCGTCCGGTTGCGGTGGCCTATACCAACCTGATGCCAGATCCTCTGGAGAAGGGCATTGGTAACTTTTTCAGCAACCTGAATGAGATTACCAATGTGGTCAACGACCTGTTGCAGGGAAAATTCAAGCAGGCGGGCCATGATGGTAGCCGTTTTTTGATCAACTCAACCATTGGTGTTGCAGGTCTGTTTGATGTGGCTCAACGTGCTGGTATCAGCAAAAGTGAGGGCGAAGATTTCGGTCAGACCCTGGCGGTCTGGGGAGTGGGCGAAGGGCCATACTTGATGTTGCCACTCTATGGACCTTCAACGCTGCGAGATGCACCAAGTAAAATTATTGATAGCTTTACCAATCCACTTGCTTATAGTGATGACGTTCGATTTAGAAATTCTGCCAGGGCTTTAGATTTGTTGACGACTCGGGTTGATCTGTTGGAGATTGACGAGATTATCTCCGGTGACAAATATCTGTTTATACGAGATGTCTACCTACAGCGCAGTCGATATCTGGTCAATGATGGTGCGATTGAAGACGACTTCGGTGATTTTGAAGATTACTAGCATAAAGTTGACGCAGCTCTTTACCTGAGCCAATAATTATAAAAAACATAACGCTGCTAAAGGCGTTTAAACGTAACCCGCGAAAGCCGGATTAGCAATGAAAACACCGTTAGGCCTGATCTTCCACATTGGGGAAGAACCTGGTCCTCAGGGCTTGAAGCAAACCTTCCAAACCCTTGGATGTGAGTTCACTGCGGTAGAAAATATTCAAGCTGTCCGCTCGCAAAGTGAAGATTCCTTATTACAGCCAGTCATTCTTAGCGCCGACAGCGCGCCCATCGACAGCAGCACCCAGCGCCTGCAGCTCAAGGCACTTGCGAGTGAATTTCTCATCATTGTCGCGCTCAGCGCGAAAAACAGTTTTCAAGTTGCCGAGTACTTTCGTCTTGGTGTCGCTGACGTGATTTTTCCGGATAGCAGTGATGACGAAGTGGCATCAATTTTTCAACGGGTCGATACTCTGGCTGAGTCCCGAATGTACAAGCGGCTGTACCGTACTGAATTAGAGCAGACCAACCAGGACCTTCAGGAAAGCCTGCGGTTGCTCAAGCAAGATCAGCTGGCGGGTCTCGAAGTCCAGAAAAGTCTGATGCCGGAGAGTCCACTCAAGTTTGGTGAATACGAAATTTCCCACTCGATCACACCATCGCTTTATCTGAGCGGTGATTTCGTCGGTTATAACTTTGTGCTCGGTCGCTACCTGCTGTTTTATTTTGCCGACGTTTCGGGCCATGGTGCTTCGTCGGCGTTTGTAACAGTGTTACTGCGTTTTATGATTGGTCGAGTGATTCGCAGGCATCAGGCAGAGAAGGACTATGCAGCCTTGGCACAGGCTCCAGAGGGGCTTGTTGAGTCGATTAATGCGCAGCTTCTCGCCACCGGACTGGGTAAGCACCTGACCATAGTGGCCGGATCGCTTGACACCAAAACCAGTAAGTTACGTTATGTGGTGGGTGCTCAGCAGCCATCTCCGATTATTATTGCCGATGGTCACGCGCGTTTTTTACCGGGCAAGGGCAAACCTGCGGGTATTTTTGAGGATGCCATCTGGGTAGTTGAAGAGGTTACCTTGCCCGATTCGTTTGCCTTGGTGGTGTTATCCGACGGTGTATTTGATCTGATCCCTGACCGAGAAATTGTCGACAAGGAGCAGACGTTACTTAAATATTTGGCCACCAGCTCCGGTAGTATTGAGAAGCTGAAAGAGGCGTTATTTGTCGATTATATTGAAGATCCGCAGGATGACATTTCAGTCCTACTATTGAGCAGAGGCCTCTAGGGTGAGCGTTGGCAGAATTCTGGTTTCCGATGAGGCGGGCAACTACCTGATCAAATTTATTGGCGATGTACGTGTTACATTGTGCGGCTCTTTAAACCGTTATATGGAAACCATTTTCGGCAACAGCGACGTCAAAAAAGTGGTTGTTGATATGCTCGAAGCCGAAGGGCTCGACAGCACGACTCTGGGATTGATGGCCAAGCTAGGGCTGCACTGTCGCAAGGCTTACAGCATCGATGTACAGGTTTTTTGCCAAAACCCGAGCATTCTGCACACGCTCGATTGCATGGGTTTTAATGAATTATTTGATATCTTTCAGCAGGTACCCGAGAGCAACGCCAAGCTGCACAGTATCGTCTCAGTTGATGCGGAAGTGGATGACATTCGCAAGCAGGTCCTCGAGGCACACAAGCTGCTGGTCCAGCTCAATCCGGAAAACAGTACCGAATTTACTGATTTGATCAGAGCGCTGGAGTCGGACCAATAGCCTTTAAGTCAGCTGTCGCGGGCGTTGAGTTTGCACTGGATATATTCACTGTGACGCAAATGTAACAAGTCAGCAATTCGTCGAATAATCCCTTCTTCATGTTTATCAAGATGACCGTCGGCAAAGGCTACTTGCCACATCGCTGTCATCAAGTCGAGTTTCTTCTGTTGGTCGAAATGGGCATTGATCTCTTTAGTGAACTGATAGAGTGAAGTTGCCTCAGACACTTCATCCCGAGATAGCAGAATCAGCTCATCCGCTTGTTCCGAGCTGAGTTGCAATATCGTGCTTAGCGTTCGAGTGATAGATTGCAGTTCGTCTTCACTCATATTGCCATCAATTATCATTACCTCAATCAGCAGTGCAGCGGTTGCTATCTGTTCGGAGCGGAGAGCACTATTCTCGGGATCAATAACATTTTTGGCAAAGAACGCCTTTATTTTTTCAATCATTAGCTCAGATCTTTTAACCAGGTTTCAAGTTTAATTTGGTCGGCAACAAATCCACGTATCCCTTCGGCGAGTTTTTCAGTTGCCATGGCATCCTGATTAAGCTCGAAACGGAAGTCGCTTTCAGTACCCAGCTGGTAGTGAATTTTTGCGCCAGTATCAGAGGGGTCGAGCTTACGTTCAAGCGTGCCAAAGTCATTGTCTAGGGCCTGCAGCAGTTGCGGGCTGATGGTTAGCCGATCACAACCAGCCAGCTCGGTAATCTCGTCGGTATTCCTAAAGCTGGCACCCATTACCACGGTGTTGTAACCGCTCTGTTTATAATAATTATAAATACGCGTCACCGATTGAACGCCAGGATCATCAGCTGGCTCATATTCGTCGAGGCCAGTAGAGAGCTTGTACCAGTCGAGAATTCGACCGACAAAGGGTGAGATCAAATAGGCACCGGCGTCGGCCGCGGCAACTGCCTGTGTAAAGTTAAACAGCAGTGTCAGGTTGCAATTAATGCCTTCTTTTTCCAATTCCTCGGCGGCTCTGATACCTTCCCAGGTTGAGGCCATTTTGATCAGCACACGATCTCTGCCGATCCCAGCCTGCTCGTAGAGTGCAATCAAATGGCGGGCTTTAACGATCGATGCCATGGTGTCGAAAGAGAGTCGTGCATCGACCTCGGTTGAGACACGGCCGGGAATCTGTTCAAGAATTTTTTCACCAAAGCCCACAGCCAACCTGTCCATGCAGTCTGCCAGCTGTTCGCTGCTGGAGAGCCGACCATTCAGGGTTTTTGTCACAATTGAGTCAACCAGACTGCGATAGGCCGGCATTTGTGCGGCTTTCAGCAAAAGCGATGGATTGGTTGTCGCATCCTCTGGTGAGTATTGGGCAATGGCATCAAAGTCACCAGTGTCGGCAACCACTGTGGTCATTTCTTTGAGTTGGGTTAACTTGGATTTATCGTTGCTCATTTCTGATTTGCTCCAGATGTCTTCGCTAGGGCGGTGGTCAAAACCTCAATAGTCGCCGAGGGTTTGAATGCGTTTTCGCTAATATGTCTTCTAAACTGGCGGGCGCCCGGCATGCCATGAAACAAACCGAGGATATGCCTGGTCATGGCACTCAATTTTGTGCCGTTAGACATTTCTGTATCTACGTATTGTAGAAATTCTTCGCCGATTTGTCGCCGGCTTTTTATCGCGTTCGTCGCCCCATAAAGCTCCTGGTCAACTGTTGCCAGCAGATAGGGGTTGGTGTAGGCCTCGCGGCCAATCATCACACCGTCGAGATGTTGCAGATGGACCCTCGACTCCTCTAGGGTTGTGACACCACCATTGATAATAACCTCTAGTTGTGGGAAATCCTGTTTCAATTGGTAGACCCGGTCATAGTTTAGCTCGGGAATTTCACGGTTCTGTTTTGGGCTTAAGCCTTTCAGCCAAGCTTTGCGCGCATGAACAAGAAACACCTCACAGCCGCTGGCAGCTACTGTGCCAACAAAGTCGCGAAGAAACTCGTAGGAATCATAGTCATCGACACCAATGCGATGTTTCACGGTGATCGGTAGATCCACAGCGTCGCGCATGGCTGCCACACAATTCGCCGTGATCTGCGCATTCTTCATCATCACAGCACCAAACATACCATTCTGCACTCGGTCGCTGGGACAGCCGCAGTTGAGGTTGATCTCCGCGTAGTCATATTTCGCTGCGAGTTTACACGCCAGTGCCAGATCAGCGGGATCGCTGCCACCCAGCTGCAGTGCTACGGGATGTTCAAAGGCGTCCATCCGCAAATGATGCTCGGTATCGCCATGGATAATCGCGCCGGTGGTGATCATCTCGGTGTAGAGCACGGCATGCTGACTGATCAGGCGCAAAAAATAGCGACAGTGGCGATCAGTCCAATCGAGCATGGGCGCAACGCAGAATGTTCTATCGATCATCACTCTTAACCTGTTTTCGAAGCCCGAGATTCTACACGCTTTTACACACGGACGCAGGCTGATTGAGCGGATCCAGCAAGACTCAACAGTCATTATGTCGATTGCTAAAAATACGTTGTTAGGTTAGGTTGGAACCCCTTTATAGACGCTTTTTAAAAGAGTATTAAAACAGCTGATAAAAACAAGAGCTCGAAGGCAACGTCCAGGATTTATCAAATGAGCCAAGTTCCACGGAGTCCAAAAATTGTCATTATCGGTGCCGGCATGACCGGTATTTTGATGGCGATAAAATGTCTTGATCGCGGTATTCAGGATATTGTGGTGCTGGAAAAGGCGGCCACAATTGGTGGCACCTGGCGTGAGAATACCTATCCGGGTGTGGCCTGCGATGTGCCAGCCCATCTTTACACCTATTCCTTTGCTATGAATCCGAACTGGAGTCATTACTACGCCGGCGGCAATGAGATTCAAGGTTACTTCGAAGAGATGGTGCGGCGTTATCAGTTAGAGCAGTATATCCAGTGCAATCAGGAAGTGACTGCAAGTGAATTCAAGGCCGGTGAGTGGTCCGTAACGACTGTCAACGGAGATCAGTATCAGGCCGATTTTGTATTTTGTGCGACAGGGATTTTGCATCAACCAGCCTATCCAGACATCAAGGGTTTGGATTCCTTTGCTGGCAAGGTATTCCATACCGCGCGTTGGGATCACAGCGTTAAGTTTGATTCTTCGGTGCGAGTGGGAGTGATTGGCAATGGCTCCACAGCGGCACAGTTTATTCCTGAGTTGGTGAAAAGCGGTGCCGATGTTTCGGTATTTATGCGTACACCACAGTGGATAATGCCGGTCGCGGATCGTAAGTTTATGGACTGGGAGCGCTATTTGCTCAATCGCTCAATGTGGATGCAGCGTTTCTATCGCTGGACAAGCACGCTTTTGCTCAAGGACTTCTTTAATCGGGCTCTGTCGGGCGCACCCCTGAGGAGTTGGTTGCTGGATAAGCTGGTGCGCTGGAATCTCCGCTCCAGTGTTAAAGACAAAATACTACGTCAGCAGCTGCAACCGGACTTTCAGGTCGGCTGTAAGCGAGTCATTGTCAACACCACGTTTTATCCGGCAATTCAGCAAGACAATGCGCATCTTGTGCGCGACGGTATTGCTGAAATTACCCCCGAGGGAGTGTTAACCAGCGATGGGAAGTTGCATAAATGCGACGTGCTGATCCTGTCGACAGGGTTTAATGCACTGAGTTATATGCGCCCAATGGCGCTAAAAGGCAGTGATAACGTCGATATTGAAGACGCTTGGAAAGACAAGGTCGAAGCTTACCGCTCAGTATTGCTAAAAGGCTATCCCAACTTCTTTTTGATGCTCGGCCCACACACGCCAATTGCCAATTTTTCTATTATTGCCATGTCGGAAGTGCAGGGCGACTATATTATGCAACTACTCGACAAATGGATGCAGGGCGAGTTTGACACAGTCAGCCCCAAACAGGAGGCGATTACTGCCTATCAGGCGTTTATCCGTGCCGGGCTCAGCGGCAGTACCTGGGCCAGTGGCTGTCAAAGCTGGTATTTAGACGCCGACGGCGATGCTATTGTCTGGCCGTTCAGCTGGGCGCGCTATGTGGAAAGCATGGCCGAACCAGTATGGGCCGATTTTGATCTGCGCAAGCAGAATACCTCAATATGACGTTAATTCTCGGTCAGCGAATACTCTGTTCTCTGATGTCATTAGGTCCATCTTTGCATCAATTGCCGGTGACTGGATTTCGCAAAGCCTTTGATCTGCTCAACAATATCGGCGGCGTGCCCCGCGACAAAAGTGTTGTGGTAACAGATATTGCTGTGCCGGTTGCCGATCGTCAGGTTGGACTCAGGCTCTACCGACCAGCGGGCAGTGTGCCGACCCGATCAATGGTCTTTTTCCATGGCGGTGGCTGTGTTATTGGTGGCCTCGAAAGCCACGACGGCTTTTGCCGTCAAATGGCGCAGCAGGCAAATATGGCGATCATTGCGGTGGATTATCGCCTGGCGCCGGAATGCAAGTTTCCCGGTCAGCTCGACGATAGCCTGGCAGCCTGGAACTGGGTTGTCGATAATGCTGCCAGTTTGCAACTAGATGCCGCGACAATGGGCATTGGCGGTGACAGTGCCGGGGCCAATATCGCTGTCGTGTTAGCGATGCAATTATTTGCCGATGCGCTGCCGGACAAGCATTTAAGTGCCACTCCAGCCTTCCAGTTTTTGCTCTATCCGCTGGTTGATTTTCGCTGTCAGTCGGCGTCTTATACCGAACACGGCAGGGGTCTGTTGTTGACGGCGCCGATCACGCGTTTTTTTCGTGATAGTTACCTCAACAATTCTCAAGAGGCCCTAAAACCCAGTGTCAGTCCACTGTTAGCAACAGATGTCAGCCAAGCACCCAAGACCCTTGTTATAACCGCAGAATATGATGTGTTGCGAGATGAAGGACTGGCCTTTGTCGAGAAGTTACAGCAAGCAGATATTGCCATCTCTCATCTCCATTTGCAGGACTGCACACACGGTTTTATTTCGTTGGCAAAATTCAGTCGCAAGACTCGCCAGCGAGTGAGAGAAGTCTGTGCTAGCCTCGAATCTATCAAGCTGAGTTAATGTCAGCGATTGCTGTCGAGCCATCGCCATAGCGGGCTAAAACCCGTTACAATTCTGCCATGGCTTTTGACTCAAAATCTTTCCTCAAATCGTTGACCCAGCGCCCCGGCATCTACCAGATGTTCGATAGCGCTGGCGATATTCTCTATGTGGGTAAAGCCAAGAATTTGAAAAACCGCGTCAGCAGCTATTTTCGCAATACTGGCTTGTCGCCAAAAACAGCGGCGCTTGTTAAACGCATCGCGCAGATCGATGTCACCGTTACCGAGACCGAAACCGAAGCGTTGATTCTCGAGCACAATTTGATTAAACAGAATCGTCCGCCGTTCAATATCCTGATGCGCGATGACAAAAGCTACCCCTACATTTTGTTGACTGATCAGGATAAGTGGCCGCGTCTGGCCTTTCACCGCGGTGCCAAAAAGTCCAAAGGAACCTACTTTGGCCCATTCCCAAGCGTCTACGCCGTGCGTGAAAGTATGGGGTTTCTGCAAAAGACCTTTAAAGTGCGACAGTGCGAGGATGTATTTTTTAGAAATCGCTCACGACCCTGTTTGCAGTATCAGATTAAACGTTGCACCGCACCCTGTGTCGGATTGGTGTCTGACGAAGACTACGCCGCAGATGTTAATTTGACGCGACTCTACCTTGATGGCAAGGGCGATAAAATTCTCAAGCAGTTAGAGCGTGATATGGAGAAGGCCTCGCTTGAACTGGCGTTTGAAAAAGCGGCCGAGAGCCGCGATCAGATTGCCGCACTGCGACAGATTCAGGCTCAGCAGGTGATTGAAAAGGGCAGGGGCACTATTGATGTAGTAGCGGCTGCGCTCAGCCATGGTCAGGCCTGTGTGCACATGCTCTATATTCGTCAGGGACGTATTCTCGGCAGTCGTAGCTACTATCCCAAGGCACCGCTGGCACAGGATATTGGTGAGCTGCTCGATGACTTTTTGCCGCTACTCTATCTCGCCGGCGGTGGGCGCCCGGATTTACCTAAAGAGATACTGCTCAATACAGAGATAGAAAGTGCGACAGCACTCAGCGAAGCGCTGGTCGAACGGGTGCAGCGCAAGATTGAAATCAAACACTCCGTGCGCGGCTTTAGAGCTAAATGGGTAGAGTTGGCACAGCGTACTGCAGAACAAAATTTGGCCGGCAAGCTAGCGTCGAAGCAGAGTCAGGAAAAGCGCTTTGAGGCGCTGCGCGATACACTTGAACTGGAGACAGTGCCGGAGCGGCTGGAATGTTTTGATATCAGCCACAGTAGCGGTGAAGCCGTAGTCGCCTCCTGTGTTGTGTTTGATGGCAACGGCGCGCTGAAAAGTGATTACCGGCGGTTCAATATTGACGGCATTACCGCAGGAGATGATTACGCGGCCATGGAGCAGGCCATTCGGCGTCGCTACACTCGATTGATGAAGGGGGAGGGCAAGTTGCCCGATATCCTCTTGATCGATGGCGGCAAGGGTCAGATTGGTATCGCCAAGGAAGTGCTCAGCGATCTCGGCGTAGTCGGTGTGATGATCATAGGTGTCGCCAAGGGAACCACGCGTAAACCCGGCCTCGAGACACTGATTCTGGCCGACCAAAACAATCGGGTGATCGCCCGGCCGCAGCAGGCGGCGTTGCATTTGATTCAGCAGATCCGTGATGAAGCGCATCGCTTTGCAATCACCGGTCATAAGCAGCGTCGGGATAAAAAGCGTCGCACATCACCGCTCGAGGGAATTCCGGGAGTAGGACCATCGAGAAGACGGGATATTCTCAAACACTTTGGTGGGATTCGTGAAGTTCAGAAAGCCAGCGTCGCCGATTTGATGCAAGTACCAAATATAAATAAAAAGGTTGCTGATGCTATTTACAGTGCACTGTACAATGAGTAACGTCTAGCGACCTAGGTACATCAACGCTTCAGCCATTGAAATAGAAGACGATTAAATGTGGAATCTGCCGAACACTCTTACCATCTTGCGTATTGCGCTGATCCCGGTGTTTATTGTTATCTATTACACCTCCTGGGAGTGGCACAATCTGATTGCGGCGGCAATTTTTGGTGCGGCGGCGGCCACCGACTGGGTCGACGGTTATCTGGCGCGCAAATATAACAAAGTGACCCCGTTTGGGGCATTCCTTGATCCTGTTGCCGACAAATTGATTGTTGTTGCAGCCATCATTGTACTGCTCGAAGTTCACGCAACCCCCTGGTTTGCGATTCCCTCGATTATTATTATTGGTCGTGAAATCGTCATCTCTGCTCTGCGCGAATGGATGGCCGCAACAGGTCATCACGGTACCGTGGCCGTGGCGATGATCGGCAAGGTAAAAACCTGGGTGCAGATGGTCGCTATCGCAGTGCTACTGGCGGCCAAGCCAGAAAATGAACTGCTCACTACGCTCGGTTTTGTTGCAATCTATATCGCTGCTGCACTCACGCTCTGGTCGATGCTGCATTATCTGCGCGCCGCCTGGCCGCATCTAAGCGCCCCGGGCGACCGGTGAGCTATAACAGCACGATTATCGGTTGATTTATTACCATTAATCCCTAGAATAGCGGCCTCCGTCGGATCAGATGCCGACAATGAGAGTTAAGTGGTAAAAGTTTAAAGGCGCCGTAGCAAAGTGGTAATGCAGTGGACTGCAACTCCGCGATCGTCGGTTCGATTCCGACCGGCGCCTCCATTTCCCCAAGGCCCCACCAGCCTGACCGTAATGACCCAGCCCGGGTGGCGAAATTGGTAGACGCAAGGGACTTAAAATCCCTCGGTGGCAACACCGTGCCGGTTCAAGTCCGGCCCCGGGCACCATACACAGTAAGAACTTCAGCTATTATCGCAATAACGCACGATACTCTTGCGTCCACTTTTTGACCACCTATAGTTCTAATGTCCGGTGTCAGACCCTAAAATTCCGCCATCATCTGCTCTTGTAATCCCTCCGCAAATCCGAAACGGTTATTTGTAGAAAATTCTTCTAAAATCAAGCAAAGGGGTTTTCTATGCGTCAATCCAGATATAGCGATAGTCAGATAATGACGATCCTGAAATTAAACGAGCGTGGCGTATCAGTGTCCGACCTGTGTCGTGAACATGGCATGAGTACGGCGATGTTTTATAAAAGGCCACTTAACCCTCTACTGATAGACTCGGTTAAAAATGGGGGGATTACATTACGAGCTTGTAGAATAGAACTCTCACAAGAAAGCCCGCAATCAAACCTGTAAAAAGGGGGAAGGTATGCCACAGCAATACAGACCGCATTTCTTTAAAATGGAGTATATAAATTCGAAATCAACCACTCCGTAGACCACAAAATCAGTAAGGATGATGAAATAAGGCCAATAAGAACTAATAGTAAAAATAGCCTCTTAGTCATAGCTGTATAAATAAATCCGACTAGAAATGTCCCAAACATAATTCCAGATATCGCAGGTACAATTCCGAACCCATCCTGCAAAATTGGAAATAATTGTGTAAGTGGATACCCTATAAATATCGATAATATCGATAATATAATTAGAAATAATACTTCTAACACCGGCAAATACTTCGCGTACCTTTGACTACTCATATATCACCTTTGCAAAGTAACTACCCATAAACACAGTCCTTTAATTTTTTATCAAAACTCTGATGATGGAACATATTTATGAACACCTGGATAAATTGTCGTATTAGTTATTGGATGTACAAGACTGGTCATCCCGGGCATTATAGACAATGGAGTTGCTACTCCTCCACGGGACTTTATAAGGCCCATAGCATAACTGTTTGAATTATAGCCGTTACAAGAACCAATTAGAGATTGGTTTAACTCAGGAAATAGGCAATAAGTCAGGCCATTATCGTAAGCACTCGCAGCAGCTGTAAGGGCGCCCCAGAGAGTATTTGCATCAGGGTAAAGTGGCGACTCCACATAACCGACAACCATGTTTGTTAAACTCCGAACATCCTTAATGTACCGCTCTTGACTAAGCAATAAGCCGCCCGGGCCTATAGCCGACCCGGCTACTTCTTGTTCATCGCGGGTTTTGATTGAGGTGGATGGTAGGTTGGATAGCAGCGTCTCTTGTCCGCTGCATTTAAAACAACAACCGGACCAATCCAGTTAATGCTTTTTTGCTGCGCGATGCGCCATAAGGCTATTATTGCTCAAGTTGCACTTGAGCCTCGCCCCGGGGACTCTTTATCAGCGCTATCATAATTGGCCATTTCCTGAGAAGCTTCCTCGCTTACTGTAGAGGTTGAATATGAAATTACTTTTAACAGCTCTTGTTGCTGGTTTAGTCGCCGTATCAGCCATTTGGCTGGGCGATGCTGATGGGCGGCCGGAGCAGGGAATTGATAAATCAATGCATACCTATGTTTTTGTTCACGGCGCAAGCGGAGGCGCATGGGATTGGAAGGGTGTAGATAAAATATTAACCGACAGAGGTCATGAGGTATATCGGGTTACTCTGACCGGCCTGGGAGAAAGAGCTCATCTAGCGAGTGACAGGGTAAATCTCACAACGCATATCCTCGATGTTGCAAATACCATCGCTTTCGAGTCATTGAATCAGGTGGTATTGGTCGGCCATAGTTATGGCGGCATGGTGATTACAGGTGTAATGAATCATATGCCAGACAGAATCAAACAAGCGGTGTTTCTTGATGCCGCTGTTCCCGCTCATGGAATGTCAGCTTTCGATCTGTGGCCAGATATGGCGGAGCATCGGGTGGAGGATGGCATGGTTTACTTTTCTTGGCTCAATCCGGATTTGGTTCCACCAGGTGATGTACCGCAGCCCCTCGCCACCCTGACAGAGCCGGTCGCTTTTAATAATGTGCACGCGCAAAATTTGCCTGCGGTCTATATTGGGTTTGTCGATAATGAAAGTGGCGCAAAGACAGCAGCAGAGAGTGACCCATCATGGCAGCGAGCAGTATCGAGAGAGTGGCCAATCTATCGCCTAATAAGTGACCACAACGCTCAGCGCTCTCACCCTTATCAGCTGGCCGATTTATTGGAGTCGGTTGTCAAGTAATGCGATTTCAGCTCTGTTGCACAGCCGTCACAGCGAGCTGGGCGATAACCTGCTCCTCGTCGGCTTTCAAAACATACACTTTTATCTTGCTGTCAGGAGATGAAATAAGCGACTGGCTTGCGCTGTTGGCGTCGTTGTCCAGCGACAGGCCAAGCCAAGCCAGTTGATGGCAAGCCTGTTGACGAATCTGGGTTGAGTTTTCACCCACGCCGCCTGTAAATACGATGCCGTCGAGACCCTGCAGGGTACTGGCCATGGCGGCTATTTCACGACACAGGCGATAAATATAAATTGATACCGCGCGTTTTGCCTGTTCAGTAGAGCTGTCTAGCAGTTCGCGCATATCGCTGCTTAGCTGAGACAGTCCAAGTAATCCTGATTCTTTGTAGAGCAAGTCGCTAATCTGTTGCGGACTCATCTGTTGATTTTGCAGCAAATAGAGAATAACCCCGGGATCTATGGCGCCGCTGCGGGTACCCATAACCAGCCCGTCGAGGGTGCTAAAGCTCATGCTGCAGTCGACACTGCGACCATTGTCCATAGCGCAGAGACTTGCGCCGTTACCGAGGTGGGCAACCACCACTTTTCCTGCTGCCAGTTGCGGGTCACGCTGTTTCAGATTTCGGGCGATATGGTCATAGGACAGGCCATGAAAGCCATAGCTGCGCAGTCCTTGATCATAATATTGATCAGGCAGGGCAAATTGCTGGACCGTTCTGCTCTGTGTTACGTGGAATGCCGTGTCGAAACAGGAGACTTGAATAACATTGGGCCGCAGCTGAGCGAGTATTTCGATGGCCTGCACATTGTGTGGCAGATGCAGTGGGGCGAGAGGAATAAGGTCGTGGAGCTCAGCCAGTATCTGATTGTTGATAATAGTGGGTTGCTGGAACTGTGTGCCACCGTGCACCACCCGGTGTCCGATGATGAGCTCGGCACTTTTATCCAACTGGCCATCGAGCCATTGCAACAGGATCTGCAATGCATCGTGATGCTTTGTGGTGTGGGGGATATCTATGCTGCTGGCCGATTCTTGACGAGATAATTTAAAGGAGAATTGTGCAGCAGTGCCGAGCGCCTCGATCTGACCATTAAGTATCAGGTTTAGGCGTGCGTTGAGCGATGTAAAAAGGCTGAATTTAATACTCGAGGAACCACAGTTGATCACTAAAACCTCTCGTTTCATAGAGAGGCTCCAGTGCCAACGGATTCCGCGATATTAGCTATCAAGGTTAGACGTAGTCTTTATATTTTTCGAGATAGCGAACCGGCTTGGACAGTGCATCGCGTCGGAATGGATCGCCCAGCTCTCGGGTACACATAATTTCGATAACGGTGGTTTTACCCTCATTCATCTGCATAGCCACTGCCTTGTTCAGTGCTGCACCCACTTGGTCCAGTGAGTCGACAACAATACCTTCGGCCCCCATCGCCTGAGCGATGCCTGCCCAGCTCTCACTCTCAAGCTCGGCAGCAACAAAGCGACGATTGTAAAATTCGACCTGATTTTTCTTTTCTGCACCCCAGTCGCGGTTGTGGAACACCACGGCTGTGACGGGAATATTGTGGCGCACGGCCGTCATAATTTCCGACATACTCATACCCCAGGCGCCGTCACCGGCATAGGCAATCGCGGGGCGGTGAGGCGCCGCGGCTTTAGCACCAATAATGGTTGGCAGGGCATAGCCACAGTTGCCAAAGCTCATCGGGGCAAAGAAACTGCGCGGCTTCTCAAAGCGCAGATAGCTATGTGCCACCGAGTTGATATTGCCGATGTCGGTTGAGACCATCACATTTTCTGGCATAGCTTTTTCCAACTCGCGCAACACCTGGCGTGGATGCAACCATTCACCGTCTTCGGCGGCGGCCTCGGCAATCATATCGAGACTGTAGTCGTCGCGCTCATGGGTCCACTCGTCCAGCTCAGCTTCCCAGGTGGCTTTTTCGGCAGCGATTTCTTCGCTGCGAGCCTGTTGATTGGCGTGACAGGCCAAGGTTAGCTTGGACAGGCGTTCGGTGAGCGCTACAGCACTGGCTTTTGCATCACCACAGATACCCACAGAGATCTTTTTCACCAGGCCAAGCATTTTGTGGTCGGCATCGACCTGAATGATCTTGGCATTTTCCGGCCAGTATTCCATTTCATACTGAGGCAGTGTGCCAAATGGACCCAAACGTGAGCCGAGTACCAGCACCACATCGGCTTTGGAGATCAGTTTCATACCTGCTTTGGAACCCTGGTATCCGAGCGGACCACACCAAAGAGGGTGGCTGGCGGGGAATGAATCATTGTGCTGATAGCTGTTGACTACCGGTGCGCCGAGCAATTCGGCGAGGGCGACACATTCTGCCATGGCGTCTGCCATCACCACGCCACCACCGGAAACCATTACCGGGAACTGCGCTGTGGCGAGAAGCTCAGCAGCTTCATTCAAGCTTTTTTCGCCACCAGGGCCACGATCGAGACGCTGTGGTCGCGGAATTTCGATATCGATATCACCGTAGAAGAAATCCCGGGGAATATTGAGTTGAGTGGGGCCAATTTCGGACAGTGCGCGGTCGAAGCAGCGCGCGGTAAACTCAGCGATACGTTTAGGGTTGTTGACATGGCCCTGGTATTTGGTGAATTCCTGAAACATGGGCAGCTGGTGCGCTTCCTGAAAACCACCCAAGCCGATGCTCATGGTGCCAGCCTCTGGAGTGATCATCACCACAGGAGAGTGGGCCCAATAAGCCGCCGCAATACCGGTAACACAGTTGGAAATGCCCGGGCCATTCTGGGCAATGACCACGCCGTGTTCACCCGAGGCGCGAGAATAACCGTCGGCCATATGGGCAGCGCCTTGCTCGTGAACAACGGGAATCAACTCGATACCCGCTGGCGCAAAGATATCCATCGCGTCCATAAAGGCTGAGCCCATAATGCCAAAAATTTTAGTGACGCCATTGGCGACCAGTGTTTCAACGAATGCTTCGCTGGGTGTCATGCGTGCCATAAATTGCCCCGTGGTGAGTGCCTGTTACTTGGATTTAAATCAGCGTTGCAGCTTATGCAAGACCGCTCGAAAGAGGTAGGACCAGTTTATACTGATCTATTGTTCCAGAAAAAGGTTCTAGAAAAAGGTTCCATAGAAAAGTATCCATAAAATTGTATTAGCTTAAGATAGCAGTGTGATTAGCTCGGCGAGCTTCTTTAAACCGGGTCTTATCCGGTCGGTCGGAATGGCGGAAAAGCCAAGGCGAAAATAGTGTTGCGGTGGGCTTTCAGAATAAAAATGCAGATCGCCGGGCTCAATAATCATGCTCTGCTTTCTGGCTTCTTCTGCCAATGCTCTGGCATTCAGTGTTTTTGGTCCCTCAATCCAAAATGAGGAACCGCCAAAGGCCGTCGTAGCCACTGACACAGGGGCCATCTTGTCCAGCTCTTCAGCCATGATTTCAAACCGTGCTTTATAGGTCTGGTGAAGATTTTTCACCAGCGACTCGTGGTAGCCGCGAGAGAGAAAGAGTGCCATGGAATGCTGATTGTTCGCAGCAGGGTGACGCAGCATGAGCCGGCGCAGGCAGCGCAGCTCGGCAATTAACTTGGCCGGCCCGACCATATAACCCATGCGCAAGCCCGCCGAGATGGTTTTGGAAAGGCTGCCGATATAGAGTACGCGATTGTTTTTGTCGAGACTCTTCAGCGCTGGCAGAGGGTCGGAGTGATAGTTGGATTCACTCTCATAATCGTCCTCGATCAAAATAATGTCTGAATCAGCGGCTCGCTTTAACAGCGCACGACGATTCTCCAGTGGCATAGTGACGGTAGTGGGTGACTGATGGCTGGGAGTGATATAGATATAGTCACAGCTATCAATGCTGGCGTCTATGACCAGTCCTTTTGTATCCACCGGCAGAGGCTGAATGGTGCTGCCACTCATCGAAACAATATTGCGCACATCGACATAGCCTGGATCTTCCAGGCCGACAGAAGTGTCTTGTTTAAACAATAGCTGAGCAACAAGATAGAGTGCGTGTTGGGCGCCCACGGTAATTAAAATTTCATCCTCATTGGCCCAGACACCGCGTCGCGGCAGCAGGCGCTTTTGAATTTGCTCTATCAATAAGGGATCGTCGTGATCGAGCTGATCAACCGACCACTCATTAATTGCCTGAACACTCACCGCGTCACGACAGCACTCGCGCCAGTTATTGAGTGGGAACAGGTCGCTGCCGATCTGCCCATAGATAAACGGATACTGATAGCGCTGCCAGTCTCGCGGTTTTTCGATATTGGCAAAATGCGAGGGTGTTAATGCCAGCCGCTGTGACCAGTCGGGTTGCTGTTGACCTATTTCGTTAGTCAGCTCGGATTGGGCGTAACCATTGAGGATATCAGGATTGACAAAGTAGCCGCTGCGCTCGCGAGAGATCAAATAGCCATCACTGACTAAACGCTCATAGGCGAGTATCACTGTGTTGCGGCCGACTTTTAGTTGACTTGAGAGGTTGCGACTGGAGGGTAGGGGGACATCGGTCGGCAGATTGCGATTGATAATGGCGCGGGTGATCTGCTCAATAATCTGTTTTTGCAGACTATGTTTGCTGTTGGCGTCGAGATGGAAAAGAACATTGAGGGACATCTATAGTGCCTGAATCACCTGAACCGTGACCTGTGTGGCCGAAAACCCTGCCTGACCCACAGCAGAAAACCTCTAATATAAACGCTTTTGTGGGTTTGTCACCCCCGATAATTGTCGCACAGGCTACCGATATATTATTGGGTCAGTGCCGTTTGATATATTTTTTGTTATAGCTGCGCAATTCTTTGCGCACCATGGGTGCCAGCATATAAAGACCAATTATATTTGGCACACAGATCAGGAACACCAAAGCATCAGAAAAATCGAGCACCGCATCCAGCTGAATGCTGCAGCCGAGCGCCACAAACAGGCAGAACACTAATTTGAAAATATTACTTGCCCAGACTTTTTCACCCACCAGATAGGTCCAGCCTTTCAGGCCATAGTAGGCCCAGGCAATCATGGTCGAGAATGCAAACAGCATCCCGGCGATGGCTATCAAATAGGGCGACCAGGAGATATTGCGCGCAAACGCAGCGGAGGTCATCTCAATACCGCCGAGACCTTGATTAAAGGTTGGGTCGTAGTAAAAAGTCGTGACAATCACCAAGGCAGTCAGGGTACAGATCACTACTGTGTCAATAAAGGGTTCCAATAACGAGACATAACCTTCGGTAACAGGCTCTTTGGTGAGTACCGCAGCGTGCGCGATCGGCGCCGAGCCAATCCCTGCTTCATTGGAAAAAACGGCGCGCTGAAATCCGATAATCATTACACCAATAGCGCCACCACTGATTCCCTCAGGGCTGAATGCACCACTGATAATAGCGTTAAACGCGTAGGGGATTGCTTCGTAATTCATTCCCAGCATAGTCAGCGCACTGATGCAGTAGAGCAGCGCCATAAATGGCACTACTTTGCTGGTGACCCGGGCAATACTTTGAATACCGCCGATAATAACCACACCGACCAATGCGCCAAGTAACAAGCCAAACAACCAGGCTTTGTCCGCAAACCAGCTACCTTCGCTGCCGCCGGTGACATTAATAAACTGCATATAAGCTTGATTCGATTGAAACATATTGCCGATTCCCAAACATCCGAGAACGATGCCAACGGCATAAAAGCGTCCGATGAATGTGCCGGCTTTTTTCCAGCCACGCTGGGCAAATGCGTACTCGAGATAATACATCGGTCCGCCGGAGACCGAGCCGTCGGCATTTTCACGGCGCAGCATCACGCCTAGAGTACATTCAATAAATTTAGTCGACATGGCCAGCAGGCCGGCGGTGATCATCCAGAATGTGGCGCCGGGGCCGCCTACCGAGATAGCGACGGCGACGCCACCGATATTGCCAATGCCTACAGTGCCGGATACGGCAGTTGTCAGTGCTTGAAAGTGGGTCACCTCACCCGGGTCTTTGGGGTTTGAATGATTGCCACGAACCAAGCTGATTGCATGGGAAAAACCACGAAAATTAAGAAAGTTAAAATAGAAGGTGAAGAACACCGCCGCAAAAACCAGCCAGGCAACCACGAGCGGAACATCGCTTCCGAACATTGTTACGCTATAAAAAACCACACTGGATATAAAGGTTGTAAGCGGCTGTACCGCGTTGTTGATAAAGGCATCAATACCCTGCTCGGCGACGGCGAGAGGCGAGACTAATAGCAGGAGTACGGTGACCAAAGTACGAAATGATGTTGCTGAAACTGATGGCGGAGGCGTAGTTATTATTATCATTCTGCTACCTTTTTATGCGACTTCGACTTTTATGCGGATTCGATTGTTCTCGCGGCAGCCAAAGGATCGGTTTTTTTTATTTTTCGATCAGGTTGACAGCATAACCCAACTCAACACCAACCCTCCAAGAAAAGTACTCTCTATAATCACCATGGCCGCAGGTCGCCAGCCAATGTCGAGCAGTCCCTCGAATGAGGTTTTCATGCCCAGAGCGGCAATGGCGACAACAAAGCAGTTCTCGGAAATGTGATTTAGGAGTGGGCTCACAGCGGAGGGGATCCAGCCAATATTGTTGACGATGGCCAGAGCCAAAAATAACAGCAGAAACCAGGGCAGGGCGGGCGTCTGCGTGCCTGCTGTGTGTTGTTGACGGAATGCCAGCAAAAATATCCACGCAATGGGGACCAGCAAGGCGACGCGCATCATTTTTACTATCATCGCGATATAGCCAACCTCCTCGGACATAGCATAGCCGGCACCTACAACATGAGAGACATCGTGAATTGAACCGCCGATAAAAATTCCTGCCTGCTGAAAATCGAGGTTTAAAAAGTTTGCCAATACCGGAAATGACACCATCGCGATGGCGCCAAACCCGGCCACCATAATTACTGTGAGCAGTGTGTAGCGCTCCATCTCGCGGTTTTGCGGCATCACCGACGAGAGGGTCATGGCTGCTGAAATGCCACAGATAGCCACGGCTCCTGCAGAGAGTAGTCCAAATTTATAATCCAGTTTCATTGCTTTAGCGACCACGCCACCGAATGCGATGGTGAGAAAGACACTGCCGACCACAACAAGGGCGGTTGTCCAGCCAACCGCGAGCACATCGGCAAATACAATTTTTGCGCCGAGCAGAATCACGCCAAAACGTAAAATCATTGAGGAGCAAAAGTCGATACCCGAGGAACAGTCTTTGGACTCGTAGAGGAAATTAACCGATATACCTAGGACCAGTGCAAATAGCATGGTCGGTGCGCCATAGTTGAGGGCAAGGAATTTCGCTGCCATGGCCACCAGAAGGCAGGCGGCTATGCCGTGCAATTTACTCCGTTGACGCGTTAAAAACGTATTGGTGATGCCCATTAACCCGTGCACTGTTTACAGCGGGTTGGCGGCTAGCGCGTTATCAATTGCATCGACAATATCGTCAATATCCCGACGGCTGGCAATCAGCGCGGGACTGAGGCACAGCGTATTATTAAATTCATGAAAGCTTCTATTTGTCCTGCCAATCAAGACGCCCGACTGCATGCAGTGAGCCACAATTTTTGCTGCATAAGTTTCAGCAACTGGCTGTTTGCTATCACGGTCGACGACGAGTTCGGCACCGGCAAAAAGACCTTTGCCGCGCACATCGCCCACCACGAGATACCTCTCCTTTAACTCGAGCAGGCGACTATTGAGGTGATTACCCATTTGTACGACATTGTCTAGCAGGTTCTCCTCTTCGATAATCTGCATATTGGCGATGCCTGCTGCTGGCCCCGCGGTGCAGCCACCAAAGGTGCTGATATCCCTGAAATAACCCATAGGTCCGCCATCTTCGGCAGCGAACTGTTGGAAGACTTTGTCAGTCGTAACCGTGCAGGAAATTGCGGCATAGCCACTGGCGAGACCTTTGGCCATGGTGACCATATCAGGCCTGACGTCAAAGTGCTGATAGCCGAACCATTTTCCGGTGCGGCCCAGCCCGCAGACGACTTCATCTATATGCAGCAGAACGTCATATTTTTTGCAGATCTCTTGGATTATGGGGAAGTACTCAGCAACCGGTGGAATAACACCGCCGCCAGCTGTGACCGGCTCCAGCACTACTGCGCCGACCTGTTCTGGACCCTCACGTAAAATTGCCGTCTCCAGATCTTTGGCACATTCGATATTGCAGCTGCCATAGGTTTTACCAAATGGGCAGCGGTAACAGCAGCAGTGAGAAAAAGACGAAAAACCGGGGGCAAACGGGCCATACTGCTCTTTGCGCTGAATCTGGCCGGTAGAGCTTAACGCGCCGATGGTTGAGCCGTGGTAATCGCGATCGCGGAAGATAATTTTATGGCGACTGCCGTCACCATTGATATGGGCGAGTTGGCGGACCATTTTGTAAACCTTCTCATTGGCCTCTGAGCCGGAGTTTGAGTAGTAGACCTTACCTTTCTTCACGCCCTTTCCATCACCAGCATTCATTTCAGGCATTTTTTGCAGTAGCTTTTCAGCAAATTGTGCGCCGGGAATACTGCCGGCGCTGTTGGCGAAATAACACATTTCAATCAGTTGGTCGCGTACCGCATTGGCAATGGTCTCACGTCCGTAGCCGACATTGACCGACCAGACGCCACCGGATGTGGCGTCGAGGTACTCTTTGCCCTTTATATCGGTCACACGCATGCCGACGCCGCGCTGAATAATGAGTGGATCGCTGTCTTTAAAATTACTGTGCGGGGTAAGATGGTGCCAAACATGGTCTCTGTCCGTGGAGATAATATCTGCGGCCTGAGATGAAGTGGGGGTGCTCATATAGCCTCCGGAGGGCGTTATTTTTCGAGACATCTGATGTGAGTCAGTGGCACATATTTCTATGTAGCTAGCATAATTGTGCTACGGGGAGGCGACTAGAACCAGTACCCTATTGTTGATGCTACCAGACAGATGACATGATCGTGATTGTCGCTAAAGGTAATTTTCAAAACGAACTCGATAGTGTGCCGGCAGATCCATGCTAAAATCGCCGGACAACGTCAGCGTCATGCTGTTGCTAGGCAATCAAAATTAAAAACAAAAACATGGGGAATTCACAGTGCATCGTAAATCTATTATTGGTGTTGCCGCACTTGCGGCGGCGTTTTATGTCGGGCTGACAAGTAATCAAGCAGAGGAGGCGATGCCTGCTTTGCAGATCAAGGCGGATAAAACCGGTTATGTTCCATCGCAGCCGGCGCGCAACCAGGATCCGCAGTATTCGCCTGTGGCCAATCAGAATCAGTCGAAACAGGTATTTTGGGGCGATACCCATTTGCACTCCAACTTCTCTATGGATGCATTTATTTTTGGTAACACCCTCGGTCCTGATGATGCCTATCGCTTTGCCAAGGGTGAAAAGGTGATGGCCACCAGAGGTCAGCCGGCGCAACTGCGGGAACCTCTCGATTTTCTCGTTCTGGCTGACCACACTGATGCGGTTGGCGCGATGCTGGCGCTACAATCCGGCAACGAGATGTTGCTGGCTAATCCGACCTTGCAACGCTGGTCAGATATCCTGTTTAAAGGCGCTACAGCAGAGCACCGCGAGCTGGAGGCAACTCAGACATCATCGGATACACCGCGCGAGCTAGAAGATGCGACCATTCGGGGGAATGCGTGGGATTATTTAACCTCTACGGCCGATGCACATTATCAACCCGGCGTCTTTACACCGTTAATTGGTTTTGAATTTACCGCTCAGAGAGGCGGCCAAAATTTGCATCGGGTAGTGATCTATCGCGATGATGCTGAAACCGCACAGACGTTGTTGCCACTGTCGCCGAAAGAGAACTCTGATCCGCGGGTGTTGTGGGATTTTTTGCAACAGTATGAAGATACCAGCGGTGGCAAGGTGCTGGCGATCGCCCACAACGGCAATCTTTCCAATGGCATTATGTTTCCAACAGCTGAGCTCGAATTTGGTGATCAGATGGATTCTGAATACGCTGAACGACGAGCTCGCTGGGAGCCGGTCTATGAGGTCACTCAGATTAAAGGCGACGGTGAAGCGCATCCGCTGTTGTCGCCGGATGATCGTTTCGCTGATTATGAGTCATGGGACTTGGGTGATTTTGCCGGTGTGGTGAAAACAGATCAGATGATTGCTCATGAATATGCTCGCCAAGCACTTAAAGATGGTTTGGCAATTGAGTCTTCTCAGGGTACCAACCCTTACAAGTTTGGCATGATCGGTTCAACCGATTCGCACACCTCGCTCGCTGCTGTAGCTGAGGATAATTTTTACGGCAAGCACAGCGCGCAGATGGAGCCGCAGCCCAATCGCTGGAAAGATGCTGTCGGTGGTCGCGGGGAATTCACTGTACCTGGTTTCATGATGACAGCCTCTGGCTATGCAGCTGTATGGGCCACGGAAAATACCCGCGAGGCGATCTGGGATGCGTTGCAGCGCAAAGAGGTTTATGCGACCACAGGAAGTCGGATTACGGTACGTTTCTTTGGTGGCTGGGATTTTTCTGAGGACGATCTGTTGGCCGCCAATATGCCCGATATCGGATACAGCAAAGGGGTGCCAATGGGTGCCAGTCTGTTAGGGGGTGGAGAGGGAACTTCGGGTTCGTCGCCGGCGTTTATGTTGCAGGCTGCGAAGGATCCCAATGGTGGCAATCTTGACCGCATACAGGTTATCAAAGGTTGGGAAGACTCCGAGGGTAAGGTTCATGAAAAGGTGTTTAACGTGGCCTGGAGCAACACTGACCTGCGAACGATGGATGCCCAGGGTGAGATTGCCGATATCCCTTCCACCGTGGATACAGCAACGGCCACTTATAGCCACAAATATGGCGCTGCGGAACTCAGTGCGGTGTGGCAGGACCCTGAGTTTAATGCTGAACAAAAAGCTTTTTACTACGTGCGGGTGATTGAAGTGCCCACGCCGAGATGGACAGCTTATGATGCGGCTCGCTTTGATGTTGAGATGGCGCCCTATGTTGAAATGACGACTCAGGAACGTGCCTATAGCTCACCGATCTGGTACGAACCTGGCGCGTAATAAGTCATTTGTGTTCATCATTCAACTATGAATGGATAGCATGGTAACTGCATGAGAAAAGACCGGGTTGCCGATTTCGCAACCCGGTTTTTTTACGCCTTGATTTTTCCGTTAGAACAAACGCTTGAGTTCTGCCATAAAGCCGCGGCCCTCACCGACAAAGTAGCGGTAACTGCCAAAGGCGTAGTCGGCACGATCGGCAATCCGGCGATCCGTTAGGTTGGTTACACGCAGCCGCAGATGCCAGTCCTGATACTGCTGTTGCAGGCTCAGATTAAGTATGTCGTGTCCCGCGTATTGGTGGGCATTAGTGGCATCGAGGAAATAGCGTCCAAGATAAACCCACTCCAACTCGGCACTGAGACTATCATTTGGGGAATAGCGCAGATGAGCGCTGCCCTGGGCGCGCGGTGCGGTGTCGATATCGTTGCCATTAATACTGACGCCGTTTAGCAGGCTATTGTAGACATATTCGTGTTTCGACCAGCTACCGGCAGCGGCAACTTGCCAGCCCTGATTGAATGCATAGCGCACTTGCCACTCGACACCGCGATGCCGGGTTTTACCGTCGCTGACCAGAAAGCCGTCTGAATCTTTAATTATCACCTGTTCTTTATCCATGCTGTAGAGATTGAGTTCGGCGTAAAAATTCTCCAAGCGATAGCGCAGGCCCGTCTCGATGCTATCCAGCTGCTCTGGCTGAATATCATCGAGGCTCTGTTCGACTTGCAGGCGATAGATTTCGTTGATTTGTGGTGCGCGGTAAGCGCTGGCGATGCGCCCATAGCCAGACAGATTGTCAGTAAATCTATAATCGGCCCCGAGATGGACGTTGAGTTGATCGGTGTTGTCCGAGCGATTCTGTGGCCGATAGTACAAACAGCGGCCATCTGCTGAGGCGCAGGCACTGCCATCGTCGCGGGTATTACCCGAGACCATATTGTTCTGATAGTCGTAGTTAAGGTATTCGTAACGCAGACCAAATTCCCCCGTGAGTTGTTCGCTAGCCAGCCACTCAATATTGGCAAACACGGCAATTTGCTGACTCTCAACCTCAAAGTCATAGTGTTGACCTTGGTAGCGCACATTATTCGCAGTGCCCAACACATTGGCTTGTAATTCCTCGACCCACATATCGGCCCATTCGAGGTCTGCACCCAGCCATAAGGTTGCGTTGTCCGCCAGGCTCAGTTGAGAGCTTGACTGCACACCAGCGCTGGTTTGGCCATTTTTTTCCAGAGGTTGGCCCGGCAGGTAATGCTGTAAAAAAGTCATCTCGCTGCGCCGGATATAGGGTGTCAACTGCCACTCTGAGTCACTATTGGTGGCGCCTCTAATCGTGGAAGAGAGGCGCAAGGCCTGACCGTCGCGATAGGCTTCCGGATTGGGATTGGTTTTCCATATGGCCGGATCACGATAGGCTTTATCACCGCGCACATAACCGGCTGTCTCTTGATTCAGGTTAACCAGTGAAAGATGGCTTGCGGTTTCCAATTGACTGCCATTCCAGTGGTGTTTGATCGAGAGTTTTTGCTGATCAAATCCGGAGTCATCCTTAAAGCCCTTGTCGCGAACGCCATTGGTGGCGAGCTGCCAGCGATGAGCGCCCATTTCCTGAGATAGGCCGAGTTTGATGCGGTTGTAGTCATGGCTGCCGCTCTCGAGCGACAGATAATTGCGCTGGACATTCGCGGAGAGTGTGTTGATCACACCGTGCATAGCATTGGACCCATAAAAAACCGTGCCCGGGCCACGCCAGACTTCCAGCCCCGACGCCTGTTCGCTATTAACTTCAAATAGCTGATTGACGTTGCACATTCCGGTCGGGCGAATTGGCAGGCCATCTTCGCTGGTCAGAATTTCGGCACAGCTGCCTGCTCCCGTAAAGACCGGTGAGCGTATTGCGGCGAGCAGCTCTTGGCCGTTGCCGCGACTCAGCCAGACGCCGGCCAGACGCGCGGCAGCCTCATTGATATGGGTGTGACCGACTCGCTCAAGCTCCTCGCTGTTAATTTGGCCTACCGTGCCAATCAGCTGGTTGAGGCTCTGTGCATCACGGCGCCCGGTGACGATGACAGAATCTATCCTCCGGTCGTCATTTGAGCTGTCATAAAGCGCGGGTTGCTTATTATGATCGTCGGAAAATGCCGGAGCGACCGAAATCAGGCTGAGCATTAAAGCAGTGAGAGAGGGTTTTATCATTGGGAGGGGGGCCATTTTTTAAAGTTGTTTGACCGTAAGTCTTTAGTAAAACTATTTCAAGTGTAGCTCAGGGCTGATTACTATTAACGTTAATATGTCATGCAGTGAGGTCGGTAAGCTGAAATACGGGCTGTGCCGTAGAAACGATGTCGGCAAGGACATTATTTTAATAAGCAAGGTGGGTAAAGTGGCAATTCCAGTTTCAAAACTGCGAAAATATTTCGTTGTAGACAAGTTGATTTATCATTCCATCGATCTCAGTCTTTATCAGGTATCGGCGATTATCGATGGCGTAGAACACTACATTTCTGACGAGCGAGGCAAGTTGCTGCGTTCCACCAACCTGATCGAATTACAAAAGCTGCTGCGACAGGTTGCCGCGGAAAAAACCGTGCTGCGTCACACAAGTGCCTATGATGAAATGATTGGCGGGCCACAGAAGGGCGAGTCTAATGCTCTCGAAGTCCCTTTGGCGGATAATCAGCTCTACTGACCCTGCATCTTGTAGTAAGACGGGTTGGTGGAAGGCTTGTCTATTTCCGCAGGCAGTGCATACTTCGCGACGCGTGCACTCTGCAACCCTTGCAATCTATGAACGTAAACACAAGCAAATGGCTTGTTAACTTAAATCCCTTAATTCGGTGATCCTGTGCCAACCAGTCATTCTAGCGATTCCCCAGCCACGCAACCGGTCGAGACTTTACACGAACAATCAGTCCCTCAGCAGGACGAGACTGAACGACAAGCGCTCGGATCGAAAAAGATGTCGGTATTGCTGTCGTTGATGCAATTTTTTAAGCCTTACAAGTTACAGATGTGGGTATTTATTACCGCGCTGGTCTTTACCGCGGCAATAACGCTGTCGATCGGTCAGGGTTTGCGCATGGTGATCGATCAGGGCTTTGTGCAACAATCATTGGAGCATTTAAATCAGGCAATCATGTTTATTGTGATCGCCTCGGTGTTGATGGCACTTGGTACTTATGTGCGCTTTTATCTTATTTCTTGGTTGGGTGAGCGGGTCACTGCCGATCTGCGCAAGGCGGTTTTTGATCATATTGTTGGGCTGCATCCCGCGTTTTTTGAAACCACCCGCAGTGGCGACATTATGTCGCGTTTGACCTCGGACACGACGCTGTTGCAGTCGATTATCGGTTCCTCGGCGTCTATCGCACTGCGCAGCAGCATCAGTTTCACCGGCGCGTTGATTATGTTGCTGGTCACTAATTTCAAACTGTCATTGATGATTCTACTCGGTGTGCCGCTGGTGCTGATGCCGATCCTGATTTTTGGTCGCCGGGTGCGCAAGCTGTCCCGTGACAGCCAGGATTCCATCGCTGATGTCGGCAGCTATGCTGGCGAAATTATTCAGCACATTAAGACCGTACAGAGTTATACCCATGAACAGCACGAGAAACGCGCTTTTTCCGCTGAGGTGGAGCGAGCCTTTCTGATTGCGCGCACGCGCGTAAGGCAACGTGCGGTACTTATGGCGGTGGTTATTTTGCTGGTATTTGGTGCCCTCTCGGGAATGCTCTGGGTGGGTGGCAGTGATGTGATTAATGGCAAGATGACTGGCGGCGATCTGGGTGCGTTTATTTTTTATGCGATTCTGATGGCGACCGGTGTTGCCTCTCTGTCTGAAGTGTACGGTGAGCTTCAGCGTGCGGCCGGCGCCACTGAACGGTTAATGGAACTGCTGCACGCCGACAGCGCTATTTTGATCAGCGATACGCCTTTCGACCAAGTGGATACCTTGCCCGCGCAACTGGCGCTGCGAAATATCCGCTTCTGTTATCCATCGCGGCCCGGGCAGCCAGCGCTGGATGATTTTTCTCTGGAGATTGGTGAGGGTTCTATTGTCGCTCTGGTTGGACCTTCCGGAGCAGGCAAGTCGACGCTGTTTGATTTGCTGCAACGCTTTTATGATCTGCAGCAGGGCGAAATTTGCTTTGGCGAGGTTAATATTCGCCAGCTGACTCCGACCAATTTGCGCGAGCAGATCGCTGTGGTACAGCAGCAGCCGACGTTATTTACCGGTGATGTGATGTACAACATCCGCTATGGCAACAGTGAGGCCAGTGACGAACAGGTTATTGCAGCTGCCCAAGCGGCCCATGCGGACGAGTTTATTCGCCAGTTGCCAGAGGGCTATCACAGTGATCTTGGTGAGCAGGGAGTGCGACTCTCCGGCGGTCAGCGGCAGCGTATCGCGATTGCCCGAGCACTGTTAAAAGACCCACGGATTTTGTTGCTCGATGAGGCGACCAGTGCGCTGGATGCCGAGAGCGAGCACAAGGTGCAGTTAGCGCTGGACAAGCTGATGAAAGGGCGCACTACCGTAATTATTGCCCATCGTTTGGCGACTATTTTGCATGCTGACAGTATTGTGGTGATGGACCAGGGCAAGATGGTCGCTCAGGGCAGCCATCAGCAATTGATTCAGTCTAACCCGCTCTATGCACGGCTGGCTGAGTTACAATTTTCAATGGACAGTGGTCAGTGATCGCCTGAGTTCGCGGTTGCGTAACATTATTAAGTTGAGAACTCTGGTTGCTGTACCCGCTGCTAGAAAAAAGAACAATAAAAAGTAGACTAAAAATATGCCAACTATCAAAGTTATTTTGAGTGCCATAATCGTTCTGTTTATTGCATCCTGTGGACTGATGTCCTCGGAGCAGTCACCGAAAAGTGATCTCCCTGAATTTAAAATTACCACCTCGACGGGTATTTCTCAGGGTCGACTTCATGCTACTGCCGTTGAAGCGGTCGGTGCGGAGATAGTGAGTTGGTTTGATATCCCCTATGCCCAGCCGCCAGTAGGTGACTTGCGCTGGCGTGCGCCGCGCGAGCTGGTTGCGCCCGCTCAAACAATTGTCGAGCGCGAGAGCACTGCCTGTGTGCAATTTGCCAGTGTCTACGCGGGTGCGGAGGGCGAGGGTGCGATAGGCTCGGAGGACTGTCTGTATCTGGATATTCGTGCGCCCAAAAATTTCGCTAGCAAGCAATATCCGGTGATGGTGTGGATTCATGGGGGTGGCAACACCACAGGTTTAAAAGACTACTACGACTTCAGTGCTTTGGCGGCTGAAAAAGAGGTTGTGGTGGTGGCAATTAATTATCGGCTGGGCGCGCTTGGCTGGTTTACTCATCCTGCTATTCAAGGTTTGCAGGGTGATCAAAATGTGCTCGACAAGGCGTCTAACTTTGGTCAATTAGACATTATCCAATCACTTAAATGGGTGCGCGACAATATCGCCGGTTTTGGTGGTGATAGGAATAATGTCACCATTTTTGGTGAATCGGCCGGTGCCCATAATGTCTATGCGCTGTTGGCCTCGCCGCTGTCGAAGGGCTTGTTTCACCGGGCGATTGCACAGTCGGGTTACACCGTGACCAACAGCCTGGAAAACAGCTACAACCGCGACGCTGCCAACAGTTTTGTTACGCGCGGTTCCTGGCAGGTTGCTGAAGAAATTGTTGCCGGCGACGGGCGAAAACAAGCGGCTCTGAGTCCACAGGCGCTGCGCGATGAGCTGAAAAATATCGATGCTCGCGAATTTATCGGGTTCTACCAAGAGACCTCTGACGCTGACTATACGCCGCTCTCGACCGGCGATGGTGTGGTGATTCCCCGCGTGGGCATTGCCGCAGCGTTGGCTGATCCGGAGTACGCGAAAAATGTGCCGGTCATCTCGGGCGCCAACAAAGACGAAGTGACTTTGTGGTTTGCCATGCATCGATATTTTATGGAGGCCAGTTACCCATTTACCAGATTACTGCCACCGCGGATTACAGTTAAAAATCCAGCGCTGTATAAATTGTGGATTCGAACTCGCTCCCACGCTTGGAAAATTCGTGGTGTCGATGGGCCGCTCAGCAGTATGGAACACGCAGGTTACACAGAGCTCTACAGTTATCGCTTTGATTGGGATGACCAGGCGTCGTCATTCTTTATCGACTTCCCGACTATCTTTGGCGCGGCCCATGGCACGGACATTTCCTTTGTCAGCGGTGACTTTAAATATGGTCCGGTAACGGACTATATCTATCCAGCGGGTGAGGCGCGCGATCAGATGCAACATACTGTGATGAATATCTGGGGCGACTTTGCTCATGCGCAGGCACCGGACAACTCGCTTGCATTGACCTGGCCACGATACAACAGTGAATCAAGGCCCTTTATCCATCTTGATACGGATGATCAACTCAGGTTGAACAATGAAGATGCGACGCTGGAGTCGTTGCTGGCGAATGTTGCCGCCGATACAAATGCCAGTCACAGTGAAAAATGTCTGTTGGTATGGGAGACTTTAATAAATATTGGCAATCCCGATATTGCGCGCCATCGGTCTTGGAATCAGGGTCAATGTGAGCAGTTTGATGCGCGTGCTGAGCAACGCAGAATCGCGGCTGAGCTAATCGCTGAATATGGCAAGACAAGCGTACTTTAAACCGCTGGAGAAAAAAGTATGAATGATACCGCCGAAGTACAATCCAGCTCGCTGCGTCGAGCGGTTAATTGGCTGCAGCTGCCTGTTAGTCGCAGCAAATGTTTTTTCCTGATTTTGTTGAGCGTGTTTTTTACCTATGCCGGGTTTCATCATCTGATTGCTCCAGCCTTTTATGTCAGCATTATGCCGCCTTGGATTCCGGCGCATCTCGAGCTGGTTTATATCAGTGGCGTATTTGAGATTATGGGAGGCATTGGTGTTTTGATTCCTGCCGTGCGCGCCTATGCCGGCCTTGGACTCGTGGCTCTGCTAGTCGCGGTCTATCCGGCTAATCTTTATATGGCATTTAATCCGGAGTTGTTTCCAGCGTTTTCTGTGGTCGCGCTTTACGTGCGTTTGGCGCTGCAATTTGTTGCCGTTTATTGGGCTTATTCGGTAACCAGGCCCTAATCGAACCCGGTCAAGTAAAGCAATTATATTCTGTGATCCAGACCATATGGTCATCTATTGAGGTTTACAGCGGGCCTTCGCTTCCCCTAAATTGCCCACCCTAATACCAAGCTAGCGAAGTTTTCAGGAGTTAAAACGGTGAGTGTTTATAAAGTCCCGCAGAAAGAATTAGCCTTTATTTTTGACGAAATCATCCACTATTCGGATATCGCCAGCCTGCCGGGCTTTGAAGACGCCGGTCGAGATATGGTGGACGTGGTGCTGCCTGAAGCGGCCAGGTTTTTTGAAGAGATCGTCGCGCCGACCAATCCTGAGGGCGACAAGCATCCTGCGGTGTTGAAAGACGGCGAGGTCATCACGTCACCGGGTCTCGATCCTATTTATCGGCAAATGGTTGAAGCTGGCTGGTGTTGCCTTAATGGGGACAGCCGCTACGGTGGTGCTGGCTTCCCTAGTGTGGTCGATCTTGCGGTTCAGGAGATGCTGCAGTCGGCCAATGTCGGCTTTAGTCTGTTACCGATGTTAACTCGTGGGGTTGTTCATGCGCTGGGACTCTACGGCACCGATGAGCAGAAAGAGACTTATCTGGGCAATCTTATTTCCGGTGCCTGGTCGGGCACCATGAATCTGACTGAACCGCAGGCCGGTACAGATCTTTCCGCAGTAAAAACCAAAGCGGTCTTCAATGGTGACCACTATTTAATCAGCGGGCAAAAAATCTATATTACCTGGGGTGATCACGGTTGCGCCGACAATATTATTCACCTGGTTTTGGCACGTCGTCCTGATGCGCCAGAGGGGAATCAGGGGATCTCTCTGTTTCTGGTGCCCAAGTTTTTAGTCAATCCAGACGGCAGTCTCGGTGAGCGCAATGATGTTAAGGCAGTCGGTGTAGAGCATAAACTGGGCATTCATTCGAGCCCAACCTGTACCTTGGCGTTTGGTGATAATGGCGGCGCGGTTGGCTATCTTGTCGGCGAGGAGAATAAAGGGTTGCAGGCGATGTTCACAATGATGAACAACGCGAGACTTTCGGTTGGTCATCAGGGCGTTGCCGTTGGTGAGCGAGCTTATCAACAGGCTGTATCCTATGCTCAGGATCGATTGCAGGGTAGAGCGGCTGGTGTTGAGGGTCGCGCAGCGATTATTCATCACCCTGACGTCAAGCGTATGTTGATGCAGATGCGCGCGCTAACTGAAGCCGGTCGGGCGATGTCTTACTACGCCATTGCAGCTGAGGATCGCAGCTCTCATCATCCCGATGCCGCGGTGCGGGAGGAAAACGCGCAGCTGGTTGAGCTGCTGACACCGCTGGTTAAAGGCTGGTGCACTGAAATGGCGATGGAAAGCACCTCTTTGGGTGTTCAGGTACACGGTGGTATGGGCTTTATTGAAGAGACCGGTGCGGCGCAGCATATGCGCGACGCACGGATTCTGCCAATTTACGAAGGCACCAACGGAATTCAGGCACTGGACTTTATTGGTCGCAAATGCCTTCGCGACGGTGGTCAGGTTGTGCAGCGATTGCTCGCGGATATGCAGGCTACCGTGGGGCAGCTGGATACCGCTGATGGAACTATTGCGTTGTTGGCTCAAAGGTTGCAGCAGGCGATTGATCAATGTCGCGAAGCACTGAGCTATGTTTTGGCGAATGCTGAAGAATCGGGCGGCATTGCTTACCACTTTGCCATGATGTACGGCAATACCGTTTCATACTGGTTGTTGGTTAAATTAGCTGCCGCCGCCCAGCAGCGAATTGATGCGGGTGAGAATGATCGTTTCTTTGAACAAAAAATTGTTACCGCGAATTTCTTTTCAACCCAGATTTTGCCGCGCAACAAAGCTTGTTTGGAATCCGTTGTATCAGGGGCGGAGAATTTTGTTACCATGCGGCCCGCAGACTTTGTGACCGGCTAAAAATGCGCGGTGATTCGCAAAATTGCGGGAATAATGCTTCACATGGGTATTTATTTGTAATGATCAAACCATGGGTCGCACCAGAGTGGCAAGGGAGATGTCACGGCACTCACGTTATCCACTTTTTCTAATCGAGCCAATTCGAGTTTTTAAGCTGAAACCAGTTGGCTGCACACGTTAAAAAATATTTAACAACAACGCTCATCAATAAAATTCCCTGGGGGGACATATGAACAATCTGATTAAAAAGTCACTTTTGGCCGTCGCTATATCGGCTAGCGCCGGAATAGTCAATTCTGCGGTTCTTGAAGAGGTCGTAGTAACAGCTCAGCAGCGTGCTGAGTCACTGCAGGATGTTCCAGTTTCAGTCGCAGCAGTAACAGCTGAAAAAATGTCCAGTGCAGGTATTGTCGATCTACAGGGACTGTCGGAGTTGGTGCCGAATTTCAGTATCAACGAAACAGGGATCTCTACCACCGTAACCATCCGCGGTATCAGTTCAGGCATTAACCCAGGCTTTGAGCAGTCTGTGGGCATCTATAATGACGGTATTTTTTATGGTCGCGATCAGCTGGCGCGAATTCCCATGATGGATATGGAGCGTGTAGAGGTGTTGCGTGGCCCACAGGGTATTTTATTCGGCAAGAACAGTATTGCGGGTGCGGTTAGCCAAATTACTGCCAAGCCAACGGACGAATTTGAAGGGTCCATTACGGCACTTTATGAGCCGGAGCACGGTGAGCAGGATCTGCGTCTGGTGTTGTCTGGGCCTATCACTGAAGGTCTGAGTGGCCGTCTCGCTGTACTCGATCGTGAGCTTGATGGATATGTGACTAACAGCTTCACAGGCCAGGATGAGCAGCAGGAAGATGAGCAGGTTATTCGCGCGTCATTGCGTTGGGATATCAATGAAGATGCCACGGCTAATCTGAAAGTTTCACGTTCAACCTTTGATGTTATAGGCCGTAATATGGAGGTTTATAACAGTGTTGGTACGCCAGATCATATTACCGTTCTGAATATTCTGCAGTCATTTGAGGTCGATGCAGAGCTTGACTTCAGAGGCGACAATAACGGCCATTTCAGTAACAACGAAGTCGATAATGTGACCTTGACCGTAGATTGGGATCTGGATGGTTACTCACTGAGTTCGTCAACAGGCTTTGTTCAGTATGAGTTTGATGAGCTGTGTGACTGTGACTTTACTGGAGCTACTGTATTCAATGCCAGCCGCCAGGAAGAGTACGAGCAATTTAGTCAGGAATTCCGTATTACGTCTGACCTCGGTGGCGACTTCGACTACATCGCTGGATTATTCTTTCAGTCAACTGAATTGGCCTATGCAGATCAAATTAGTCTTCCCAATCCAACAGTTGTGAGCACAGCCTTAACGGCGCTTGGTGCGCCTGCAGTGTTAGCTTTGGTTGCGCCAGATTCGTCCTCTGATCGTATGTTTAATCAGGAAGGTGATATCTGGGCTGTTTTTGCACAGGGCACTTGGGCTATTCAAGATAATTTGAGTCTTACGGTCGGTGGCCGCTATACCCAGGAAAACAAGGATGCAAGCCGCACTCAGCAGCATACTCCTGCACCAGCGTTTGCTGCTGCCCCCTATGCCGCAGCCTATGTTAACTTGTACGGTATTTTTGGCATCGAGCCCTATGACGCGATTACCGGTTCATTGGATGACAGTTCCTTTACACCTGTTGTAACCCTTGAGTGGAACGCCACCGATAGCACCATGAACTATTTGACCTGGACTCGGGGTTATAAGTCTGGCGGTTTTGATGCGCGCTCTAATGGTCATCCGGATCCTGCTGTTATGAACGCCATCAACCCGCTTAGCGGAACAGCGATCACCGGCAGCTGGGAATTTGATCGTGAAGAGGCCAGCAGCATCGAACTGGGCTCAAAAATGACTCTGGCCGATGGTGCCGCAGAGCTTAACCTGGCTCTGTATATGACTGAGTACAGCGATCTGCAGGTTTCACAGTTTGATGGAACGCTGGGCTTTAACGTTACCAATGCCGGTGAAGCAACGGTATATGGTCTTGAGGCCGATGGTCGTTGGGCGGTTTCAGATAATGTGACTCTGACCGGTTCGGCTGCTTATCTGGACTTTAACTACGACAAGTTCCCCAACTCACAGTGCTACTTTGGTCAGGTTGCCAATTCTCCTGATTACCCGGGGCTGTGTGATGTGTCTGGTCAGCGTAAAGAGTACACACCAGATCTGCAGGCTAATATTGGCGCCGCCTGGGCCGGAGAAGTGGGTGAAGGCATGCTGTTGACCGCGTCTCTGGACGTCGCTTACATGGCAGACTATCTCTACGCCTCTAACCTCGATCCACGCACCAAACAAGACGCTACGACCATGCTTAACGGTCGTATTTCCTTGTCCGGCGCAGAAGGGGACTGGGAGTTGGCACTGATCGGTCGCAATCTGACCGATGAGACAGTGATCAACTTCGGTGGTAATACGCCATTGGGCGGAACCTTAACCAGAGGCGCGGGCAATTCGTACTATGCCTTCGTCAACCGTCCGGTGAATATTGCCTTGCAGGCGAAGTACAACTTCTAACCTGTATCCCGGCAAGATTGAAAAAGGCTGCCCTTGGGCAGCCTTTTTTGTATTATTCCCAGCCTAGTGACACTGAATCAAAAATCAGTTTGGCTGTAAAAGCGATTATCAAAAAGAGAGAAAAAGATGCCGACAGTAATTTATAAAACCCATGACGGTGGACAATATGAAGCCGAAGTGCCCAACGGATCCAATGTAATGGTGGGCGCGTTGGATAATATGATCGACGGAATCCTGGGCGAGTGCGGAGGTGCTTGCGCCTGTGCGACCTGTCATTGCTATGTTGATGAAGCCTGGGTTGAAACGGTTGGCGCCGCCGGCGAGATGGAACTGGAAATGTTGACCTGTGTGGTTGACCCACAGCCCAATAGTCGTTTGGGTTGCCAGATTGTTATATCAGATCAATGCGATGGTCTGGTTGTCAGCCTGCCCGCATCACAATACTAATAGCACCACATCAGCCCTGTCAGAGCAGGGCTTTTCTGGCGCTATTAGTTTTTGCTGAGTACAAAGCCGACTACCATCGCGACGGTTAAAATAAATAAAATTGTAAAGATCACACCGCCGATAATAAATGCAAGTGGGCTGCCTTCTTCAAAGTCACGCTCGCGATTTTTGTTACTTTGGACACCAATTCCCGCAGCCAAAATACTTTTTACGACCGGCCAGAGTGCGGGTTTACTTTTCTTTTTGGCTGCAGTCTCTGTGTTCGCATGAATTGTGTTGGAATCGGTCACGGGTTGGCCCTTGTTATGTTTAGTCATTAAGTATCGGTGTCAGCCAGCGCTCCAGCTCAGCAACTGGAATGCCTTTGCGTTCGGCGAGAGATTCTACCTGATCAGTGTCAATCTTGCCTGTATTAAAATAGCGGCTATCCGGATGGCCAAAATACCAGCCGCTAACGGCTGCGGCCGGGCTCATGGCAAAGCTTTCGGTCAGGGTTAAACCAATATTTTTTTCCACCTCCAACAATCTGAAAAGCGTCGCTTTTTCGCTGTGATCGGGGCAGGCGGGGTAGCCAGGGGCAGGGCGAATGCCACGGTATTTTTCCTTGATTAAGGCGTCGTTGTCAAGCTGCTCATCCGTAGCATAGCCCCAGTATTCACGACGTACTCTCTGATGAAGGTGTTCAGCAAATGCCTCGGCCAACCGGTCGGCAAGAGCCTTGACCATAATGGCGTTGTAGTCATCGTGTTTAGCTTCGTATTCTGCGGCGAGTTCATCAGCGCCAATACCTGTTGTTACCGCAAAAGCGCCTAGGGTATCCGCTATGCCGCTCTCTTTTGGCGCGACAAAATCGGCCAGTGAGGCGAGCTCTTCGGTGGCGCCAGGTTTTTGAATCTGCTGGCGAATATGGTGCAGTGTTGCCAGTGTTTCACCTTGACCCGAATAGACTTCAATGTCGTCATGATTAACGGTATTGGCTGGCCACAGGCCGAACACTGCTCGGGCAGTAAGGCGCTTGTTGGCAATGATATCAGCGAGTAATTTTTGCGCATCGTCAAATAATGTACGGGCGGCATCACCGACCACCTCATCCTGCAAGATCTTTGGATACTTGCCGACTAGATCCCAGGTAATAAAAAATGGTGTCCAGTCAATGTAGGGAACCAGGCTTTCCAGCGGATAGTCATCCAATACAGTAATACCCGGAGTCACGGGAAGAGTGGGCTGATAGTCTCGCCAGTTGATCTGCGGTTTTTGTTTTACCGCGTCAGAATACGCATACAGTGTGCCTCGCGGTGTTCTGTTGGCAGTGCGCAGGCGCACAGCCTCGTATTCGCGTTGTATTTCTGCAATGAAGCCGTCGCGGTGCTCCTTGCTGATCAATTTGCTGGCAACGCCGACCGCTCGCGAGGCGTCAGAGACATAGATGGTTTGGTTGCGCTCATAGGTGGGTGCAATCTTGACTGCTGTATGCGCCTTGGACGTGGTCGCACCGCCTATCATCAGCGGCACATCAAAGCCCTGCCGCTGCATCTCTTTGCCCAGAGTGACCATCTCATCCAGCGAAGGAGTAATCAGCCCGGAGAGACCGATAATGTCGACATTCAACTCACGTGCCGTGGTCAGGATCTTCTCTGCAGATACCATCACGCCGAGATCGATCACCTCATAGTTGTTGCACTGCAGCACCACCCCAACAATATTTTTTCCGATATCATGAACATCGCCTTTTACTGTGGCCATCAAGATTTTGCCATTGGAACTGGCTGACTCATCTTTCTCGGCTTCAATATAGGGTTGCAAATAGGCCACTGCCTGTTTCATCACTCGTGCTGATTTGACTACTTGGGGTAAAAACATTTTGCCTGAACCAAATAGATCGCCGACGATATTCATACCGTCCATCAGCGCCCCTTCAATGACATGCAGCGGGCGCTCTGCCTGTTTCCGAGCCTCTTCGGTATCGGCTTCAATATAGTCGGTTATCCCTTTTATCAGGGCGTGTTCGAGCCGCCGATTAACATTGCCTTCTCGCCAGCTGAGGTCTTCACCCTTGCTTTGGGTGGTGCCGTCACCGCGGTAGTCATTGGCTACGGCAAGCAAATTATCAGTCGCCTCTGAATTGCGGAATAGCACCACATCCTCAACCAGATCGCGCAGTTGCACAGGCAGATCGTCATACACGGCTAATTGTCCGGCATTGACAATACCCATACTCAGGCCCTGGCGAATCGCGTGATAGAGAAACACCGAGTGAATCGCTTCGCGCACTGGGTTATTGCCACGGAACGAGAACGACACATTAGAGATGCCACCCGAGACCATGGCGTGGGGCAGGTTCTGTTTAATCCAGCCGGTCGCTTCGATAAAGTCGAGACCATAGCGATTGTGCTCTGCGATTCCCGTGGCAACCGCAAAGACGTTGGGATCAAAAATAATGTCTTCGGCCGGAAAGCCAATCTCGTTAACCAGCATGTCGTAGCTGCGTTGACAGATCTGCTTTCGGCGCTCCAGATTATCGGCTTGACCGTCTTCATCAAACGCCATCACCACTATGGCCGCGCCATATTTTTTGCACAGTCGGGCCTTTTCAATGAACTCCGCTTCGCCTTCCTTTAGGCTGATAGAATTGACCACAGGTTTGCCCTGAATACATTTAAGTCCCGCCTCGATAACATCCCACTTTGACGAGTCAACCATAATCGGTACGCGAGAAATCTCAGGTTCTGCAGCGATCAGATTGAGGAATGTCACCATCGCCGGCAGCGACTCGAGCATGCCTTCATCCATATTGATATCAATTACCTGGGCGCCATTGATGACTTGCTGGCGTGCCACGCTGAGCGCGGCATCGTAGTCTTCTTCCAGAATCAAACGCTTGAAAACTGCAGAGCCAGTGACATTGCAGCGCTCGCCAACATTGACGAACAGCGAATCAGATTTAATGGTAAAGGGCTCCAGACCTGAAAGGCGACAGGCAGGCTCAATTTCTGGTATTTGTCGTGGAGCACAGTCTGCAACAGCGGTCGCAATCGCTCGGATATGGTCGGGCGTCGTGCCACAGCAGCCGCCGACTATATTCAGCAGACCGGCGCTGGCAAACTCGGCTACCGTTTCGGCCATATTGTCGGCGTCGAGGTCGTAGCCGCCAAACTCATTCGGCAGCCCGGCGTTGGGATGGGCGCTGACCAAGGTGTTGGCGACAGTGGATAGTTCCAGCAGGTGGGGGCGCAGCTCTTTCGGCCCGAGAGCACAGTTGAGGCCAATGCTCAGTGGGTTGCTGTGACGCAAAGAGTTCCAGAAAGCCTCAGGTGTTTGCCCTGACAGGGTGCGACCGCTGGCATCGGTTATGGTCCCGGAAATCATTATCGGCAGTTCTCTGCCGAGTTTTTCAAACACCAACTGCACCGCAAACAGCGCTGCCTTGGCATTCAAGGTATCAAAGATCGTTTCGATCATAATCAGGTCGCTGCCGCCTTCGATCAAAGCTTCGCAAGACTCTGTATAAGCTTCTACCAATTGATCAAAGGTAACATTGCGCGCGCCGGGATCATTGACATCGGGCGACAGTGACGCAGTGCGGCTGGTAGGCCCGAGAATACCAGCGACAAAGCGTGGCCGTTCAGCTGTCGAAAATTCGTCCGCAGCTGTGCGCGCCAATTGCGCTGAGACAACATTGATCTCCCGCGCCAATGACTGCATGTCATAGTCAGCCTGGGAAATGGTTGTCGAGTTGAAGGTGTTGGTTTCAATAATATCGGCACCGGCCTCGAGATAGGCACGGTGAATATCACAAATAATGTCGGGTTGAGTCAGGCTCAATAGATCATTGTTGCCCTTGACGTCGGTATGCCAGTCGGCAAAACGTTGGGCGCGAAAATCCTCTTCCTCGAGCTCGTGGTTCTGGATCATGGTGCCCATGGCACCATCGAGAATCAGAATACGTTTGGCGGCGGCATTGAGTAGCCGTTGATGGCTGTCGCGAGACTGATGATGTGACGTGATTTCCGACAATGTAATGATCCTCTATATGGCCGCTGAGCCACTCCAGTTCTATTTCATCAAAATATTTTGATGTATAGGCATGATACCAGTATTGACAAGAAAAGCGACCCTTTAAATGCAAAAGAGGCTTTGGCCTGCAGGCCGATTAGCGTAGAATACCCAAGTCTTTTACTCAGGTTAATTCACGCTCAAGGTCAGGAATAGATTATGCTCAATGTCACCATTACCGAATCAGCTCAGAAATATCTCGCCGGATTGCTTGAGAAGCAAAACTGCGAAGGCATTGGTATTCGTATGTTTGTGACTGATCCGGGCACGCCTAAAGCTGAAACCTGTATTGCCTACAGCCGCCCTGGTGAGCATAACGAAGAGGATATGGTCGTTGAGTACGATGCGTTTAATGCTTATTTTGAGCAGCGCAGTATAGCGTTTCTTGATGAAGCAAAGGTCGACTTCGCCGAGGACAAGTTTGGTGGTCAGCTTACGATTCGCGCGCCGAACTCGCGATTACCCAATGTGACCGATGACAGTCCAATCGAAGATAAGGTCAATTATCTGCTCTACAACGAGATTAATCCTGGCCTTGCCGCCCATGGTGGAGCGGTATCACTGGCAGAGATGGCTGATGGTTACGCGGTGCTGGAATTTGGTGGTGGTTGTCAGGGTTGTTCTGCGGTTGATTTGACCTTAAAAGAAGGTGTTGAGAAAACCTTGATGGAAAAGATTCCTGAATTGAAAGGTGTGCGCGACGTGACTGACCACACGGATACCTCAAACGCTTACATGTAGTGCGGTATCGCAATTCCGTTCACTATCATGTTCATTACCCTATTCACCGAATAGAGTAGGCTCCCTTTAACAATCGTTCTCAGGCATAAAAAATGGCCGCAGCTGTTATTGAGCTGCGGCCACTGTGGTGGCTCCTGATGTGAGCCGGAAACAGGATAAACTCCTGTTTAATTTTAATGTTTTTAGCTGATCTAAAAGCAATGTTTAAATAAAAGTGTCTGGCAAAGTCTGTCTACAAACTCGCCGCTTTCTGCTGGCATGAGAATTGATTAAACCCATCCCAATAATCTTTGCGTCCTTCTCGCCAGCCGCGTGACCAGTGAAAGGCCATGGCTGAATGTTCCTGATAGGGAAGTACTTCGAGGGAGCGTCCTTGCACTGCAGCTTGATAACCTTTTACGAATGAACGATGTTCCAAGTCTCTTTTATGTTTTTTCACTTATATCTCCTAACGGGTTGTTTAGGAACCTGCTACTCAAGTGTAGAAATTGGCTGAGGCAGTATTGATTAAACGTCGATTGACTTTTTATTCGGCTCCTTTTGAGCATTTATTAAACAAAGTTGTGTAAAGAGCGATATGATAAGCGCCGTTTTGTGCGCTCATTACAGTTGAACAAATCCTGTCGCTTGTGTCGAAGATTTTGTTTGTCTATACAGCACACGTTTTATTCCTCAAGGTAATACAAAGGCCGTCATTGTGTGTTCAGCAGTCGTTAGTCAAGCGTGGTTGGCAACTTGTCCAAAGGGGCTTGAGCAGCTTCTTGCTCAGGAGCTTCAAGCGCTTGGCGCGGAGAGCACGAGAGAAACAGTTGCTGCGGTTCACTTTGATGGCCCTCTGGAATTGGCTTATCGGGCCTGCCTCTGGTCGCGATTGGCCAACCGCGTGTTGATGCCGCTACATCAATTCAGTCTTGACGAAGCTGATCAGCTCTATCAAGAGTGCAATGACATCCCCTGGGAGAGTCATTTCTCTGCGAACGAGACCATCGCGATTGATTTTATTGGCACCTCGCGTTTGGTCGATAACACCATGTATGGCTCACAGCGTGTGAAGGATGCGGTTGTCGATCGTATTCGTCGTGAAGAGGGCGAGCGTCCCAATGTGGACACCAAAGAACCTGATATTCGCATTCAGGTGCGTCAGCATAAAGGCCAGGTGTCAGTATCACTAGATCTGTCTGGTGAGAGTCTTCATCGGCGAGGCTATCGCAGCGGCCAGGGCAGTGCGCCGATCAAGGAAAACCTCGCGGCGGCACTGTTGTTGCGTGCCGGCTGGCCCGAGATGATGGCCAAGGGTGCGGCACTGCTGGATCCCATGTGTGGTAGTGCCACCTTGATTATCGAAGGAGCGATGATGGCTGCGGATATTGCGCCGGCACTGCTGCGTGAGCGCTATGGGTTTAGTGCCTGGAAGCAGCATGATCAAGCACTGTGGCAGACGCTGATAGACGAAGCCGAGCAGCGTAAGCAGGTGGGTTTGGATAGGCTGGAGTTGGATATTCGCGGCTATGATGCCAACCCTCGCGTGCTTGAATTTGCGACGCTGAACATTGAAAAGGCGGGTCTCGATGAACATATCCGCTTGGTGCATAAGCCTATTGATCAGTTTGGTCGCGCCACGGCGGAATATGGTTTGTTGATCACCAATCCCCCCTATGGCGAGCGTCTTGGGGATCTTGAAGGGCTCAGGCCAATCTATGCAAAGCTCGGAGCTGTATTGCAAAAAAACTTTCAGGGCTGGAAGGCGGGGATCTTTACCGGCAACCTGGAGTTGGGCCGTGAAACTGATCTAACACCGAGCAAACAGTACAAATTATTTAACGGTACCATTCCCTGCAAACTGTTGATGTTTGAAGACTTGACTTCGCGCTCGGCAAAAATCGAGGAGCGGCTCAGCACACCTGCTCCAGAGCAAACCTTAACCGAGGGCGCGACCATGCTGCGCAATCGGTTTGTGAAAAATCAGCGCAAGCTCAATGGCTGGTTGAAGGCGAAAAAAATTAGCTGCTATCGGTTGTACGATGCCGACATTCCCGAGTATGCAGTGGCCGTGGATATCTATGGTGAATCTGTGCATGTGCAGGAATACGCGGCGCCAAATACGATCGATGACAAAGTGGCTCGCGAGCGTTTTGCCGAGGTGAAACAGGCGGTGAAGTCGTTCGCCAAAGACCTGCGTGGTCATGTGCACTACAAAGAGCGCCGTCGACAGAAAGGCGATAGTCAGTACGAGCGCTTTAACGAGGGCCCTAGTGAAACTCTGGCAGTGCAAGAGGGGCAGGGGCAGTTTGAAGTTAACCTGTCAGACTATCTGGATACCGGCCTGTTTCTCGATCATCGCCCGGTGCGGCGACTGGTCGCTGAGCTGGCGCAGGGCAAGAGTTTGTTAAATTTATTTTGTTATACCGCGACTGTTTCGGTACAGGCCGCGCTAAGTGGCGCAGCGCGAACGCTTAGCATCGATATGTCGAACACTTATCTGGACTGGGCGCAGCGCAATTATGATCTCAATCAGCTAAGTGCCAAGAACCACCATTTACTGCGCGCAGATTGCCTCAAGTGGCTCGAGGGTGATGGCGAGCTTTTCGATGTAATTTTCCTCGATCCGCCGACGTTTTCAAATTCGAAGAAGATGGATACGGTACTCGATGTGCAGCGTGACCACGGTGATTTGATTCGCAATGCCATGGCCAGATTGGCACCAGAAGGTGTGTTAATTTTCTCGAATAATTTCCGCAAATTTAAAATGGATGAGCTGGTTATGCGGCAATTCAGCGCTGACAATATTACCACGCAGACGCTGGATCCGGATTTTGAGCGCAATCCGCGTATTCACAGTGTATGGAAGATTACCAGGCGGTCGAGCTTTGGTTAAACAGTTAACTCTCTACAGCGGTCCCCACTGCCATCTCTGTGATCAGGCCAAGGCTATCCTTTATCCGCTGTTATCCGAACAGGGTTGGGAAATGGTCGAAGTGAATATTCGGGAGTCTGACGCGTTGCAGCAAGAGTACGGCATGCGCATTCCTGTGCTGGCGCTGCCCGATGGCCGTGAAAAGGGCTGGCCATTTACTGCTGCGCAGATTGGCAGAATGTTGCAGTCAGCGAGCAGTTGATTCAACTCCATTGAGGGTTTTTTAGCGATTGTGTTGAGCGATATATTTGTCTAGTGCATTGGCAAAGTCCATTCGGTCACGCTGCGATAGCGGCGGTGGGCCGCCCCCCACCTGAACCCCGCTATTGCGCATACTGTCCATAAAATCACGCATATTTAAGCGCGCTCTAATATTAGCGTTGCTATACAGCTCACCTCTTGGGTTGAGCGCCTTGCCACCTTTGTCGATGACCTCCGCAGCCAACGGGATATCAGCAGTGATGACCAGATCATCGGCTTCAACCAGTTCCACTATATGATTGTCTGCGACATCAAACCCAGCACTCACCTGAATGCTGCGCACAGTTGGAATGCGCGGCGTGGAGAGTGCTTGATTGGCCACCAGAATGACTTCGATCGAGGTGCGTTGGGAGACGCGATAAAGGATTTCTTTAATCACCGTGGGGCAGGCGTCAGCATCGACATAAATTTTCAAAAAACACGACTCCCAGATCTATGGTGGAGGCTATTGTAACGACTGAATAGCCTTGTAAATAGGGCTATTCAAGGTAAAATGCTGGATTAATTACACAAACCCAAGTGGCCTTTGGTATGGGTCACCACTGGAAAAGGAAAGCACTATGCCCGCAATTACCCTGCCTGACGGTTCCCAACGACTTTTCGATAACCCTGTTTCTGTTGCTGATGTGGCTGCTGATATTGGCGCCGGCTTGGCCAAAGCAACCCTCGCCGGTGTGGTGAATGGTGAGGTTGTCGATGCATCCTACGTTATGCACAGCGACGCGACACTGTCGATTGTTACCGATCGTTCCGATGAGGCGCTCGACATTATTCGCCACTCTTCGGCGCATCTTTTGGCTATGGCCGTGAAGCAGTTGTTTCCCTCTGCTCAGGTCACTATCGGTCCGGTGATCGAAGACGGCTTCTATTATGATTTTGCCTTTGAGCGTGCCTTTACGCCGGAAGATCTCGAGGCGATAGAAGCACGCATGACCGAGCTGGTCAGTCAGAACCACAGTATTTCACGCGAAGAGTGGGATCGCGATGAGGCGGTGGCTTTCTTCAAGGGTATCGGTGAGGAATACAAAGCTGAGATTATTGCCAGCATCCCTGCCGGAGAGCCGATTGGCCTTTATCGTCAGGGCGATTTTATCGACCTCTGCCGCGGCCCGCATGTGCCTTCTACGGCCAAGCTGCCAGCCTTTAAGTTGACCAAGGTCGCTGGTGCTTACTGGCGTGGCGACAGTAACAATGAAATGTTGCAGCGCATCTATGGCACGGCCTGGACCAACAAGAAAGAGCTCAATGCCTATATTAATCGTCTCGCGGAAGCGGAGAAGCGCGACCATCGCAAGATTAATAAGAAGCTCGATTTCTTCCATATGCAGGAAGAGGCGCCGGGGTCGGTGTTCTGGCATCCCAAGGGTTGGAGTGTTTACAACACCATTGAGAGCTATATGCGCGGCAAGCAGCGCGAGCAGGGCTATCAAGAGATTAAAACGCCACAGATTGTCGATTTCAGTCTCTGGGAGAAGTCCGGGCACGCCGATAAATTTGGCGATGATATGTTCAGTCTGCAGACCGACGATCGCAGCTATGCGGTAAAGCCAATGAACTGCCCCTGTCATGTGCAGGTGTTTAATCAGGGCTTAAAAAGCTACCGAGATCTACCGTTGCGCCTGGCTGAGTTTGGTTCCTGTCACCGAAATGAGCCCTCCGGTTCTCTGCATGGCATTATGCGGGTGCGCTCGTTCACACAGGACGACGCACATATTTTCTGTACGGAAGCGCAGATTCAGCCAGAGGTGGCGCAGTTTATCGATTTTCTGCACGAGGTTTACACTGACTTTGGTTTCGATGAAATTATCTATCGGCTGTCGACAAGACCCGAGAAGCGCGTAGGTTCTGATGACGATTGGGATCGCGCGGAGAAGGCGCTGGCTGATGCGCTCGACGCCAAGGGCCTGGCCTGGGAAGAGTTGCCGGGAGAGGGTGCATTTTATGGTCCGAAGATTGAGTTCTCGTTAAAAGATTGCATCGGCCGCGTTTGGCAGCTGGGTACGGTTCAGGTGGACTTTTCCATGCCTGGCCGACTCGATGCGCAATATGTTGCGGAGGATGGCAGTCGTCAGGTGCCGGTGATGCTGCACCGAGCAATTCTTGGTTCCTTTGAGCGATTTATCGGTATTTTGATCGAACAGTATGAAGGTGCTTTTCCGTTTTGGTTGGCGCCTGAACAGGCGGTTGTGGTCAATATTACCGACGCGCAGGGGGATTATGCGCAAGAAGTGGCCAAATCATTGCAAAATAAGGGCTTTAGAGTGATTTGTGACTTGAGAAACGAGAAGATCGGCTTTAAAATCCGCGGTCACTCAATTCAGCGAGTCCCTTATATTCTCGTTGTAGGTGATAATGAAAAAGATTCGCGCACGGTGGCGGTTCGAACTCGGGATGGGAAAGACCTCGGCAGCATAACGCTGGATCAGGTTGCAACCATGTTTATCGAAGAGACGGAGCGACGCGGGCGTATTGGTGTTGAAACGGAGTAAAGCTTATTAAAAAAGACAGCAAGCGGGCACGTCTTAACGACGATATCACGTCCCCCGAAGTTCGATTGGTTGCATCAGATGGTAGTCAGGTTGGCGTGGTCAGCATAGAGACTGCACTCGAGGCGGCGCAGAAGGAGACACTTGATCTTGTTGAGATCTCTCCGGATGCCGAACCTCCTGTATGTAAAATCATGGATTACGGCAAACACGTCTTTGATATTAAGAAGAAAGTGGCTCTGCAAAAGAAGAAGCAGAAGCAGATACAGGTCAAGGAAATGAAGTTTCGCCCTGGTACTGATGAGGGCGACTACAACATTAAGTTACGCAACTTGATCCGTTTTCTGGAAAACGGTGATAAAGCCAAGATTACCCTACGTTTTCGTGGGCGTGAAATGGCTCACCAACAGCTCGGCATGGACATGATGAAACGCATTGAAGCGGATCTCGCAGAGCTGGCGCAAGTGGAACAGTTTCCAAAATTGGAAGGACGTCAAATGATTATGACGCTGGCCCCACGCAGCAAGAAGAAGTAATTAGCGCGACCCGCGTTCAGCCACATTTTTTGGCAGGCTGTCCGGGCGTCTCTTCTTGATTTAATTTAACTCTCAACCTGGAGAACAGAAATGCCAAAAGCAAAAGTACACAGTGGAGCTGCAAAACGCTTCAAAAAGACGGCTGCAGGCTACAAGCATAAGCACCAGCACAAAAGCCACATCCTCACCAAAATGACTACCAAGCGCAAGCGTCAGCTGCGTGGTACCAGCATTCTCAATGCTGCCGATACCCCGCGCGTCAACCGCATGCTGCGTAGCACAATTTAATCAACAGATTTTGGTAGGAGAAGACAATGGCTAGAGTAAAACGTGGTGTAGAAGCACACCGCCGTCACAAAAAAGTCCTCAAGCAGGCAAAAGGTTATTACGGAGCACGCAGTCGAGTTTATCGCGTCGCGGTTCAGGCAGTTACCAAAGCGGGTCAATACGCTTATCGTGACCGTCGTGCCAAGAAACGCACATTCCGCAGACTGTGGATTGCCCGAATCAATGCTCAATCTCGTGTAGAGGGCTTGTCATACAGCAGACTGATTAACGGTCTCAGCAAGGCAGGCATTGAGCTTGACCGTCGCGTGTTGGCTGATTTGGCTGTACACGACAAAGCAGCCTTTGGTGCAGTAGTAAACCAAGCCAAAGCTGCCCTGGCTTAAATAGCGATTATCCTGTCTCGGCAGGCGTTGTAACAAAGCTAATCGGATAGGGAAAGGGCCTGCGCTCTTTCCCTATTTTTTTATCGGTAATAAGATAGCTGACAGAGAATTGTGGTGACCAATAATGATTGAACTGGAACAGATTGCCAGTGAAGCGGAAGCATCCATCGCAGCAGCGTCCGAGCTCACTGCTCTGGATGAGTTGCGGGTTGAGTATCTGGGCAAGAAAGGCAGGCTGACTGGGCTATTAAAAGGGCTCGGTGCACTCTCTAACGAAGAGCGGCCCGCCGCCGGTGCGAAAATTAATGAGGTTAAACAGGCGCTGCAAGCGCGAATTAATCAGCGCAAGGAAAAGCTCGAAGGCGAAGCGCTCAATGCCAAACTGGCGAGTGAAACCATTGATGTCTCACTGCCTGGTCGCGGCGAAGAGATTGGTGGCCTGCACCCGGTTACACGAACCATGGAGCGTATCGAGGCATTTTTTACTCAGGTCGGTTATCAAGTTGAAACCGGTCCCGAAATTGAAGACGACTACCACAACTTTGAAGCGCTCAATATTCCCGGTCATCACCCTGCACGCGCGATGCACGATACTTTTTATGTTAATCCATCTACTGTGCTGCGCACGCACACCTCGCCGGTCCAGATTCGAACTATGGAAAAACAGGCGCCGCCGATTCGAATTATCTGCCCCGGACGTGTTTACCGCTGTGACTCCGACCTGACGCATACTCCCATGTTCCATCAGGTGGAAGGTTTGGTGGTGGATAAAAATATCAGTTTTGCTGACCTTAAGGGTGTAATTGATCAGTTCTTGAAAGCGTTCTTTGAGCGTGACCTGCCGGTCCGTTTCAGGCCATCCTATTTTCCGTTTACCGAGCCTTCGGCCGAAGTCGATATTCAGTGCACCAACTGTTCAGGTGACGGCTGTCGCGTCTGTAGCCACACCGGATGGCTCGAAGTGATGGGCTGCGGCATGGTTCATCCCAATGTGTTCGAAAGCTGTAATATTGATACTGAGCAATACACCGGATTTGCATTTGGTATGGGTGTCGAGCGATTAGCTATGCTGCGTTATGGCGTCAATGATCTACGCTTGTTTTTTGAAAACGACCTGCGTTTTCTCAACCAATTTTAAGGCTGGGTAAGATATGAAATTTAGTGAATCCTGGCTGCGCGAAACCGTCAATCCGGCTCTTTCAACTGACCAGTTGGTGGCGCAGCTGACGATGGCGGGGTTAGAAATCGATGCGGTCGATCCTGGTGCACCGAAGATGAGTGGTGTGGTGGTCGGTGAAATTATGGCCGTTGAACAACATCCGGACGCTGACAAACTGCGCATCTGCCAAGTGGCGGGTGGCAGTGAAGGTGAGCTGGCCCAGGTTGTTTGCGGCGCGCCCAACGCTCGGGTTGGCATCAAGATCCCGTTTGCCGTGGTCGGAGCTAAATTGCCCGGTGACTTCAATATTAAGAAAGCCAAGCTGCGTGGCGTAGAATCCTACGGGATGCTCTGTGCGCAAACAGAATTGCAGCTCGGCGATGATGACGCCGGCCTATGGGAGCTTCCTGCCGATGCGTCAGTGGGCAGTGACCTGATTGAATACCTTGAGCTCAATGACAATATTATTGAAGTTGATCTGACGCCCAATCGTGGCGACTGTTTGAGTATTCGTGGCTTGGCTCGAGAGGTCGGCGTCTTGAACAAAGCCGCCGTTACTGAGCAGAGCTGTGCGGCGGTTGCAGCGACGATTAGCGATTCTGTCACTGTCACGCTGGACGCGCCGGAAGCCTGCGCGCGCTATGTTGGCAGAGTCTTGCGCAATCTCGATTTGAGTCAACCGACACCTAAGTGGATGCAGGAAAAACTGCGCCGCGGTGGCGTACGTAGTCTTGGTCCGGCGGTAGATGTCACCAATTATGTGTTACTCGAATTGGGCCAGCCGATGCACGCATTTGATCTGTCCAAAATTGATGGCGGCATTGTTGTGCGGATGGGCCGCGGTGAAGACTTGAAACTGCTTGATGAGACCAGCGTTAAAATCGACAGCTCAACACTGGTTGTCGCCGATCACAGTAAAGCCCTGGCAATGGCGGGGATTATGGGTGGCGACGAATCGGCAGTGAATGATGAGACTACCGATATTCTATTTGAGAGCGCCTGGTTTAACCCCTTGGCAATCGCGGGCAAGGCGCGCAACTACGGCAAACACACTGACTCGTCGCATCGCTTTGAGCGAGGCGTGGACGCTCAACTTCAGGTTGCTGCGATTGAGCGCGCGACGGCATTGATGCTGGAAATTTGTGGAGGCCAGGCGGGACCTGTCGTCGTCAAAGAGTCTGTCGAGCATCTGCCGCAGCCGGCAACTATTACGCTGCGGAATGCGGTATTAACTCAGCAGTTGGGTGTGACGATTGCTGCGGCCGAAGTGGACGATATTTTATCCCGTCTGGGGTTGACCTTTGTCTCCCGCGACGAGCAGAGCTCCACCTGGGTGGCAGCGAGCTGGCGCTTTGATTTGGCTATCGAGCAGGACCTGGTTGAGGAAGTCGCGCGCATCTACGGCTATAACAACCTGCCCACGTCAACACCAGTTATGGCGCTCGAATTGCAGGCCAAACAAGAGACCCAGTGTGAGCTGAGTACCTTTAGGCGCCAGTTGATAGCCAGCGGTTATCAGGAAGTGATTACCTATAGCTTTGTTGATCCCGATCTGCAAAAGCTTATCGACCCGGATAATGAGGCAATTAATCTACAAAACCCGATTTCAAATGATATGGCAGTTATGCGCACCAGCCTTTGGCCGGGGCTGATATCTACGGCGCTGTACAATCTCAATCGTCAGCAAAATCGCGTTCGTATCTTTGAGGCGGGTCAATGCTTTGTCACTAGCGAGCAGGGTGAGTTGAGCCAGAATATGGCGCTTGCCGGTTTAATCTGTGGTCAGCGAACGCCTACCGGTTGGACGGCGAGTAAAGAAAAGGTCGATTTCTTTGATCTCAAGGGTGACCTCGAAGCTGTGATTGCCCATACCGGTTTGGCCGGACAATTTAGCTACATCGCGGCGTCGCATCCTGCACTGCACCCCGGTCAATCTGCAGCGGTACTACGTGACGGTGAGCAGGTCGGCTGGATAGGGCAGTTACACCCTGGTCTACAGGCTCAGCTGGACCTCAATACTGCGGTTTATTTGTTCCAGGTTGACATTGCTAAAATAAGCAAGAGTCGTCTACCGGCGTTTTCAGAAGTCAGCAAGTTTCCTGCTGTGCGGCGTGACTTGGCATTTATGGTTAATACGCAATTGGTGTCGGCTGATCTGTTGTCTGCGGCGCGAGATGCCGCGGGCGAGCACTTAACCCAATTAAAGTTGTTTGATGTTTATCTCAGCAAAGATGTTGAAAATAAAGGAAAAAGTCTTGCGCTAGGCTTGACGTTTCAACATGGTTCGCGCACTCTTACCGATGAAGAGATCAATAGTGCCATTGATCGGGTTATCGAGACGCTCGATAATCAGTTTAACGCAGAGCTCAGGAGCTGATCGATCAGTCGATCGCAACACAGAGCCTGAATTGGAAAATACGATTGCGTGAATCTGTCGCGCATAGATAGTGGATGCTGAAAATGGGAGCTTTGACTAAAGCCGACTTGGCTGAAATGCTATTTGAGGAACTCGGGCTCAACAAGCGCGAGGCCAAAGAAATAGTTGAAATGTTTTACCATGAGATCTCGCAAGCTCTGGAAAATAACGATCAGGTAAAATTATCCGGGTTTGGTAATTTTGAGCTGCGTGACAAAAACAGTCGGCCGGGCCGCAACCCGAAAACCGGTGAGGAAATTCCTATCTCCGCCCGGCGAGTAGTCACATTTAAACCAGGTCAAAAATTAAAGGCACGAGTAGAAAACTATGCTGGAACCAAGTAACAACAATCAGCTGCCAACGATTCCAGGAAAACGCTATTTCACAATTGGCGAAGTCTCCGAGCTGTGCGAAGTCAAACCCCATGTCCTGCGGTATTGGGAGCAGGAATTCCCCACGTTAAGCCCCGTCAAGCGCCGCGGTAATCGGCGTTATTACCAGCGTCAGGATGTCGTGCTGATTCGCCAGATCCGCTCGTTGCTATATGAGCAGGGATTCACGATAGGGGGCGCAAGGCAACGCATTGAAGGTGAGTCGACTAAAGATGAGCAAACGCCTTATAAGCAGCTGATCGATCAGACCATTGCCGAGCTTGAAGCTGTACTTGAAGTATTTAATAAAAATTGACTCCAGCAGCTCTATCAGTTGCAAAAATGGCCGTTGCCTGTATGATTGCGCCACGAAAATCGGGGCGTAGCGCAGCCTGGTAGCGCACTACACTGGGGGTGTAGTGGTCGCAGGTTCAAATCCTGCCGTCCCGACCAATTAAATAAAAAAGGCCATCCGCAAGGGTGGCCTTTTCTGCGTTTATTGGCCTTGAAAAACAGATCATAAGGTGAAGTGAAAGGCTCAGTAAAAGTTTATATTGAGAGTGTATTGGTCGATTTCATTACGCTTGGAATACCACATTGATCTGCCGGCTCAGGGGACGGCACTCGTTAGATTAGTTCTATACTTGTCTGTACACTTGCTAAAAATCGGTGTTTTAACCATAAATATCCCCCTTGGCTTGTACAACTTAGGGGAAACAGAAAAGTGCCATTCTGGCTGAGATTATGTGAGGGATTCTAATATGAAAGGCATGTTATTTACCTCTTTTCTCTATCTGGTTGAAGAGCGCTACGGCAAGGATATGGTAGAGGAGATTATCGACGAGGCGGCGCCAGCGAGCGGAGGCATCTACACCACGGTGGGTACTTATGATCACAAGGAGTTGATCGATATGCTGGTGGTGCTGAGTAAAAAAATTGATGTCCCGGTGTCCAAGGTCACCAAAACCTTCGGTGTATATCTATTTGCCGAGTTGATTTCGGCTTATCCGGAGTGGATTGCGGGACTGAACTCATCATTCGAGCTATTGCAAAAGGTCGATGATTTTATTCATGTCGAGGTTAAAAAGCTCTATCCGGACGCCGCGCCGCCAGACTTTAAGTGTACCCGGTACACAGATCTCACGATGGAGCTTATCTATCAGTCGCCGCGATGTATGGGGGACGTGGCGGAGGGCTTGATCAAGGGCTGTGCGGCGCACTATGGTGAGAAATTACACGTCCAGAGAGAGCATCTGGGCGACCTTTCGGGGTCTACTGAGCGCTTTTTTTGACTCGGATTATTGCATAATTCTTTTGCAATCCCGCGTTATTTGAACGCATAAAAAAACCACCAGCAGCGCAAACTGTTGGTGGTTTTTTATTTTGCCGCGGCGTATCAGCTGGCAGCGTTTAGTGCCTGCTCGATATCAGCAAGTATGTCGTCTATATGTTCGATACCCACTGACAGACGGACCAGCTCTTTGCTGACACCAGCTCGGGCTAGTTCTTCCTCGTTGAGCTGACGGTGCGTGGTGCTGGCAGGGTGGCAGGCCAACGATTTGGCATCGCCGATATTGACCAGCCGCTTGATCATGGCCAGCGAATCGATAAATTTGGCGCCGGCTTCCTCACCGCCTTTGATGCCGAAGCTGACAATCGAGGAAGGTTTACCAGAGCATATACGCTGGGCCAGCTGATGATAATTATCATCTGCCAGTCCGGCGTAATTGACCCAAGATACCGCATCGTGACCCTTAAGGTAGCTTGCAACAGCTTGGGCATTTTCCACGTGGCGATCCATACGCAGTGCCAGTGTCTCCAAACCTTGCATAATCATAAAGGCATTAAAGGGTGAGAGGGCGCCGCCCATGTTGCGCAGTGGAACAACCCGTGCGCGACCAATAAACGGGGCGTCAAAATCATTGGCGTAAGTGACACCATGATAGGAGGGATCCGGCGTATTAAATTGCTCGAAGCGCGGGTTGTCTTTCCAGACGAAGTTGCCGCTGTCGACAATAATTCCACCGATGGTAGTGCCATGACCGCCAATATATTTGGTCAGGGAGTGCACCACAATATCGGCGCCGTGTTCAAAGGGGCGGCACAGATAGGGCGTTGCAACGGTATTGTCGACAATAACCGGCACACCGTGACGGTGAGCCATTTCAGAGAGAGCGGCAATATCGACAACATTGCCGGCGGGATTGCCAATTGACTCACAGAACACAGCTCTGGTGTTGTTGTCGATCAGTGCTTCGAGAGCGGCAATGTCATCACCTGAGGCCATGCGTACTTCAATGCCTTGTTGGGACAGAGTGTGGGCGAAGAGGTTGTAAGAGCCGCCATAGAGCTGACTGACGCTAACCATGTTGTCACCGGCGCGACACAGCGTTTGGATTGATGCAGTAATGGCCGCCATGCCCGAAGCCATGCACAGTGCGCCAACACCACCTTCCATTGCAGCGATTCGCTGTTCGAGCACATCACAGGTCGGGTTCATTATTCGTGAGTAGATATTGCCTGGCTCAGCTAGATTGAACAGGTTGGCACCATGCTCGGTATCACGAAAGCTATATGAGGTAGTTTGATAAATCGGCACTGCAACTGCTCGGGTTGCCGGGTCATCGTTAAATCCGGCGTGAATCGCCTGAGTTTCCAATTTCATTGGGTTTGCTCCTGATGTTTTGTCGTTCTGGGCAGAGGTCATTTTGGTCGCGTAGTGTCCCGCAAGTGGCTTTAGAGCGCAAGTTTGCTATGGCAGCATACCAATGGATTGCGCCAGCTTTCATTGTCAATCAGATTGGGATTAGTAAGCGTTAGTTGCTGAGCGTGATAGCTGATGTTTCTAAGACAAAAAAATACTCTGCTCCCAGTCTAGACTCCCGCACTAAAACCCAAATAGTTTTGCGCTTTAATATAAGGTGAACGGGATGGCATTGGAGCGAAGCGTGGTATGTGGCAAAGGGAAGTGCAGTGCAGGCGGAAACGATAAGGTACGCCGCAGGCAGCGGTTATGCGAAAAGCCCCTGAACAAACCAGCGACCGCTCCCGGATTGTCTGAATAGCCAGTAGCGCGCGCCCTGACTGTCACAGGCGAGGTAATAGTCGCGCTGCTGATCGCTCTGCCACCAGTTATCGCAGAGTCGCTGTGGGCCACTTAAAATAGACAGCGGTCGGCGCCAAAATAGTTGTTGGTTGCGTACCTGTATAGCGACAGGCTTTGGCAGCAGCCAGAGTGGTTGTGCGCCATAATGAATTGCCGTTGATTGTTGAAACGCTCCGGCAGGGACAACCTCTCCCGCTTTTTCGGGTAGGTAATTACTACATAATACCGGTTGCAACAATGCCTCTGGCCCCAAGCGTGCGCGTAAACTATCGATTAATTTGCTGCTTTGCGAAGAGTCTTTTTCTGTCAAAGCGGTGTTGGAATAGAGATTATTACTGAAAAGCGTATCGGCAAATAAATCCTGTTCAGCGGGTACAGCGTCAATAAAATCATCGCTAGTCAAAATAATACTTTCAATACTGGCAGGTAACGCTATCCGCTCCAATTGCAGTCGACTCAGATCGAGGAGGTTACTCCAGCTATTCTGGCTGCCCGAAAGGGTTACACGCATAGAGCAGGGCTCGCCCAACAGGGGCTCAAAGCGCCACTCAAGTGTTCGACAGTGGCACTGACGAGCCTGCAAATAGAGGCTAAATCGCTGCAGTAAGGTTTTCATTGGAAATAACAGACCCTGTTTACTGAAAATACCCTGAGGATTTTGCAGCAGATCATGAAAGCTTGGCGGAGGGTGAAAACGCTGCAGTTGGCACGGTTTTTCTCCAAGCAGTAATTGCAGATAATCAATCAGACCAGTGCCAAAGCGACGTGCCAATTCTGCGCGAGGCAGTGCCATGAGGTCACCGAGACAGTTGAGCCCGAGCTGGCGGAAGCTCTGTTGCTGACGCCGGCTGAGATTGAGAGCGCTGATCGGCATATTGTGAAGCTGGTGCAAAAGCTCCTCGCCGCTGGGTAGTTCGCAGTAAAAACCAGGACGACAAAGTAGGCGAGCACCCTCAGCGCTCTCGGCAAAACCCATTTCAATACTGTCTGCGTCAAGAGCGCTTGAGTGTGACAGCAGTGCTTGCTGTAGCTTTCGCAGTAGCTGGTTATAACTGTGGAAGAGCTGCTCGCAGCCGCTTAGCTCCAGCCAAAGCCCCTGCTCTGTGACAATGACCGTTGGACTGAAGTTGTAGGCCAGCAGTGCCAGCCGCTGCAGTGCCTTTTTTTCACGCTCGCTCTGCTGTTGCAGAGTCAACAGATTGGGGCACAGAGTTAGTGCGGTAGACAGGGTCAGCATGGGTTCGACACCAGACTGTTTCGCATGGCTATTGCAGCACAGAATACGGAGGATATTTTTTTTCTGGCAGACAATAGCGACGGGACTCTGCTGTTGCGATTTTTCAATATCGTCGAGTAGCGCTTCCAGTGGTAGTAATGGAAAGTGCAGATAGAGCCAGATATTTTTCGGCTGGCCGCTCGCGGCCGCTGCTGTCGGTAATTGCTGTTCTTCCTGTAGTTTTTTTCCCTTTGCGCTGTGACGCCAATGTTTCAGGCGTTGAGCCTTTGGCTAGTTGTGGTGCTGCGAGGAATATCTGTTGGTACTGATATAGCAGAGTGGCTGCTATTAACAGGTAGTTTTGTCAGGGAGCACTGTGGGCCGAGATCTCTGTCACGGGGAATTAAAATCTGTTCTCCTGGTGCTACACCACGCAGTTTTCGCACACATAGGCGCAGATTTTTTTCTCCACCTGTATCAACTTCAAGCCGTAGTGTGGCAGGTGATGAGGCGGACAGCTGTGTTATTGCAGTAAATAAAAACGCCGGATGACCGCTATCAGCAGCGGCTAGCTGCAGCTTGCGAATATCGGTATAGCTGGGTGTAGTTTTTTTTGTCCAAGCTAATAGCAAAGCGTTGTTGCGAATACACTGCTCGGCAATCCACAGCCACTCACGATGGCTTTTACTCTGCACTATCAGTGTTTTTTGCAGTGTAATGCCTGCGGCAGCCAGTGCTGGTGCATAGGGTTGATAGGGTGGGTCGAGCCACACGGCAAGATGATTATTTTGGCAGTAGTGCTTGATTATTGGCAGCAGCAGGGATAACTCTCCAATACCGGGATACTGCACCAGCAGTTCTGTAACTGATGCGGTGGGCCAGCCACCCTTTAATAGCTGATCAACTTGATCCTGCCCGCTAGAGATTGTGCGCTGGGTGGTTTTTTGATGCTGTCCGCGCCAGGTGTCGTGACGGGTAAGTAGGCGGGTTATTATTTCTGTGTTGGGCATAATTGGAACTCTCTAATACTGTTAATATATACAGTATTAGAGTGGAAGTCACTGCTTGGATTTTATTTTATTGATGGTTGTAGAGAATAGTTTTGTCAGGCCATTTTTAGATGATTGCCAAGAATAATTAAAAACGACAGTTCGAGCGCAGATATAACATTGAATCGATTTAAATTCCGGTGTTACAGTGGCTGCTGACTTCGCAATCGATTAGTTCTTCATCTATGAGCCCGACTGCCCACGCTGAACAGCACATCAATCCTAACTGGAGCGTTCCAGCTCCGGCCCTCGAAGCTATATTGCAAGCGGTGGAGGGTAAGGGAATCAGTCGTCAGCGACTTATGGGTGAGGTGGGTTTGACCCAGGACCAGATTTCCATTCCCGACCGGCGTTTTCCGGTGGTCGTTTACTACAAGCTTTATCAGCTCGCTGGAGAGTTATCTGCAGACCCGGATCTGGGTCTTTCAGTGGGACGCATTATGTATCTCAGGGGGCTCAATCTGCAGCTCTATGTCTGCTCGCTGTGTAACTCCTTTAGACAATATTTGAACTTGATTCCGAGCACGGTAAAGATGCGTGGTGATATTGGCAAAATCACTGCTCACCGAGAGACTAATCTGGTTGAGTTGCGCTGGGAGCCGCTGTTGCCGAGCAGTGGCTTGAAACGTTATTACAGTGACGAAGTGTTGTCTGCCTCGGCTGCAATTATTAATTCTCTGTGCGTCTTGCCAGTGCCGGTGGTGAAGGCCACGTTTACCTACCCGCAACCTCGGGACAGCGCCCAACTTGAGGCTATTTTTGGCCGCTCTATTGCTTACAATCAGTCGTATTCGAGTCTTTTCTTTGATGTTGCAGCGCTGGATTATCAGATTGTAAAGCAGGACTACCAGCAGGGCCCGGACTTGAGCAAGCCGTTTAGCGAGCTATTTGAGGACGAACAGGCCGCCGACGAATTTCTCTCCAATCTCAAATCACTGATGATGCGGCGTCTGCCTGAAGGCGAAGTCAATATTGATAACCTCGCCGGTCAGATGAATATTTCCCGGCGTACTTTGCAGCGTCGGCTCTCCGAGCGCGATACCAACTTTTTGCAGGTGCTTCAGGAGGTGCGCTCACGTATGGCGCTGCGCTACCTTTCCGATGATCGTCTCGGCATCACTGAGATCGCCTTTTTGCTCGGCTATGCAGATCAGGGTTCATTCTCAAGCGCGTTCAAAAGTTGGCAGGGTATGTCTCCAAGAGACTTTCGGCGCAAGTAATCGAGCGAATCAATTGCCATGGCATTGATTCCGACTATTTTGGCGCTGATTCGCAAGCCGTAATGTCTGGCGCTCACTAGTATCTTCAATTACCAGCATCTTGAATTACTAACATCTGAATTACTGGCAACCCATACCTGGTGACCGATTATGGCGCTCGATTTTGATAGTGCACGATTGCACAACAGTCATTTAACCGCGGAACACGATGCGTTTCGTACGCAATTACGGCGCTTCTTTGAGCGTGAAGTGGTTCCCTTTGCTGAGCAGTGGGATGAGGAGGGCGCTATTCCTGCCGAACTATGGCCGAAAGCCGCGGCGGTTGGCATTCTCGGGCTAGGGTATCCGGAGCAGTTCGGTGGCACGTCCGAGGGCATCGATATCTGGCACAGCAATATTCTCAACGAAGAGCTGGCACGGGTCGCTGTCGGTGGTATCGGCGCCACGCTAATGGTTCACGGTATTGGGTTGCCGCCGGTGATTAACTTTGCCAGTGATGCCATCAAACAACAGGTTGCGCCAGCGGTTCTGGCGGGAACCAAGCGAATTTCTCTAGCGATCACCGAGCCTGGCACCGGCTCTGATGTCGCCCAGTTAACGACCACTGCGCGGCTTGAGGGTGATCACTATGTCGTCAATGGCTCCAAGACCTATATTACCGGTGGTATGAATGCTGACTGGTTTACTACGGCCGTGCGCACTGGTGGTGAGGGTTCGAGAGGCGTGTCGACGCTGTTGATTCCAGCTGATGCCGAGGGCGTTTCACGCACTGCGCTGGACAAGAAACAGGGGTGGTGGTGTTCGGATACGGCGACCCTCTATTTTGACAATGTGTTGGTGCCAGCGGGTAATTTGATCGGTCAGGAAAACCGTGGCTTCAGTGTGATTATGAATAATTTTAACAGTGAGCGTTTGGCGATGTCGGCGGCGATGGAAGCCTTTTCCCGTGTCTGTCTGGAAGATGCGGTGGCCTGGGCGCGAGAGCGCAAGACTTTTGGTCAGCGTCTCGCAGACCATCAGGTGATCCGCCATAAAGTGGCCGAGATGAAACAGCGAATTAACGCCACCCAAGCCTATCTGCAAAAAGTCTGTGAGGCCTTTCAGGCGGGTCAGGAAAATGCCGGAGATATTGCGCTGCTAAAAGTACAGTGCAGTCAAACCATGGAGTTTTGTGCGCGCGAGGCGATGCAGATTCTAGGTGGTATCGGCTACATGCGCGGCAATCGCGTCGAGCGTATTTACCGCGAGGTACGAGTGAATGCGATCGGTGGTGGTTCCGAAGAGATTATGCGCGATCTGGCAGCACGTCAGTACGGACTCTAATTTAAGCAAAAAAATACCCCGCAACAGTGTCCGCAGCGGGGTATCTTTGTCGTTCTTGGCTGACTAGCGTAAAAGTGGCGCCAGTTTCATGGCAATGCCCATATCACCTTGAATTTTTAACTTGCCTGACATAAATGCCATGGTGCCGTCGAGTCTCCCTTCGGCCATTTCTATAAAATCTGCCAGGCTCAATGCCATGGTGCACTGAGTTTCGGCATCGCCTTGAGTGATCACATTGGGAACCTGAGTTGCATCGAGAACCAGCACGCCATCGTCGCCGAAATCAAATTTAATGGTGGCGCCGAGACCGCAATCTTCACCGACTTTTTCTTGTAAACCTGCTGCTACTGCGTCCAGAGACATATGCTTTACCCTATGTTGTTATTTAAATTTTGATTGGCTCACATTTTAAAGCCCCTCAACTTAAAGCCCCTCAACTGTAGAAATGTCTCTCTGAGAAATCAAGACATAATGAATGCCAATAGTTGTAGATAAGGTAGTGAGAGAAATGCAAATAACATTTTCCGGCGCAATACATTAAACTTCCTCGAACCAAAATAATGATGGTTGCTGCAGTGTTATTTCGATGCTGACATAACCACTAAAAAATAATAAAAGGGGAGCAACAATGGGACAGATTAAACCGGCACCACGTGCCCGGACGATCCTGATATTTTTAATGTTGCTCAATATCCTCAATATGGTCGATCGCAGCTTGATCGCCAGTTTTGGCCCACAAATCAGCCGTGACCTCAATCTTACCGACTCCCAGTTCGGTCTTCTGACCGGCCTGATTTTTGTTTTTTTCTATGTCCTGATGGGCCTGTTTATGGGCGCTCTGGCTGATCGTGTGAACCGGCCACGGCTGATCGCCGCGGGACTTATTCTTTGGAGTGTTCTCACCGCAGTATCGGGCGCGGCCAAGAATTTTTTCCAGATTGGTATCGCGCGACTGTTTATCGGCATCGGAGAGTCGACTATGACACCGGCGTCAATGTCGATGCTCTCGGATCTATTCCCGGCAGAAAAGCGCGGCAGCGCAACCGGGCTCTATTACCTGGGTATTCCCCTCGGTGCCGGCGGCAGCTTTTTGGTTGCCGGTATACTCGGGCCAATGATCGGTTGGCGCAACTGTTTCTATCTGCTCGGTGGTATTGGTGTTCTGCTCTCGGTGGGGCTGTTGATTATGTCTGACCCCAAGCGCGGGGCGATGGAGCCAGCTGTCGAAGGGAATACGGTTGCGGAGAGTACGGTTGAAGGAATCCCCAGGGCAGCTGAAAAAACTATGCATTGGCGCGAATCAGTCGCGGCAGTTGGCGAGACACTAAAAACCAACCATGCGCTGTTGTGGACCATGATAGGAGCCATCTTTTTGCATATTCCACTCGGTGCGGGGCAATTCTCGATGTTGTGGCTGGAGAGTGAGCGTGGTTTTGACGGTGCCGAAATTGCCACGATTTACGGTATCGTCTATGTGGTTTTTGGCACCGCCGGGACATTCTTTGGCGGTGTGCTCAGTGATTGGTATCAGGCGCGTTTTAAAGGCGGCCGGCTGCGCTTTCTGGCACTGCTGATGATTACCATTGCCCCACTTACTGTGGGGTATCGATTTGCCTCGCCTGAGTCCCCCATTTTTTATCTCGGCATGTGCATGGCGCTGTTTAGTGTCAGCTCGTTCTACGGTCCGGCCTTTTCCACCGTCCAGGATCTCACACCACCGCGCTTACGCGGAGTTATGACGGCGGTATTACTGGTTGCCTGCAATCTTCTCGGATTAGGTCTCGGCGCCTATATGACCGGCCTTTTTGTCGAAATGTTTCGTGCTATGGACGTGGCCACTCCCTATACCTCAGGTCTCTTGGTTGGCGATGTTATCGGCTTTCTAACGATTCCCAGCTTCCTCTACGCCGCTGTGCATCTTGAGCGACGGCGGAAATTGCAGATGGCGTGATTGGCGCGGTCTCTGATATGTGTGGCGTCTAATCCAAAGAGCCAGACACGGGGAATAAGTACTATCTGCACTACTCGGGAAACCAGTGACCCAATTGGAGAGTTAGCTGTATGGCTAAAAACAGCATTCGTGTCGCCGGAGCCAGTGGCTTTTGGGGTGATGCCGCACACTCGACCTCGCAGTTGCTTAACGATGGTAGCGTCGACTTTATCGTCTATGACTATCTGGCTGAAATCACTATGTCGATTATGGCCCGAGCGCGAGCAAAAAATCCGCAGACCGGCTATGCCGTGGATTTTGTTACGGCGGCAATAAAACCCAATCTCAAGGAAATCGCCCGGCAGGGTGTCAAAATCGTCTCCAATGCCGGCGGCGTTAATCCTCAGGCCTGTGCCCAGGCGCTCCGAGCGGTAATTGCAGAGCAGGGGCTCGACCTCAAAGTGGCCTGTGTGATGGGCGATGATCTTATCGATCAGTGCAAGACTCTTTCTGCCCAGGGTCATATCGAGATGTTTAATGGCGAGTCTTTCCCTGAGACGGATAAAGTGGCCAGCATCAATGCCTATCTCGGTGCGTTTCCGGTGGCGCTTGCGTTGCAACAGGGCGCCGATATTGTTGTCACCGGACGCTGCGTTGACAGTGCTGTGACCTTGGGGGTCTGCATTCACGCTTTTAATTGGGGCCGCGATGATCTCGATAAGTTAGCAATGGGTTCGCTGGCGGGGCATATCCTCGAATGTGGTCCACAGGCGACGGGCGGAAATTTTACTGACTGGGAACAGGTCGAGAATCTTGAAAATATGGGTTATCCCATTGCCGAGATCAGCGCCGATGGCTGTTTTGTCTGCACCAAGCCGGAAGCGACCGGCGGACTGGTCACAGTTGCAACAGTCGCCGAACAGATGGTCTATGAAATTGGCGATCCTCAGGCCTACATTCTGCCGGATGTGGTCTGCGACTTTTCCGCTGTCGCGCTGCAACAGCTTGCCGATAATCGGGTCGCGGTTAGTGGAGCCAAAGGGTTACCGGCACCAGACAGCTACAAAGTGTGTACCACTTTTGCCGATCAGTGGCGTGGCGGTCATAGCCTGACTGTCTACGGCATCGATGCCAACAAAAAAGCCGAGAAACTGGCTGCGGCGATATTTGCCGCCTCCCGGCGCACGTTTAACATCTTTGGGTTAGCCGATTTTAGTGAAATCAGTGTCGAGGTTATCGGCGCTGACAGTCAGTATGGCGCGTTTGCCGAGATCGAAAGTTGCCGCGAGGTAACGTTAAAAGTCGCCGCGAAACACGTGGATGCTGCCGGAATTGGCGTGTTGCTTAAAGAGATGACCGGTCTTGGTCTGGCCACGCCGCCTGGACTTTGTGGCTTTGCCGGTGGGCGGCCGAAGCCGTCACCCATTGTCAGGCTGTTTTCGTTTCTGTTGCCGAAAGGCTCGTTGGCAATCAAGGTTGAAATTGATGGCCGCGTGATTGATTGCCCGGACACTCAGGGCACCGCGCTGCAGCAATCTGCCATTTCACGTCCACCAGAGCCAGGTAGCCCGGCTTTAAACCGTTCTGATACAGCGCTCGTGCCATTGGTCGCGCTGGCTTGGGCGCGGAGTGGCGATAAAGGCGACAAAGCCAATATCGGTGTGATTGCCCGCAAGGCGGAATACCTCCCCTATATCTATGCCGCTCTTAGCATTTCGGCAGTGGCCGAGCGATTTGCCCATTTTATCCGGCCGCGGGCTGGGCGCTCGCTCGAAGACTGTGTTGAGCGCTATCTTATGCCCGGCTGCCACGGCATCAATTTTCTGCTCGACAATGTGCTCGGCGGTGGGGGTATGGCGAGTATTCGCAATGATCCGCAGGGCAAGGGTTATGGGCAATTACTGTTAAATGCGCAGATTCCGGTAAGCGGTGAAATCGCTCGCCAGTTGCAAGCCGGCCAGGACGCATAAAAGAACAAGACGTTAGAGGGGAGCCCCAATGGCAGTATTTGCCACAAAAATAAATACCACGTCCGAGACCTTTCTGCGCCAGCGCGCCGAGATGCTCGCGCTAGTGGAGAAGCTCAATATGCTCAATGGCCGCGGCCGAATAATTTCTGAGCAGCGCAAGCCGAGGTTTGATGCGCGCGGCCAGCTGACCCCCCGTGAGCGTCTGGCTCGGCTGCTTGACCCGGGGATGCCATTTCTTGAGATCGGCAATTTGGCCGGCTATCTGGTCGACACTAAAAACCCCGACAAATCTATCCCCGGGTCCACAGTGATCGCCGGTATTGGTTTTATCGCCGGTGTTCGCTGCACTGTGGTTGTGGATGATAGCGGTATTATGGCCGGTTCGATGACCACGGCGGGTGGCTACCGGATTCGCCGCGCCGAGCAGATTTCCCTTGAGCAAAAACTGCCGTTTGTACATTTGGTGGAGAGTGCCGGGGGGGACCTGACCAACTATACAGTCGAGGGATTTAGTGAGGGTGGCGCGCTGTTCGGTGCACTGGCTCAGCTGAGCAAAGCGGGTATTCCGGTGATTTCGATTTTGCACGGCTCGTCAACTGCCGGCGGCGCCTATATGCCCGGATTGAGTGACTATGTGATTGCGGTCAAGGGTAGGGGGCGCGCCTTTCTGGCAGGACCGCCTCTGCTTAAAGCTGCCACCGGCGAGGTTGCTACGGAGGAGGAACTTGGTGGTGCTGAAATGCATGCGACGATTTCTGGTCTGGCGGAATATCTGGCCGAGAATGATGGTCATGGCGTTCAGATCTGCCGCGAATTGATTGACCGTTTACAGTGGAACGACAACTGCAAGCTGCCACCCCAGCGCAGCTTTCTCGAACCACTCTACGATCCCGACGAGATAGCCGGTGTGGTGCCTGTCGACTACCGCACGCCCTACGATATGCGGGAATTGGTGGCACGGGTGGTCGACGGTTCTGACTTCCTCGACTTTAAGCCGCGATTTGGTGTTTCCACGGTCTGCGTGCAAGCGGAGATCTTCGGTCAAGCGGTGGGTATTATCGGCAATAACGGACCAATCGATCCCCAGGGTGCGAACAAGGCAACCCAGTTTTTGCAGTTGCTCGACCAGGCCAATATTCCGGCTCTGTTTTTTCAGAACACCACCGGTTATATCGTCGGTACCAAGTCGGAACAGGCCGGCATGATCAAGCACGGCTCGAAGATGATTCAAGCGGTGCGCAATCTCGACGTGCCACGCATTACTTTTATGACCGGGGCCAGCTTTGGTGCCGGTAACTATGGTATGTGTGGGCGCGGTTATGATCCTGATTTTCTCTATACCTTTCCCAATGCTCGGATGGGTGTGATGGGGGGCGAGCAGGCGGCCAAAACGATGTCGATGGTGGCCCGTGGCAAGGCCGCAGCCATGGGTGTTGAGCCGGATGAAGAGCAGTTGGCGCAGCAGGAACAGATGATGGCGCATATCTTTGATTCGCAATCCGACGCCTTTTATACCTCTGGCCATATGATGGATGACGGTATGATCGATCCGCGCAATATGCGCAGTACGCTGGGGATGCTGCTGGAAACCGTGCGCGAGGCACGCCATCGTATTGTCCGACCTAACAGCTTTGGTGTTGCCCGGCTCTAGGGCTGGAAAATTTAACGTGGAGTAAGTGCAGCATGAATAATCTTTCACCTGATGGACTTCCGGAGACGCAATCGCTGATTCTGCAGCGCGAGGGTTCAGTGCTGACGATCTGGCTTAATCGTCCCGAGGCAAAAAATGCCCTCTCGGCGAATATGACCAATGAGCTCAGTGCTGTGCTCGACAGCGTCGCCGCTGATCGCACTGTGCGCAGCATTGTGTTGCGTGGCAAGGGCGGAGTGTTCTGCGCCGGCGGTGACATCAAGGGCTTTAAGTCAGACATGCAGGCGATTAGTGCTGAACAGATTGCCAGGGGTAATCGTGACTTTGGTGATCTGATGATCAAGCTCAATGAACAGCCACAGGTTGTGATCGCCTTGGTCGAGGGCGCGGCTATTGGTGGAGGTCTAGGCCTTGCCTGTGTTGCCGATATCACGCTGGTTACCGTCGATGCCCGTTTTCGTCTCAGTGAAACCAGTCTGGGTATTCCTCCAGCTCAAATTGCCCCTTTTGTCGTTGAACGTGTCGGCCTGACTCAGGCGAGACGTTTGATGCTGACCGGTGCACGGTTTAAAGGAGCAGAAGCGGTGGCGCTGGGTATTGCCCATGGGGTTGCGGCAGACGGTGTTGATCTTGAGGCTCAATGCGAGGAGATTCTCGGTCATATCAGTGCCTGTGCTCCCGGCGCCAATGCAGTGACCAAAGCGATTTTGTTTGAAACCTTGCGTCGTCCCCGCGCTGAGGCGCTGGATTTTGCTGCCCAGGGCTTTGCTCGGTGTATGTTGAGCGCTGAAGGCCTTGAAGGGGTGGCTGCCTTTGTGGAAAAGCGTGCGCCGGCCTGGGCCGAGCAGGCGGATAACTAATCAGTTGGGATAAATTCTATGACGCGCTTTAACAGTATTTTAATTGCCAATCGCGGCGAAATTGCCTGCCGTGTTATGCGCACTGCCAGCGAGTTGGGTTACCGCACGGTTGCGGTCTATTCAGACGCTGATGCCGGGGCACCGCACACTCAGCTTGCCGATCAGGCGGTGCGTATCGGCCCGGGACCGGCAGGTGAATCATACCTGTTGCCAGAAGCGATCCTCGAGGCGGCCGTGGCCAGTGGGGCTGAGGCGATCCATCCTGGCTATGGCTTTCTCAGTGAGAATGCCGCGTTTGCTGAGGCTGTCGAAGCGGCAG